>Ga0209683_10000322_pt1 | contig 19110 bp, 14 predicted proteins | sample DOMMetBare2Fresh_FD_187474 | JGI IMG/M metagenome (GOLD analysis project Ga0209683, IMG submission 187474) | Wetland sediment microbial communities from St. Louis River estuary, USA, under dissolved organic matter induced mercury methylation -... | ecosystem: Environmental > Aquatic >... | reverse complement strand
TGACCTTCTGTGACTTTCTCTTGGTCGCTGTTGCCACTTGTGTATCCTCTTCCTAACTCCGAAACGGCTTGAACATTTCGAACGATTTGAGCGGCTTGAACATCTTCACGCCTTATTTGAATCCATTCTCCTGCCACTTCTTTAAAACCGTTGCACGCATCTGATCGGTCGGTTCGGCGACTTCGCCACGAAAGTTTTCTTTGATGGTCAGGTCGAGCATCAACTTAGACGTGAGTCCGTCCGCCTCCGCCGACGGTTCAAGAGAGCTCGTGATGCTGCGCGGGATCACGAACATATCGGTGGCCGGTTGGAAGCGCGTGGTCAGCGCCCAGAGCACCTGGTTGGGATCTTCCATGTTGATATCTTCGTCGACGACAATCACATGCTTCCACTTGCCGCTGCGGGTATAGAGCGAGGACGCCAGGATATTATTGACGATGCCACGGCGCATCAAGCGCTTTTCCATTTGCAAAATCAAAACGATCGACACGCCCCAAGGTGGCGCATAGGCTTTTTTCAGCCCCGGATAGGCCGGTTTCAATTCTTGATAGGCTGCCACGGCATAGGTCAAAGCGTCGACGTAGAGATGTTCATGGGGCGGTTTGCCGAGCCAGATGTTGTGATAGATGGGATTTTTCCGATGCGTGATCGCCTTGATTGTCATGATCCGTTCGTTGGGCACTTGCGCCGTCGTGTAACCGCAAAACTCGCCGAACGGTCCTTCATCGCCGGTTTGCGCCGGGATCGTCAGCTCCCCTTCGAGGATGATCTCCGCCGACGCCGGCACTTCGAGGTCGATGGTCCGGCATTTCACCACGTCGACGGCTTCGCCGGCCAAACCGCCGGCGATTTCCAACTCGAAGACGCCGGCGCGCGGCTCGAACTGCGAGGCGACATACACCGCCGGCGGCACGCCGATGCAAACTGCGACCTGGAACTTCTTGTCGCCGCGTTTCTCGGCGGCCTTGATGAAGTCGTGGCCGTCATGGCCGGGCGTGAAGCGGATCGTCACCTGGTTCTTCGACACCAGCATCATGCGGTAGATCGCCAGATTGTTACCATACTCCGGATCGCGGATGATCACATGGCCGGCCGTTATATAGGGCCCGCCGTCGCGCGGGTTGTTGGTGCACAGCGGTAGCTTGGTAACGTCGACATCGTTGCCCTCGTAGACGACTTCTTGGCACGGACCGCTGGCGACCATTCGGGTCGGAATCGGATGACTGGCCCGGCGCACGGTTTCGTCGAAGACGTTATCTTGTGATAGCCCCAGCGCCAGCGCGACCCGTCTGTCGCTCGCCAACAACTGGCCGACTACGGGAATCTTGTTGCCTTTGATGTTTTCAAACAGCAACGCCGGACTGTTGGGCTTTTCATTATGAATCTTACAGATCGCGCCCAACTCATGCTTCGGATCGACCTCAGCTTTGATCTTCTGCAGCTCGTGCTCTTCTTGCAAAACTTTGAGAAATTCCCGTAGGTCCATCATGCCATGCTTACCCTGTGAGTTTGTTTAATCTGTCGCCGTAAGCGCGAACAACGACTCTTATCTTCGGCCCGCGGCACCGCAATTTTCGTTCCTCGAACTCTAAAACATATTTCCTCGTAGTTACACCCCAACAGCATTATCCAACACCGCAACCGTTGCGCGAATCACATAATGACGCGGCAGATATATTACCGCCTGACCGGCAGTGCAACGCCCAAGCTCAGACGGTGGCTCTACCCGATACGGCCAATGTAAACAGTCAGCTTGGAACCGACCCACGCCGTTGAGTTTTCGCGGCCGAGCGAGCCAATACCAGGATGGCACCGCAGCGAATCTTCGGTTATGACGCCGACAATCAGCGAAGAGAAAAGCAGGCTAGAAATTGAATGTCGCGATTTTAGTACCGTCGGTACCAGGAACGTCCGTAATGGAATAATTTGCCTGTGGCGTGCGTGCCGCTGTGGACGATGAGCTTGATGGTTCGCTACCGGTTGGACAATTTAAACGACCCTGTGTGCCGGTCGTCGAGTTAAGGAGCGATTCAGTCGAAACCCGGCAGCTGTTAACGACCTGTGCGCGGATTTGCAGCGACGCGGTGACGGAACCAGCCTGCGCCGGCGCACTCAAAAATAGCGTCAACGCGATGGCAAAGAAAACACTTAAAAGCCGGACTTGCGGCTCAATGGAATTTTGCGGGATGCGGTCACCGTGCGGTGGGCATTGGCTCATGGTGAAATCCTCCGGCTCATTTGGTTGCCGGTTTCACCATTCGCTCCTTAACACCCATGGTGACCAATTCGGGTGTTAGATCATCGCGTCAACCAAGCATCTACTACAGCGAGATACGTACCAGTCATGGCACCCTACCTAACGGCTTGCAAGTGCCAAAATCTGCTCAACTACACCAGGTCATCGGGCGCCGCCGCCGTTTTGTCTAATTGCTTTACAGCGCGGTAGTCACCTGCGCCAGAACGTTCGGCATGGCAATGTGCTAGCTTTAGTACGCCATTTTTCATTTGACGCACCTATACCTCCAGGTAGAATGGCCCCCTGTCAACGGACCCGTGTCAAAAGCAGAAAGGTTGACCATGAGCAAGCTCGTAAAATCGCGTTCAGTCTCGATTGGAGTGATCCTAACTGCATGGGTTCTGGTACACCGCTTGGCCGGCGCCGCCGAGACCACCAAGCTGACACCGCTGCGTCTTGCCTACAGCGCCATCTCGGTCAACCAGGCGATACCTTGGATCGCTCTCGAAGCCGGCCATTTCAGAAAACATGGCCTCGACGTCGAAGTCATCCACGCCAGCAGCATCACGGCACTGCAAGCGCTCCTCGCCGGCGAAGTGGCGGTGGCACAGTCGGTCACCGATGCTTGCGTCAGCGCCAATCTGAGCGGCGCGGATACTTTGTTCATGGGCGCGATCCTCGACAAACCGCTCTACAGTTTCATCGTCAACGGCAAAATTAAAACGCCCGCGGACTTGAAAGGCAAACGAGTCGGCGTCACCCGCTTCGGCGCGACACCCGACGCGTTGGCCCGCACGATGTTAAAAATGTGGAACTTGGATCCGGCCACCGATGTCACCATGGTGCAACTCAACGAGATGGGGCTGTTGGTGCAAGGTTTAGTGAACAATGTCATCGACGCCGCGCCGATCTCGCTGCCGAGCAATCTACGCGCGAAAAGCTTGGGCTACGTCGAGCTCTATGACATGACAAAGCTGGGCACCTATATCACCGGCACCGTGGTCACGCGCAAACGCTTCATCGACGGCCATCGCGACAGCGCGAAACGTTTCATGCGCGGCTTTCTCGAAGGCATGAAGACCTATCTCGAAGACGAGGAGTTCAGCGTGAAGATTATTCAAAAATGGACCCGGGCGAAAAACCGCGACGAACTAAAGGAAGCCTACGCCATCCAGGCCAAGCACATGCTGCGCGTACCGCGCACCGCGGTGGACGGCGTCAAGACGATTCTTGAAGGCATGGAGAAACTCCCCGGCGCCAAAGGCGCCGACCCGCGCCGCTTCATCGATTTCACAATCCTCGACGAGTTGGAGAAAGAAGGTTTTCTCAAGACGCTGTACAAGAGCTGAATTAGCTGCGTTGTCATTCCGAGACTCACCCGGGCATAGTGCTGAAAAAATCGTCGGAATGCTTCGAGAGCCTCAGCATGAACGGAAAATGCTCCATGCAGTCAATTCCCCATCCGTTCGTCCTGAGCACCGTCGAAGGACTCCGACTGAATTTTTCTCGATCCTAGAGGAGTCTCACCGGCAAACGGCCACAAGCTCGCGGCACTGGCCAGCTAGGAGTTAAATTATGCGACGACATTTATTTCATCTGCTAGCATCCATCGCCGCCCTGCTCGTCGCCAGCGCTGCGCCGGCCCAGACCATCAAAGTCCCCTACGTGTCGATCTCCGGTTTTCAGGCACCGCTCTATCTCGGTGAACGCGCCGGCCTGTTCAAGAAAAATCAGTTGGATGCGCAGTTAATCTACATGCCCGGCGGCTCGCTGATCGTCCAGACCCTGCTCTCGGGCGATGTCGGCGTCGGCAGCCTGGCGCCGCCTTCGGCGGTGAGCGCCTGGGCCAAGGGCGCTGAGCTTGCTATCGTCGCCGGCGGAATCGAGCGGGCGTTGAACGTCTTGATGGTCAATCCGAAGATCAAAAGAGTCGACGAGCTCAAAGGCAAACGCGTGGCGATCAGCCGCTTCGGCTCGCTCTCGGATGTCTCCCTGCGCGACGCGCTGGCCCATCACAAGTTGAGAAGCCAGGACATCTCCATCGCTCAAATGGGGGGCTTGGGCGAGCGCATGGTGGCGCTCACCTCCGGCGTCGTCGACGGCGCGATCTTGAACGTCGATCAGGTCTACCAAGCGGAGAAGCTCGGCTTCCACGTGCTCATCGACATGGGCAAGCTGCCGCTCAATTACTCCACCCAAGGCATCGTCGTCAGCCGCGAGTTCCTGCGCAGCCAGCGCAGCGTGGTCAAACGATTTCTCAAGGTCTACATCGAAGGCATCAAAATTTTTAAAACCGAAAGAGAACGCTCGATAGAAACCTTGGGCCGTTACATCAAGACCAACGACCGCGAAGTCTTGGCCAAAACCTATGATTTTTACCGCGAAGCGTGGGAGAGCCTGCCGACGGTTAGACGCGAGGGTATCCAACAAGCTTTGGACAGCATCCCCGAAGGAAAAAACCATAAGTTGAATCTTGATAGCCTGATCGACAACTCGGTGATCCAGGAATTGGAGAAAGAAGGATTTCTGAAAGAACTCTATCCCGAAGGACTGAAACGCTGAGCGTCTGTTGTCAGCTAAGTGAATCGCCCGGCACCCTACACCGTCATACCGGCGTAGGCCGCTATCCAGGTTCATTTTTGCAGCAATCTAAAAGCCCGGGAATTCCGCCACCGCGACTGTCATTCCGAGGCGAAGCCGAGGAATCTCCTCTTGGCTGCTACTTACAAAGACGAGATCCTTCGCCTTCGGCTCAGGATGACACCCGTAGAGCTATTTGTATTGTGATAAAATATATCGCGGAAATTCACGAACGCAGACGCCGCCGTTTGACCGCTGCGATTTCACCCGTTAATTAGATAGACGCCAGAGGAACAAATCCGCAGAGGTGACCACCATGCTCAAACCCATCGGCCTGATCGAGGGACACTATGAATGCCGCTCGCTGGACGAAACCCTGCCGGTCTTTACCGATCTCTTGGCCATGGAGATCGTCGACCGCAAGGCCAAACAGGCCACGATCAAACATCCCAACACCGACTGGCGCCTGGTCGTTCATGAAGGCGGCGCCAACGCGCCGGAGAAAACTTTTGACAACCACTACGGCTTTCGCGTCGCCAGCCATATCGAAGTCGAGGCCGCTTGGAACTATCTCGAAGCGAATAAAAAAAAGTACCGCATCGACAAAATCACCAAACCGCAGAGCGCCCACTTCGCCTACTCGGTCTACTTTCACGAGCCCGGCGGCAATCATTTGGAGATCGAATACTACAATCCCGGCAGCGCCCTTCATGGCCGCTCCCACACCGCCGGCCATTGGGAGAGACCGCTTACCGAGAAAGATTTCCCCAACCGCGGCTACCTACCGCAAGCATTAACTCATGGAACATTACAGTGTGACGATCTGGAGAAAAGCAAAGCGTTCATCCTCGGCGTGCTCGGCCTCGAACAGGCCGGCGGCATGAGCGACCGGACGATCTACGTCAAACACCCGGCGACGCCCTGGTACATCGTCATGTTGCCGCGCCGGCCGCGTCAGTACTTGGCGCCGGTCAATCGTCTAACTTTGCAACTCGCCACAGCGGCGGAAGTTGAACAGGCGTATCGGGACTTCACGTCAAATCGGCAGCCACTCGGCTTGAACGATATCGAAAACATCCAGCGCGCCGATGGCAAAGTCAGTTTCATCTTCAGCGATCTCGATAAGAATTGGTGGGAACTCACGGCCAACGTGTAACGACATGATGAAATTTGCACGACTGACCTGTCTTCTATTCCTTCTCTGCGTCGCCGCCAGCGCCCAAGCCCAAGCGCCGTTTTACGAGGGCAAAAATATTCTTCTGGTGATCGGCACCGACGCCGGCGGCTCCGGCGATCTGCGCACGCGCGCGATCCTGCCGGCATTAAAGAAACATGTCCCCGGCCATCCCAACATCGTCGTTCAATACATGCCCGGCGCCGGCGGCCGCAAGGCCGCCAACCATATGTACAAGGCGGTGAAACCAGATGGCTTGACCATGGGCGCCATGGTCACCGGCATGATCCAGGGACCGCTGTTCGGCGAGAGCGACGTGCTCTACGACATGGACAAGTTTATCTATATCGGCTCCCACGCACGCTATGCGCCCTACGGATTCATCACCCGCAAGGCGGCCGGCTTTACCACCAAGGAAAAACTCAGCGCCGCCACCGGTGTGCGCATCGGCGCCCCCGCCGTCGGCCATAGCCTGTACACCATGGCGCGGCTGTTCGCCTACATGTTTGACATGAAAGAGCCACGCTTCGTCACCGGTTACACGCCGCGGGAAGTGGATTTCGCTCTGGAACGCAACGAAGTCGACGCCCGCGTCAGCGTTCTGGACAGCCTGCTCACGCGCAACGCTGAGTGGTTCGAAAAAGATCTGATCCATTTGAATGCCACCATCGACATTCCCAAGGACTTGAATCACAGCCATCCGCGCTTGGCCAAACTCCCCGAGATCGAAATTTACGCTAGATCGAATCAGGAACGCCGCTTGATCGCGCTCTTCCGCGGCGTACGCGGCATCGGTCAACCGTTCCTGGTCCCACCCGGCACACCGCCAGACCGTGTGAAGATTTTAAGAGACGCCATGCGCAAAGCCTTCGCCGATGCCGAGTACGTCAAAGGCTACGAAAAACTCACCTCCGAACCCGCCATGCCGCTGGCGCCGGAAGAATTTGAAAAACAACTTCGCGAGCTGCCGCGCGAAGCGGAGCTGATCGACTTGTTCAAGAAGTTGTCCGGTCCGGGAGTGCTGCCGAAACGCTAACGGGTTACAAAAATTCCATCGGAGTTCATCGACCGGCTCAGGACGATCGGATCAGAGATCGAAATCTTTGAGAACAATCCGATCATGCTGAGCTCGTCGAAGCATGTTCCGCTCTATTCAGCAGCTTGAAAGTCGGCAAGAAGGAATTCAGAACTCAAGGCAGCCGCAACAGCAGAATCCCGGCAACGACCAGCGCGACACCGCTGACCATCCTCGCATTGACCTGCTCGGCGAAGAGAAAGTAACCGGCGATCACGGCGAGCAGCGCTTCCAACCCCAACACGACGACGTAACTCGATCCCAGCGCTTCTTGTTTCATCGCGAACGCCTGCACCAGCGCGCCGGCGCTAAAAACAACTACTAACCCCACGGCTGGCAGCCAGCGCGTCAGCCCGGCGCTATGTTTCATGAACATCCCGCCGACCACGTAGAGACCTGCAGCGAGAGTGTAAAGAGCGATGGTTTTCATGGGTGATCGCGTGGACGATTTGGGCGCATTACGGCCCACGCCGTGAGCGCGCAGGCTGTGATGTATTGAGATTTATGAATCCGGCTATCGAGCGGGCTAGTCGAACTTGAGCAGCGGAATATCTTTTAACTGCGGGCTGGGTTTGATCGTTGTCAGATAAGCGTAGATGTCGGCCAGCTCCTGATCGCTGACAAACGCCCTGCGGTAGGCGGGCATATCTAGACGCGGCGAGCGCACCTGCAGCGCGAAGCCAGGATACGGTAACGGATTGGGCGCGAGCTTTGGGCCGGTGCCGCGATCGGCGCCTTGGCCAACCGTGCCGTGGCAAGTGTAACACATGTATTTCATATAATGCTTTTGACCGCTTTCTGCTGAACCGGTAGGCGCCTCTTGAGCGGACGCCGTTGAGACCACAAATATCAGTAGTGCATGGACCGCAAGTAATCGCATGATCGCTCCTGTTGCTATCTTCCCTGACAAACCACATCGACCAGCGCCGGTTCGCCGCGCTTGACCACGGCCAATGCCTTGGCGAGAGCCGGCCCCACTGCCGATGGGCTGGTAATCGGCCCTTCGGAATAAACGCCCATCGACGATGCCAGTTTGGCGAAATCGATATTGGGATTGTCGATGGTCGTGCCGATCGCCGCTTGATCCATGCGCCGATTGTGCAGCGCCGCCATTTTCTGCAAATGCATCACTTCTTGATGATAGGCGCGGTTGTTGTGCATCACCATGAGAAGCGGAATCTTGTGATGCGCCGCGGTCCAGAGTACGCCCGGTGCGTACATCAAGTCACCGTCGCCTTCGAAGGACACCGTGATGATGCCCTTATCGCGATTGGCCAACGCCGCACCCACCGCCGCCGGCGCGCCATAGCCGACACCGGAGCCGCCGGAACCGCCGATGAAGTTGTAATGCTCGGTGGCGGGCCACAGGTTTTTGTTCCACTGCATGCCGCTCACCGCCATGCACCACTTCTCATTCTTAATCGTATTCCACAGCGTCGCCGACATGCGCGCCGTGCTGATCGGCGTTGCGTCCCAACCGACGGTTGCGGCATTACGTGCCCGTTCCTTCATCTGCTTGTAGTCATCGCGCAGCTTGGCGGTGCGATCGGCCAGCGCCAAACGGCGGCTGCTGCTCATGGCATTTTTCACCGCTTCGGTCAGCGCCGGTAGAGATGCCTCGACGTCGCCCGAGATCGCCAAATCCACCGGCATGAAGCGTTGCGCGTCTTGGTAATTCGACTTGGTCAACGTATCGCCCAAGGAGATGTGAATAATTTTCACGTCGGGCTTCGCCAAACGGCGGTAATCATGGTGCGGATCGCTGATCGAATTGAACTGACCCCAAGGATCGGCGACCTCCAGCAGCAACGCCACATCCGCCTCGCCAACCAACGGACGGCGGTCATCGGTGCGGCAAAGGTAATGCGGCGTCGGCATATTCATGCGCCCGCCGATATCGACGACCGGAGCATTGAGCGCTTCGGCCAAAGCGACGATGCGCTTCATGCCTTCTTGGGAGCGTGCGGCGCGGTCGGCCAGGATCACCGGCCGCTCGGCGCCAACGAGCATCTTGGCTGCTTCGGTTAACGCGCCGCTATCGCCCTGGGGCGGGATCGTGCGGGTCAGCTTGGGCATGCGCAATTTCTTTTCATCATGCACCGCTTCTTCGGCCAAATCACCATCCACGGTAATCACCACCGGACCCATGGGCGGCGTCAGCGCCATCTTGTAAGCGCGCATCACCGACTCGGAAAAATGTTGCAGCGAAACCGGCTGATCGTCCCACTTGGTAAAATCACGCAGAATTAACGCCGGATCTTGCACGCAGTGATACCACTCGACGCCGGGCCGCCGTTTATCAGCATCGAGGAAATTGCCGGCAAAAATCATCACCGGCACGCGGTCGCACCAGGCGTTGTAAACCGCCATCGCCGCATGCTGCAGACCGACAGTGCCGTGGGCCAGAATGCCCATTGGCTTGCCAGCGGCCTTGGCGTAGCCATGGGCCATCGCCACCGACGACTCTTCATGCATGCAAGTGAGAAACTCCGGCTTATTGTTGCCGCCATAGTTGACGATCGACTCTTGCAGGCTGCGAAAACTCGATCCGGGATTGGACGCGATATATTCGATGCCGGTAGCCTTGATGACATCGACCATGTAATCCGAGCCTGGACGGGCGATGATTTTGCTGCGCTCCGCGGGACCGTTACTAGGAGCCGGACTTTGCTCGGCGGCCTGTGCCGGTGCGTTGGCGGCCAACTGAGTGCCGATCACCGCCGCGGCGCTGGCCGCAGCCCCTTTGAGAAAAGAACGCCGATCGAAAGAATTGTTGCCCATGTTTTTTCTCCTCATTTGGCCGGGAACAGTTTATTGCTCCCATGGCTGTGACAGCGTACTCGGCAAAGACTCACTATCGATTCACTGCGATGGAAACCTAGCTGAGATCGCCGCTTACTGTCAACGACTTTCTCGGCGGATTTCTCGGCGAGTCAGGCGAGAAATGAATTGCCCAAGACGGCTTTACGCGCCGATCAGCTTGAGTTTGTTCTTGGCGTTCTTGCCAATTTTATTGCGCGGGAATTTATCGCCGACATGTTCGAGCAGATCGACACCCAAGCTGCGCTCTTGACCGCTGCGTTCGACTAGACCGAAACCGAGGGCGAAGAGATCTTCCGGTGTGAGGTTCTTTTCCTTGCGCAGGGTTTCGAAAACTGGATAGGCGGAGCTGCGATAGAGACCCGTCAACAGCTCCACCGCCGGGTGTTGGCGGTTGGTCGCCACCGTATGCGCATGCAATTTCAATTGCACCAGCGCCAGGAAATAGCGATGTTCTGGTTTGAAGTCGGCGAAGTCTTTGAGCGGCGTCAGGAACCCCAGCGCCTCTTTGTACTTTTTGGCTTTCACCAGTTTGACGCCTTGATCCGCCAGACGGTCGTAGACGAATTCGACATCGGCGCTCTTGAGGACGTGTAAGAACGCCGTCTGAATCCGCTCGTCAGCGCCAATCGCTTGCTGCAAGCGCTTCCAAAGATTGTCGAGAATATCTTGGCGCCACTTGCCTTCGAAGGACGGCAGCAGCTCGGCGATGCTCCACGCTTTACTTGGGTCTTCACAGGCGCTGAGCTCTTTGAGCAAAACAGCTCTCGCCTCGGGGATCTTGCGCAGCGAACTCGCCGCCACGTCGCGCTTGCGATAGTCGGGATCGCCCAACTCTTCGACCAACGTGCGAATGCTCGCCGGCGTGGCGACATCACCCATTTTACGCAGGGCGAATTTTTGCAAGTCCGAATGCGGGCTTTGCATGAGCTTGGACAACAGCGAGCGCGAATCGTCAGGCAACTCATGGGCGTCGAGCAGATCGATGACCAACCGGGTCGCCTCCGAATATTCGGCCTCTTCGAGTATCGGCAACAACTTGGCGTACTCGTCCTTGCGCAATTCCTGCTCGCGCAAGCAGCGCAGCAACGCGACCAGAGCGTGAGCGCGCACCGCCGGGTGTTGGTCGGTGCCGATGTATTTGATCAGCCAGCGGCGCGCTTGCGGCTTGCCCAATTGGCCGAACAAACGCATGGTCGATACCGCCGCCGGCCGCTGTTGCTTGACGTCCAACTTCGCCGCGAACGCTTCGACTTCGTCATAGAAGCCGTCGAGCTCTTTACTCTCCATCTCGCGCAGCACCGGGGTCAGCAAATCGCAAATAACTTTGTTGGTCTCATCGGTGCCGGCAATGAGCATTTGCAACAGCCCCTTCAGCGCCGCCTTGCCGCGCACCGCGGCGAGCACCCGCGCCGCGTTCAACTGCCAGGTCCGCGATGCATCTTTCGCCGCTTGAATAATCAACGGCACCGCTGCCTGGCCGCTCGCTGTAAGCGAACGCACGGCACGCTCCTGCATCTCCCTGTCGCCGTCATCGAGCATCTTGAGCAGCTGCGCGGTGTTGTTCTTCGGCTGCACTTCCTCGAAGTAGCGCAGCGCGTAGTCCTTGAGCACGGGATTGGGATTGTCGAGCAGGGTGCCAACCAGCTTCGTGGTTGCCGCGTTGCTGATTTTCAGCGCGCCAAGCACGAGCAAGCCGGCGCAGCGCTGCTCGACATTGCCCTTTTCCACAAGAGTCAAAAGGTCCTGTAAAGTATTATCCATACGCCTATCTCAATCGTAAATTCGGTGTGAAAGTCAAGGTGGGCAGCATCACCGCGGTTGCGGGTTCCGAGTTTCGAGTTACGGGTTCAACCCGAAACCCATAACCCGAAACTCGAAACACTTCCGATAGCTTGACAGTTCACCGGATAGCCGATACGAACGGCAAATCTCAAGGAGACGATATGTTCTATCCAGATCTGACCCCGTTCGGCGTCGACATGGAGCGTTTCAAGCGCGACCGCCTCGCTCGCTTGCAAGACGAGATGAAGCGCCAAGGCCTCGGCGCACTCTTGCTGACCGATTTTTTGAACATCCGTTACGCCACCAATACCGTCATGATGTTGGGCCTGCGGGCCACCGGCATACAGCGCTTTGCTTTGATCCCCGTCGCGGGCGAGCCGATCATCTGCCAACGCGAACTAGCGCGCCGCAGCAACTATCGCAACATGCGCTTTGACGCCTATATGTTCGCCATGCGCCCGCCCATCGCCACCGAAGATTTTGTCGATCAGGCGATCGCTGGCCTGAAAGAACTGGGCGTCGCCGGCGAGCGCGTCGGTATCGATTATTTAAACTTAACGGCAATCGATGGACTGAAGGCCAAAGGAATCAATCTGGTCGACGGCTGCCCAGCGATTCACCAAGCGCGGGTCGTCAAGACAGTGGACGAGCTGCAACTGATCCGCTGGACCACCAAAGCCAAGGCCAAGGGTTATGATTTAGTGCGCAGCGAGCTGCGCAAGGCCGATCCGCCGGAGGATCAGTTGAGCCGCATCATGCTCGATTACTTGATGGATTGTGGCTTCGAAGCCGGCAGCGAATTTATTTCGATCTACGATTCGTCGACCATCGACTCGCGGCCGCACAACGAACCGATGGGCGCCGACCTGGTGGTCAAAGAAGGCGACTTGGTGATCTGCGACGCCACCGTCGCCGGCCCCGGCGGCTACTACAGCGACTTCGCCCGCACCTTCAGCCGCGGCGCGCCGACGGCGGAAACCAAACAGCGCTACAAAGAAGCCTATCGGTCGTTGCAGGAAGCGATCCAATTCGTCCGCCCCGGCTCTTGTGCCGAGGCGTTCAAGTCCTTCGGCAAAGGCGCCAGCGCCAGACTGCCCGGCTTCGACGGTTTCCACGGCGTCGGCTTATGTATTTACGAATCTCCCTGGCTACGCGGCGGCGATCCAGAGAAGTACATGATCTCTCTCGAAGAAAACATGATCGTCGCCTGCGAGATCAACCACTACCCGGTAAAACTCGAACACCTGCTACGGGTGACGAAAGACGGCCCAGAAATTTTGTCCGAATATCCGGTGGACCCAGAGCTGGTGCCGGCCTAGGAAAAATTGGCCGCAAAGAACACAAAGTTCGCATAGGTTAAGAATCGGATTCGAATCTTTAAGCGTAAAAGGCGCAGCATGCTGCGCCCCTACGAATCCGATTTCTATTTTGCGCTTTTTGCGGTTAAAAACATCCGGCTCCGATTATCTTTATTTTGCGAACTTTGCGTTCTTTGCGGCCATTCCCTCCGCTCAATCGAAGAACGCCAGCGTGCGCATCTCGATACTTTCCCGCGCCAGCGCGTTAGCCGGGCTGTTGGGATCGTCGAAGGCGGCGTGGGCCGACCAGCGGGCGCGGCCGTCTTTCATTGAGTCGTAGCATTTGAAGACGATCGCCTCGTCGGTCTGCATGTTGGGGAAATAGAACCAGCGATGGCCGGCGTTGTAAGTGAGATGATAAATCTCGCCGACCCGGTCTGGATAGCGCCGCTCGGTGCCGATCAAATCTTTCGCCGCGATGCTCTGGGAATCGGCGATCGCCAACGGCGCAGACAAGACCGGGTTACGCACCGGCCGCCACACTTGAATCACGCAAAACCGTTTTTGCAGCAGCGCTTCGGCTTCGTCCTTCGGCAATAAATCGCGCACTCGCTGCGGCCCCGACCATTCGGTATAGTCGTTGTGGACACTGCGAACCGGCCGGCTGGCGAATTTTTCTTCGCGCACCACGTCGTTCTCCGCGCGCAGCGTGTGATCGAAGACCAGCACCCGCGCCGCGCCGGTGAAGTGTTTGACCAGCTGCTCGATCTCCGGATAGTAAACCCGCTTCACTTCGTCGTCGTTGTAGAAGTCTTTCATCTTGGTTTCATGCTTGACCAAGAGGAATCCTTCCCTGTCCAGGGAAAACCCACTCACCAGCCGGCCGTTACGGATCGTCACCGGATGGGCCTGATAGTTTCCCGTATTGCTGGTCACTCGCACTTCGCCCGGCAAGTTAGACTGCGTCACCGGCTTTTCCCCGCCCGGAATGATGTAATTCAAAGTCGACTGCACCGAGTCGATTTGTGAATTCGGTTCACTGGTTTGCAACATAAAACCTCCCAAACGAGGACGGGTTTAAATCCCGCCCCCTACCGTTCGATTCTTTTTTTGCGCTTTTTGAGCTTTTTGCGGTTAATACTCCGAATCCGACTCTTACCATTTGTGTAATCTGCGCTAAGTTCTTTGCGGTTAAATTTCCGAATCCGAAATTCTCCCGCTCAAGTCTTCTTTCCGACTTCACGCAACGCCTTCTGCCATTTGGTCGCGGCGCTGTCGTACTGATCGGTATTCATCCCCGCCTCCGGATACCAACGTTTGAAGCCGAAATCTTTCGACGGACTGCCGAACTGCAAGTCCTCGAGAATTTTTTGTCCCTCCGGGCTCAAGATAAAATCCGCCATCAGCACCGCGCCATGGGGATGGGGCGCTTGAAAGATGATCGAGGTGCCGCCGGCGTTGGTCGGCACACCTTCCATCGCCACCCAGTCAATGGGCGCGCCCTTGAGCTTCGACTCCATGGCGTGATCGCGGAAGATCGACGGCGAGATCGGCACTTCGCCCGAGATCGCCAAGTCTGCCATCGCCCGTCCAGAGATCGAATGCAGACTGATATCTTGCGCCTTGAGTTTGCTCGCGAACGCTTCCCCTTTGAACTTGAGCATCGCGCCCATCATGCGCACGCCGGTTTCGCTGGTGGTCATGCCCATCTTGCCCTTGAGCTGCGGGTTGAGCAGGCCGGCGAAATTTTTCGGCACCGCGTTCTTGGCGATCAAGTTAGGATTGTAACCGACGCCGATAAAACTCTCACGATTGACGCCCCAGTAATAAAACCCGTTGCCGGCGCTTTCCTTGGCGTGGGCCGGGTATTTCGCCAAATGCGGCGAAGTGTAAACCGCCAACAGTCCATCTTCGCGCAGACTCTTGAGCAACGGCAGAGTCGTTTCAATCGTGTCGACCAAATACTGCCGCGACTTCGCCTCCGAGGTAATGCGCGCCATCAAGTCGTTACTCGCCGCCCGATAGACATCGACCTTGACGCCGTATTTTTTTTCGAATCCTTGGGCCAGCTCTTTGTACGAGCTGCCAGCCAGCGAAGTGTACCAAGTAACCTTCCCCTCCACCTTGGCCCCCGCGGCGAGAATTTTCTCCCGATCGGCGCCGTTGTAAGCGACGAGTTCAGACAAAGTGCTGGGCTTTTTCCCCTGAGCGAAAATAATCGCCGGCAGGCCAGTGAAAAATAAGCATACAATAACCAGTTGTCGTAAACGAAAACCCACTAAGCCTCCAACAATTCTTGAGTCCGAAGTTATTTCGCGCCTTTTTCGCTTTCTGCGGTTATTTAATCCGAGTCCGCTGACCGTGGGCGGGATTGATCGCGCCCCCTTTGAGCCCTTTGCGTTCTTTGCGGCTAATCATCCGAATCTTTCCCTCACCGCTTCGCTTTCAGCGCCTGATAAATGTTATCCGCCTTCACCGGCAGCTCGAACAATCGCACTCCCACCGCATCGGCGACAGCGTTGGCGATCGCCGCCGGCGGCGCGTTGTTGGCGAACTCGCCGATCGGTTTCGCGTTATGCGGCCCGACGCCGCCGCCCGAAGGTACGAGAATGGTTTTCAATTCAAACAGATCGGCGATGGACGGCAGTTTGTAATCGCCCAAATTGTTGTTGGTCACCTTGCCTTGATCGATGACGATCTCTTCCATCAGTCCCTGGCCGACGCCCATCACCGTGGCGCCGTCGATCTGTCCCTGATGGGTCAGCGGATTGATGATCGTACCGACGTCGTGTGCCGTGACCATGCGATGGAGCTTCACCGCGCCGGTCTCGGGGTCGACTTCGACTTCGGCGATCTGCGCGCAGATATACGAAACATCTTCAGGATAGCGGTAATCTTCGTAAACATAAGCGCGTAGCGGCTCGCTCGCTTGGGCGATCACCCGGCGCAGCGGCACCTGCTGGCCGCGGTCCTGACGCAAAGTAAATTTATCGCCGTCGAAGTCAATTTCTTCCTTGCGGCACTCCAGCATGCGCGCGGCCTCAGCCAGCATCTTGTCCTGCAACTGCTCGCAGGCCGTCATCATGGCGTTGCCAGCGACGTAGGTCATGCGGCTGGCGCGCATGCCACTGTCGCGCGGCGCGGTGTCGGTGTCGCCGATGACGACGCGCACGCGGTCGATGCCGACTTTCATCCGGTCGGCGACCAGCTGGCGCAGGATCGTATGCGTGCCCGAGCCTTGATCGATGCTTGGACTGACGATGACATAGCTGCCATCCGCTTCCGCGGTGAGGATCACCCCGGTATCGCCGCCGCTGATATGCCGGCCCGATAGCGCGATGCCGCGACCCCGATTAGCTTTCTTCGGTTTGTTCCAACCGGCGGCATCGAGGGCGCCTTGCAAGACTTCGCGGAAGTGCACGTCTTTTAACTCATGGCCAACGGCGTCCACTTCGCCCTCGCCGAGAAAATTCTTCATGCGAAACTGTGCCGCATCCATGCCCAGCTCTTTGGCGACGATATCGGTATGGCAATCGACGGCGAAAGCTGTCGCCACCGCGCCGGGGCTGCGGTAGTAACCGCCGGGCACGGTGTTGGTATAGATCTGCATGAACTCGATATCGGCATGGTCGATGCGGTACTGGCCACCGGCGTAATGCCAGGTCGCCAGAGATGTGTTCGACTTCACCGCGCCGTAGCCGCCGCTGGCATGGGCCGCGCGCATCTTGCGCGCGATGATGCGGCCGTCGCGCATGACGCCGCTCTTGATCGTGATCACCGTCGGATGAGCGGGGTTACTCGCCGACAGTTCTTCGGCATAGGTCATGATGAACTTAACCGGCCGGCCGGTTTTTTGCGCGAGAAAATAAAGAATCGGCAGGTTTACGCCATCGCCCTTGCCGCCGAACTCGCCGCCGACGTTGACGACGTTCATACGGATCTTGTTTTCTTCGATGCGCAAACATTTGGCCAATTGGCCGCGCACGGCGAAGGGATTTTTCACCGACGACCAGACTTGAATACGGCCATCGGCTTCGATCGCCAGACTCGCCGCGTAGGGTTCGAGATAGCCCTGATGGCGCGCCGGAACGTGGAAGGTATGTTCGAGTACCAGGTCGGCTTGGCGAAAGCCGGCTTCGACATCGCCCTTCTTCCATGACAGCCGAGTGAGACCGTTGTGGAGATCAGCGGCGAGAATTTCCTTGGGCGCGCCTTCGTAGGCAGTGACATCGTCGTGTATCAGCGGCGCACCTGGCTTCATCGCTTCCAACGGATCGAACACCGCCGGCAGCTGCTCATACTCGACGTCGATCACGCTGATCGCTTCTTCCGCCGCATGCACTGTCTCCGCCGCTACCGCCGCGACGCGATCGCCGACAAAGCGAACCTTGTCCCAGCACAGCACCGGCAGGTCACGAATCTGCTTGCCGACATAAAGCCCGCGCACATCCGCGCCGGTGAGAATCGCTTTCACACCGGGAATTTTCTCCGCCTTGCTGGTATCGACGCGCACAATCCGCGCATGCGGATGCGGACTGCGCAAAATTTTCGCCCACAGCAAGCCCGGCAACTTCACATCGGCAGCATAGATCGTCTGCCCGCTAACCTTGTCCCCCGCTTCCGCCCGCGGCACGGATGTGCCCACCGCTTTGAATTCAGCCATGATGTATTTATCCTTGTGAAGCTAACGAACCGTAGCCTTGGTGCCCGGCGCGAAATCAGCTGAAGCGGCAAGCGCGCCTTGTCCCGACCATGCCGATTCCATTTTTACGCCTTCTGCGGTGAATCCCCCTCCTTCATCCTCCCCGCAAGCGGGGGAGGAACGAGGTGGGGGCCACTTTGAGCCCTTTGCGTTCTATGCGACCAAATCTCCTCTTGCGAATCTCCTCACAGCCCGTAGAGCGCCTTGGCATTGTCGCTAAGAATTTTCTGTTTCACTTCCGGCGCAAGATCCTTGCGCTCTTTAAAAATTTTAATCGCGTCGACATCGCTCGACGTATCCATATGACCATAGTCGGTGCCGATAACGAGACAATCCGCACCGCCGTTCTCGACGATATACGGCAGGTCGTCGGAATTCTCGCAGGTCACGAACATGCCATACTCGCGGGCGATATTTTCCGACCAAGGCCGGTCGAGAGTTTTGAAGCGGTTCTTGGCTTCGTGCAGCACCCAAGGCAGCCACTGTGCGCTGGCTTCGATGAAACCCCAGCGCAGCTTGGGAAACTGCTGATGCACGTCACTGAGAATCACATCACTGAACGATGCCACCGTCGGCACGCGGAAGCGATGTAGCCCCGCCGCTTGCGAAACTGGATGGCGGTACAGATCATTTAACCAAGCGTTGCCGTTGGCGATATGCACTGCGATGGGAATATCGAGGCTTTGGGCCAGATCGTAGATCGGATAGAAGTAGGGATCGGCGAGTAAGCGGTTGCCTTCGATGGGCCGCATCAATACCGCGCAGGCGCCATGCTCCTTCGACCAGCGGATCTGATCCAATGCGTCGGGCATGCTCAAGATCGGCGGCATGCATGACCACAGGAGGCGCCCCTTGCCATGCTTCCAGATATCCGCGACCCAGCGGTTCCAGCTCTTGCACAGTGCCACTTCGACGGCGACACGCTCGGTGACCGATTCTATGAACATGGTGTTGTGCAGCACTTCGACATCGACGCCAGTTTGATCCATATGTTCCAAACGCATGTCGACGTTGCCCATCTCGCGCGACGCATCCATGTCGGCGAACCGGCGGCCCGCCTGCTTGGCGCGTTGCTCCAACGCTTCAGGAGTAAAAGCGGGAAAGCGCAGACCGCGCACCTTGCCATCGACGAGCCAGAACTGCTGCTTGACGCCACCCTTCTCCGCGGTCTGCAACGGTGTTGGCCGATACTGCCGCTCCGACGGGTCCATGAATTCCCAAGTCCGCTCACACTCGACAACATGGGCATCCGCATCGATCACTATGCCGTTACCATTGGTCGTCATAGTTAAGTCTCCTCTTCAGCCGAGAGTATTTGAAGCTAGTGCATCCTGTCAATAATGAGAAGCGAGAGAGATTGAATTCACCTCGAAGACGCGAACAGCCACCCGGAAGAATCATCAACCACGAAAAACACGAAAGGCACAAAAATAAACCACG
>Ga0209683_10000315_pt1 | contig 19327 bp, 15 predicted proteins | sample DOMMetBare2Fresh_FD_187474 | JGI IMG/M metagenome (GOLD analysis project Ga0209683, IMG submission 187474) | Wetland sediment microbial communities from St. Louis River estuary, USA, under dissolved organic matter induced mercury methylation -... | ecosystem: Environmental > Aquatic >... | reverse complement strand
CAGCGTGCCACCCGGTCATCGAAGCGCACGCCCTGCCGCACGTCGTCGGCGGTGAGCTGATACAGGCCCTTGATCCAGCGGGTCTGGCGAACGCCAGGCTGCCCGTACCGGTCGATGGCCGCGGAGCCGAACGCGGCGGGGAATTCGGCCTGCAGGAAGGCGAAGGCACGGTCGAACTGACGATGGCCCTCGATGACCATCTGCGAGGCGCCGATCGGGTCCAGCGGTGTGGCAATATGGGTCATGTTGACGAGCACCTGGTCGGATCCGGGCAGGACGTAGATGAACGCGTCGTGTCGGTCGAGACCGTACTGCGCAGCCATCTCGACGACCCGGCGCTTGATCGTGGCCGGTCCGCCGGCCCGGGCCAGCGCCTCCACGTCGACGCCGCGCACGATCCCGTTCTGCGAGCCGTAGACCCTCTCCGTCGCGGGCTCGTGCACCGCGAGCCCTGCGAACCAGGCCAGCGCCGCGTCGCCCGACGCGTCGACGTAGGCTTGCGCCCGCACCTCGACCTCGCCATGGCGCGTTATCGCCGCCACCGCCGCGATGCGCGCGCCGTCGAACTCGGCCCGGGCGAGCAACGCGCTGGTGATCACCGTGACACCGGCCTGCGCCAGCGCATCCTCGATCCAGCGCTGCAGCGCGGTGTGACGATAGTAGAGGATGATCGTGTTCCGCCGGCCCTCGATCCGCGCCATGCTGTCCGTTCGCGTGAGATCGCGGACGATTTCCTCGGCGATGCCGAACGTGAGCAGTTCCGGCTGCGGGCCGTTCGAATAGAAGCCGCAGAACGTGTCGATGATGGCGCCGGTCGCCTGCCCGCCGACGGCCGGCGCACCGTCCAGCAGCACCACGCGCCGCCCGAGGCGCGCCGCCTCGATGGCCGCCGATGCGCCCGCCGCGCCCGAGCCGACGACGCAGACATCGCAGGCCAGGTTCAGCTTCGCGCCTGGCCCTCGGCGGCGGACGACGGCCGAGCTATCGACCGGCATGAACGGGCTCCGGAGACTCGCTGCGGCCGCCCCAGCCGGGCCCCGTGGCGTGCTTCAGAACGGCGCGTTCGGCGGCAGCGTCTCCAGCACCTGCTGCTTGCCGTTCTTGATCTCGACGATGTAGCTCACGCGATCCGGGTCGCCGTTCTTGTCGAACTTCATGTCGACGAGTAGGCCCGGCACGTCCTTCACGTACAGCGGGACGTCCTTCACGGCCGCGGCAAATGCCTTCGGGTCGATCTTGCCGATGCGCTCGCTCACCGTCTTGATGATGTAAGGCACCATGTAGCCCTGGATCCCGTTGTGGTCCGACTTGTATTTGTATTCGCGCTGGAACTTCTCGTCGAACGCCTTCATCGCCGGCGTGGGCGCGTCCACGGTCAGCGCCACGTGGCCGCGGATGCCGTTGGCCGCGTCGCCCGAGAGCTCGATCGCCTTCTGGCTGACGATCGTCGCTTCGCCCACGATCGGCTTCGCGTAGCCCTGCTTGCGCAGCTCGCGCGCAAGCCGCGCCGATTCCTCCTCGTTGGTGTAAGCGAACAGCACGTCGGCGCCCGATTGCTTGACCCTGAGCACGGCGCTCGAGAAATCGACCTGGTTCTGGTCCGTCGATATGTCGGCGCCGATCTTGAGGCCCAGCTTCTGCGCGGCCGCGATGAACTCGTCGCGCCCGCCCTTGCCGAAGTCGGTGTTGATCCAGATGATGTCGGCCGATTGCGCCTTGAGGTCGTTCCTGATGTAGCGGGCGACCTTCGGCATCGACATCAGCTGGGTCGTATTGGTGCGGATCACGTAGGGGTTGCCCTGTTGCGTGATCGACGCCGCCGCGGCGCCCGTGAAGTTCGGGATCTCGGCCTTGCGCGTCTCGCTCATGCTCACGACCATCGCGCCGGAGAGCGTCGGTCCGATGACGGCGAACGCGCCCATGTCGACGGCCTTCTGCGCCAATGCCTTGGCAATACCCGCGTTACTCTGGTTGTCGAGCGTGGTCACCTCGAACTTGCGCCCGAGCACGCCGCCGGCCGCGTTGATCTCGCGGACCGCGAGCTCGACGCCGTTCTTGTAGTTGGTGCCCGCAGTCGCGATCGCGCCCGAGAGCTCTATCACGTTGACGAGCTTGATGGGCTCGCTTTGCGCCATCGCGAGCGCGGGCACCGCCGCCACCGCGAGCGCGGCCAGGCGAGAGACGAATCGGTTCATGTTTTTCCTCCTGTGGTGTTGAAGCGTGAATAGATGGGATCCGACGGTCGCCGCGACGACCGTCCCCCGGTTTCGCGGCCATTAGCTACCCGTCGACCGGCTGCCACCGTCCGCTGCGGGCGGACTCGAACAATGCTTCGATGACCCGAAGGGTCGCCTGCGCGTCCTCGATCGGCCAGCTTCGCACGTTTTCGCCGCGCACCAGCCGCGAGAACCTTTCGATCTGCAGCGCGAACTGGTTCACCGGTTCGAAGGTCTGCGCCGCCGTCTCGAACGCGCCGACACTGGTGCTGTCGCCGACATACACGTGACAGGGCGTCGGCCGGGCGTGAGCGTAGGGGAAATCGCAGCGCATCCACCCGCTCGAGCCCAGGATCGAGAGCTGCTGATGCGAACCCCACGACGAGGGCCCTGACTGCGAGGCCACCGTGAAGCTAGCGTGGCCGTCCCCGAAATCGAGGATCGCGGTCGTCAGCCGGTCGATCTTGAACGCCGGGTCGCGCTCGATCGCGGCGATGACGCGCAACGGTTCGCGGCCGAAGATCGTGCGGCAGGCGCTGGTGACGTACGACCCGAGATCGTACAACGCCCCGCCGCCCAGCGCCGGATTGTTGCGGATGTCGTTCGGATCGAGGAACTGCTTGGCCATAGTGCCCTGGACGGCACGCACCCGTCCGATCGCGTCGTCACGCAGCAACTCCTCGATTCGCGCCCATTGCGGATGGTTGCGATAGACGAACGCCTCCTCGATGTGCCGCCCGCTGCGGTCGCGCAGCTTCGCCAGTTCGGCGATCTCGCGGACGGACAGGCAGAGCGGCTTCTCGCACAGTACGTGCTTGCCCGCCTGCAGCGCGCGGACGCACCATTCGAAGTGCAGATTGTTGGGCAGGGGGATGTAGACGGCGTCGATGTCCGCATCGGCGATCAGCGCCTCGTAGGAGCCGTAGTCACGCGCAATCCCGAACGCCTCGGCGACCTTCTTCGCCCGGCCCGCATCGCGCGATGCCAGCGCCGTCAGCGTCGCACTCGGTGCCTGCGCCATTGCCGGGATCGTGCGCGTCGTCGCGATCGATGCCGTCCCCAGGATGCCCCAGTTGATCGTCTTCATGTCCGGATCCTTCCGGTCCGGCAGCCGGCGCGCGATCTCGGCGGGCGTGCGTCGAAATCGCGCGCCCGACGGCGGTTGCCGGCAGCGGCGCGCTCAGCGGCCGCCGCGCGTTCTCTTGATGACGTCGTACACGACGTTGAGGTCGGCGATCGGCATCTGTCCGGGAGCCGAGCTTCCCTCGCCCACGGCGAAGCTCAACGACGATCCGAATACGCCTCCGATCATCCGCGTTACCGCCCCCAACGGTCCCATCGACATGCTGATCAGCGGAATCTTCCCTTTCGCGTCGGCCTGAGCGGTTGCCGCGAGGAGCGTCAGCACGTCGGCGCGGTCGCGCGGCATGACGGCGACCTTGGCGACGTCCGCGCCCAGCCGTTCGGCCTCGAGGAAGCGCTGAACGAGGAAATCGAGGCCCGGCGTATACCCGAAATTGTGGTACGACAGGATCAGTCGCGTCGCATGCGCGCGCGTGCTGTCGCGGACACGGCGCACGTGCTCGGGATCGTTGCCCATCTCGAAATCGATGAAATCGACGAGCCGGCTCGCGGCCACCGCGTCGTAGAGCCCGACGACCTCCTCGTCGCCGATCGGGATCCGCTCGCCGCCCTCCCTGATCGAGCGGCGGGTGAAGATGATCGGCGCGTTGCCGACCACCGCACGCAGCGCGCGGCCCGTGTCCAGCACCGCCTGCGTGTCGCCGACACCCTCGAAATAGTCGACCCGCCATTCGATGACATCGGGTCTTTTCGCGATGACGATCGCCGTTTCCGCGAGCAGCCGTTCGCGGGTCCTGCCGACGAGCGGCGAGCAGATCAGCGGGGTTTCGCCCCCCAGCCTTCTTCCCCTGATATCGATTCCCTTGTCCTGACCCATCGCGTCATTCCTGCATTTGTCAAAGACCCATGCACAGGTACTTCACTTCGAGGTACTCCTCGATGCCGTACTTCGATCCTTCGCGGCCGAGTCCCGACTCCTTCACGCCGCCGAAGGGCGCGATGGCCGTCGATATCATTCCGGTGTTGATCCCGACCATGCCGTATTCGAGTCCCTCCGAGACACGCCAGACACGACCGAGGTCGCGCGCATAGAAATAGGAGGCGAGACCGAACTCCGTATCGTTCGCCATCCGGATCGCCTCCTCCTCGTCTTTGAAGCGGAACAAGGGCGCCACGGGTCCGAAGGTCTCCTCGTTGGTGACTCGCATGCTGCTGTTTACGCCGGCGAGCACGGTCGGCTCGAAGAAGAGCCCGCCCAACGCGTGACGCTTGCCGCCGACCACGACGCGCGCGCCTTTCGAGAGCGCGTCCTCGATATGCGCCTCGACTTTTTCGACGGCTTTTTCGTCGATCAGCGGTCCGATGGTGACGCCCGGCTCCATGCCATTGCCCACCTTCAGCTTCTTCACCCGTTCGACGAGCTTGGCCGCGAAGGCCTCGTACACCGCGTCCTGGATCAGCAGCCGGTTGGCGCAAACGCAGGTCTGGCCCGCGTTACGGTATTTCGACGCGATGGCGCCGTCGGCCGCCGCATCGAGATCCGCATCTGCAAAGACGATGAACGGTGCATTGCCGCCGAGTTCCATCGAGGTCTTCTTCACGGTGCCGGCACACTGCTTGAGCAGCACCTTGCCGATTTCCGTCGACCCGGTGAAGCTCAGCTTGCGGACCAGCGGATTGGCCGTCATCTCGCCGCCGATCACGGTCGCCGAGCCGGTCACCACGCTGAACACTCCTTTCGGGACGCCGGCGCGCTCGGCGAGCTCGGCCAACGCGAGCGCCGAGAAAGGCGTGGCGCTCGCCGGCTTGACCACCATCGTGCAGCCCGCCGCCAGCGCGGCGCCGGCCTTGCGGGTGATCATCGCGGCCGGAAAATTCCATGGCGTGATCGCGACGCATACCCCGATAGGCTCCTTGATCACGACGAGGCGCTTGTCGGCCTGGTGGGTGGGAATCGTATCGCCGTAGACGCGCTTCGCTTCCTCGGAGAACCATTCGACGAACGATGCTGCGTATTCGATCTCTCCGCGCGACTCCGCAAGCGGTTTGCCTTGCTCGGCGGTCATGAGAGCGGCGAGATCTTCCCGGTTGGCCATCATCAAGTCATGCCACTTGCGCAGGATGACCGAGCGCTCCTTCGCGGTCCTGGCGCGCCAGGCAGGCCATGCCTTGTTCGCCGCCTCGATGGCACGGCGGGTCTCGGTCACGCCCATGCCGGGCACCACGCCCAGCGGCTGCCCGGTCGCCGGGTTGGTCACGGACACGGTCGAGCCGTCGTCCGCGCCGTGCCAGCGTCCATCGATGTAGCACTGTTGTCGGAACAATTCCGGGTCCTTCAGTTGCAAGGGACCGCGAACGATGTCGGGGGCATTCATTGCTGCACTCCTGTAAAGGTCGCCGTCGGCCGCTGCGAACGCGGCAACGACGCGTCCAGCGTTTGGCGTGGCCGGGTGTCTACTCTAACCCAATTCGGCGCCGTGCTACGCACCTGCCGCAAGGCGCCGCGACGCCGCGAGCAATCGGTCTTCCGATCGCGATTTCCAGGTCGTGCCCATGCGTGCGCCGGCGCGCAAATGCCGGTGCGCCTCCACGCCGGCTCTAGGCATTCGTCGCCGTTCGCGTTTGCGCTCCGCCGAACGCGTTCTTCAGCGCCGCGGCCGCGTCGGTCTGCGCCTTCCTTCCGGTATCGATGACGCCGCCCATGGAGAAGAAGGGATGCACCATGCCGTCGTATTGCGTCAGCGTGACTTGGTTGCCTGCACGCTCGAGCGCCTGCGCGTACGCCACGCCGTCGTCGCGCAGCGGATCGTATTCCCCGACGACGACCAGCGCCGGGGGCAGCCGCGAAAGGTCGGGACACAGGAGCGGCGCATAGCGAAAGTCGTCGCGATCCGCGTCACGTGCACGGTAGTGGTCGTGAAACCACAGGATGGTCTTGCGCGTGAGAAGGTAGCCGTCGGCAAACGCGTGATGCGAGGGAAATTCCTCATCGGGTGCCGTTCGCGGATAGACGAGCAGCTGAAAGGCGAGTTGGGGAAGGCCGCGGTCGCGGGCGAGGATTGCACACACGGCCGCCAGGTTTCCGCCGGCGCTGTCCCCCCCGATCGCGATCCGGGTCGGATCGCCACCGATCTCCGACGCGTTCACGCCCACCCACACCAGCGCGGCAACGCTGTCGTCGACTGCGGCGGGAAACTTGTGCTCGGGTGCGAGGCGATAATCGACCGACACCACGACGCAATCGGCCTGCAAGGCGAGACTGCGGCAGAGTGCGTCGTAGCTGTCGAGGCTGCCCACCACATGGCCGCCACCATGCAGCCATACGAGCACCGGAGACGGCGAACGGGCCGCCCGCGGCGTATAGATCCGTACCGGAATCTCGCCGTGCGGACCGGGGATTCGCCGGTCTTCGCGCTTGAACACCGGCGCGGGCGCTATGTCGAGCAGGCCCGCCTTGCGGTTGTGCCATTCCCGCGCTTGTGCCGGCGTCATCTGCCAGTACTCCGGATTGCCGGCTGCGCGAATCATGGCCAGCACCCGCTCGACCTGCGGATCAAGCGGCATCCGGTGGCGCCCCTGGCATGGCCTGCGGGGCGACGAAGGCGCGCGCTTCGGCCGCGGTCTCGAAAATGTGCGGTGCGACCCGGCGCCGCGCAAGCGCCTCGCCGAGCTTGAGCCGCAGGAATGCGCTCGTGGTATAGCGCGAAGCGGTGGTGTAGTAGTGCGTTTCCATGTAGCGGACCATGGCGGCATAGGTGTCGGCCACCGCGGCGTCGATCAGGAAGTCGTCGTAGTTGACGATCAGCGCCACCTTCTTCCCGATCGTCTGGCACCTCTCTTCGACGGCGCGCCGCACCCGGTCGACATCGTCGCGGTTGCGCACATGGAAGCCTTCGAGATTGAGGAACAGGATATTGCGCTCGGCGTCGTAGCTCACCCGCTCGGCCAGGCCGATGCCGAGCAGCGTCTCCTCGAGCTGCATCGGCTCGTCGCGGAAGATCCGCGGGTCCATCAGCCCCGGGTTGCGCACGATCGGCGTGAATTCCATCTGCGCCCGGATGTCGCGATCGATATCGATCCCCGGCGCCACCTCGATCAGTTCCACGCCGTCGCGCCCGCGCCGGAACACGCAACGCTCGGTGACGTAGAGCACCGGCTGGCCCGATTCCGCGGCATAGGCTCCGTTGAAGGTGATCTGCTCGACCGCTCCGACAAATTTCCTGGCGCGCCCTTCCTTCACGATCCGGAGCGCGCCACTTTCCATCGCCACCTCGAGGCCGCCCGCGGTGAACGTGCCGGCGAAGATGACCCGACGCGCGCTCTGGCTGATGTTGATGAACCCGCCGGCCCCGGCCAGCCGTCGGCCGAAGCGGCTCACGTTGACGTTGCCCTCGGCGTCGACCTGCGCCATGCCGAGGCACGCCATGTCGAGACCGCCGCCATCGTAGAAATCGAATTGCTGATTCTGGTGGATGATCGCCTCGGTGTTGACCGCGGCCCCGAAGTCGAGGCCGCTTTGCGGCACGCCCCCGATCACGCCGGGTTCCGCCGTGAGCGTCACGTAGTTGAGGACGTTTTCCTCGTTCGCGACCGTGGCCACCCCCTCGGGCATGCCGATGCCCAGATTCACGACGCCGCCCATCGGCAGCTCGAAGGCGCAGCGGCGGGCGATGATCTTGCGCTCGTCGAGCGCCATCTGCCCCAGCCCGTCCAGCGGTACCTTGAGTTCGCCGGAGAAGGCCGGGTTGTACGCGGTGCCGTAGGTCTGCCGGTGCTGGTCGGCCGTCGCCACCACCACGCAGTCGACCATCACGCCCGGGATCTGAACCTGGCGCGGGTTGAGCGCTCCGTGGGCGCAGACGCGCTCGACCTGGGCGATGACGAAACCGTTGGAATTCTTGGCCGCCATCGCCAGCGCGAGGTTGTCCAACGTCAGCGCCTCGCGTTCCATCGTGATGTTGCCGCCCAGGTCGGCGGTCGTGCCGCGGACAAAGGCCACCGCCACCGGAAAGGCCTTGTAGAACAGCCAGTCCTCACCGTCGATCACCAGCAGCTTGACCAGGTCCTCCCGCGTGCGGGCGTTGATCTTGCCGCCGGCCTGACGCGGATCGACGAACGTGCGCATGCCGACCTTGGTCAGCGTTCCGGCGCGGTGCCCGGCAATGTCGCGAAACAACTGCGTCAACGTCCCCAGCGGAAGGTTGTACGCCTCGATGTCGCCTTCGACCGCCATGCGCGCAAGCTTGGGCACCAACGCCCAATGGCCGCCGACGGCACGTTGCACGAGGCCGGGATGCGCGAGATGGTTCAATCCCGCTGCCTTGCCGTCGCCCGGCGCCGCCGCGAACACCAGCGTCAGCTCCTTCGGTGCGCCAGTCGCGAGAAAGCGCTGCTCCAGGGCGCCAATCAGCGCATCGGGCGTGCCGCTGCCGACGAAACCGGAGCACGCCAGCGTATCGCCGTCGCGAACGATCGCCACCGCGTCCGCAGCGCTGACTATCTTGTTCTTCATCTCACTCCCGCACCAGGAAATCGCGGACCACGGCGATCTGATCCTCGGCCATCAGCGACGGCGCATGCCCGCAGCCGGGCCATTCGGCGGCGGCGACTTTGCCCGCCGCCGCTGCGTGCCCGCGCCGCAGCATCTCGTTCAGCGTGCGCCGGGCGAGCAGATCGGAGTGCTCGCCGCGCATGATCAGGACCGGGCAGGTGATCTCGTCCCACAGGTGCCAAAGCACCACGTCGAAAGCGATCAGGAGCGAAAAATTGTCGGCGATGGCCGGATCGTAATGCCACCGCAGCGCGCCCTTGTCGCCTTTCACCAGGCTGTGCCGGGCGATATGGCGCCACTGCGCGTCGGTCAACGCACCGAACGGCGACAGCACCTCGCGCAGGTACGCTTCCGCGGCGGCAAGATCGCGCAACTTCGGCTCCTCGCGCAAGTAGGCGGCGATCCGGCGCAGCGCCGCGTGCGCCACGCGAGCCCCGAAATCGTTGAGCACCAGACGGCGAATCGGAGTGTGCGGCATCGCCGCCATCTGCATGCCGATGTAGCCACCCAGCGAGGTCCCCACCCAGTCGACCTGAGGGACGCCGAGTCGCGCGATCAAGGCCGCCATCGCCGTCAGATAGACGGGACTGTCGTACTGCGCACCCGACGGCAGCCAGTCGCTGCGGCCGCGCCCCGGCAGATCCGGCGCCACCACCCGCAGGCCCTTCGCCGCCAGCGCCGCCGCCAGGAAAGCGAAGTCGTGGCCGTTGCGTGAAACGCCGTGAACGCAAAGAACCACCTGCGCCGCCGCGACGGGGCCCCAGTCGGCGTACGCGAGACGATAGAAGCCTTCCGGCCCCAACACCGGCACCTCCCCGAAGCGCGGGCTCACGCGCAGGGACGGACACGAGGATCCGTTCCGGTCATGGGTTTCGCGGCGCTACGGCCTCTGGCGCAGCCAGTCGACGATGCCCGTTCCGAGCACGCCTTGCGACTTGCCGCTCACGAACACGCCGACGTGGCCGCCGGGCAGCGCGATCTCGCTGTAGTCCCCGGTGCCCACATGGCGGCCCAAGGCTTGCGAGCATTGCGGCGGAATGATGTGATCGTCCTTGGCGAAGATGTTGAGCACCGGCATCGTGATCTTGGCGAGCTCGACCGTGCGACCGCCCAGCACGAATCGTCCCTCGACCAGCTGGTTGTCCTGGTAGAGCGCCTTCAGCCACTGCTTGGCGGCTTCGCCCGGATGATGCGGCCGATCGGCCAGCCATTTCTCCATGCGCAGGAAATTCATCAGCTTCTTCTCGTCGTCGATCGCATCGAGCATGCCGACGTTGTACTTGGTGAGACTCGCCAGCGGCGTCATCAGCGAGAACACGTAGCTCATCAGCTCCCCGGGCAGGTTGCCGTTGGCCTCGATCAGACGGTCGATGTCCTCGGGCGTGAGGCTCCGCGTCCACAGGTTGATGAATCCGTGATCGGCGCGCCCCTCGGCCTGGTCGGCGTGAAAATCGATCGGCGTGATGGTGATCACCAGGTTCTTGACCGCGTCCGGGTACAGCGCGGCATAGCAGACGGTGAACACGCCCCCCTCGCAGATGCCGAGCAGCGTGATCTGCTCGAGCTTGTGCTCGCGGCAAATGAACTCGACGCAGTCACGCAGATAGCCGTCGACATAGTCGTCGAGCGTCAGCCACCGATCGGCGCGCGTCGGATGGCCCCAATCCACCGCGTACAGATCCACGCCCTTGTGGAGAAGGTTGCGCACCAGCGAGCGGTCCTCCTGCAGATCGGCCATCGTGTAGCGGCCGACCAGACCGTAGACCATCAGCACCGGGACCGCAATCGCGCGTTCGGCAAGCGGCTCATAGCGATAGAGCGTCGTCTTGTCCTGGCGCCACACTTCGCGCTTGGGTGTCGTGGCGATCTGGACGTTTTCATCCTTGATGCGGCCCAAGAGCTCCGCGCCGCGCGCCAGCTTGAGATTCAGCTCGGCGAACTCGGCCATCGCGCGCCCCGGGTCGGGCAGGAACGGCGTGCTCATGTGGATGCGGCTCCCCGTGGTCGGGATTTCCCCGCAGCGGCGCGGCCCCCACGCGGGGTCTTCTTCGCTGCGCTCGCGGCCTGCGCGCTGTCGAGCCTGCGCAGCAAGGCGCGCAGGTCGCGCCGCAGCTGATAGACCGTGCGCTGGACCTCGTCCATCTCCGTGCGCGTCGGGACGTGATGCATCTCGCAGTATGCCTCGGCGATTTCGCGCTCGGCCAGGCGGTAGTCGGTGGCGCTGCGGGTCACCCGCCGTTGCGCCTCCAGGAATCGCGGCGACCGATGGACCTCCAGCAGCGTCGCGTTGGCAGTCTCGATCCACCGATCGACCAGCTCGCGATAGCTGCCGACGGGGCCGCGGTCGCGGTCGCCGAACTGCCTGCCGAAACGCTCGGCGGCCTCTTTCCAGGCGGCGAAGATAACGGCGTGGTAGGCGGCCGAATCCTCCGCCCGCTGCATGCCGAGCTGCTGCAGCTTGAGCAGCTTCCTGTCGAGGTCCCACAGCGTGGCGAACGTCGGGCCCTCGATCAGGTGCTCGATGCCGAAATCGAAGCTGCCAGGCGCCGGCTTGGCCCATTCCGCCGGATCCACGATCTTGCGCAGATTGTCCGGCGCGAAGGCGAGGCGCGAACCCTGCTGCAGGAGCGTTGCCCACTGCTCGATGGAAGCTTTCCACGCAGCGTGCCATTGCCGCAGGGCATCCGCCCCGAGCGCCCCTTGCGCGACCGGATTCACGACCCCCGCGGCGGGCCGCGCGAGCGATTCCAGCCACGCCTTCTGGCCCTCGCTCCAGAACTTGAACATCTGGCTGGCCTGCTCGGTCCAGTCGGTCGCCATGCTCGGGGCCTCGCGCTTCAGAACGTCACGACCTGGCGCACCGCCTTGCCCTCGTGCAGCCGGTCGAACCCGCGGTTGATGTCGGCGAGCGGCAGCGTGCCGCTCATCAGCCGGTCGACCGGCAACCGCCCCTGTCGATACAGCGCAATGTAGCGCGGCAGGTCGCGCACCGGGACGCAGGTGCCGATATAGCTGCCCTTGATCGTGCGTTCCTCGCCGACCAGATTGACCTGCGGCACGGCTATCGTGTGCGTGGGCGGCGGCAATCCCGCGGTCACCGTGGTGCCACCCCGGCGGGTCACCTTGTAGGCGAGCTCCATCGCCTTGACCGAGCCGGCCATTTCGAAGGCGAATTCGACGCCCCCGCCGGTCTGCGCCCTCACCTGCTCGACCGCGTCCGGATCGCGCGCATTGACGGCGTGCGTCGCGCCCAGTTCCCGCGCCAGCGCCAGCTTGTCCTCGGCGAGGTCGATCGCGACGAGCTGCCGCGCCCCGGCGAGGTTCGCTCCCAGCAGCGCCGCCAGACCGACGCCCCCGAGCCCGACGACCGCGACCGACGAACCCGGGGTGACCTTCGCCGTGTTGAGCACCGCGCCCACGCCGGTCAACACCGCGCAGCCGAACAGCGCCGCCTCGGCGAACGGCAATTCCGGATCGATCTTCACCAGTGACCGCCGCGACACCGTCGCGTAGTCGGCAAACGCCGAGCAGCCCAGATGGTGGTGAATCGGCGTGCCGTTGCGGCGCAACCGCCGCGCGCCCGAGAGCAAGGTGCCCGCGGTGTTGGCGGCCGCACCCGGCTCGCACAGCGCCGGCCGGCCCTCCGCACAGGGCAGGCAGTGCCCGCAGCTGGGCACGAAGACCATGACCACGTGATCACCGCGGGCGAGATCGGTGACCCCCGGTCCGACGTCCTCCACCGTGCCCGCCGCTTCGTGCCCGAGCGCCATCGGCGTGGGGCGCGGCCGGTCGCCGTTGATCACCGACAGATCGGAATGGCACAAGCCCGCCGCGCTGATCTTCACCAGCACTTCTCCCGGACCCGGCCCTTCCAGCTCGAGGGTCTCGATCGCCAGCGGCTTCGACTCCGCATACGGCGTCTTCGCCCCGATGGCGTTCAATACGGCGGCTTGGATCCTCATGCTGAAATTCTCGATGGAATGTCTTTTCGAACCGATGGCGAAGGCGACGTGTGGTTGGGCGCGGCGGGAGGCAGGCTCAGGCGAGCGGGGATTTGAGCGTCTTCAGCCGCTCGGTCAACTTCATGTTCTCCGAATAATCGACAGGACAGTCGATGATGGACACCGTGTTGTCCGCGAGCGCCTTCTTGAGCGTCGGCACCAGATCCTCGGCGCGCTCGACCCGGTAACCCTTGGCGCCGAAGCTCTCGGCATATTTGACGAAATCCGGATTCCTGAACGCGATGTGGCTGGGACGCCCGAAGGTGCGCAACTGGTGCCAGGTGATCAGGCCGTACTCCGCATCGTTCCAGATCAGAATGACGAAAGCAGCACCAACCCGCAGCGCCGTTTCGATTTCCTGCGAATTCATCAGGAAACCGGCGTCCCCGGTCACCGCGACCACCTTGCGGTCGGGGTACGCGAGCTTCGCGGCGACGGCGCCCGGCACCGCCAGGCCCATCGACGCGAAGCCGTTGGAGATGATGCAGGTGTTGGGCCGCTCGGCACGGTACATGCGCGCCATCCACATCTTGTGCGCGCCGACATCGGAGATCGCGATGTCCTCGGGCGCGAGTACTTCGCGCAGATCCCAGACGATCTTCTGCGGCTTGACCGGAAAGCCCCGATCGTTGGCATGCATCTCCCGGTCGTCGATGAGCGCCTTGCGCACCGCCTTGAAGGGCATCGTCTTCTGCGGCTTCGCCTTCACCGCGATCCCGCGCAACGACGAGCGGATGTCGCCCAGAACACCGGTGGCGACGATGTAGTGCGCGTCCACCTCGGCCGGCAACGCATCGATATGGATGACGACCTTGTCGTTGTCCGGGTTCCACATGTCCGGGTGGTACTCGACCATGTCGTAGCCCACGCAGATGACGACGTCGGCCTTCTCGAATGCATACCAGGGCAAGTCGCGCGCCTTGAGTCCGATGGTGCCCAGCGAAAACTCGCTGGAAAACGACACCACCCCCTTGGCCATGAACGTATTGGCCACCGGGATGCGGAGAACCTCGGCGAAGGTGACGAGATCGTCCGCAGCACCCTGGCGGATCACGCCGTTGCCCGCAAGGATGATCGGGGCCTTCGCCTTGCTGATGAGCTTCGCGGCTTCCTCGATCTTGAAGTCCGGCGCCGCCGACGTGTACGCCGTCTGCACTTCGATCGGCGCACCCACGACCTGCGCCTCGGCTATGTTCTCGGGAAAATCGATGAACGCGCCGCCGGGCTTTTCCGTCTGCGCCACCTTGAACGCCTTGCGCACGATCTCGGGCACGATCTCCGGTTCGAGGATCTGCGTGGAATACTTGGAGATCGGGGCGAACATGTTCACCAGCTGCAGGATCTGGTGGCTTTCCTTGTGCAGCCGCGTCGTGGCGCCTTGGCCGGCGATGCCCACGATCGGCGCCCGATCCATGTTCGCGTCGGCGAACCCGGTGATCAGATTGGTCGCCCCCGGCCCGAGCGTGGCCATGCACACGCCCGCCCGGCCCGTCAGCCGCCCGTAAACGTCGGCCATGAAGGCCGCCCCCTGCTCGTGGCGCGTCGTGACGAACTTGATCGGACTGTCGAGCAACGCGTCCATGATGTCGATGTTCTCCTCGCCGGGAATGCCGAAGATGTATTCGACACCCTCGTTCTCCAGGCACTTCACGAACAGCTCCGCTGCTTTCATCGTTCTTCGCTCTCAAGGTCGTCCGGTCGAGTCGTCGCGCTTCGGCGATCGCCGGGTTAGCGTTCGAAAAGCACTTGCCCGGTATTCCGCGTTGTTCCGGTCCGAATCTGCCGTGGTCGGCAACCTCGATTGGCGTCGGGCGCCGGTGCCCAGCGACACATCGGGTCGTCAATGCACCGCGCCGCCCGTTTGCGCTTCGGCCGACTTGCCGGCACCGCCGAGGAACAGGCGATTCAGGTCGGGGTCCCCGAGGAGCTCCGCCGCGGGCCGGTCGAGGGCCAGCCGCCCCATCTCGAGCACCAGTGCCCGGTTCGAGTACTTGAGCGCCGTGCGCACGTTCTGCTCGACCATCAATATCGTGGTTCCACCGTCGGCCAGCTGCCGCAGCATCGTCATCACTTCCTGCACGAGCTTCGGCGACAGACCGATCGAGGGCTCGTCGATCAGCAGCACGCGCGGGTGCAGCAGCAATGCGCGCCCCACCTCGAGCTGCTTCTGCTCGCCGCCCGACATCGTCGACGCCTGATTGTCGATGCGCTGCCTGATCCGCGGGAAGCGCTGCAGCACCTCGTCGATCCGCGCGCCGAGCTCCCCGCGCGGCAGCGTGATGCCGCCGAGCTCGAGATTATGCCGCACCGACAGCGAGCCGAAGAGGTTGCGCCCCTGCGGCACGAACGCGATGCCCTCGGCAAGCAGCTCGCGCGGTGCCTTGCCGTTGATGCGCTTGCCTTCGAAGCGCACTTCGCCGCCCCGGGGAACGAGCATCCCGAACAGCGTCTTGAGCACCGTCGACTTGCCGGCGCCGTTGGGACCGATCAGCAGCGTGATCTCACCCTTGCGCGCGTCGAGCGTGGTCTCGTTCAGGATCGTGAGGCTGGGCGAATACCCGGCGACGACCTTGTCGAACTCGATGATCTTCTCTGCCATGATCGTGCGGCCTCCGTGCATCCTTCGTCACTGGTGACGCATTGCCCGTCGGCCGCCGCGGCGGCTCGACTCCGCGGTCGATCCCCGAAAGCGGGGTCCCTCGCCGACCGCGCGCGCCATTTCTCTCAATTGCCGAGGTAGGCTTCGAGCACTTCCCGGTTCGCCTGGACGTCCTTCGGTGGCCCCTCGGCGAGCACCTTGCCCTCGACCATGCACATCACGTGCGGGCAGAGCTTCATGATGAAATCCATGTTGTGCTCGATCACCACGAAGCTGCCGCCCTGCGTCTTGTTGAGCTCCACCAGCAGCTCGCGCAGCTGGTCGACGAGGCTGGGGTTGACCCCCGCGCACGGCTCGTCGAGCAGCACGAGCCGGGGCGCGGGCATGAACGCCATCGCGATGTCGATCAGCTTCTGCTGGCCGTACGACAGGCTGCCCGCGGGCAGAAGCGCGACGTGCTTCAGCCGGAAGAGCTCGATCATTTCGTCGGCATGATGGCCGAGGCCGGCATCGGGCTTGGCGAACAGTCGGCCGGCCAGCGTGCCCTTGAATTCCTGCGCGGCGACGATCAGGTTGTCCTTCACCGACAGCTGCCCGAACACCTGCAGCGTCTGGAACGTCCGGCCCACGCCGCGACGCGAGAGCTCCAGCGGCGACATGCCGGTAATGTCTTCACCGCAGAACTCGACGCTTCCCCCCGAAGGCTTGATCTGGCCCAGGATGCTGTTGAAGAGCGTCGTCTTGCCCGAGCCGTTCGGGCCGATCACGCCGACGATCTCGCCGGGGCCGACCGACAGCGAGACGCCGTCGACGGCCCTGATCGCGCCGTAGTTCTTGCGCACGTCCTTGATCTCGAGAAACGAGGGACTGGTCGTCATTTCGCCGCTCCCTTGCGCTTGAAGCGGTCCGGGATCGAGAGCAGGCCACCGGGCAGCCACAACATCAACAGCACCACCGCGACGCCGAAGACCGCCAGGTACCACGTTTGCATGAACTTGAGCCAAGGTGCGTTGGAGCTGCGCAGAAGCTCGGGCAGCAGGACGATGATCACGGTGCCGACCATCGGGCCGAAGAACTTGCCCGAGCCGCCGACAATGACCGCCAGGAGCATCGTGAGCGAGGTCGAGAAATGGAACGGACCCGGCTCGATGAATTCGACCAGCGCCGCGTAGTAGACACCCGCGATGCCGGCACAGGCGGCACCGATCGCGAAAGCGAACAGCGTGTAGGCCGTGATGTTCACACCGAGGCTCTCGGCCCGTATCGGGTTGTCGCGCAGCGCGGCGAACGCCCGCCCCCACGGCGAGCGCAACAGCCACCAGAGCACCAGCCCGAGCGCGACCAGCGAGGCGAGCGTGAAGTAGAAGTACGCGAGGTGGCCGCCGAGGTCGATCCCGAAGATCGTGGGGCGCGGAATCCCCGAGATGCCGAACGTGCCGCCGGTGATCTTCTCCTCGTTGCGCATCACGAGGTAGACCAGAACGTTGAAGCCCAGCGTGGCGAACGCGAGGTAATGGTGCTGGACGCGCAGCGCCGGGAAGCCGAGGGCAAGGCCCAGCGCGAAGCACGCGAGCGCCGCGACCGGCAGCACCAGCAGGAACGGCCAGCCGAATTTCAGCAGGATCGCGGCGTGGTAGGCGCCGATCCCGAGGAAGGCCGCCTGCCCGAGCGACATCTGCCCTGCGTAGCCGACGGTGAGGTTGAGACCCATCGTCGCCATCAGGTAGACGCAGTACAACGACAGCAGGTAGACGTCGCTGCGCTTCATGAATGCCGCCGCGACGGCGACGGCGGCGATGACCGCCACCAGGACAGCCGTTTTGATCGGTGCGTTCATACCTTGCGCTCCTCGGCCTTGCCCAGCAGGCCTTCCGGGCGGAAGAGGATGACGACCAGGAAGAGCATCAGCGCGACCCCTTCCTTGTAGGCGGGCGAGACGTAGAAGCCGACGACGTTTTCCAGGATGCCGATCAGCACCCCGCCGAGAAGTGCACCACGGGTCTGATTGAATCCCCCGATGATCGCCGCGAAGAACGCCTTCTGGCCGATCGAGTCGCCCATGTCGAACTTGGCGAGATAGGTCGGCGTGACGAGCAGCGCCGCGACCACCGCCAGCACCGCGTTGATCAGAAACGTGTAGAGCACCATCCGCTTGACGTCGATGCCCAGCACGCGGGCCGCGTCGGTGTTCTGCGCGACGGCCTGCATCGCGCGGCCGGTCACCGTGCGGCTCACGAAGGCCTGCAACCCGATCACGATCGCGCCCGCGATGAACAGCGTGCCGACGTCCGCATAGGAGACATTGATGCCGGCGACCGCGAACTGCCCCGCCGGAAACGGGCTCGCGAACTGATGCGCTTCCGCGCTGTATCCGGCGCGCACGACGGTCTTGAGCACGATCGAGAGGCCGAGCGTGGCGATCACCAGCGGAATCACGCCGTGGCGGATCAGCGGATCGACGACCGCGCGCTTGAATCCCCAGCCAAGCACGAGCATCGACGCGGCGCAGGTGAGCAGGAACGCGAGCCAGAGCGGCGCCCCCACGGCGACGCAGAGGAGCATCGCGAATGCCGGCAGCATCACGAACTCGCCCTGCGCGAAGTTGATGGTTCCCGACGCCTGCCATAGCAGCGTGAAGCCGAGCGCCGCGAGGGCGTAGATGGCGCCGGTCGCGGTGCCGGAGACGATGAGCTGGATCAGGTCACCCATGGCAGGCCTCCCGGTGGGGTCGGTCGGCGCCCCGGATTCGACGGGTGCCGCCCGGCAGTATGCCTCTGCCCATCATTTGGCGGAGGCCGGCGGCAGGGTCTCGACGACCTGCTGCTTGCCGTTGACGACCCTGACCATGAAGCTTTCCCGGTCCAGATCGCCGTTCTGGTCGAACGCAACGTCGAGGAGCACGCCGGGGTGGTCTTTCGCGGAGAGCTTCGCGGTATGAAGGGCAGCCGCCAGCGCCTTGGAATCGACCTTGCCGATCTTTTCGGTGACCGCCTTTACGACGTACATCGCGCTGTAGCCCTTCATGCCGTTGTGATCGCTCTTGTATTTGTATTCCTTCTGGAACTTGCTGTCGAACGCCTTGACCGCCGGCTGCGGCGCGTCAACGGTGAGGCCGACGTGCGCCGTCGCCCCGTTGGCCGCGTCGCCCGCGAGCTCGATCACCTTCTGCCCCGTCAACGTCGTCTCGCCGATGATCGGCTTGTCGTAGCCCTGTTTCCTGAGCTCGCGCAGCGCGCGCGCCGACTCTTCTTCGTTGGAGTAGACGAAGAGCGCATCCGCATTCGACTGCTTGACCTTGAGCACAGCGCCCGAGAAGTCGATCTGACCCGGGTCGGTCGGGATGTCGGCGACGACCTTCACGCCCTGCGCATCCAGAGCCTTGGCGATCATGTCACGGCCACCCTTGCCGAAGTCGTTGTTGACCCAGATCAGGGCGACGGTTCGGGCCTTCGCGCCGTCCTTGATGTACTTCGCAACCTTGGGCATCGCCGCCGACTGGGTGAACGACGTGCGGAAGACGTAGGGATTGCCCTGTTGCGTGATGTTCGCCGCCTCGCCGCCCGTGAAGTTCGGGATCTCCGCGCGCCGCGTCTCGGCCATGCTCACGATGATCGAACCGGAGAAGACCGGGCCCATCACCACGTAAACGCCCTCGTCGACCGCCTTCTGCGACAGCGCCTTCGCGATGCCCGGATTGGTCTGCGTGTCCATCGACGTGTATTCGACCTTGCGGCCGAGGATGCCGCCGGCGGCGTTGATCTCCTTTACCGCCAGTTTCACGCCGTTATCGAAATTGGTGCCCGCCGTCGCCCCGGCGCCCGACAGTTCGACGACACCGGCGATCTTGATCGGCGCCGACTGCGCGCCGGCCAGCAAC
>Ga0209683_10000313_pt1 | contig 19402 bp, 13 predicted proteins | sample DOMMetBare2Fresh_FD_187474 | JGI IMG/M metagenome (GOLD analysis project Ga0209683, IMG submission 187474) | Wetland sediment microbial communities from St. Louis River estuary, USA, under dissolved organic matter induced mercury methylation -... | ecosystem: Environmental > Aquatic >... | reverse complement strand
TGAGATCGTCGTCGGAGAGCCGGGCGATCAGAACATCGAGGGCGCGCGGGCCGCCCACACGGCCTAGACGGTCCACCGCGAGGGCGCGAACGCCGGCATCAGCATCGTTCGCGGCCTGAAGAAGTGCGTCGTAAACCCAAGGACCTTGCTCGCCGGCCGTATAGGTCAATGCGCTGCGCCGCAACTGGCTGTCCGGATCGTGAAGCGCGCGGCGGATCGCCTCAATTCTGCCGGGATGGCGGTTCTGAACGACCGCGATCAGGGCCTCGCCGCGAAGGTAAGGATCGGGGTCCTCGAGATAGGCGGCCATGAACTGCGTCGCCTGCGGATCCGCGCTGAGCGCCAGCAGGTGCGTGGCGCGCCGGCGGAGGCCGGCGCCCGGGCGCCGGAAGGCCTCCATCAGCCCAGGAGTAGCCGCGGCGCCGAGTTGCGCCAGCGCCGATTCCGCGCAGGCGCCCACTGGCCTCGATTGCGCGCCCATCATCAGGGTCTGAAGAATCCGCTCGCCCGGCCCCATCGCCTCTTCTGAATCGTCAAGCAGGGAGATCAGAAATGGCACCGCCGCCCCGGCGCGCAGGCGGCCCAGTTCATGGGCGGCTTCGCACCGGCGCGAGGGCCGCCGGGAACGAAGGCGCGCGATCGCGCTGCGAACAGGCCGGCCGACTCCCTCCGGGATTCCCGTCTCGCTGGAACCGTCGGGAGCGAACTCATACGCGAGAGCGGCCAGCAAGAGCGCCAGCGCGACCCACCCCACCTTGCGTTTCACCTCAGTCAATTCCGCTTAGAGCGGCAGAATCTCCTCGCGGATCGGATCGAAGTCGATGCGCCGCCTCTGCATGTACGAGATGTTTCCGAGGTGGGACGCCTGGGCCGACCGGTGCCCCACCAGGACGTCGCCGGCCGGCAGTTTCCGCGATTTGACGCAGTCGAGGAAGTCCAGGACGTGGTCCATATCGATCGACGACTCCGCCTTCACGACGATCGGCTTCGCACCGCGGCCGGCCGGGTGGAACTCATAGCGGCTGCGGTCGATCCACAGACGGCCCTGCGTACCGCAGAATTCCTGCGCCGCTCCGGTGATGCCCGGCACGAGCGTAGCTTCGAACGTCGCGGTGAACTCCGCGGGGTACTGCAGCGCCACGTTGATGGTGTCGGGCGCAGTGCGGCCGTCCTTGAAATAGTAGACGCCGCCCGCGGCCTGCGCGGAGGCCGGGATGTCCGAGCCCATGAACATGTGGACGACGTCGAGCCAATGGGTGAACAGGTCGGTGACCTGCCCTCCGCCGAAATCCAGGTACGCGCGCCAGTTCCAATACTGTTGCGGGTCCCAGTCGCGCCACTTCACCGGACCGAGAAAACGCGCCCAGTCGAGGTTGGCGGGCTGCTTTTCGAGCGCCGGGGGCGCCTTGCGAAGGTGGTAGCTGTTACCGTGCCACCACGTCCGGCACAGAGTGATCTTGCCCAGCTTGCCTGAGTCGACGTATTCGCGCTTGGCCTCGAGGTAGTGCTTGCCGGAGCGCTGCTGCATGCCGACCTGGCAGATGCGTTTGTTCTCGCGCGCCGCTTTGACGACTTGCGGGCCTTCTTCGCACCGCAGCGTGAGCGGTTTCTCTATAAACACGTCTTTGCCGGCGTTCAGCGCGTCGATCGCGATAGGAGCGTGCCAGTGATCCGGAACGCAGATGAGCGCCACATCGAGATCTTTCAACTCGGCGACCTTCCGGTGATCGGTAAAGCTCCTGAGGTCGGCGCTGCCGGCCGCCTGCTTGGCCTTGTCGATGTTGTCGCCCCAGACATCGCAGAGCGCCACAACATCTACGTTGCCAGCCTTGATGAAGTTCCGCATGTCGTAGCGGCCGCGTTCGCCGCAACCGATCAGGGCCAGTTTCAGGCGGTCATTCGCCCCGAGTACGCGGCTGTAGGACGCCGCCGAGGCCACCGCTACGCCGAGAAAGCGGCGGCGGTTCGTGGATCTCGTCTCTGCACTGCCGGTGGACATGAAAGCGTTTCTCCTTTGGCGTCCGACGACGCTAACGTTCCATAATCTCACGCAACGGGCGGACGTAGGTGTGGGCGTCCTCCGACGCATCCTCCGTTCAAGTGAAGCCGGGCGAGACCGGCGGCCCGACAGGAAGGGATCCCCGTCCCCCTCGCTCCGCCTACGCTGGAGCTATGCTCCGTTTTGAGGTTTCCGGGGGATTCGCCCGAGGCGCTCAAACAGCATTGGGGCGCGAATGGGTTTCGAGATGTAGTCGTCCATTCCGGCAGCTAAGCACTTCTCCCGATCGCCCTGCATGGCGCTTGCAGTCATGGCAATGATGGGAAGGCGCCGGCCGCTCGTCTTTTCGCTCTCGCGAATCGCAGCGGTGACTTCCAGACCGTCCATGCCAGGCATATGGACATCCATCAGAACCACATCAAAGGAGCCGTTTTGCAGCGCCCGGAGAACGTCCGGTCCGGATGGCGCCACCTCCACTTGGTGGCCTTGTTTCTGAAGTAGGCGGACGGTAACCACCTGGTTGACCTGGTCATCTTCCGCCAGTAGGATTCGAAGACAGCGTTGCGCCGTCACTGGAACCTCATGCGGCGTTGACGGGACGGCAACCTGCGGCTCCGGCTGCTTCTCTTGCCCCACGCCGAATTCCGCGGTGAAGTGGAACTCGCTGCCTTGGTTTGGCGCGCTCTCCACCCAAATCCGCCCTCCCATCAACTCCACCAGCCGGGAGCAAATGGTGAGTCCGAGTCCCGTCCCTCCAAATCGGCGCGTGGTCGAACTGTCCGCCTGGCTGAACGGTTCGAAGATCAGTTTCTGCTTCTCCGGAGGGATTCCGAGGCCGGTGTCGCGCACCGTGAATTGCAGTCTGGTGCGTTGATCCGGAAGCGGCGTGGCCAGGGTCACCACAAGCGCTACCCCGCCACGGCTGGTGAACTTGACGGCGTTGCCCAGCAGGTTCGCGATGACCTGCTTCAGGCGCAAGTCGTCGCCAATCAAGGTGTCAGGAACGCCGCTCGGGATTTCGCAGCTCAGATCGAGGCGCTTCTCCCGGGCGCGTGCGGAGAACATTCTGGTCGCGGCTTCCAGACACTGGCGCAGGTGAAAGTCCGCCGGATTGAGATCCAGTTTCCGCGCCTCGATCTTCGCGAGGTCCAGGAGGTCGTTGAGAATACCGAGTAGGGACTCCGCCGACGCTTTGGCCAATCCGATGTATTCACGCTGCTCAGTGGCGAGGGTCGTATCCAACACGAGATCCAGCGCGCCGATGATTCCGTTCATCGGTGTGCGGATCTCGTGGCTCATGTTGGCCAGAAACTCGCTTTTCGCGCTATTGGCCAGTTCGGCGGTCTCCTTGGCCCGGCGCATTTCCTCTTCGATGCGCTTCCTGTTGGTGAGGTCCAGCACGATGCCGATCGCTTCCCTTTGGGTGTTCCCCAAGGATGCGAGTCCGATCAAGACCGGATGGCGGCTACCATCCTTGCGAAGGTACTCGGTCTCTACCGGAGCAGTAACGCCGCCCGCGGCAAGCTCCTGGGCCATCCGCAGGCTCACGTGCACCTGATCTGGAGGCGTGAGTTGGTCCCAGCGGAGTTTGCCCGCATCGAGGTCCGCCCTGTCATAACCCAGCATCTTCAGGGATTGGTCGTTTGCCTCGGTGATCTGACCGCTTGCGTTGCCAACGAACACTCCAATGAGGTTGGATTCCACCAGGCGGCGGAAGCGAAGCTCGCTTCTTCGCAAGGCATCCTCGGCCCGCTTGCGGTCAGTAGCATCCCGGAAGAACCAGACACGGCCCCAGTATTGTCCACGTTCGCCGCGAATGACCGTGGATCGGCGCTCGAGCGTTCGGCCGTCCTTGAGTTCGATCTCGCAATGATCGTCCGCGGACGGATCGTCGTAAAGCTCTCGGACCCGCTTCAGAAAGGCCTCCGAGTCCTTCACTTGGTCGACGACAGACGCGAGAACCGGCGCATCCACACTGCCCACCAGATCCCTGTACTGATGAAGTCGCCAGATCTCCAGGAACCGCTGATTGTGCGAGATGATGATCTGGTCCTGGTTGACCACCAGAATCCCGTCCGGCGAAACTTCATGGATTGCGTGGACCAGGGCGCTCTGAAGCGCTAAGCTGTTGGCTTCGGCGGGTAATCGTGGCGCCGCACTGCACTCGTTCCCGACAAGGCTCCCAGGCGCCTCCCGACCGTCCGCCTCAGGGCACACACCAGTACGGGGGCCGACTTCACGGCTCATGTTGTTCATATCGGAACGAAAGTGCGGATTTACAGGGGCACTGGGCCGGCTGCTCGGCTGGGAGGAACGGAGCTGAACAGAACAGGCGTGGGTCATCAAAACCAGTCCCGCGCTTGTCCCGTCGGGGTACTGGCAAGGCCCGAATTCGCGGACAGGGAGCGACTTACTGACGTTCGCATTTCGCCGGGCTGGGGCAGGGGTGTTTGCCCGAGAGATCAGCGGGCGTGTTCCCTCACTCGAGGACCACTAACTCGTAATCCGACAATCGGGGAATCGGGGACTCAGTATAGCCCCGGCTGGCTCGCAGGGCGATAGCGCCGGGCGAGCGTGCCGTCTTTCAAAGGGAGCGCCCGCGTCTGAGACTGGATTCGAAGGACGGATGCGTACAACAGCGCGATCCCGCCCGGGCCTTGCGGGCGGCTGAGGCCCCGGTAAGGGGCGGGGTGCATCTGGAAAACCGCGCGGATCCTATCGGTTCAGGATCTGGTCCGCCGCCAGCGCCAGAAACATGAAGTTCGATGCGCCGCCGCCGATCACGTATTCACCCTGCTGCCAGAGGTATGGAGAGTCCTTCAACTCCGCGAAATCGGGCCGGATCAGGGCCGTGCCGGAGGCGACGCCGCCAGGGATGTAGGACCAGTCGGCCCGGTTGAGGCCGTAGGCGACGGTCAGCGAGCGCGCGCCGACGCCGGAGACGAAGGACGCCGTGTTGGACCCCGGATGCACGCCGAGAACAAAATTCAGCGCGTTGAACATGTAGTCGGCTGTCACCAGATCGGGGAAGCCGCGGTGCAGGAAATACTGCCGGACACCGAATTTCTGGATGTCCCAGCCCGCGCCCCAGATCCTGGGGCGGTAGGGCACGCCGAACGGGTTCGCCTTCTGCTGCTCGACGGTACGGGCAAAGCTCGTTGCCACCGCGGCGCGAATCTCCTCCACGAACGACTTATCCTCAATCCTCCCCAGCACCCGGCCCAGCGCGCCGCCCACACCATCGATGCGGGCAATGATCTCCTTGCGGCTCTCGAGCAGGATCCGGCCGTAGGCCGCGTTCCCGGTGGTCTGCCACAACTCGACGGCGGCGATCACGCGGTCGTTGAATGCCTGCCCCGGGGTGCGGTCCTGCTTCCAGATCTCCTCGGCGGCTTCGACGCAGGATTTCGCGAGCGGCGGGTTGAAGTCCTTCAGCACCCGGGCCGCGATCGCCAGCGCGGCGATGGTTTTGTACTCGCGCCCGGGATTCTGCTCGGTGAAGACCCAGCGGTCATCCGGCAAGCCCGAGTGTGAACCGGTCTTCCGATCCGGAGCGAGCGTTGCGTCATAGAAGAGGTTGTCGGTGACATTCGCGGTGTCTCCCAACAGCACGTACTGCGGCAAGGTGGGAACGATGGTGCCGCGGTACAAACGCCCCATGCTCCGATAGCCGCCGAGAATGGCGAGCGCGCCATGTTCCACCTGCTGCAAAATGTCGGGCTTGCCATCGGGCTGATGTATCCGCGTCAGCCGATTGGCTTGGTCTACCGTGGTGTCGTCGTAGGTCACATGAAACGTTTCGAACGCCGAGGCGAGAATGAATACCTCGTCCGCCTGGGATTCGATGCGCAGGTCGTCGTCGCCTGCATCGTGCCACCCGCCGACGTTGATCCCGGGCACGGTCTCGCCGGGCTTGAATCTGGTCAGCGTCGAGGGCCCCTGAACATAGCCGTCGAAGTGATTGTGGCCGACCGGCGCCATCCGGGCGTCGTCGAGATGGCAGGCGCCGTGCCACACGCGGTACTGCTCTTCGACTCGCATGTGGCACATCTGAACCGGCAGGAAGTACTCGAGTGTGGGCTGCCAGACGCGCCGCTGGAAAACACCGGACGAGATCTGAAAGGGCTCGGTTCGCGCGCTTCCGTATTCCACGACGTACATGCCGGGCTGCGTGATGGAAGTGAAGTCGAACTGGAGATACTGGTACCTTAAGAACCTGCCCCACACCGCGGGCTTGTCCGACAGAACTTCCTCAAACCCGCCCTTCTCCGAGATGCGCCTCAGCCGCGCGGTCTCAACCGAGGCGCCGGCGGGATCCAGTTCGATGACCGCTACCTTCTTCTGCTTGGGGTGGTAGCCGATCTGGGAAACGTGAACAACGGGCTGGGCCTTCCAGCCGGAGATTGCGTTGGGAGCGACGAGCCATTCGATCGCGCCGGCAACCGCCTTTTCGGGCACGAGCGAGCGAACCACAAACCATCCGTTGTTGTGCTTAGTGCGCGCATCGAGCAGTTCAAGATCGCCCGTACGGCTCTCGATCACCAGACGCTGGGCGTCGATTTCAGGCGCCACCACGAGGCGCCGGCCCGTCGCCAGCGGCGCAGGCTGGGTCTCGCCGGCCGAGTCCTTCTGTTCGGGACCGTGGCCCTGCCGCGGGAAAACGCCCGAGTTCGCGCCGAGATACCACGTCTTCCCAAAGAGCTCTCCGGGGGAGAGTTCCAGGTTGAATCCCACCCTCCCGACCCAGTGCGGCGGAAGGGGTTGGTCCAGATCGACGATAATCCGGAACTGCTTTCCCTCACCGCGCACGCGGACCTTGTAAGAGAGATTCAGGTCAGGGTAGTCGATGGGGTTGAAACCCTTGCGGTTCCGGCTGGGATCGGGATAGGAAAGCCAGGTCGTGATCTCGTTTGCCTGCTGATCCACCGTGCGCTTGTCCTGTTTCGGTACGGGCTGCCACTGCCCCGGAACGACGTCCAGCCGCAGGTCCCCGTTGCTGGCCACGCGGACCCCGTGCTGGATGAGGCTGATACCGCCCTGGCGCCCTTCCGGGTAAACGTCCTGGAAAGCCATGACGTTGATCCCAGGCATCTCGAAATACTCCTGGCTGTTCAACCGCAGTCCCGGCGCCTGCGCCAGAGTGGCGGACGCGCCCAACGAGAGCGCCATCGCGCTGACAAGAAGATTCCTCAAGGGTCCCATGGAGCCCCCCATTGTCCCAGAAACGCGCGCTGCCGCTCGAGGCTCCCCGCCTGCATCGCGCCAGACGGATCGCGGTCAATCGTCAATCGGGCAACGGGCGCCGCTGCGCCGAGCGCTCTCCTTGATCGGCGAACGTCGTCGCGCCGGGAATGGCGCGGGATGGAGGAGAGGTAAGAGCTCCCTGACCGGGCCGGCCTGTGCCAAGATAAAAGGAGGGGATTGGGATCATCGTCAGCATAGGCAGAGGGATGCTTGGCACGAACCTCCGATTCACACACGAAAGGAAAACCATGCTCAAGGACTTCAAGGCCTTCATCATGAAAGGCAACGTGCTCGACCTCGCGGTCGCGGTGATCATAGGCGCCGCCTTTGGAGCGATCGTAACCTCGATGGTGAATGACATCGTGATGCCGCCGATCGGGCTGCTCCTCAGCGGCATAGACTTCAAAGACCTGTTCGTCGCCTTGAACGGTCAAGCCTACCCGACGCTGGCGGCGGCGAAGGCCGCGGCAGCTCCGGTGCTCGCCTATGGCCAGTTCCTGAACGCGGTCATCAATTTTCTCATCATCGCGCTCGTGGTCTTCCTGGTCGTACGGGCCGCGAGCAAGCTGCAAAAACCGGCGGCAGAGCCGGCCCCATCGACCAAGGATTGCGCCTACTGCTTTACGCCGATTCCGATCCCGGCGAAGCGCTGCCCTCACTGCACGTCCCAGCTGGCCGCCTGAGACGCCGGCGGGGCGAGAAGCACAACACACAGCCATGTCATTTCTCACACGCAGCACACGCATCGTGCCGTCGTTCGCATGCCTGGTCCTCAGCGTTGCCTGGGCGGATCAGATCGTTCTGAAGGACGGCGACCGGATTACGGGAAGTATCGTCAAGAAGGACGGCCAGAAGGTTACCATTCAGAGCAAGAACTTCGGCTTGGTGACGCTCCCCTGGGACGACATCGCCACCATCCGAACCGACCAGCCACTCAACGTTGTATTACCCGACAATCGCACGGTCAAGGGCAACATCCAGACCCGGGAGGGCCGAATCGAGGTGGGCGCTCCCGGAGGGGCGCAAACAGTCGCACCCAGCGAGGTGGTGGCTCTGCGCAACGACGCTGAGCAGAGAGCTTACGAACGTTTCCTGCATCCCGGCCTACTGGATCTATGGACCATCACCGGAAGCCTGAACATCGCCGGCGCCAAAGGCAACGCCGAGACGTCTACCTTGACCACCCCCATCCACTTCCTGCGCGCTACCAACACGAGCCGCACGGCGGCCTACTTCAATTCAATCCGGTCGACGGCCACGATCAACGGTGTAAGCGGCCAGACGGCATTGGCTGTTCGTGGCGGTTGGGACTACAGCCGGAATCTGACCAAGAAGGTTTTTGCGAACGCCTTCAACGATTACGAGTACGACAAGTTCCAGTCGCTCGATCTTCGCGTGGTGCTCGGGGGCGGCCTGGGCTATCAGGTCTGGACGGGTGAAGCCGGACGGTTGGCAGTGGTCGCCGGCGGCGCGTGGAATCGAGAAAAATTCAGTCCGGCCACAAGTGCGGCGTTCACACGAAACTCGGCGGAAGCTTACTGGGGTAACGATGCCAGCTACAAACTGAGCGCCCGAACGAATCTGGTGCAGGCCTTCCGTATGTTCAATAATCTCTCGAACACCGGACAGTACCGTATGAACTTCGACGTCGGCGCAGCAATGCAACTAACTCAGTGGCTGAACTGGAACGTCTCGTTCAGCGACCGCTACTCGAGCAATCCGGCGCCAGGACGCAAGAACAACGACTTGCTCTATACCACCGGACTCGGATTCAGATTCGCCAGGTGACCGGCGCCGGGGCGCGGCGGGATGGATGAGGGAGCGACGATGTGAGTCCGCTCAACGTTTCACGCCCGAGACGCAGCAATCGTCCTGGCTCGGCTCGGGCAGGGCGCTCTTCAGCCAGCAGTGGCCGGCGGGTGGTTCGAGTTCGTTCTTGACCCAGGTCCAGGCCTTGCAGCGGGACTCCTTGGCGCAGACCTCGGCGCAGGGCACGGCCGAGGCGCGGGCGGGAACGAAGTCGCGGTAGTCTTCGCCGTAGCGGTTGACGTTCATCTCCAGTTGGTACGGGGAGGCTTCCCCGCCCTGCCCGCCAACGGCGCCGGCGGCGCCCTTCAAACCCGAAATGCAACAGTCTTCGGAGGTCGCCGGCGGGACGGTGTCCTTCAACCAGCAGTACCCCATCCCTCCCGGTTCGCCTGGCTTGACCAGCGTCCAAGCCTTGCAGGGGGCGTCTTTGTCGCAGGCTGCCTTGCAAGGGGCCGGGTCGGCGGTGGCCATGTCGATGGAACGGTAGTCGCCGCCCGGATAGTTGGTATTCAGCTTCCAGGCCGGACCGGCCGATGAGGCGGTCGGGACGGTCACCGGGGCGTTCTTGCCGCCGTAGGGGGGCTGGCGCATTCCGCCCGCGCCTTGGCCTTGCTGCCCTGGGATTCCCGTGGCAGGCATGCCGGGCGCATTGGTCTTCGCAAAGCCGGCTGGGATTTCGAAGAGGCTGGCCGGCTGCGGTCCGACCTTTAGGTTCCGGTTCTCTTGGGTGATGCCCATGGTTTCGATCCGCAGGGGCAATTCCAGGCTTTCGGCCACCCACACGGTGGCCACCATCGGCCGCCCGTTGGGCAGGTTGCCCATGGAGACCCGCATCTTTGTGCAGGGGTAGCCGAGAACCGTCTCCCGGCCCAGGTTCTCCTTCTTCATGTTGGCCAAGTCGAAGTTGGCCAAGTCGGGCTTGCCGGGCTGGCCGCCGGCGGCAAGGGGCTTTTCCGTGTATTGCTTCTTGTCGAGGTAGAGCGTCCAGGCGACGCCCCTATCCTTACGTGCAATGGCGACGATCTTGCCGAGCGGTCCGGCCGTGAAGCCCTCCACCCGGGATTTCTGCCCCGAGACGTAGAGCTTCGTAGTCTGCATGACTTGGGCGCCCTGGAGCATGACCATGTCGGCGGAGTAGTCGGTTGGCTTGGCGGCAAAGGCAAGTATCGCCAGCGGGAACAGGAGCAACAGGAGACGAAACATCAGGGAGCGACCTCCAGATTGAGCAAGGAGCGAAATCCAGGACCGCGGGGGCCGCGGCGCGGGAGCGCGGGACAGGACTCCGGCGCATGGGCAATCTTCATTTGCGGGCGTCCGACGGCGCGCACTATCTAGTATCATAGCTGATTGTATGAAATTCCAGGCGGCCCTTTCTTCGTCTGGACGGTCCGGCAGGTGGCTGGGTATATACTAGCCCGAAGCCGGGCGCGAATTCGGAATCCGGGCCAGCAGGACGGTGCGGGCGGCAGAATGAGCGGAGTTATCCATCATCTTTTGGAGGAGGTCTATGACAAGACTCGGATTCGTTATGACTTTGGCGGCTGCGGCAGTTCTTGTCGGCCCTGCGCCGAACAAGGCGTTTGCGCAGGGTCAGTTTGAGGTAATCACCGGCGCGCAGTTCGATTCGGCCGTACCCAAGAGCGTCACCCTGGAGGGCAGGAACATCCCGGCGGCGAAGCGCAACGCGACGTTGGTGCAATCGCCGGGTGGCACACGAGCCTTGTTTGCACTGGTCGATGGGCCCGGGTATTCCAGCGACGTCGCGTCCAGCAAGTACGTTGGCCTGATCGTTACCGAGGGGGGCGACCTTTCGATCGGCGGGAAGACGGTCGGCGCCGGAAGCTACGGGTTTGGTTGGGCGACGCCGCCCCGAGGAGAAGAGGGGCCCGGCAGGTTCTCGCTCTACAACCAGGCCGGCGCCAAAGTAGCGGAGTGTACGGCCCCGCGGGACGCAGCGCTGCAAACGCCGAAGCCGCTGCAGGTGGTTGTGCTGAAGAACGGGACAGCACGGCTGTACTACGGCCGCCACAGCGTGGAATTGCGCTAGCGCGGCGAACGGCGGCGCCCCGGCCTTCGGACAAGATTCAGGTGGGTTGGCTGTTCCGATGAATTCGCCTGCCTCGACCCCCGTTGAGTTGCTGGATCCGGTCGCCGCCTACGACCGGGTTGCGCCCGTATACGCACATCTGGCGGAACAGCGCCGGGCATATCTCGACGCAGTCGACCTGTGTGTCGCCGTTGAGATCCCTGCCGGCAGCCGTTCGCTGCTGGATGTCGGCGCCGGAGATGGCGTTCGCGCCCGGCGGATCGCCCAGGCCGCGGGCTTGCAGGATCTCACTCTGCTGGAGCCGAGCGCGGGCATGCGGCGCCACTACCCCGCGGAGGCGGCCATCTGGGCGATGCGGGCCGAGGATCTTTGCCGCCGGCAAGGCAGCTTCGACGCGATCACCTGCCTCTGGAACGTCCTGGGACATATTCGTCCTTCCGCCGCCAGGGTTGAAGTGCTGCGCCAGCTTGGCCGTCTGGCGTCTCCGGCAGGCAGGATCTTCATCGACCTGAACCACCGCTACAACGCCCGTCATTACGGAGCGCCGGTGACGGCCTGGCGCGTTCTGCGGGACTGGGTGTCGCCGGACGACAGTAATGGCGATGTGAGGGTCACCTGGAACATCGAGGGTCATCGCTGCGCCACGACCGGACACGTCTTTACCCACAGGGAGTTCACGTCCCTCGCTCAGGCCGCCGGTCTGATCGTTGCGAAGCGGTTTATCATAGACTACGCTTCCGGACAACTTCGGCGGCGGAGTTTTGAGGGCAATCTTCTGTACGTCTTGCGGCGGCCGACGGGTCAGGAGGCGTGAACCGGGCGTCCCCCGACGCTTTCGATCGCCTCCCGCAGCGTCAGGCAGACCTCGGCGATCTCGCCGTCCGTCAGCCGATTGAAGAAAGGTAGCGCGAGGGTTCGGGGCGCCACCTGCTCGGTGACGGTAAGATCGTGGCCGCGATCGGCGGCGGCTGCGTAGAGCGGTTGCCGATGCAGCGGAGCAAAATAGCGCGCGCCACCGATTCCTCGCGACGCCATATAGCGAAGGATTGCGTCGCGGTCGTCCTGGGTGAAGCGCGGCGCCAGCCTGACAACGAAAACGAACCAGGACACGCGTCCGCCCGCGGTATGGAGAAGAGGGAGGACCAGTTCCGGGATTGTCCGCAGACGCTCGCAGTAGCAGGCCGCCCGATTCTCGCGCCGCGCGAGGATGCTATCGAGCCTTTGGAATTGCGAGAGGCCCAGAGCGCAGTTCATTTCGGAGAGGCGATAGTTGTAGCCCAGCAGGCCATGATCGAGCCAACCGTCCGCCGGTCTCCTGCCCTGATTGCGGAGCGCGCGAATCGTCTCCGCCAGTTGAGGATCGCGGGCGACGACCATTCCGCCTTCGCCCGTGGTGATGGGCTTGTTGGGATAGAACCCGAAGACACCCAAGTCGCCGAGGGCTCCGACCCTCCTTCCACGGAACTCCGCTCCGAGCGCCTCGCAGGCGTCCTCAATCACCCGCAGCCCGCGCGTGGCGGCAATGCGCAGGATTGAGTCGAGATCCGCGGGACACCCGAAGGTATGCACTACGATAATGGCGCGCGTTCTGGGCGTGATGGCCCGCGCCACACTCTCGGGATTCAGGTTGAGCGTGAGCGGATCGATGTCGGCAAATACCGGTCTGGCCCGCTGGCACAGAACGGCATTGGCGGCGGCGATAAAAGTGAAGGACGGGAGGATCACTTCGTCGCCTTCCCCGATGTTGAGGGCCGCCAGGCCGAGGTGCAGCCCGGCTGTGCCCGAAGCCAGAGCGATGCCGTAGGGCGCGCCGACATAGGTGGCTACGGCTTCCTCGAATTGCTCCATCTTCGGGCCGAGGCTGAGCCTGGAGGTACGCAGCACTCCCACAACGGCTTCCATATCGGACTCGTCGATGTCGGGCGCCGAAAGCGGAATCCTCATTTCCATTTATCGCCGGACGCTCTCTTCCACGGCGGGCGCGCGCTTGATCAGGAGTTCTTCCCCGAGGGGCACGGACGTCAGCGCAGCGGCGATTCTTTCCGCCGCCCGCCCGTCGCCGTATGGGTTCTCCATTCCCTGAAGCGAGCGCCGAAAGTCCTCGCTCGCCGCCGCGGCGATGCAGTCGAGGATGGAGGCGGCGCTCGCCTCGGCGTCGAGCACGTTACGTGCGCGTTCCCGGCCGCGCTGCCGTATTCCTACGTTGACTGCGGGCAGAGCGAATGAGGCCGCCTCCATGATCCCACTGCTGGAGTTTCCCAGGAGAAGATCCACGCATCGCAGGAGACTCCAGTAAAGGACAGGGTCCAGATTGACGAAGACCCGGCCATTCCGCCGCCTGCGGACGAAGGCTTCCGCACGGCCGATCAGTGACCTGCTGCCCGCGTCGGCGTTCGGATAGCAGAACAGAAGCTGCGCCGGGACGGATTCGAGCGCAGAGAACAGAGCGTCCGCCTCGCGGGTGGGGTCGCGGGCGATGGTCGTGGGGTGGTATGCGATCACGGCCGTGGGCGGTTTGAACCGGAGCTCAAGGCGCGTCTCCACCTGTTCCCGGTCGAGCAGCGGGCTCCGGCGCAGGTGGTCAAGCGACGGAGCGCCGGCGCGATGGACGCGCCAGGCCTCCTCGCCCATGGCGATTACGCGCGCCCGCGCCAGCTCCGTAGATGTAAAGTGAACGTGGCTCAGTTTGGTGAGCGCGTTGCGGACGGCGTCGTCGATGACGCCTTCGCTGATCTCCCCACCCTCGATGTGCGCCAGGGGAATGCGCAATGCCGTTGCCACGGCGGCGGGCGCGAGCATCTCATACCGGTCCGCGGTCAGCAGCAGCAGATCGGGGCGCATCGCGCCCAGGCAGTCGGCCAGACCCAGAGTCGCCAAACCGATGGTCTTAGCCATGCCGACATCGCTGTCCGAACTCAGGAGGCATTCGATCCGCGCATCGATGCGGAACCCGTCCTTGTCGATCTCTCGCGCTGTGCAGCCGAATTCGGGGGACAGATGCGCCCCCAGCACGATGGTTTTCAGCTCCACGGCCGGGTGCGACGCGAGTTCGCGAAGCGGCCAGAACAGGTGGCTGTAGTCGGCGCGCGAGGAGGTGACGACGGCGATCGTACGCTTCATGATCCGGCCTTCCCGCCGGCGCCCATCGCAGCGAGCACGACCGGGCTTGGCTCGTACTCGGGAACGGCCGCGGATATCGCCTCCAAGAGTCCGGCGAGGTCGGCGGCGGCAACGCGGCGCGCAAGGCGTTCCATCAGGCTGTGCAATTCGGCTGGCGCGGGACTTCGGGTTACGAGGACTTCCAGCGGACCGCTGAGGAATCCCTCCCGGATTTCTGTCTGAAACCTCAGATCTTCGTGGAGCTTCTCGCCCGGACGAAGACCGCTATACCGGATCGGGATGTCGTTTCCGGCGCCGCCCGCGGCCGCCCCAATGAGGAAGCGCGCGAGATCGAGAATCCGCTCCGGTTCGCCAAGCTCCGGCAGCAGGATTCTCCCCGAGCACTCCGCCGCGCCGCCGGCGAGGATCGCCTTGACCGCCTCCTGCGGGGACATGAAAAACCGGCTCACCTCCGGATGCGTGACGGTAACCGGTCTGCGCTCGGAGATCTGCTCCAGAAAGATCGGGACCACGCTGCCGCTCGATCCGATCACATTGCCCAGCCGGACGGCGTTCATCCGGCATTGCGGGCCGCTCAGCGCGGCGACAGCCAGTTCCGCGAGCCGCTTGGAGGCGCCCATGATGCTGTGCGGGTTGACCGCCTTGTCCGTGGAGACCAACACCAGTTTTGACGCGCTGTAGCGGAGCGCCGCCTGCGCCAGCGTATATGTGCCCAGCGCATTGTTGCGCACGGCGGCAAATGGGTTGAGTTCGAGCAGGGGAACGTGCTTGAGGGCCGCCGCGTGATAGACGATGCTCGGGTGAAACCGGCTGAAGACGCTGTCCAACAAGCTGGCGTCGGTCACACTCCCCAGGATGGCGTCGTGGGGGATGTGTTCGTGCGTCATTTCCAGGCGCTGGTGGATCCGGAAAAGGTTGTGTTCGGAGGAATCGAGCAGGACAACCTGAGCGGGTCCTGCGGCGGCAATCGCGCGGACCAGAGCGGATCCAATGGAGCCGCCCGCGCCCGTTACCAGGACCGAACCGCCGGCGATGGCGGAGGCAAATAGAGATCCCACGTCATTGCCGCCGGCCGGCGACAGAAACCGCGTATAGCGAAGAGTTTCCGGACTGGACAATATCGCGACTCCCACTCCGAGGCGACCGTACCTACACATCCTAGCAGGGAGGCGAGAATCAACAGACAAGCGCATGCCAGCGAGAGTAGAACACGCGGCCGGCGCTGCGATCGCTGTGGTACAGTAATCTCACTTATGTCCGGAAGCCAAGCAAGTGCGTGGCCTGCCGCCACTCTCCTCCTGAAGACCAGCCCATGCGTTTTTCTGTTCGGTATGTTGCTTGTCCCGCATGCACTGCGGGCCCAGTTGCGCTACGTCGAACAGCGGACATCCAACGGCGTTCTGGAGGGCGTTGTCAGCGCCGATGGCAAGGTGCGCACGTTCAAGGGGATTCCCTACGCCGCGCCGCCGGTAGGCTCGCTGCGCTGGAAACCGCCGCAACCGGCTGTGGCCTGGACCGGAGTGCGGAAAGCCACCGAGTATCCGCCACGCTGCATGCAGGCTCCGGTCTATTCGGACATGATCTTCCACGACCCCGGGCCGAGCGAAGACTGCCTGTATCTGAACCTGTGGATGCCCGCGGCACCGGCCACGCCGCGACTGCCGGTCATGGTCTGGATCCATGGCGGAGGCTTCGCCGCCGGATCTACTTCCGAACCGCGGCAGGACGCGGGCAACCTGTCGAAGAAGGGCGTGCTGGTGGTGACGCTGAACTACCGGCTTGGCATATTCGGGTTTTTCTCACACCCGGCGCTGACCCGGGAATCGGGTCACAACGCCTCGGGTAACTACGGCCTTCTGGATCAAGTCGCGGCGCTCCGGTGGGTGCGGGACAACATCGCGGTGTTCGGCGGCGATCCCGCCAATGTGACGGTGTTCGGCGAATCCGCCGGCTCGTTTTCCGTCAGCGCTCTGATGGCGTCGCCGCTGGCCCGGGGGCTCTTCCAGCGCGCCATTGGCGAGAGCGGCGCTTTCTTCGGCGATACGCTTCGGTTGAAGGCGCGCGCCGAGACCGAAAAGGCCGATACGGAATTTGCGAAGTCGGCGCTGGGAACGGATTCCCTCGAAGCGCTCCGCGCCAAACCCGCCGCCGAGATTCTGCAAGCGGCGTCAAAAGACAGGGCGCTACGGTTTTTCCCCAATATCGATGGACTCTTCCTCCCGGAGAGCGTGGGAGCTATATTCCGCCGGCAAGCAGAGTAACGTCCCGCTCCTCGCCGGATGGAACGCCGATGAAGGAAGCTATCGCTCGATCTTGGGAAAGGAAGGTCCAGCCCCGGAGACCTTCATAGCGCGCGTGCGCTCGCTGTACGGCGCCAACGCGGAAACCATCCTGAAGCTCTATCCGGCGACCGCGGCCCAAACCAGACGATCGGCGCAGGACCTCGCCGGGGACCGTTTCATCGCCTACTCCACCTGGAAATGGATGGAGGTGCAACTCAAGACCGCGCGCGCTCCTGTGTTCCGGTATCGATTCGACCAGACACTTCCCTCGCCGGCCGGCGCAGCACAACCTGCCGATTCCGAACCGGCGGCGCCCCACGCGGCTGAAATCGAGTTCGTGTTCCAGGTGCTCTCCTCGAGAAACCTTCCGTGGCGCCCGGAGGACCGTGAGCTGTCGGATTTGATGGGATCCTACTGGTCCAACTTTGCCAAGACCGGAGATCCCAACGGCGAGGGTCTGCCGCGTTGGCCGGCCTACAGCCAGGACGGTTACCAGGTGATGCACCTGGTTGCCGGCCCTCACGCCGCGCGCGACGAGCACCGCGCCCGTTACGAATTCCTCGACACGATTCATTAGGCGAAGCTCGCAGAAAGGCAGGTTGAAGGCGGGCGCCTGCTTCACAACCTCCGGATCGAACGTCGATCTCGGATTCAGCCAGGCTGCACCGGCGTCGAGGAACTGGAAAAGCAACAGCGGTAACCCCGCTATGGATCGAGCGCGCGCAGCGCCGCCGCGTGGCGCGCGGCATCGGCTTCGCGGCCACTCGACTGATACGCCTGCACCAACAGGTAGCGCACCTGGCGCTCGGTGACGTCGCCGGTGCGCAGCGCCAGCGCGGTTTCTCCCTCGCTCGCCGCTCGGGCCGGGTCTCCTCTTTTCAGATGCAGCCGGGCGGCCTCGAAATGCGGATCGCGCGACTTCGGATCGAGCTTCGCCGCACGCGCCAGCAGGCGCTCCTCCTCGGCGAACTCGCCCAAAAGCAGCAGCAGCCGGGCGCAGGTCAACAAACTGTCCAGGTGCAATTGCCCGGCAGCTTCTTCCAGACCAATGGCCTCCCTGTAATGCGTCAACGCCTCGGCCGTCCGGCCCAGGCTTTCTTCCGCGAGCCCGAGATAGAGCGCTGAGGGCGCATCCCGCGGGCTCAGCCGGCGGGCCTCTTTCAGCGCCGCGATCGCGGCCGGCATCTCGTTCCGCTGGTAGAACTGGAAACCATACAGAAATCGGGTGTACCAGGAGGAGGGGTCGGCTTCAATGGCGCGCTCCAGGCTGGCCTTGGCAACGTCGTAGCGGTCGATCGCCATCGCCAATTTGGCCCTCAGGGTGAGGGCCGGAACAAGCTTCGGGTCCAGCCGGAGAGCTTCGTCCAGCGAGTCCATGCACTCCTGGAATTTGCGCGCTCCGAACAGCGTGTTCGCGCGCTCGTAGGATGCCTGGCCAGGCGACTTGCGATCAGCGGCGCCGGGCGGCGGCGTTTGTACGGTGGGCTGTCCCTGGGCCGCGGCGCAGCCGAGGAATGCCACGAGGAGAAGCACGGCCGTCATCGCTCCCGTGTCTCCTCCTCGATCTTCACCACGCGGTCGCCTTTGATTCCGGTGAGTTCCTGAGTTCTTCCGCCCGGCCAACGGATCTGTATCCTTTTCGCGTCCTCGCACGAACCGAGTCCGAAGCGGACCAGCGGCTCGCTGGAGGAAGCGTAACCCACGCTCGTCGTCGCATGGTTATGGAGCACGCGCCCGTCGGCCAGCGTGACGGACACCAGCGCGCCGAGTCCGTCGCGATTGCTGCGCTTCCCCCGAAGCTGGAGAGCCAGCCAGTGACCTGCGCCAATGCTGGTATTCCGAAAGAGCTTTACCGGTCCCTCCAACGTCGTCACCGCCACGTCCACGCGGCCGTCATTGTCGAAATCCGCGAAAGCGGTTCCGTGGTGCAGCGCCGGCTGCTGGAACTCGGGACCGGCGCCGGCAGAAACATCTTCGAAGCGTCTTCCGCCGATGTTGCGAAAGATCCGGTTCGGCTGCGCGGCCGTGCGGCCGATATACCGGTCCAGGGCCGGGAAATGGGAGACGGCGAAGAACAGATCCTTCCAGCCGTCGTTGTCCAGGTCGTACATGCCAAGGCTCCAGCCCGTCAACTGCCGGGTGCCCATCATGATGCCGGACCGCTGGCCCAGATTGTCGAACAGCAGCCGTTTGCCCAGATTGCGGAACAGGAGGAAGCCGTCGTTGATCATCCCCGATACGACCAGATCGGGCAAGCCGTCGTTGTCGAAATCGCGAAAATCGGCGCCCATCCCCGCGATGGCCGCGCCGTCGTCGCGCAGCGCGACGCCCGATTCCACTCCGGTCTCGTGGAACGTCCCATCCCCGTTGTTGCGAAAGAGAAAGCTGCGAACGGAATCGTTGGCCACGTAGACGTCCGTGAAGCCATCGCCGTCGAAATCGGCGAACGCCACTCCCATTCCTTTGCCGATATGCGCCGCCACGCCGGAACTCCGGGATACGTCGGTGAATGTGCCGTCGCGATTGTTGTGGAAGAGTTGGCCGGGGAGGCCCTGGTAGGCCTTCGGGTGACAGTAGAAGCGATTATCGGGAGGACCGCAGAGAGGCTCGGTCGCCGGGTCCCAGACAACGTAGTTGGAAACGAACAGGTCCAGCCAGCCATCGTTGTCGTAGTCGAACCAGCCGGCTGAAATCGACCACAGTTTGCCCAGTTTCGAATCGACGCCGGAGAGGCCCGCCTTCGAGGTGACGTCTTCGAAACGTCCGTTCCCGAGGTTACGGTAGAGGAGGTTGCGGTTCACGCCCGCGACGAAAATGTCGGGGCGGCCGTCGTTGTCGAAATCCGCGGTAGCCGCCGCCATCGAATAGCCTTCACCGGCGACGCCCGCGGTCTGGGTGACG
>Ga0209683_10000312_pt1 | contig 19460 bp, 20 predicted proteins | sample DOMMetBare2Fresh_FD_187474 | JGI IMG/M metagenome (GOLD analysis project Ga0209683, IMG submission 187474) | Wetland sediment microbial communities from St. Louis River estuary, USA, under dissolved organic matter induced mercury methylation -... | ecosystem: Environmental > Aquatic >... | reverse complement strand
TGATAGGTCACGCCCTCGAAGGGCGCGAAGCGGTCGGACCAGGGCTCCGCCATCAGGCCTTCGCCGCCTCGGCGAACGCCGCCTCGGCGGCGTGGATCGTGTGCTCGACGTCCTCGGCGGTGTGCGCCGTCGAGAGGAACGCCGCCTCGAACTGCGAGGGCGGGAGGTAGACGCCGCGCTCGAGGAGCGCGTGGAAGAAGGCGCCGAAGCGCTTCGTCGACGCCTTCCGCGCGCTCGCGGCGTCGAAGACCGGCTCTCCCGAGAAGAAGACCGTCAGCATCGAGCCGACGCGGTTCACCTGCACCGGCACGCCGGCCTTCCTCGCGCCCTGGGCGAGCCCGTCGGCGAGCTGCCCGGAGCGCTCCTCGAGCCGCTCGTAGGCCGAGGGGGTGAGGAGCGACAGGGTCGCGTGGCCGGCCGCCATCGCCATCGGGTTCCCCGAGAGCGTGCCCGCCTGGTAGATGGGCCCGGCCGGCGCGACCCGGTCCATCACGTCCCGCCGTCCCCCGAACGCGCCGACCGGCAGCCCGGCGCCGATCACCTTGCCGAAGGTGACGAGGTCGGGCCGGATTCCGTAGAGGCCGCACGCGCCGCCGCTGCCGAGGCGGAAGCCCGTCATCACCTCGTCGACGATGAGGAGCGCCCCGTGCCTGCGGCAGAGGTCGAGCAGCCCCTGGAGGTAGCCGGGGCGCGGCACGAGCACGCCCATGTTGCCGACCACCGGCTCGATGATGACGGCGGCGAGCCTCGCGCCCCGTTCCTGGAAGAGCCTCTCGGCGGCGGGCAGGTCGTTGTACGGCAGCGTGAGCGTGTGCTTCGCCAGATCGGCCGGCACGCCGGGCGAGTCGGGCAGCCCGAGCGTCTCGACGCCGGAGCCAGCCTTCACGAGGAGCGAATCGCCCGCGCCGTGGTAGCACCCGTCGAACTTGAGGAAGTCGTCGCGCCCGGTGAACCCGCGCGCCACGCGGAGCGCGGCGGTGGTGGCCTCGGTGCCCGAGGAGCAGAAGCGCATCTTCTCGACCCACGGCATGCGCGAGCGGACCAGCTCCGCGAGCTGGATCTCGCGCGGGCAGGGCGCCCCGAACGACGAGCCCTCCTTCAGCGCGTCCTGGACCGCGCGCATCACCTCGGGGTGGCAGTGGCCGACGATGAGCGGGCCCCACGACAGCACGTAGTCGACGTAGTCGTTCCCGTCGACGTCGACGAGGTGGCTGCCCTTGCCGCGCGCGATGAAGCGCGGCGTGCCCCCCACGCCGCGGAAGGCGCGGACCGGGCTGTTCACGCCGCCCGGGAAGAGATCGTTGGCCTTCGCGAACAGCTTCTCGGACAGGTCGGTCTTCATGCGCTGCTCCCGTGCTCGCGGGGCGGGGACCCCGCTCGAATCGTCAGCGGAACGCCTCGGCGCGGTTGCCCGGCGTCGCCGGGCGGGCCTTCTCGCGCCGCTCGCGCACCGCCTCGATGTTGGTGCGGATCGCGTCCGGGTTGGGGTGGTTGGGCAGGGCGAGCTCGTACAGCTCGAGCGCCCGATCGTAGCGGCCCGCCTGCGCGTGGATGTGGGCCTGGCCCTCGTAGGCGCGCGCCGCGAGCTCCGGCCTGGGCTTGCGCTCGACCAGCGCCTGGAACGCGCCGAGCGCCTCGTCGTCGCGCCGCTCGAGGGCCCAGGCCTGGGCGGTGAGGAGCTGCGCCTCGTCGGCGAGCTCGTGGTCCGGCCAGCGCTCGCGCAGGATGCGCGCCTCGGTGCGCGCCTGCTCGAAGTTGGAGAGGTCGAGGTAGGCGCGCGCGACCGCGAGCTGGTACCTCGGCGCCTCGGCGGCGCCCGAGGACGCCACGTCCGCCCACTGCGCGATGGCCGCCACCGGGTCGTGGAAGCGCTCCCGGTAGATGTCGCCCAGGATCGCCCGCGCCTCGCGCGCCTCCGGGCCGCCCGGGTACAGCGAGATGATGCGCCGGTAGTACGAGAGCGCGCCGGTGTAGTCGCCGAGCTCGAGGTACGACACGTCGCCCGCGAACTTGAGCGCCTTCCAGCGCACCTGGGCGTCGCCGCCGGCGAGCGGCGCGTCGCCGAGATCGGCGAGCAGCTTCTTGTACGCCGCGAGCGCGCCGCGCGGGTCGCCGGCGTGACGGAGGGCGGTCGCCTCGTCGAGCCGCTTCGCCGAGGAGCTGCACCCGACGGCGAGCCCGAGCGCGAGCGCACAGCCCGCCGCCAGGGCTCGGCGCGGGGCCGCGGCCGGGCGAGCCTTCCTCACCCCTGGCCCTCCGGCTCGCCGCCGCCCTCGTCGCCCTCGTCCGCGGGCGCCTGCTCCACCGGCGCCTCGCCCTCGGGCTCCTCGCGCACGCCGGCCTCCTCGGCCTCCGGCGTCGTCTCCGCCACCCGCGCCGCCCCCACCACCGTCTCGTCCTTCGACTCGAGGGCGATGAGGCGCACGCCCTGGGTGTTGCGGCCGATGACGCTGATGCCCCGCGCCGGCATGCGGATGAGCATGCCCTTGTTGGTGATGAGCATCACCTCCTCGGCCTCGGTGACCGCGCCCGCCGAGACCACGGGCCCGTTCCGCTCGGTGGTCTTGATGGTGATGATGCCCTTCCCGCCGCGGCTCTGGACGCGATACTCCGCGAGCTCGGTCCGCTTCCCGTAGCCGTTCGCCGTCACGGTCAGGATCGTCGGCGCGGTCTCGCCCGCGGGCGGCGCGGCCGGGATGGTCTCCGCCGAGACCACCTCGTCCCCGGTTTCGAGCGTGATGCCCTTCACGCCGTAGGCGGTGCGCCCCATCGGCCGGACGTCCGCCTCCTCGAAGCGGATCGCCATGCCCTGCGCGGTGGAGAGGAGCAGGTGGTCGCCCGTGCCGATGAGCCGCGCCGCGATGAGCTCGTCCCCCTCCTCGATGCCCAGCGCGATGATGCCGGAGGGACGCGGCCGCGCGAACTGGTCGAGCCGGGTCTTCTTGATGAGGCCGCGCCGGGTGGCCATGAACACGTAGCGGACGTCGGCGCCCTCGCTCGCGCCCTCGACCCCGGCGGCCTCGACGGCCTCGGGCGCCTCCTCGGCTGCGGCGCCCTCCTCCAGCGCCGGCCCCGGGAGCCGCCGCACCGGCAGGATCGCCGCGACCTTCTCGGTCGGGGCGAGCTGGAGCAGGTTCACGATGGGCTTGCCCTTCGCGGTGCGGCCCGCCTGCGGGATCTCGTGGACCTTCAGCCAGTAGACCCTCCCCTTCGACGAGTAGACGAGCAGGTAGCTGTGGGTGGAGGCGACGAAGAGGCTCTCGAGGAAGTCCTCGTCGCGCATCCCCGCCCCGGTGCGCCCGCGGCCTCCGCGCCGCTGGGCCCGGTAGAGCGACACCGGGTTCCGCTTCACGTAGCCGGCGTGGGAGATGGTGACGACCATCTCCTCCTCGGCGATCAGGTCCTCGGTGACGATCTCGGCCGCCGCGCCCTGGATCTCGGTGCGCCGCTCGTCCGCGAAGAGCTGCCGGACCTCCTTCAGCTCCGAGACGATCACCTCGAGGAGGATCCTCTCGGAGGCGAGGATCTCCCTGAGGCGCGCGACGAGCTTCTGCACCTCGCCGAGCTCGTCGAGGATCCGCTGCCGCTCGAGCCCGGTGAGGCGCTGGAGCTGCATCTCGAGGATGGCCTTCGCCTGCAGCTCCGAGAGCCCGTAGCCCGACATGAGCCCGCCGCGGGCCTCGTCCCGGTCCTTCGCCTTGCGGATGAGCTCGATGATGGCGTCGATGTGGTCGAGCGCGATCTGGAGCCCGAGCAGGATGTGCTCGCGCTCGCGCGCCTTGCGCAGCTCGTAGCGGGTCCGGCGGGTGACCACGTCGCGCCGGTGGGCCAGGAACCGCTCGAGCATCTCCTTGAGCGTGAGGATGCGCGGCTGGCCCGCGTCGATGGAGAGGAGCGTGACGCCGAACCCGGTCTGCAGCGCGGTGTGGGCGTAGAGGTTGTTCAGGACGACCTGGGCGATCGCGTCGCGCTTCAGCTCGATCACGATCCGCATGCCCTCGCGCGAGGACTCGTCGCGGAGGTCGCTGATGCCCTCGATCCGCTTCTCGCGCACCAGGTCGGCGATGTGCTCGACGAGCTTCGCCTTGTTGACCTGGTAGGGGATCTCGGTGACGACGATGGTTTCGCGCTCGGTCTTCGGGTGGACCTCGATCGACGCCCGGGCGCGGACCTGGATGGTCCCCCTCCCCTTCTCGTACGCGGCGCGGATCCCGTCGCGGCCGAGGATGATGCCGGCGGTGGGGAAGTCCGGGCCGGGCACGAAGCGCATCAGGTCGGCGACGGTCGCCTTCGGGTTCTCGATCAGGTGCGCGGCGGCGTCGAGCACCTCGCCCATGTTGTGGGGCGGGATGTTGGTGGCCATGCCCACCGCGATGCCGGCCGACCCGTTCACGAGCAGGTTCGGGAAGCGGGTGGGGAGGACCTTCGGCTCCTGCGTGGAGTCGTCGAAGTTCGGGCCCCAGTCGACGGTCTCCTTGTCGATGTCGGCGAGGAGGAAGTCCGAGAGCCGGTCGAGGCGGCACTCCGTGTAGCGGTAGGCCGCGGCGGGGTCCCCGTCGACGGAGCCGAAGTTGCCCTGGCCGTCGATGAGCGGGTAGCGGAGGTTCCACTCCTGGGCGAGGCGGACGAGGGCGTCGTACACCGACGCGTCGCCGTGAGGGTGGTACTTCTTCAGCACCTCGCCCACGACGCCCGCGCACTTGGAGTAACGCTTGTTGTAGGTCAGCCCCTCCGAGTGCATCGCGTAGAGGACGCGCCGGTGCACCGGCTTCAGCCCGTCGCGCACGTCGGGGAGCGCGCGGCCGATGATGACCGACATCGAGTAGTCGAGATACGACCTGCGCATCTCGTGCTCGATGTCGACCTGCGCCCGGTGCCCGTCGCCGGGCGGCGGGGGGGGCGCGGGGGCAGGCGGTTCGGGCGGGCGAGGGGGCAGGATCTCGTCGGGCATGGAGGGGTCGCCGGGGGGGGCAGCGGGAGCGCTGTTTCTTAGCGGATTCCCCTTGAAGAATCAAGGTGTTTGGGCCAGTGCGCCGAGGCCGCTCCAGGCCTGCCCGAGCGGCGTCCCCGGTTCACGGTCCGTCCATGCCGCCGCCGCCCGGATGGCCGGGGGCAGGGACCCAGGGGCGAGGGGAGCCCGCTCCCTTGAACGGGCGACCTCGCCCCCGACGCCTCGGAAAGACGAGCGAGTACGGGGGGCAAGGGCTGCCCGCTCCCGCGCGCCGGAGCGCAGTCGGTGGTGGGCTCCTTGCAAAGGAGCCTCGCCGTGGAGCCCGCTCGCACACCACCGCCGGCCGCCGCGCCCGAGCCCGAAGCCGCGCCGGACGGTCGCGCGCGGATCGTGTGCTGCGACGACAGCTCCACCATGCGCGCGCTGATGCGCTCGCTGCTCGGGGAGCGCTACGACCTCGTCCTCACCGAGACCGGCGAGGAGGCCCTCGCCGAGGTCCGCGCCCACCGGCCGGACGTGATCCTCTGCGACCTGCTCCTGCCCGGCATGTCCGGCGCCGCCCTCTGCCGCACCCTGCGCGCGGAGCCGGGGCTGGCCGACACGCCGTTCGTGCTCATCACCACCCTCGCCGACGCCGACGCGCGCGCCGAGGCGCTCGAGGGCGGGCGCCGACGACTACCTCTAAAGCCGATCCGCGAGCGCGAGCTGCTCGCCCGCGTCGCCTCGCTCGTCCGGCTGCGCCGCGAGATGCGGGCCGCCGACGAGCGGCTGCGCGCCCTGCGCGAGACCAACGAGGCGCTCCGCGCGGCGCAGGACTCGCTCGTCCGCGCCGAGCGCCTCGCCACCGTCGGCGCCCTCGCCGCCGGCCTCGCGCACGAGATCTCGAACCCGCTCGCCTGCGTGAAGGCCGGCGCCGCCGAGCTCGGCGGCTGCCTCGACGAGGTGGCCGCCGCCGCGCGCGAGCTCTTCGCCGTCGCTCCGGGCCGGGAGGCCGCGTGCGAGCGGATCGTGCGCGCGCTCGCGGAGGCGAACGTCGTCGCGACCGACCTGCTCGAGGGGAGCCGCCGGCTCGAGCGCGTCGCGGCCGACCTGCGCGTCGTCTCGAGCCCCCGCGCGCCCGGCGAGGAGGTGGTCGATCCGGGCGAGGCGGTCGAGTCGGCCTGGGCGGCCGCGGCGCGGACCACGGCGGCGCCCCCCCGCCTCGTCCTCGAGATCGAGCCGGGCCCGCCGGTGGCGTGCGCGCGCGGGCTGCTCGTCCACCCGCTCGCGGTCGTGATCGACAACGCCGTCCATGCTTCCGGCCCGGCCGGCACGGTGCGCATCCGCGTGGTCCAGATCCCGGGCGGCGTCGAGATCGCCGTGACCGACAGCGGCCCCGGCGTGCGCCCCGAGCACCTGCCCCGGCTCTTCGACCCCTTCTTCACGACGCGTCCGCAGGGCGAGCCCAAGGGGCCTGGGCTCTCGGTCACCTACGGCATCGTGACGGGGCTCGGCGGCGCGATCACGGTCGAGTCGCCGCCCGGGCAGGGCGCGACGTTCCGCCTCCGGATCCCGCGCCGCCCGGGCGCGTTCGCGCGCGGCGACGCGTCGGCCCAGCGCTAGCGGGCGCCGCCGGCGCGGGCGGGGCGCCGCGCCCGGAGCCGCTACCTGCCCGCGACGGTGAGGCGCGCGGCGGCGCGCCGGACGCGGGCCGATTCCTCTCCGTGGTGCTCGTCCTGCTCGGTCATGGCGAGCAGCTTGTTCTGCGCCTCCTCGAAGGCGCGCCGGGCGCGCTCCACGTCGATGTCGCCGGCGGCCTCGGCCGTGTCGGCGAGCACGAGGGCGCGGTTGTCGGCCACCTGGAAGAAGCCGCCCCCGATCGCGTAGTGGTGCTCGCGCCCGCCCTCCACGTAGGTGAGCCGGCCCGGCTCGAGCGCGGTCATGAACGGCTCGTGGTTCAGCCGGACGCCGAAGCCGCCGCCCACGCCGGGGGCGCGCACCTCGTCGCACGTGACCGAGAGCACCCGCCGCTCCGGCGTGACGATGTCGAGCGTGATCGCCATCGTTCACCCCGCGGCGAGCTTCTTCGCCTTCTCGACCGCCTCCTCGATGGCTCCCACCATGTAGAAGGCCTGCTCGGGGAGATCGTCGTGCCGGCCCTCCACGATCTCCTTGAAGCCGCGGATCGTGTCGTTGAGCTCGACGTACTTGCCCTCGTTGCCGGTGAACTGCTTGGCGACGTCGAAGGGCTGGGAGAGGAAGCGCTGGATCTTGCGGGCGCGGGCGACGATGAGCTTGTCGTCCTCGGAGAGCTCGTCCATGCCGAGGATGGCGATGATGTCCTGCAGGTCCTTGTAGCGCTGCAGCGTCTCCTGGACCCGCCGCGCGACGGCGTAGTGCTCGGCGCCGACGACGAGCGGGTCGAGGATGCGGGAGGTGGAGTCGAGCGGGTCCACCGCGGGGTAGATGCCGATCTCGGTGAGCTTGCGGGAGAGCACCGTCGTCGCGTCGAGGTGCGCGAAGGCGGTCGCCGGAGCCGGGTCGGTGAGGTCGTCGGCGGGGACGTAGATGGCCTGCACCGAGGTGATGGCGCCGTTCTTCGTGGAGGTGATGCGCTCCTGCAGCTCGCCCATCTCGGTGGAGAGGGTGGGCTGGTAGCCGACGGCGGAGGGGATGCGGCCGAGGAGGGCCGACACCTCGGAGCCCGCCTGCGTGAAGCGGAAGATGTTGTCGACGAAGAGGAGCATGTCGCGCTTCTCCTCGTCGCGGAAGTACTCGGCGATGGTGAGCGCGGAGAGCGCGACCCGGGCGCGGGCGCCGGGCGGCTCGTTCATCTGCCCGTACACGAGCACGCACTGGCTCTTCCCGAGGTCGTCCTTGTTGATGACGCCCGCGTCGATCATCTCGTGGTAGAGGTCGTTCCCCTCACGCGTCCGCTCGCCCACGCCGGCGAACACCGAGAACCCGCCGCGCTTCTTGGCGACGTTGTTCACGAGCTCCATGAGGAGCACGGTCTTGCCCACGCCGGCGCCGCCGAAGAGGCCGATCTTCCCGCCGCGCAGGTAGGGGGCGAGCAGGTCGATCACCTTGATGCCGGTCTCGAACGCCTCGATCTGCACGTTCTGCTCCACCAGCGTCGGGGCGGCCCGGTGGATCGGCATCTTGCGCCTGGCCGTGACCGGGCCCCGCTCGTCCACCGGGAGCCCCACGACGTTCAGGATGCGGCCGAGCACCTCCTTGCCCACGGGCATGGAGATGGGGGCGCCGAGGTTCTTCACCGGCATGCCGCGGACGAGCCCGTCCGTCGAGTCCATGGAGATGCAGCGGGCGGTGTTCTCGCCGAGGTGCTGCGAGACCTCGATGACGAGGTTGTCCTGCTGGGCGTCGATGCCGGGGTTGGTGATCGACAGCGCCGTGTAGATGTCGGGCAGGGCGCCGGGCGGGAACTCGACGTCCACGACCGGGCCGATGACCTGCATGATCCTGCCGTGGTGCACGCTGGTGACGGTGGCCATGTCTTCCTTTCGAACCGTTACTTGAGCGCCTCGGCGCCGCTCACGATCTCCATGAGCTCCTTCGTGACGTAGGCCTGGCGCGCCCGGTTGTACTGGAGGCTGAGCGCCTGGATCATCTCCTCGGCGTTCTTGGTCGCGCTCTCCATCGCGCTCATGCGCGCGCCGTGCTCGCTCGCGGCGGACTCGAGCAGCGCGCGCCACACCTGCATCGCGACGTGGCGGGGGAGCAGCTCGCGCAGCAGCGCCTCGCGGGAGGGCTCGTACTTGAAGTCGATGACCGCCTGTCCCGGCTGCGGCGGCGGGGTCTCGATGGGGAGGAGCTGGATCACCACCGGCTTCTGCGAGATGGCGCTCTTGAACTCGTTGTAGGCGAGGAACACCGCGTCCACGTCGCCGGCGAGGTAACGGGCGGCGTACTCCTCGGCGATCTCCTCCGCCTTCTGGAAGGCGAGGTTCGCGTGGACGCCCACGTAGTCCTTGTGCACCGGGATCTTGCGGGCGCGGAAGTAGTCGCGCCCCTTGCGGCCGACGGTCGAGAGCTGGATGCGCTCGAAGCGATCGGCGCTCTCGACCAGGAAGCGCTGGGTGCGCCGGGCGATGTTGGAGTTGAAGCCGCCGGCGAGGCCGCGGTCGCTGGTGATGACCACCACCTCGGCCTTCTTCGGCTCGCGCGCCACGAGGAGGGGGTGGACGCCGTGGTCCTCCACCGCCTGCTCCTGCATCTCCGCCTTGACCTCCTCCGCCGTGCGCGCCGCCACGCGCGCGAGCATCTGGTCGAGCAGCTGGGCGTACGGGCGCGTCTTGAGGATGGCGTCCTGCGCGCGGCGGAGCTTGGCCGCGGACACCATCTTCATGGCCTTCGTGATCTGGCGGGTCGAGCGGACCGAGCCGATCCGGTTTCGGATGTCGCGAAGCGAGGGCAAGGCGTTCCTCCCGGTGGACGGCGCCTCAGGCGCCCTCGGCCTGGAACACGCCCCCGAACTCGGCGAGGGCGGCGTCGAGCGCCTTCCGGATGCCGTCGTCGAGCGCCTTCTTCTCCGCGATGCTCTTCGCGATCCCGGGGTGGCGGCCGTCGAGGAACTCGATGAGCTCCTGCATGTAGCGCTTGACCTCGCTGGTCGGCACCGCCCGGATCCAGCCCTGGCCCTGCGGGTCCTTCTGGGTCGCGGCGTAGATCTGGATGACCTGCTTCTCGACCGTCATCGGGCTGTACTGCCCCTGCTTCAGCACCTCGACGAGCCGCTCCCCGCGGGCGAGCGTCTCCTGGGTGGCCTTGTCGAGGTCGGAGCCGAACTGGGCGAAGGCGGCGAGTTCGCGGTACTGGGCGAGGTCGAGCTTGAGCGAGCCGGCGACCTGCTTCATCGCCTTGATCTGGGCGGAGCCGCCGACGCGCGACACCGAGATGCCGACGTTGATGGCCGGCCGGACGCCCTGGAAGAAGAGGTTCGACTCGAGGAAGATCTGCCCGTCGGTGATGGAGATGACGTTGGTCGGGATGTAGGCCGACACGTCGCCCGCCTGCGTCTCGATGATGGGGAGCGCGGTGAGCGACCCGCCCCCCTCCTTGTCGGAGAGCTTCGCGGCGCGCTCGAGCAGGCGGCTGTGGAGGTAGAAGACGTCGCCCGGGTACGCCTCGCGGCCCGGCGGGCGACGGAGCAGCAGCGAGAGCTGGCGGTACGCGACGGCCTGCTTGGAGAGGTCGTCGTAGACGATGAGCGCGTGCCGGCCGCTGTCGCGGAAGTACTCCGCCATGGTCACGCCGGTGTACGGCGCGAGGTACTGCATCGGGGCCGGGTCGGACGCATTCGCGGCGACGACCGTCGTGTACTCCATCGCCCCGTGCTTCTTGAGGATGTCGACGACGCGGGCGACCGTCGACTGCTTCTGGCCGATGGCGACGTAGAAGCAGTGGAGGTTCTGCCCCTTGTTGTTGATGATCGTGTCGATGGCGACGGCGGTCTTGCCGGTCTGGCGGTCGCCGAGGATGAGCTCGCGCTGGCCGCGGCCGATCGGGACGAGCGCGTCGATCGCCTTGAGGCCGGTCTGCATCGGCTCGTGGACGGACTTGCGCTTCACGATGCCGGGGGCCTTGAGCTCGATCTTGCGGGTCTGCGTCGTGGCGATCGACCCGCGCCCGTCGATCGGGTTGCCGAGGCCGTCCACCACGCGCCCGAGCAGCTCCTCGCCGACCGGCACCTCGGCGATGCGGCCGGTCCGCTTCACCGGGTCGCCCTCGCGGATGTGCTCGAACTCGCCCATGATCGCGGCGCCGACGTTGTCCTCCTCGAGGTTCAGCACGAGGCCGCGCACGCCGCCCGGGAACTCGAGCAGCTCGCCCGCCGCAGCGCCGGCGAGGCCGTAGATGCGGGCCACGCCGTCCGCCTGGGAGAGGACCGAGCCGGTCTCGGCGACGTCGACCTTCTTCCCGTAGTCCTTGATCTGCTCGCGGATGATGCGGCTGATCTCGTCTGCGCGGATTTCCATCGCTGCTCGTTCTCCGGAGGTGAAGGGTGAGGGAGGGCTAGCGCTTGAGCTGGCGGCGCAGGTCCTCGAGCTGGGTGTGGACCGAGCCGTCGAAGACGAGGGAGCCGACCTGGGCGACCACCCCGCCGAGCAGCGAGGGGTCGACCTCGCGCTCCACGATCACCCTCGAGTTGGTCGCGGCGGCGAGCCGGAGCGCCATGGCGTTCGCGGACGCGTCGTCGAGCGGCGCGGCGCTCCTCACCCTGGCGCGGATGCGGCCGAGGTGGCCGTCGGTGAGCTCGCGGAACGTCGCCACGATTCCCGGCAGGTAGGTGAGGCGGTTCCGGTCGGCGAGCAGGGCGAGCAGGTTCGCGGGCTCCGCGTCGAGGCGGAGCGCCTGCGCCAGCTCCGACACGACCGCGCGGCGCTGGTCCTTCGAGTAGATCGGGTTCCCGAGCACGTCCTGCAGGTCGGGGGAGCCGTCGATGGCCCCCTGGAGGGCCGTGAGCGCCTCGGCCCAGGGCTCGACGCGTCCGAGCTCGACAGCGAGCCCGAACAGGGCCTTGGCATAACGCCGCGCGATGGAACCGACGATCATAGGGGACGCGCTCCGTAGCATGGCGCGGGTGTGGGGGTCAAGCGCAATCGCCTTTGGGAACCGCCACTTAGGCTGCGTTTGACAGGGTCCCGCGCCGCCTTACCTTCGCGCCGCTGAAAGGAGGAAAGAAATCATGGCGATGCTGACGAGATTCGACCCCTTCCGTGACCTCGCCCGCCTTCAGGAGGAGATGAGCCGCGCCTTCGGCGACGAGCGCCTGTTCCGGCCGGGCGAGTCCGTGGGCTGGACGCCCGCGTGCGACATCTACGAGGACGACGAGGCCCTGACGCTCAGGTTCGAGCTGGCGGGCGTCGAGCCGAAGGACGTGGACATCCGCTTCGAGAACGGCGTGCTCACGGTCCGTGGCGAGCGGAAGCTCGACAGGGAGGACAAGCGCGACAACTACCACCGCGTCGAGCGGCAGTACGGGACGTTCACCCGGTCCTTCACGCTGCCGGCGAGCGTCGACGGCGAGAAGGTCCGCGCCGAGGCGAAGAACGGCGTGCTCCAGGTGATGCTGCCGAAGAAGGCCGAGGCGAAGCCGCGGTCGATCCAGGTGAAGGTGCAGTGATGGGGGCGCCGGCCTCGGGCCGGCGCGACCCCTCGGAAGCCCCGGCGAACGCGCCCGGCCTCGTTGCCGGGCGGTCCGGCGCGAAGAGAAGGGCGGGCTCCGCGAGGAGGCCCGCCCTTCTCGTTGCCTCGGGGCGCGCGACGCTTCGGGCGGACGCGCCGTGGACGGCTTCCGTCGCGCGCGCCCACGCGCGCGCGATCACTTGACCGCGATCGGCGCGACCGGGGCCGGCGAGGGCACCGACGCCGGGGTCGACGGCCGCGACGGCGCGCCGCCCTTCTCGATCCCCTCCATCTTCGCCTGGCCCTCGAAGGTGACGCCCTTCTCGACCATGAGGCTCGGCGACTCGATGTTGCCGCGCATGCGCGCCGGGTGGTGCAGCTCGATCGCGTTCTTCGCGCGGATGTTGCCGGTGACCTCGCCGTGGACGATCACGGTCCCGCAGGTGATCTCGGCGGACACCTTCGCGCCCTCGCCGACCACCAGCACGTCGTTGGTCACGATCGTCCCGGTGAACTTGCCGTCGATGCGGACCGTCCCTTCGAAGGTCAGCTTCCCCTCGAACTCGGAGCCGCGCCCGAGGAGGGCATTGAGATCACCCGACGCGGCGGGGACGGAGGACAGCTCTTCGCGCTTCAGCATCGCCATGGCTCGTTGCTCCTCGTTTCTCGGTGGCTTCGTGGGCGGTGGCGCTCCGGGTGCGTCCGCGCCGACCACCGGCAACGTCGCCTCGTCCCGCAGCTTGGTCCAGAAGGACATCCTTCCTCGACGCCGTGTGCGTCCGCCAGTTCCTGACGGACTCCTGCCGCTCCCGGGGGAGCAGCGGGTCGCCTGAGACTACGCTCCGATCTTCGCGAGTATTCCGTCGAGCTCGTCGAGGGATGTGTATTCGACCTCCAGCCGTCCGGCGACTGCGGTCTTGGGGACGACCCTGCACCTGGCCCCCAGCCGACGCTGCAGGCGCCTGGCCAGCTCCTTCACCGCGGGGGAGTCGTTTCCCTTCGCGCCTCGCGGCCTTTCCTTGCGCCCCGCGAGCCGGACCAGCGCCTCGGTGGCACGTACGGAGAGCCCTTCCCGGACCGCCCGGTGGGCCATCTTCCGGATCGCGTCGGCCCCCTCGAGGGCGAGGAGCGCGCGCGCGTGCCCCATGTCGAGCTGCCCCTCGCGGACGAGATCCCGCACCTCGCCCGGGAGCTTGAGGAGCCGGAGAGCGTTCGCCACCGACGAGCGCTCCTTGCCGACCCGCTGGGCGAGCGCCTCCTGGGTGAGCCCGTGGTCCGCCACGAGGACCTGGTACGCCTCCGCCTCCTCGATCGCGTTCAGGTCGGCGCGCTGGAGGTTCTCGACGAGCGCGAGCTCGAAGGCCTGCTCGTCGGTCGCCTCGCGGAGGAGCGCCGGGATCTCCCGGAGCCCGGCCCTCTGTGCAGCGCGCCAGCGCCGCTCGCCCGCCACGATGCGGTAGCGGCCCCCGTCCCTGCGCACGAGGATCGGCTCCACCACGCCGTGCTCGCGGATGGACGCGGCCAGCTCCTCGAGGGCCGCCTCGTCGAAGCGCTTGCGCGGCTGCTCGGGGCTCCGCTCGATGGCCTCGAGCGGCAGCTGGAGCACGCTCCGCCCCGGGATGGCGAGCGGCGTCGGCGCGCCCGGGGGCGCGGCGTTGGAGAGCAGCGCGGCCATCCCCCGGCCCAGGGCGGGCCGCGCCCTGCCGGCGGCGCTCACGCGGCCCCCCGGAGGCGGCCCGCCACCTCGCGCGCGAGCTCGAGGTAGCTCTGGCACCCCTTCGACGCGACGTCGTACAGCAGGATCGGCTTCCCGTGGCTGGGGGCCTCGGAGAGCCGGACGTTCCGCGGGATCACCGTCTTGAACACCTGGTCGCTGAAGGTCTTGCGGATCTCCTCCGCGACCTGGTTCGCGAGGTTGTTCGGGGAGAACATGGTGAGCACGATGCCGTCCACCTCGAGGTCGGGGTTGGCGGACGCCTTCACGAGCTCGACGGTCTCGAGCACGTCGGCGAGCCCCTCGAGCGCGTAGTACTCGCACTGGAGCGGGATCACCACGCCCTGCGCCGCGACGAGGCCGTTCACGGTGAGCAGCCCGAGCGACGGCGGGCAGTCCACGATCACGTACTCGTAGCGGCCGGCCACCGACTCGATGGCGGCGCGGAGCCGGCTCTCCCGCCCGTCCACGTTGGCGAGCTCGAGCTCGGCGCCCACCAGGTGGCGGGACGCCGGCACGAGATCCAGGAACTTGAGCTCGGTCTTCCGGAGCGCCTTCTCGAGCACGAGTCCGTCGAGCAGCACCTCGTAGATGGACGAGTCGGAGTCGTCGCGGCGGACGCCGAGGGCGCTGCCGGCGTTGCCCTGCGGGTCGAGATCGACGAGGAGCGTCCTCCGCTCCGCGGCGGCGAGCGACGCGGCGAGGTTGACCGCGGTGGTGGTCTTGCCCACCCCGCCCTTCTGGTTGGCGATGGTCAGGATGCGGGTCTTGAGCTTCGGCACGGAGTCCTCTCTGAGGCTCATGGGCGAGGGCGGCAGCCCGCCGGCGGGGGCACTCTGCCGGATCCGTCTGACAGGTGTTCCACGTGGAACCCCGCGACGGAAACCTCCGGCGCCGCGGGGGGCTTCCGCCGGGGCCCCCCGGCGCCCGTCCGGGAGGTCCGTCCGGCCGCGGCCCCCGGGGACCTGCCGCCGGCAGGGGTCCGTCCCCGTGGCCGCCTCGGTCTCGCGCGCGGCGCAACCGCCCGTCGCCTCGGACGATCCGGGTGAGGCCGGGGCTGGTCGTTCCACGTGGAACGCCCGGCCCGCTCAGCGGGCGCGCCAGCGGGCCACGGCGCGCGCCGCCCCGGAGCGGGGGAGCACGAAGCGGTCGAGGGCGACGAGGGCGAGGCCGCTCGCGGCGCCGACCTCGCGCAGCCGCGCCTCGTCCGCCTCCCTCCCGAGCATGGCGAGCAGGGTGCCGCCCGGGGCGAGGTACCTCGCGCCGAGCGGGACCCAGCGGTCCGGCTCGGCCAGCGCCCGGGAGACGACGGCCTCGGCGCGCGGGAGCCCCTCCGCAAAGGGGTTCCCGGCCGCGCGGACCGCCCGCGCGCGGACGTCGAGGCCGAGCTCCGCCGCCACCGCCTTCACGAACGCGACCTTCCTGGCCACCCCGTCGCAGCAGGTGACCTCGAGCCCCGGCCGCGCGCAGGCGAGCGGCACGCCCGGCAGGCCGGCCCCGGCGCCGACGTCGAGCACGGTGCGCGCCCCGCCGAGCAGCGGCAGCAGGAGGAGGCTGTCCACGAGGTGCTTCTCCGCCACCTCGGAGGGATCGGTGATGGCGGTGAGGTTCACCTTCCGGTTCCAGGCGAGGAGGCGGTCCGCGAAGCGCGCGAGCCGCTCCCGCGCACCGGCGTCGACGAGCGGGGCGAGGCCGAGGGCGCGGAGGCCCGTGTCGAGCGTCTCGTGGAACGCAGCGTCCATTCGACCCTCACGCCGCCCGCGCGATCCCGGGACCGGGGCCGGACCGCGGCCGAGCCGTCGCGGCCGGGGGAGTGCTCAACCCCGCCGGCCCCGCCGGCCGATGGCCTCCTCGACCTCGTCGCGGTGCTTCGCGAGGTACTCCACCACCTCCGCGTCCTCGAGATCGAGATCGCGGAGCACCCCCTCGTACACGAACTGGAAGCCGGGACGGTACGCCTCGTCCTGCAGCTCGAAGGATCTTCGCAGCACGGCGGCCGAGAAGAGCCGCTCGTCGCGCGTCTTGGGGCGGGCGGGCACCCGCTACCCCCCGCGGCCGCCGCCGCGAGGGCCGGGGATCACGAGCAGCTGCCGGAAGATCCCCTCCCCCTCGCTGCGCGTGGAGACGTTCTCGTCGTCCACCAGCGCGAGGTGGACGAGGCGCCGCTCCCGGGCGCTGATGGGCGCCACGGCGAGCACCTTGCCGGTGCGCTTCGCCGCCGCCGCGAGCCGCGCCGCCATCGCGGAGATGGCCGGGTCGCCCTCCTCGCGGAAGCCGCCCACGTCGAGGTTCACCCACTTGCGCCCCTCCGCACGCGGATTGACCACGCGGTTCACGAGCACCTGCATCGCCTCGACGAGGAGCCCGGAGAGCTCCACGGCGTTCCCCGGGCGCGCGGTCAGGGACACGCCGATCGCCTCGGGGGTCTCCTTCACCTCGACGGCGACCTGGGCGCCCATCCGCTCGAGGAGCCCCTCGCAGAAGGCCCGCGCCCGGGCGACCTTCTCGGGCGCCTCGCGCGGCGGGGGCAGGCTCTCCTGGCGTTCGTCCATGGGCGGGCTCCCTCGTCCCTACTTCGCGCGCGCCGGCGCGGCCGACGGGACCATCTTCATCATCGCCTGCTGCTGCGCGATCGAGAGGAGATTGTTCACGAAGATGTAGAGGGTGAGCCCCGAGGGCAGGAACAGCATCATCGCGGTGAAGAGCACCGGCATGAAGTAGAGCATCATCTTGGCCTGCGCGGCGTCCGCCGGCTGCGGCGAGATGCGCTGCATGATGAACTGCGAGGCGCCCATCGCGAGCGGCAGGATGAAGTACGGGTCGTGCTGGGTGAGATCGCGGTTCCAGAGGAACGGGGCGCGGTACAGCTCCACCGAGGTCTGCAGCGTCGCGTAGAGCGCGAACCAGATCGGGAGCTGCAGGAGCATCGGCAGGCAGCCGCCGAGCGGGTTCACCTTGTGCTGCCGGAACAGCTCCATCTGCGCGACGTTGAGCTTCTCCCGGTCGTTCCCGTGCTTCGCCTTGAGCTTCTCGATCTCGGGCTGCAGCTTCCGCATCTCGTTCATCGACTGCATCGACTTGTACGTGAGCGGGAGGAGCAGGAGCTTCACGAGGAGCGTGAGGAGGATGATGGCGACGCCCCAGTTCCTCGCGATCCGCTCGAGCCAGCGCATGACGTAGAGCAGCATGCGGGCGAAGAAGGCGAACGGGCGAGCCATGGCGCCGTAGTCGATCGCGGTCTCGAACTTACGCCCGTAGTCGCGGAGCAGGTCGAGGTCCTTGGGGCCAGCGTACACCGTCAGTGACAGGGAGCGAGCGCCGCCCTCGACCGGCACGCGCAGCGCGGCGAGCCCGGCGCCCTTCTCCGGCCCGCGGGCGAAGACGCACGTCCCGACCGGCTCCCCGGGCAGGAGCGCCGCCACGAAGTAGTGCTGGTCGAGGCCCACCCAGGAGACCGTCCCCTCGACCTTGCCGGCCTCCTTGTCGCCCGCGAGGTCGAAGCGGACCGTCTCCTCGCCCGCCCGGCACACCGGCCGGACGAAGTCGAGCGGCGGCCCGGAGAAGAGCGAGCCGCGCCCGGTCCCGGGCGGCATGCGCCCGGTGAGGAGGAGCGCGAGCGCACCCGGCCCCTGCGCCCCCGTGGCCTCGACCTCGAGGGAGAGCTCGTAGGGCCTGCCCGTCACCCGGTACGTCTTCTTCACGGCGAGCGAGCCGGCCCGCCCCTCGAACACCACCTCCTTCGGTCCGCGGGAGACCACGCGCATCGGCGCGCGGGCCTGCGGGTCGCCGGCGAGGTCCTGGGGGCCGCCCAGCTCGGGCGAGGCCACGAGCGAGAGCGGGTACGGCTGCCCCGGGGACACGCGAACGAGATCGATCGGCTTCTCCTCGCCGTCCTTCTCGGCGCGCTTGAACTTGTCCCCCTCGAGCACGAGGCTCTTCAGCGCGCCGCCGTGCGAGGTCAGCACCGCGTCGAACCCGGCCCCGTCGAGCCTCACGAGCTCCTCGGGAGCGTCGGGCACCGGCGCCGGCGCCGCCGCACCCGGCGCCGCGGGGGTCGGCGCCGCCGAAGCCGGGGCGCCTCCCGCCGGGGCCTCGACCGCGGCAGGCGGGGGGGGCGGCTGGGGCTGGGGCCTCGGCGGCGGGAACAGGAGCTGCCAGCCGAGCAGGATCCCGACCGACAGGACGGTGGCGAGCAGGAGCTTGCGGTTCTCCACGGAGACCTCTCGAACGACGTCAGGGCACGGGATCGAAACCGCCGGGGTGCCAGGGATGACAGCGGAGCACGCGGCGCGCGGCGAGCCAGCTCCCCTTGAGCGCGCCGTGCCGCTCGAGCGCCCCGGCCGCGTAGGCCGAGCAGCTCGGGTGGAAGCGGCAGGCGGCCGGCAGGAACGGGGAGACCGCCAGCCGGTAGAGCCTGACCGCGCCGAGGAGGAGCGCGCGGATCACGGCCGAGCTCCCGAGGCGAGCCGGTCGCGCGCCGCCGCGAGGGCGCGGCGGGCGCCGGCGAGGCCCATGGTCGGCGCCCCGGCCCGCGCGATCACCACGAGGTCCACGCCGGGCAGCTCGGCCGCGACCGCGCGGAACGCCTCGCGCACCCAGCGCTTCACCCGGTTGCGACCGACGGCGTTCGCGATCTTCGACGACACCGTGATCCCGATCCGCGGCCGCGCCCCGCCCTGGGGTGTCGCGAGGACGATCACCTCGCCGGCGTACAGCCGCGCTCCGCGCTGCTGGACCTGGAGGAACTCGCGGCGGCGCCGCAGCCGCGCCGCCTTCGGCATCTTCACCTCGGGTTACTTCTGCGGCGCGCTCGGCGCGAGCCGCTTGCGGCCCTTGGCGCGCCGCCGCTTCAGGACGGCGCGGCCGCCCGGAGTCCTGGAACGCTTGCGGTACCCGTGGGTGCGGTTCCGCCGCTGCTTCTTCGGTTGATAAGTCCGCTTCATGGCGGGGCAAACTCACCGATCGCCCGTGCGCTGTCAAGGCTCGTGGCTTCGCCAGGGCTCCCCCGGCACCGTCGCGGGACCGCCGCCGGGCCGGCACCGGAAAGCCGTGTCGTTTCGCCCTCGCCACACGTTGCCCTTGATCGCCCGTGCAAACCCTGGCTAGGTTCGCTCCCCGCACGCATCACGAAGCCCGCCCGGATCCTACGACTCCCGAGCGCAGGGTCGCACCGGTGAGCAGCAGCGAAAGCACCGGAGCGGTGGGCACTTCTTCGCCTGAGAACGGGGGGTCGAGATGGACAGACCCGCGAGTGCCAAGCCGCTGAGACCCCTCGACGACGTGTGGTCCCATATCGACGCGTTCCTGCGCGCCCGGCTCCGCCCCGACCTCTACGCCCGCTGGTTCGCGCCGCTCCGCCCCGCGGCGATGGCGGACGGCCGGATCCAGATCGCGGCGCCCGATCGCTTCCACCGCGACTTCATCGAGGACCACTACCGGGCGTTCTTCGAGGAGTTCCTGCCCGGCGCGGTGGGCGAGCCGCTCAAGATCTCCTTCGTCGTGGACGAGGGCGTGCGGCCGCCGCTGCCGCCCCCCGCCCCCACCCCCGGCCCGATGCCCTCCCTCGGTGCAGCGCGCCTCCCCGAGGCCGACCCGCGCGACACCCGCCCGAACCCGCGCTACCTGTTCGAGACCTTCGTGGTGGGGGACTCGAACCGGTTCGCCTTC
>Ga0209683_10000311_pt1 | contig 19479 bp, 19 predicted proteins | sample DOMMetBare2Fresh_FD_187474 | JGI IMG/M metagenome (GOLD analysis project Ga0209683, IMG submission 187474) | Wetland sediment microbial communities from St. Louis River estuary, USA, under dissolved organic matter induced mercury methylation -... | ecosystem: Environmental > Aquatic >... | reverse complement strand
CGGAAAAAAACTACTACCCTGGGCTGAGCAAGGCTGGGTTCCCGGAGAATTAACCGCATCGCGATCAATCGCATGACCGGTAATCGACCGCACGACGAACGACGTGAACGTCCGCTGCTCTCAACTCCGATAGACCGCAACGGGTCGGTTGCGCCAGTTCGATTCCCCGGCAAACAGTCACTCGGACTGCTCATTGTGCTTTCCGGGTCGAAATCGTCGAACGTCAGCAAATGGGGAGAGATCGACTCGATTGGTTCTGGCCAACGAGCAACGTCAGCTTCACTTCGTGACCAGTCCTTCCGAGCGTCAGCTTACGAGCGCGTGACCGACGGGTATTGGCCGACTGCGGCTGAACGCTGTTGTCGCCGATATCGGCCAACTGTCGATCAACTCAGTTATTGCGAGCGGCCCCTATCGAGCTTGATTGCGAGCTCGCGCAACCGGCCAGTGGAGCGGGCATCGGGAAACTTGCCGAGACCGCGCGATTCGTGGACTACACCCGCTGCGCACCTTCTAACCTGGCGAGCGTCTTGTCGAACGTGCCGAGAGGCAGATGACCTGCTTTGCGCGCGGTTTCGAGCACCAGGCAATCGGAGAATCCTAGTGATGGGCGGGCACGGAAATGCATCAATGCCGCCCGGACGATGTCGGCGTCCTGCAACGTGAGATTCTGGTGATCGAGCAAGAGATCGATGGCCGTGGCCAACTGCGTGGGACCGCATTCGTAAACCGCGTCCAATACCCACAGCGTCTCTGCCAAGACGAGGTGTGAAACCCACGCGCTTGGCGCGACAAACGCCTCAGCAGCCTCCACTTGCGCCGAATCATCCCGCACCAAAAGCCGTACCAGGATATTCGTATCAACGGCGCGCATGTTTCTTTCGCATGTACGCGCGGATACCTTCCTTCACGGTTACCCGCGGCTTCCGTTGGTCTGCCGCGAACAACGCGGCATGCACCTCACTCGAAGTGTGCTTGCCGGCACGCCGAACCACGATCTCGTCGTCGCGTTCATCCCATTCGAGGACGGAGCCAGGCCCGACGCCGAGCTTCTTTCGCACCTCGGCCGGAATCGAGATCTGTCCTTGGGCGGTGAGTTTCGACTGGGCAATTGCCATGCGGATACATTACCGCGGTAATGAAGTGCCGTCAAGTGACTGTGACGAAGGTATGTGTTTCTGCAGCGGGTCGTGCGCTCGCCGTCGCGTTCTTCAAAAGCTGCCGGTCAGTAGCAATCCTGCCAGGCGCGCACGCGAATGACAGGTTTCGTCGGCGGCCAATTTCCATCTTGACGCCGGCAAACGGCCGGTGACTGGACTGAACCGGTCGCTCGATCAGAAAATCGTGACCGGCAGCAACGGGTCGCTATGCAGAGCTCTGCATAGAGCAGAGGATTTTTTGCTCGGCGTCGCGGCGCACGATTCGAGACAAAGGGCGCGGCGCTGATCGCCGCGGCGGTGAACAAAAAATCGCGTGTACTAAGCCGCTGGCTCGGTGCTGGCCCTATGGGCGTTGAATGCGGGCACATGGTACGCGTTCAGTGGATTTCGCTTGAGGATTGCCAAGCCAACCAATGTGAGGATGCCTGCCATTGCCGTCAAGCTAAGTTCAAAACCGTGCTCAGAGAACGCAAAACTGTTTTTTGCCGTGGTTGTAACGAGAATCTGAAAACCTAGAACGCCAGCGGTTAAAAAAAGGAAGGCGCGCGCAGCCTCGAAATTCTTGAAGTTCATGACGCCCGCTTTGTTTGCAAGTAAAGGAAGGGCGACATAGAGCACCAAAGCGAGAAGGGTGGCAACTGTTGCAGACCATCTGTCTCTGTCCATGACGAATCCTCCCGATCAGTCAAATACACGCCTAACGTGTTTTATCGAGAGACATTTTCAACTTAACCGGAATCACCGGATCTCGTTAACCAGATTCTGCGCTGTTCGAGAGGACGCAGGTGAGAGGGTCGGCGCGAAGGTGAGGAACGACCGCTTTGCAGCCAATTGGGCGGCGGCGACGGCCGGCTCTTTCTGGCCGGGTAATGCCGACCAAGTGAAATTGTCGAACGGCCGGTCCTCGCCGGGTTGTCGAACTTCGCCTGGCCTCGCACGACGGCACCTTCATGGCCGAGACGCAACTTTCATCAACGTCCGCAAACGCTGCAGCACGTCTTTGCGTTCTGCATCGGAGCACGGCGTCGGCACGCCGTACCCGGACCGACCGACCGAGACCCCCGAAAGTGAAGCGGGAATCGCCGGATCGCCCAGTCAGCGCGCCGCGACCCACCGGGGTTATCGAGATGGGCTCTATCCCTTGATCACCCTCGGCAACAACATCTGATGCCGCGGGCAGATTGACGTCGGGTTCTGGTACACCGCGCCGGCAAACGCCTTCAGGTACCCGCGCAGCGCTTTCAGGTCGACGATCTCGTCGACGAAACCATGGCGCGCGCAATAGTCGGGGCGCGAGGTGTCGTGGTACTTCTGCGCCATCTCGTTCATCTTCGCGGCGATCGGCTCGAGCGGCTTGCCCGCGTCCTTGTCCTTCACCGCGCGGCGCGCGTAGGTCGCGACCGCGGCGGTCTCGCCGTGCATCACGTAGATCTCGGTGGCGGCAGTGCCGAGCGTGAACGCGTTGTGGCGGTTCGCGGTCGGCCCGCCCATCACGTAGTGCGCCGCGGCGGTGCCTTTTCTCAGCACGACGAGCATCATCGGTACGTCGGTCGACTGGATCGAGTAGATCAGTGACTGGCCGAGGCCGAGCAGCTCGGCGCGCTCGGCGATGTCGCCAACGTCGATGCCGCTGGTGTCCTGGAACCAGATGACCGGCACGCGGTCGCGCCCGCACAGCGTGACGAACTCGTTCATCTTGATCAGCCCCTGGCGATAGAGCTTGCCGCCGATGCCGTGGTAGTCCGCGTACTCGGGGTAGCCCTTGGGCAGCAAGCCTTGCCGATTGCCGATCACGCCGATCAGCATGCCGTCGATCTTGACCAGCCCGGTGTAGATCTCCGGCCCCGATTCCGGGCGGAACTCCATGTGTTCGCTGCCGTCGACCAGGCGCGCGAGCACGTCGTCGAACGAATAGGTTTCCTTCTGGTTGATCGGCACCAGGTGGTAAAGGTCTTCGGCGGCGAACGCGGGCTCCGCCGGCTCGGCGACGCGGAAGAACTTCGCCTCGTAGGCGGGGATCGCGCGCATGTATTCCTTCAGGCCGTCGAGCACGCCCTTCTCGTCGTCGTACACGTGCGTGAAGAATCCGGTTTCGCCGTGATGGATCTCGACCCGCCCCGGCGGCCGTTCCTTGAAATCACGCGTGCGTGCGATCAGTTCCTCGAGGCCTTCGAGGTCGAAGTGGCCACGCGGCGACATGCCGGAGACGATGCCCGCGCCGCCGACCGCCATGTTGGCGTCCTTGTGCGCGAGCAGGATCGTCGGGCTGATGCTCTGGTAACCGCCGCCGGCGGGATTGGTGCCGTAGATACCCGCGAGCACCGGAATCCCCGCCTGCTCGAGCTCGGCATGGCGGAAGAACGGCGTACCGCCGCCGCGCCGGTCGGCATAGAACTTCTCCTGGTCGGGCAGCTTCACGCCGCTGCAGTTGACGAGCCACACCAGAGGCAGGCGCAGCCGCTTGGCGAGATTGGTCACGCGCAGGATGTTGTCCGCCTGCCCCGCGATCCACGCGCCGGCGAGCACCTTGTTGTCGAAGCCGATGACCACCGCCCAGCGCCCGGCGATCTTGGCCAGGCCATCGACGACGTTGGTCGTGCCTTCTTCGTTGTCCTCCGGGTTGTACAGGCTGTGCAGCGGATGCCACGTGCCGGGGTCGACGAGGTACTCGAGCCGTTGCCACACGGTGAGTGCGCCGCGCTTGTTGATTTCGGCTGTCGGCATGCCGACGTTTTCACGCGCCTTCCGGGCGGCGGCGATCTCGGCCTCGATCGCTTCGAGCTTTGCGCGGCTGTCTTTCGAGCGTGCGATGCGCGCTTCCTTGAGCGCTTTGCCCAAGGCGGGCATCTTCTGGAAGTAGGGCCTCATGTGTCGCACCTCATTCGCGGTTCGGCGTCTGCCCGCAGGCCATGCCGGAGATGATGATCTTCTGGATGTTCGAGGTGCCCTCGACCACCTGCAGCGACTTGGCGTCGCGGTAGAAGCGCTCGGCCGGATATTCGGTGGAATAGCCGTACGAGCCGTAGATCTTCATGCACTCGTTGGCCGCGCGCACCGCGGCCTCGGACGCGGCGTACTTGGCGATCGAGGTTTCCAACTGGTTCGGCTTGCCCTGGTCCTTGAGCCACGCCGCGCGGTAGACGAGCATCTGCGCGGCGTGATGTTCGACCGTCATCTCGGCGATCTGCGCCTGGACCATCTGGTGCTGCGAGATCGGCTTGCCGAACTGTGTTCGCTCGTTGGCGTACTGGATCGCGAGGTCGAGCGCGCCGCCCGCCACGCCCAACGCGCCGGCGGCGCAGCCCAGACGCGTCTGGTTGAGTTGCCACATGCAGATGCGAAATCCGTCGCCGGGTTTGCCGAGCACATGTTCCTTGGGCACCTTCATGCCTTCGAAGACGAACTCGCCGGTCGGCGCGCAGCGCAGGCCGAGCTTGGTCTCGATCGCGCGCGCGGTGCAGCCCTTCATCTTCTTCGGCTCGATGATGAACGCGGTCATGCCCTTGTTGCCGGCCGCCTTGTCGGTGTACGCGTAGAGCAGCCCCGCATCGCCGACGTGCGCCTGCGAGATCCACATCTTGCTGCCGTGCACTTCCCAGTGGTCGCCGCGGTCGATGGCATGGGTCTTCATGCTGGCGACGTCCGAGCCGGTGTTCGACTCGGTCATCGCGAAGAAGCCGAGCTGCGTTCCGGCGACCCAGCTGGAGATGTACTTCTTCTTCTGTTCCGGCGTGCCGAACTTCGCGACCGTGAGCGCGGGCCCAAGGTTCTGCATGTTGAACGGCAGCCGCCACGACGCCGAGACCTTGGCGATCTGCTCGGCCATCAGCACGGATTCCATGAAGCCCATGCCGCTGCCACCAAGTTCCTCGGGCAACGCACAGGAAAAGAAGCCGAGCGAGCCCATCTTGGCGACGCGATCGGCGCGGAACTCGTGCTTCTCTTCTTCCTTTACAAGCGTCGGCGCGATGTCCTCGGCGGCGAAGCGCTTGGCCGTGTCCTGAATCAGTTGCTGCTCGGCGGTGAGTTCGAAGTTCATGGTGGTCCTGCTTCTTCACTCGATCACGATCAGCACCGCGTCTTCGGCGACCTTGTCGCCCTTCTTCACGCGAACCTCTTTCACCGTGCCGCTGCAGGGCGCCACGATCGGGTTCTCCATCTTCAGCGCCTCGATAATCAAGAGGTCGTCGTCTTCCGCCACCTTGGCGCCGACCTCGACCAGCACCTCGAAAATGTTGCCCGCCAGCGGTGCCCGCACTTCTTCTGCCATTGTCTGTCCCCTCGTTCAGGTTTGTGCCGGTGTCAGCGCCACCCACGTGACACCCACCGTGGCGGTGCCCATCGGGCAGTGGTCCCTTTTACCCAAGGTGGGCGCCCTTGCCCTTGCCTCCGGTCAAATCACCCGGACACAGCAGAAAAGGATGTCAAAAGCCTTGCCGCGACAAGCTGCGGCCCCGGCCTTAGAGCTTGTCCGTAAATAATTCGTGCGTGCGACGGGCCGATTTGGCTTGCAGTGCTAGGCGCGAGGAGCGCGGTTTGGTCGATCCAAATAAGGCCGGAGCACTGCTCCGGCAAGCAACAACGCAATGCGAGCCAAATGGGCCCGTCCCTTCGGGTTGCCGCCAGAAAGCCCGGCTGCGGCGTTGCACGGCTGGGCCGTAGGCCGAGCTACTGATCCTGCGCTGCGCGCCTTGCATCCGGGCTTGCTGGCGGCAACGCAGCGTACGAATTATTCACGGACAAGCTCTTAGTCGACCTTGATTCTGGCGACCTTGACGACGTTGGCCCACTTGGCGATGTCGTCACGCAGGTAGCGATCGAACTCCTCGGGGCTCATCGTCATCGGCACGGCGCCCTGCTGCGTCCAGGCGGCGCGCACGTCGGGCTGATTGACGATGCGCGTGATCGCGGCGTTCAACTTGTCAATGATCGGCTTCGGTGTGCCCGCGGGCGCCATCAGGCCAAGCCAGATCGTTGCCTCGTAGCCGGGAACGCCCGCCTCGGCGACCGTCGGCACCTCGGGCGTGACATCGGAGCGCACCTTGCCGGTGGTCGCGATCGCGCGCACCTTGCCCGCGCGCGCCTGCTGCGCCATCGTCGTGATCGCGTCGAACATCATCTGCACCTGGCCACCGACGATGTCGGTGCGCGCGCCGGAACTGCCCTTGTACGGCACGTGCACGATGTCGACCCCCGCCATCGCCTTGAACAGTTCGCCGGCCATGTGATACGGGGTCCCCGGACCCGACGACGCGTAGTTCATTGCGCCCGGTTTCGCCTTGGCAAGGTCAAGCAGTTCCTTCAGCGTCTTCGCCGGCACCGACGGATGAACGACCAGCAGCAGGTCGGAGTAGTTCACCGGCGCGATCGGTGCAAAGTCGCGCAGCAACTGAAAAGGCTTGTTCGGGATCAGCGATTCATTGACCGTGTGCGTGTTGGACATCATCAGCAGCGTGTAGCCGTCGGGGGCGGACTTGGCGACGGCGTCGGTGCCGATCACTGAACCCCCGCCGGGCCGATCCTCGACGACGAACGATTGCCCAAGGGCGTCCTGCAGACGCTGGCCGAGGAAGCGCGCGTACAGATCTGCCGGGCCGCCGGAAGCGAAAGGCACGATGATCTTGACGGGGCGGTTCGGATAGTCCTGCGCCATTGCAGGAAGCGCCATGCACATCGTGGCCAGCAACATCCCGAGAACTCGAATCATCAAAACCTCCCCGGAAAGACAAGCCGCTCGTCGAACTATGCGCGCGCCATGCCCAGCCGTTCGATCAGCCGCTTCTCCTTGACGTACGTCGCACGCGCGTAGGCGGTGTAGTCGGCGCTCGCCATGTACCAGAGTTCCTGGTCGTAGCGTTCGAGCACCGCGACGTGCTTGGGATCGTTCATCCCTTTCTGGAACGCATCGTGCAGGGTTTTGATGATCGCGGGATCGGTGCCCTTGGCGGTGCCGAGTCCGTACGGCGAGGCGGAGACGATGCCGTAGCCGAGATCAACGAGCGTGGGCACCTGCGGCCAGCGGCGCGTGCGTTTCTCGCCCCACGTGACGAGCAGTCGCAGCTTGCCGCTTTCGACGTGCGGCGCGAAGCCGGTTGAATCCGCCGCCGCCATGATCTGGCCGCCGAGGATCGCGGTCATCATGTCGGCGCTGCCGCGGTACGGAATGTGGTTGAACTTCACGTTCTGCGCGAGCGCGAGTTCTTCCATCGTCAGGTGCGGGCTCGTGCCCGTGCCGGTGGAGCCGTAGGCCAGCTGCCCGGGGTTCCTGCGCGCCCACTCGATGACGTCCTTGAAGGTCTTGAACTGCGAGTTCGCCGGCACCACCACGCCGAACGTGTAGCCGGAGATGCCGATCACGTAATCGATCGACAGCAGCGGATCCCAGCTCGTCTTCTGCGTGTGCGGGATGCGGAAGATCGACAGCGGCAACTGCGACAGCGTGTGGCCGTCAGGCCGCGCGTTGCTCAATGCGACCACACCGAGCGTCCCGCCGGCGCCGGGCCGATTCTCGACCACGACCGGCTGCGGCAGGTGCTTCGAAGTCGCTTCGGCAAGCGCGCGCAGCGTGATGTCGGTCGGCCCGCCAGCGGGGAACGGTGCGATCAGCGTGATCGAGCGGCTGGGAAAGCTCTGCGCGGCGACTCCCGCCGGTCGCGCGATCGCGAGCGCCGCGGCAGACGTCAGGACGGTTCTGCGCTTCATCGTGTTTCCTCCAACGGTCTCATTGTTCGCCGCACCGAGGTTGACACGTGGTCACACCGGCCGTTGCGCGATCGTACACAGCGCTCGGCGGTATTGGGAAAAAGCGTTGTCACCGCGGCAAGCGCCGTGAGCACGCTTTGCGCCAAAGGAAAGTGCCGCGCCTCCTGACACGAGGTCAGAGTGCGCGGCACGCCTCGACCGGCGCGATCGAGGCGCCGGTTTGCTTACTTGCCGCGGCCCTTGGTGCTGTAGGTGACGTTGACGTTCACCGACTTCTGCACCCAGTTGCCAATCCCGTCATAGCCGTAGGCGGTGACGGTTGCGGTGGGCGACTGGTACGCCACCTTGCGCGTGTCCCATCGGCATGACAGGGTCAGCGTTGGCGCGGGATTCAACGCCGAGTTCGAGCAGATCACCTCGTTGCCCATGTTCGGGCTGAATCTGAAGTCGGCGTAAACGATGCCGACGTTATCGGTGAAGGTCGCGCTGATCGAGACCGTTCCCGTGACCGTCGCGCCCTCGGTCGGTGCGTTGATCGTCACTAGCGGCGCGGTGCGGTCCATCGGCGCCGGCGCCTTGGCCGTCGCTTCGTTCGAGTACGCGCCCGCGCCGGCCAGGCCGATCGTCGCGACACGATAGGTGTACGTGGCGAGCGACGTGATGTTCTGATCGTCGTACTGCGTCACCGTCGCCGCGATGCGCGCAATCTCGCTGAAGGTGCCGCCTGCGTCCTTGCGCTCGATCGCGTACGCCTTGGCCAGATAGCCGCCGGAAGTCCACGTCAGCGTGATCGCGTCGTAGGGCTGGACCCATGTGCCGGGGTGCGGCGTTGCGGCCAGCGTCACCGCCGGTGGTTTGGGCAGGTCGCCGGCCGGCATCAGCCTGGCCAGCCGATAAGTGCCGGCCGCGGTGCGGTAACCGAGCGCCGCCATCATGCCGACCGGGTTCGGATTGGGAACACCGTTCGGGTTCGGCGACATGGCCGACAACGCGCCACGCGAGCTGAAGCTCGTGAAACTCCAGCCACCGCCGAGGATCAGGTCATCCAGGCAATACGTGCCGACATTGATCGCGTTGTAGGCGAGTCCGTAATTGATGGGGCAGACGTAGTTGGCGAGCAGCAGCGAATCTCCTGCACGGTCGATGCCGAGCGCCATCACGTTGGCGCTCAGCCCGCCCAGCACTTTCCATCCTGCGCCCGGCGTGTAGCGCACGACCTGCGCATAGCCCATCGACGACGACAGTGTCGCCACACCGATGAACGAGCCCGCTTCGTTCAGACGCATGGCGCGCAAGAAGACCCAGTGGTATCCGCCGGGCGGCGGCTCGGGAAACGCGGGAGTGGCGGTGACGGTGCCATCGGGTTCAAGGATCTGCCCCGATTGCAGAAGCACGCGGCCGCTATCGGTCAGGTCCATCGGGTCGGCAAAACTGGTGATCGAGGTATAGAGCGTGCTCAGGTCGACCAAGCCGCCGCCGCGCGTGTACAGGTAGGGTTTGTATGACCACACGACGAGCCCCGTGACCAATCTGCTCGGCGTGCCGAACGACACCAGCACCTGATCAAGCTTGTTAACGGCAACTGCCTTGCCGACGGTGGCGCCCGTCGGGAAAGCCAGCAACTCGAGCGTGCGGCTGCCTGCGCCGGCAGGCCACCAAATGGCGGCCTGGTTACTGACTTGTCCGACCACCGCACCGTTCTCGCCGATCCGTGTGGCCGTTGCCGCGGTGACACCCGCAGGCAGCGGCAGGAAAGACTTGGTCGTACCGTCGAGCACCCAAGGCTGCGCGGCTGAGTACGTGTCGAGTCCAAGGATCTGCCCGCTCGAGTTCACGTCGATCGGCACACCGACGCCGATGTCCTGAACCGAGAATGCCGGTGCACCCAGCGCCGCCAGCGGCGTCAGCACCGTAATCGCAAGCGCAAGAGCGACGCTGCGAATGCTTGTCCAAATTGTTTGCATGCTCAACTCCTCGTGCGGATTCCCGCTTGAACTGATGAGAAACATGCCGATTGAATAGCACTTGAGATGCGCGCAACTTTGACCTGCGTCGTAGCGGCGTTGAGTTGAACAAAGGCGTTACCACATCTGCGCAGCCGCCATTTCGAAATTGGGTGAAATGCCCCAACGCGTGAACCCGATTGCGACCGATAACCGCATCGCGCCAGCGGCTGCGCCTGCAAGAACACGGACTCAACGCAGATCCGCTTCGCAGTATTCTCGGAAATGCAAAAGATGCAGTGCGACCGAAGTCATCGATTGAGGCTGAACCTACTTGTGCGGAGACAGCATGGCGATTCAACAGACGAAGACACCTCTCATCCCGATCCTGGGCCTTGCCCACATTGGCATTCGTGTGCACGACCTCGAGCGCTCGGTGCGCTTCTATGAATTGCTCGGTTTCACGAAGACCGCCGGTCCGATCGGTCCGGAGCCCGTGGCGATCCTCGAGCACCCCTCGGGACTGGAAGTGAACCTCGTGCTCAACGCACCGAATTCGAGTGGGCCGAACGTCCTCATGGATGTGCCGGACAAGCACCCGGGAATCACGCACTTCGCTCTGCTGTGCCCCGACATCATGGCGGCGAAGGAGCGACTCGAGGCGGCTGGCATCCCACTCAGTGGCGGACCCATCCGCTTCGGCCCCGGAGCGCAGGGAATCTTTGTGCGCGATCCCGATCGCAATGTGATTGAGCTGCATCAGCGCGGCTGAATTCAGACGACAGAGCGCGTTCCGCGTTCATGCGGGAATCGAACGACGGCGGGCAACGAATAGACTTCCCGCCATGGATCGACGTCGGCTCCTCCTGTCACTCGTGTCCGCGCTCGCCGCCCCAGCAGCGTCAGACGCTGCGGCGACGAAGTCATTCCCACGCGCATCGCCCGTGCCGGGTGGCGTCGCCCGAATTCGCCTCGGCGCGGCCGAGCACGCGCCGCGCGCAAGCATAGGCACGGAGCGCGTGCTCGTCGTGCGCGATGGCGGCGAGTGGATTGCACTCGTCGGTATCGCCTTGGCGACGAAGCCGGGCTCGAAGCTGCGGGTTAAGTCGGAGCGCGCCGACGGAAGCGTCGAGCAGTTCGAGATCACTGTGGCGCGCAAGACCTACGCGTCACAGCACCTGAAGGTGCCGCCGGGCCAGGTCGAACTGTCCCCCGAAGATCTGGCGCGGTACGAGCGCGAACGCGCGCATCTGGCCGGCGTGATCAAGACGTTCACTGAAGAACCGCCATCGAGTCTGGCAATGGTGCAACCCACGCCCGGCGTGCGCTCGAGCTCGTTCGGATTGAGGCGCTACTTCAACGGCCAGGCGCGCAATCCGCACAACGGAATGGACATTGCGGCGCCGGAGGGCACCCCGGTCGTCGCCGCCGGTGCAGGGCGCGTGATCGACGTCGGCGACTACTTCTTCTCCGGTCGCACGATCATTATGGATCACGGCGCGGGCATGCTGTCGCTGTACTCGCACCTGAGCGAGGTCGACACCAGCCTCGCGACCGACGTAGTGGCTGGCGCGCCAATCGCCAAGGTGGGCGCGACCGGTCGCGTGACCGGGCCGCACCTGCACTTCACCGTCTATCTGAATACGGTCGCGGTCGATCCGGCGCTCTTTCTGCCGGCGTAGAGACCGCCCGATCAGAGCGCGCGCTTGATCGTCATCGCACCGCGGATCTGACCGACCGCGAAGCCTGTCGCCTTGTCGTTCGGATAGTGCTCGCTGAGCTTGGCCTTCACGTCTGCGCTGAGGTTCTCCGGCGCGCCGTGGCAGTTCAGGCACAGCAGCTGGGTCGGCAGCGCCTTCATGTAGCGGTAGACCTTCGCCCCGCCTTCGACAACGACTTCGCCTTTCTCAAGCGTCGCCGGATTCTCACCGGCGGCGGCGCGGCGGTCGAAATCCTGCAGCACCGCCTGTTCCCAGGTGTCCGGAACCGCCTTCGGGTTCCGATTCCTCAGGCTGACCCGGCGGATGTTCCATCCGGTTTTCTCCGAAGCCTCCTTCGCCATCTGCGGTGCCCTGTCCCGACAGACTTCAATGGCGCCCGCCGGACCACTCTTTGCGATTTCGTCCTGCAGAACTGCGAGCAGCTTCGGCGGGACGCTCGACGCGACGCTGCGCGCTTCCTCGAGCAGCTTGGTGTCGTTGGCGACAGCAGTTGTCGTGGAGAGCGCACAGAGCATGGATACGAGAAGGCTTGCATTGGAGGCTTTCATAGCGAATTCCCTGGTCTGCGTGGATGTCTGTATTCGTCGTGCGGCATCTGCGCGCGCGATGCGCGCAGAAGGGATTGCGAGCCGAAATGCTATGTCAGCAGCCGCTCGAAAGCTTGATGGTTCGCAACGCCCTGCGGGTCGCTGTGACGTTGATCACAGTCCGCGATCCTGCGCGCACGCAACCGCGTGATGTGCGCGGCGCCGACCAGCGCGGAACGCGACTGCGTGGACTCATTCCGTTTCGCATTCATCGCGACAAGAAAGGACGTCGATGACGGCCGACGTGCTCTCGCCCTCACCCCAACCCCTCTCCCGGTGGGAGAGGGGCTTGCTTCCCTCTCCCTCCGGGAGAGGGACCGAGGGTGAGGGCCGCACCTTGGCAAGCCGTTGCCGGTCCAACGCATACGCAGAATTGCTTTCGTTTCGAACGCGAATTGAAATCAGACGTGCGCCGAACTCGACGCAAAGCGGGCGAGCGCGGTCTCGGCGTTGCCGAGCTCGAACTCGATCGCGAACATGCGCTTGACGTAGTTCGACAGCGCGTATTCCTGCGTGGTGCCGATGCCGCCGTGCAACTGGATCGCCTGCTGCGCGATCGTGCGCAAGGCGCGATGGGCGAGCACCTGCGCGCCGTCGAGTGTGCGCGCATCCATCTTCATCGCCGCGGCCAGCATCAGGGACTGCGACTGCTCGTACAGCACGAGCAGGTCGGCCATCCGGTGCGCCAGCGCCTGGAAGCGCCCGATCGGTTGACCGAATTGCTTGCGCGTGCGCAGATACTCGGCGGTGAGATCGAGCACAGTTTTGGCCAACCCGATGCCTTCGGCGATGCGGCCGATGCGCGCGGCGTCCGTACCTGCCTGCCAAGCGTCGATCGCCGTAGTGCCCTGCGCGAGGACTTTGGCTTTCGCGCGTTCGAAGGTCACTTCCGCTGCGGCACTGCCGTCGATCTGCCGGTACGCACGACGCGTGAGCGCGTTCGACTCGACCGCATAGAGTTTGTCGTCGACCAAAACGAGCACTGCCTCGGCGTAGCTCGCGTGCGGTGCCCACGCGTGCACACGCGCGCCGTCGACCCGCGCATCGCGCAACGGCACGACGACCGTACCGCCGGCAATTCGTTCGAGCAGCCCATCGCGTTCGGACGACGCGGCTACACGCGCGAGGAGGCTCGGCGCGGCGATCGCGCTGTCGATGAGCGGCTCAAGCAGCCAGCCGCGCCCCAATGTCTGCGCCACCAGCACGGCATCGATCAGCGGCCGGCCGAGCCCGCCATTGCTCTCTGGAACGAGCAGCGCGGACAGACCGAGATCGGCAAGCTCGCGCCATGCGGCGGGTGTTGCACCCGTATCACCCTTGGCCTGCGCGCGGCGAATCTCGATCGTGCAGCGTTCGCGCACCCAGCGCTCGCAGGTGGACAACAGCAGTGATTGATCTTCGGTGAGGGAGAAGTCCATCTTGGTCGGGAAGTCAGTGAAGTTCGGTGCGCTGCTTGCCCTCACCCCAACCCCTCTCCCAAGGGGAGAGGGATGGAGGGTGAGGGAGACGATGCACGCTCAAAGCTCCAGCACGTGTTTTGCAATGATTCCGCGCTGGATCTCGTTGGAGCCACCGTAGATCGTCGTCTTGCGCAGGTTCAGATACATCGCCGGTTCAGGCGCAAGCCGTCCATCGCTGCGCGTTACGAGCGCGGACGAGCCCTGCATTTCCACAATCAGCTCCGCGATGCGCTGGATGATCTCGGAGCCACGGATTTTCAGCATCGATGCCATCGGCCCCGGCGCGCCGCGCGCGCGCGCTTCCGACAGCACGCGCAGGTTCAGAATTTCGAGCGCCATCAGTTCAATCTCGACATCGGCGAGCCGCGCGGCGAAGAGCGGATCTTCGGCAAATGGCCGGCCGTTGCGCAACTTGGTGCGGGCAAGCCGCCTGGCACGCTCCAGCTCGCGCTTGTTGATGCCGATGTTGGCGATGTTGGTGCGCTCGTGTTCGAGCAGGTACTTGGCAATGGTCCAGCCCTGGTTCTCCGCGCCGATGCGCTGCTCGATCGGCACCTCGACGTTGTCCAGCCACACTTCGTTGACCTCGACCGAGCCATCGAGCAACTCGATCGGCCGCACGGCGACACCCTTGCTCTTCATGTCGATCAGCAGGAAGCTGATGCCTTCCTGCTTCTTCACGGATGAATCGGTGCGCACGAGGCAGAAGATCCAATCGGCGTGCTGCGCCAGTGTGGTCCATGTCTTCTGTCCGTTGACGACATAGCGATCGCTCTTGCGCTCCGCGCGCGTGGTGAGCGACGCGAGATCGCTGCCGGCGCCCGGCTCCGAATAGCCCTGGCACCACCAGTCCTCCGCACTCGGAATGCGCGGCAGGAAACGGCGCTTCTGCGCCTCGTCGCCGAATTTCATCAGCACCGGGCCGACCATGCGCAGCCCGAACGGCAACTGGCGCGGCGCGCCGGCGAGCGCCATCTCCTCGTCGAAGATGTGTTGTTGCACGACATCCCAGCCAGGTCCGCCCCACTCGCGCGGCCAGCTCGGTGCGCCCCAGCCTTTGCCGTGCAGGATCTTCTGCCAGCGGATCGTGTGATTGCGATCGACATGCTCACCGCGCTCGACCGTCTCGCGGATTTCGGGCGGCATTGCCGATCGCGCGAACGCGCGCACCTCGGCGCGGAAGGCTTCTTCTTCCGGAGTGAAATTCAGGTCCACGGTGTCTCCGTTCCGTCTTCTCGACGAGTCTACGCGTGCCGACCTGATGAAATATCCGGGCTAGCGATCCGCGTCGTCTGCCAAGTCAAACATGCTCGTCGCCTCGAGGTCGAGCACCTCTTCGCCCGCCTGCCTGAACATCTGCCAGCGCCAGCGCAGCACGCCGAGGTTGGGCTTGCTGCTCGAGCGGCGCACCTCGATGACCGTGGCACGTAGCCGCAGCTCGTCGCCAGCGCGCACCGGATTGAGCCAACGCAGGTAGGCGAGTCCCGGCGAACCGAACGACTCCGACTCCGCAAGCGGCCCATCGACCGCCATTCGCATCGCCAGCGCGCACGTCTGCCAACCACTGGCGATCACGCCGCCCCAGCGGCTCGCGTTGGCGCGGGCGACATCGGTATGGAACCACTGTGGGTCGTAGCGCTGCGCGAAGTCGACGATCTCGGCCTCGGTCACGCTGATCGGGCCGGCCTCGATGACTTGCCCTGCGTGGAACTCTTCAAACTTCATCAGTACGTCTCGATATGGAAGCGGCCTTTGCCGAGCAGGTCAGGACGAAGTGCCTCCCAGTCCATGCCATGGTCGCGACAGATGTCGCGGAACGAGGCGATTACGCCTTCCTCCATGCCCTTCAATCCGCACACGTAGATGTACGTGTTCTCATCGGCCAGCAACTGGGCCACCTTGTCGGCGCGCGTGCGGATCATGTCCTGCACATACCGCTTCGGCTGTCCCGGCACGCGCGAGAACGCGAAGTTGATGTCGATGAAATCCTTCGGCAGTTTCATCAGCGGGCCGAAGTAAGGCAGTTCCTCGGGCACGCGTGCGCCGAAGAACAGCAGCAGTTCACCACCCTCTTTCAGCTCGCGGCGACGGCGGCGGTGCTCGGTCATCGCGCGCATCGGCGCGGAGCCTGTGCCGGTGCAGATCATCATCAGCGACGAACCCGGATGATTCGGCATCAGGAACGTCGTGCCATACGGGCCGACCACCTTCACCTTATCGCCCTTCTTCAGATCGCACAGGAAGTTCGAGCAAACGCCGGCGACCTTCTTGCCCTCGTGGTCTTCGGTGACGCGCTTCACCGTCAACGACAGGTTGTTGTAGTGCGGCCGCTCGCCGTCGCGCGGGCTCGCGACCGAATAGAGCCGTACGTGATGCGGCTTGCCGCTCGTATCCAGGCCCGGTGGGATCACGCCCATCGACTGGCCTTCGAGCACCGGAAACGGCTGGTCGCCGAAGTCGAGCACGATGTGGCGGATGTCGCTCGATGCGCCGTCACCGGTCAACCGCAGGTTCCCGCTGACCGTGGCGATGATCGGGTTTGCAATGCCGTGCAGGTTGACGTACGGATGCGAAGCAGACCAAGGTGGTGACACGGCGCCGCCGTGGCCGGCGGTGGCGATGACAGTGATCTCCCTGACCTCGGCCGGAATCTCCGCCTGCACCTCGGCAACGTGGTTATCGAGTTCGGACCTGTCGGGCAGCACGTCCCAACTGAACTGTTCTGCGAGCGTGTATGGCTTGAGCTTGGCGACATTGCGCCAGTTGTCAATTGAACCCGTCGGACACGGCGGAACACATGCGTTGCAGCCTTTGCAGATGTTGAAATCGACGACGTAATTGCGCGAATCGTGCGTGATTGCATGGACCGGGCAGGTCTCTTCGCACGTGTTACACCGGATGCAGATCTCCGGGTCGATCAGGTGCTGGCGTGCGATCAGTTCGGCGGGGGCGTTCATGTGCGCTTGGGCGGCGGCTCTCCCTCACCCTCGGTCCCTCTCCCGCAGGGAGAGGGAAGATAAGCCCCTCGCCCGTTGGGAGAGGGGTTGGGGTGAGGGAACAGAACCTGCAATCGCATCAGTTGAACCTCACATACTCGAACTCCACCGGCTGGTTATTGATTCCGCGCGCCGGCGGCGCGATCCAGTTCGCAAACCGGCCGGGCTCGGTCACGCGCCCCATCAGCGACGCGACGAAGGCGCGGTCCTCTTCGGTCGGCAGCCACGCGCGGTGCCGGTGCGTCCAGTCGGCCTCGGAGACCACGTGGCCGTCGGGATCGATCTTCGACGCCGACAGCGGGCCGATCTTCCGGTTGAATGCCTTGTGAGGTGCGTGCAGCCGCGCCGGAACGCCGGCTTTTTCGATGATCCGGTTCCAGCGATCGATGCCGGCCACTGCATCCTTCACATAGTCGTCGCGCAGCTGCTCGTTGAGCGCGTTGAGCGCCGGCGCATTCACCACGGCGAGCTTGTCGCCCTGGATTTCGAGCACCGGATACGTCTGGCCGGCAAGCACGTGGTCGTCGCTGCGCTTGGTTTCGTCGAAGCGCCCCTTCAGTCCGTTCGTATAGAACGTCGCGGCGTTGGACGACACATCGGAACCGAACAGGTCCATCGTCACGCTGAAGTGAAAGTTCAGATAGCGCTGAATCGTCGGCAGATCGATCACCCCTGCGGCGCGAATGCGCTCGACATCATCCGTCTTCAACTGGTTCATCACGTCGCAGGTGCGCTGGATCACCCGGCCTACGCCCGATTCGCCGACGAACATGTGATGCGCCTCCTCAGTCAGCATGAAGCGGCACGTGCGCGCGAGCGGATCGAAGCCGCTTTCGGCCAGCGAACAGAGCTGATACTTGCCGTCGCGATCGGTGAAGAACGTGAACATGAAGAACGCCAGCCAGTCGGGCGTCTTCTCGTTGAAGGCACCGAGGATGCGTGGGTTGTTCGCGTCGCCTGAGCGACGTTCGAGCAGTGCCTCGGCCTCCTCGCGCCCGTCGCGCCCGAAGTAGGCGTGCAGCAGATACACCATCGCCCACAGGTGGCGACCCTCTTCCACGTTGACCTGAAAAAGATTGCGCAGGTCGTACTGAGACGGGCACGTCAGTCCCAGGTGTCGCTGCTGTTCCACCGACGCGGGCTCGGTGTCGCCCTGGGTGACGATCAGCCGCCGCAGGGTGCTGCGGTATTCGCCCGGCACTTCCTGCCACGCACCCTCGCCCTTGTGCGCGCCGAAGTTCACCTTGCGATTCGGATCGCGCTCGGCGAGGAAGATGCCCCAGCGGTAATCGGGCATCTTCACGTACCCGAAGTTCGCCCAGCCCTTGGCGTCGACGCTGACCGCGGTACGCAGATAGATCTCCATATGCTGTGACTCTTCGGGACCCATCTCGCCCCACCAGTTCAGGTATTCGGGCTGCCAGTGCTCGAGCGCACGCTGCAGCGACTTGTTGCTGGCGAGATCGACGTTGTTGGGGATGCGTTCGCTGTAGTTGATGCTCATCGTTGCTCCGGTTGAGGATTCAGCGGATCGACACACTGATTCCCTCACCCCTACCCCTCTCCCACTGGGAGAGGGGTTCTCCTTCCCTCTCCCTCCGGGAGAGGGAGAGAGGGTGAGGGCCGCATTGTTTTGGTCAAACCCGCTTCCAATCGAATTGCGCCTTCTTGCCAGTGCCGAAGACCTTCAGCGCGCCGGCGGTGCCGACCGCATTGGGTCGGATGAAGATCCAGTTCTGCCACGCGGTCAGGCGGCCGAAGATGCGCGTGGCCATCGTTTCGCGCCCACCGAAGCGCAGGTTCGCTTCCATGCCGGTCAGCGCATCGGGCGACAGGCTCGCGCGCTCCTCAAGTGCGATGCGAATCTCATCCAGCCAGTCGAGTTCGTCGGGCGCGGCGGTGACGAGTCCGAGTTGCTCCGCATCGCGCGCGCCGATCGCACCGCGAAGTCGCGCCAGTACTGCTTCAACTTGCGCCGCGTCTTCATAGAAACGCGCAGCGATGCGCGCGAGCCCATTGACCATGGTCAGCGGACCGCAGTTCATCGACGACAGTGCGATCGCGGTCTTTGCCATCTCCTCGGCGCTATCGAGCATGTAGCTGCGATCCGCAGCAAGCGCAATTTCGAACAGCGTGCCGGCAAAGCATGAACCGGGCTCGATCAGCGCGAACATGCTGCGCGAGCTGACGTCCAGCCGCGCCAGCGTCCGGCGCAGCATGCCGATCGTCTCGCGCACGAACCAATGTCGCTTGTGTTCGTCCAGCATCGCGTCGATGTCGAGCACCACCTGCGGATCGCCCGCCGTCTTCAACACCCACACCCCGAGCTCCAGTTCGTTGGTGCGCAGGGAAAGAATCGCATCGTCAAGCTCGCGCGCCATTGCGAGCGGCCACCAGTGACAGCCCGCGTTGACGATGGCGTCGATCGTCGCCGGTCCGCTGCCCTGCGGCGCATGGACGGTGATCGTGGCGCGGCGCGCGGCGCGGTCCAGCCGCACGTCGACGAATTCGTAGTGATAGCCGTCGGCATCGACCGTGCGCGCCAGCGGCTCGAGCGCGACACCCTTCACATCCGCCGGCCGATCACTTTGTGCCGCCAGCTCGAGCGCGCGGTTGCGCACGAATTCGTTGAACTGCTGCGGCTTGACGACGTGATCGACCAGGCGCCAGTCCTTGGCGCGCTGCCCGCGCACGCCTTCGGCGATGGTGCAGAAGATGTCGGCGTGATCGCGACGCACGTGGCGCTTGTCGGTCACGCGCGTCAGCCCCCCGGTGCCTGGCAGCACACCGAGCAGCGGCACCTCGGGCAGGCTCACCGCCGAACTGCGGTCGTCGACCAGCACGATCTCGTCGCATGCGAGCGCGAGTTCGTAGCCGCCGCCGGCCGTCGTGCCGCTGCAGGCGGCGATG
>Ga0209683_10000310_pt1 | contig 19520 bp, 17 predicted proteins | sample DOMMetBare2Fresh_FD_187474 | JGI IMG/M metagenome (GOLD analysis project Ga0209683, IMG submission 187474) | Wetland sediment microbial communities from St. Louis River estuary, USA, under dissolved organic matter induced mercury methylation -... | ecosystem: Environmental > Aquatic >... | reverse complement strand
AGATTAGAAGATCGAAGCGAAGCCCATTCCAAGCAGTGTGAACAGGGCCCAAGGTACAACCGCCATCGCCAGAGCCTTGCCCAGCGAGAGCTTGGCCGAAACCTTCGACACGCCCAGCCCAATCAGAAAGAACCGCCAGAAATTCAGCAGATCGAAGGATGCGATCAGGCTGTAGAGCGCCTTGGACGTCGTGTTCCGGTCCAGGAACAGAGCCGGGCTGAGTTGGATCAGGTGGTAGACGTCGGCGGTGGAGGTGTCGCTCATCAGCGCCAGAACGACCAGACCGCCCACCCCCTGCACCAGGCCGTAGGCGAACGTTGCGTATGCGCAGACCGTCAGAACCTTCTTGAAGGTCGCGCCCGCATCGGCGATGGCCGTGAAGGCAAACATGATGCCGGACAGGATCAGAATGGTCACGGCCGTGAAGATGGGGCTGAAGACGCCCGCCTTGATCTTGGCGGCGGTGGTACCGGCATCGCGTACCGCCTCGTCGATTCTTTGCTGCCCCATCATCTCAACGAGGCGCGGGTTGGACTCGAGTTGCGTCCTCACGATGGCGCCCATATCGGCGACGCTGTACATGGCCACAGCCACAATCGCCGCCGTCAGCAGGGCGGCGACAAACGGCAGGAGCCATTTCCCCTCCTTGCCTTGTTCGGCGAATAGTTTTTCCGGAGCGTAGAAGACGGTCAGCAGACCCACGGGGTCCTCCTTTCCCGATTTCGCCGCCCGCGGTGAGCGGTGTCTCAGCCAGTATAGGTCAGTCGCCCATATCGCGCACGGTGATGCCCACCAGGGCAAGCGTCAGGCCGATCATGACGGCCACCGAGACCCAGGCGATGAAGTTGTAGAGGCGCGGGTTGGTCCATTTCCCCATCAGAGCGGTCTTGTTGACCAGCAGGAGCATGAAGATCAATACGACGGGCAGCAGCACGCCGTTCAGGACCTGCGAGAGGAGGATCATCTTGATGGGCCGGAACGCCGGCAGGAGGACCACGCCGGCGCCGACCGCGATCAGCAGCGTATACAGCCAATAGAAGATCGGGGCTTCGCGAAACCGCTTGTTGACCCCGGCCTCGAAACCCAGGCCTTCGCAGACGGAGTAAGCGGTCGAGAGCGGCAGAATCGAGGCGGCGAACAGCGAGGCGTTGAACAAGCCGGCGGCGAATAGCGCGTAGGCGTACTGCCCGAACGGTTTCAGCGCGAGCGCGGCGTCTCCGGCGCTTTCGATGTCGCGCGGCTGCGCGGTCCAGATCGCTCTGGCGCAGGCGACCACGATGAAGAATGCGATCACCGTCATCGCGATGCAGCCCACGATCACCTCGATGCGGGACTGGGCGTATTCCTTGGCCGTGACCCCTTTCTCGACCACCGCCGCCTGAAGATAGAACTGCATCCAGGGAGCGATCGAGGTGCCCACCATGCCGATCAGCATGAAGAGGTACTTCCGGTCCAGCATCAACTGGGGATGAACGCTGCTGACGAACGCTTCCTTCCAGTTCGGCTGGATCAGCGCGGCGGAGACGATGTAGGCCACATAGACGACGCACGCGCCCAGGAAGATCTTCTCCACGCTGCGATAGGTGCCCTTCACCACAAGGAACCAGACGGCCACGGCGCCGAGCGGCACGGAGATGTACCGGCTCACGCCGAACAACCCGAGGGAAGTCGCGATGCCGGCGAACTCGGCCATGATGTTGGTCAGATTCGCCACCACCAGCAGCGCCATGATCAGGAAGGTGGTGCGCAGCCCGAATTCTTCGCGAATCAGGTCGGAAAGTCCCTTACCCGTGACCGCGCCCATCCGGGCATTCATCTCCTGGGTCACCACCAAAAGCACGGTGATGGGCAGCAGCGTCCAGAGGGGAAGGTACCCGAACCTGGCGCCCGCCTGAGAGTAAGTGAAGATGCCGCCGGCGTCGTTGTCCACCATCGCGGTGACGAAACCGGGCCCGATCACGGCGAAGAACACCGCGATGTGGTATCGAAGACGCTTCAGCATCGCTGCCGCCGCTCATTTCTGCCTCAACACCGAGATGATGTCGTCGGCCGTGATCACGCCCGCCAGCCTGCCGTCTTCCTCCACCACAGGCAGGGTCAGGATGTTGTACTTGTCGAACAACTCGGTGACGCGGTTCTGCCGCTCATCGACGGTCGCCTTGAACAGTGTATCGGAGGCCAGGCCGCGGAGCGGGGTCTGGGGTTCGGCGACGAACAGGCGTCCGATCGGAACCGCGCCGGTCAGGCGGCCGCCGGCGTCGACGAGGAACAGCGTGTTGAGGGTCTCGAGCAGATCCTCGTTGCCGCGGATCGCCTCCAAAGCGTCGGCCGCCACCGCGGTTTCCGGCAGGACTACATATTCGGTGTTCATCATGCCGCCGGCCCGGTCTTCCTCGTACTCGAGCAGCTCGCTGACCTCGGCTTTCGGCTCGACGTCCATCTCCTTGAGGATTTCCTTGGAGGTCGTCTCCTCGAGTTCGGCGAGCACGTCGGCGGCCTCGTCGGGCGCCATTTCCTCCACGATCTCGGCCGCCTTTTCCGCCTCCATGGATTCGAGGATGCTGGCCTGCATCTTCGGATCGACCTCGGAGAGAGCGTCGGCGGCCACTTCGCTGTCGATCGCCTCGAAAATCGCGCCGCGGTCCTCCGGTCCCAGCTCCTCGACGATATCGGCGAGGTCGGCCGGGTGCATCGTCTCCAGCCTCTGGTGCGAGATGTTCAGGCGGAGCCGGCGTTGCGGGTCCGGCTCGATGATATTGCAGAACTCCCAGCGGATCGAGTTGGGAGGGATGATCCCCTGCAGGCGGCGGATCCAGCGGCGGGGCGCCCAACCCTGCAGCAGGCGGCGGACAATGCTGCGGACGCCGACGTCGACTTCGAGCACCCGCAGGGCGGTATGGTCGTTGTCCTTGCGCACCTCGAAGGTGACGTCGTTCACCCGGACGACCTTGCGCCCCGTCACGTCGATGATCTGCTGGTCCAGCAGATCCCGCGCGATGCGGAGCATGTATTCGTCCTCGTGGTACGGGGTGAGGACCTCGTCGCGCAGCTCGACGCCATCCAGGGAGATGGAGCGGATCTGGTCCCAGCGGACGGTCAGCCAAGCCCAACCGCCCCCGACCAGGAAGCGGTCTATGCGGGCGGGATCGATGAGCGGAACCAGGGCGGCGTCTTCGATCCGCCCGATGCGGCGGCCGCGGCGGTCGTAGACCTTGAGACCCACGATTTCGGTGAAGTAGAGCAGCTCCGCCATGCTGAAACGTCCTGGCCCATAAGTCTATGCGAGCGCGCCACGAGCGTTTTGGTGGAGCCGGCTGCGGTGCGCTCTACATGGGTTCCGATCCACTTCTCACTATGCCGTAATCGGCGCGGATGCGTCAACAAAAAACAGTCATGCAAGCTTTTGTTTGAGGAGTTCGTTCACGGCGGCGGGGTTGGCCTGGCCGCGGCTGGCCTTCATGACCTGGCCGACCAGGAACCCGAGGACGGCGGTTTTGCCGCTTTTGTACTGCTCCGCCTGCTTGGGATTGGCCGCCAGAACCTGGTCCACGATGGCCTCGAGCGCCCCGGAGTCGCTGATCTGCCGCAGGCCCTCGCGGTCCACGATGGAGCGGGCGGATTCCCCGCCGGAGAACATCTTGGCGAAGATCTCCTTGGCCATTTTGCCGGAAATCTCCCCCTTCGCGATCAGGGCGGCCAGCTCGCCGAGCCGCTCCGGCGAGACGGGGGAATCGGCGATGTCCTTGCCCTCGGCATGGAGCGCCGCCGCCAGGTCGCCCATCACCCAGGTAGCCGCCGCGCGCGGGTCGGCGCAGGCCGCCGCGGCCCGCTCGAAGTAGTCGCTCAAGTCGCGCGTCGCGGTGAGCGCCTCGGCGTCGTACTCCCGGAGGCCGAACTGCCCTACGTACCGGGTGCGCCGCGCGCCCGGCAGCTCCGGCATCCCATTACGCACTCGCTCCCGCCACTCCTCGCCGACGGCCAGCGGCAGCAGGTCGGGTTCGGGGAAGTACCGGTAGTCGTGCGCGTGCTCTTTGGAGCGCATGGCGACGGTCTCGTTGGCGTCCGGATCGTAGAGCCGCGTCTCCTGCACGACCCGCCCGCCGCTCTCGATGAGATTCACCTGCCGCGCAATCTCATAGTCCAGCGCCATTTTGAGAAAGCGGAAGGAGTTCAGGTTCTTGACCTCCGCCTTTACGCCGAGCTTTTCCTGGCCGCGCGGGCGCACCGAGACGTTTGCGTCGCACCGCAGGTGTCCCTTTTCCATGTCGCAGGCCGACACCTCGACGTACTGCAGGATACGCTTCAGCTCGGTCAGGAAGGCGTAGGCTTCCTCGGAACTCCGCATATCCGGCTCGCTGACGATCTCGATCAGCGGCGTGCCCGTGCGGTTCAAATCGACGTAGGTGTACCGGCCGGAATCGCCATGCCCTTCGTGCAGGCTCTTGCCCGCGTCATCCTCCAAGTGGACCCGCGTCACGCCGATGCGCCTCTTCGCGCCGCCCACCGTGATCTCGACGCAGCCGCGCCCGGCCAGCGGCTGGTCGAACTGGCTGATCTGGTAGCCCTTCGGAAGGTCCGGGTAGAAGTAGTTCTTCCGGGCGAAGCGGGATACCGGCGGGATAACGCAGTCGAGCGCCATGCCCGCCCTCATCGCCAGCTCGACCGCCTGCCGGTTCAAGACGGGCAGCGCTCCCGGCAGCCCCAGGCAGACTGGGCAGACGTTGGTGTTCGGCGGCGCGCCAAACCCAGTCGGGCAGGCGCAGAAGATCTTGCTGGCCGTCGCCAACTGGACGTGGACCTCGAGACCGATGACCGGCTCGTACTTGGCCAGGAGATCCGGCGAAGCGCTCGTTTCCGCGGCGTGCATTTTTTCATTATGCCCTACCGGCAGGAGGCGGCCACCCGCCGATCGGGATCGGAACCTAGGCCGGGTTCAACTGGGCCGTGCACTGCGGGCACTTCACGGCCTTGAGCGGAATCTCCAGCGTGCAATACGGGCAGCCCTTCGTAGGCGGCGCGGGAGGCGGCGGCGCGGCAGCCGGCTCGCGCAGCCGGTTCACCTGCTTCACCAGCAGGAAGACGGCGAAAGCGACGATCAAGAACTCGATCACCACATTGATGAAGACGCCGTAGTTCAGCGTGGCGGCAGCCGCCTTCTTGGCCTCGGCCAGTGTGGCGTAGTGGTTTCCGTCCAGGGAGACGAAGAGGCTGCTGAAATCCACCTTCCCCGTGAGCAGGCCGATCGGCGGCATCAGAACATCGCTCACCAGCGAGCTGATGATTTTGCCGAACGCCGCTCCGATGATGACGCCCACAGCCATATCGAGCATGTTCCCCTTGACAGCGAATTCCTTGAACTCTTTGAGCATGGAGCCTCTCTTTCGGTGTTGAGGATATTGTACAGCGTTGGGGCCGCCGCGGCGGCTGGCGGGCCGCGCGTGAGCGAAAGCAACGGCTGCGTTTGTACAATGGTCAGGTGCCGGCTTACACCGAAGTTCCGGTCCCCGAAATAGCGGCTGTTCCTCTGGCATCGATCGCCCGACGGCCGCTTCATGTCCGGCGCCGCCTGTTGATGGTGGGTCTATTCTTTTTCGGGCTGGAGGCGCTGGTGTTCCGGTCGGGCCTGTACTCCAGCATCGTCCACCCCGACTCCAGCGCTGGGTACGTCGAGACGAATCTGCGGAACGAGAGGATTCGACCAAAGCCGGACGCCAATCAGGTGCTGTGCGTCGGCGATTCGCGCATGTCCTTACGCCCGAAGGTCGCCAATGAGCTGACCGGCGAAACCGGCTACACGTTCGCGAGCCTGGGCCTCGGCGGAACCACGCTCCGCTGTTGGTATTACATGCTGCGCGATCGCGAGCCGTCCAGCGGGCGCTATGCGGCGGTGATCGTCCCGCTGTGGGACTTCGTCGACGAGGACCAGGAGGGGGAGCCGTTCAACCGGGAACTCGACCTGCACTACGTTGTCGGCCACCTCCGGCTCACGGACATCCCCGAGTTCGTTGGCTCGTACAGCGAACCGGAGGTCCGCAGGAAGATCCTGCTGGGCTCGCTATTGAAAGGCTTCACCTACAAACAGGACTTCGCAGACTTGCTGCGTCATCCCCGAGCCCGCTACAAGAATGTGATGATGAGCCGGCGCTCGTCGGCGGGCTGGACCTACAACTACGTTGGCGAACGGCGCACGATGAAGGGTCTCACGGTGGATTGGGCGAAGAACGAGCCGCACTTCACGGAGGAAATGACGCAGCAGCAGCGCGGCATGGTGCGGAACGTGCTGATGCGGCCTCTCCACCCGCAGACGGGCCTCGAGCGCGCGTACCGCCGATACTGGCTCGGCCGCATTCTGGATCTGTACCGGGGAACGCGAACCAAGCTCATCCTCGTCTGCCTGCCGGAAGGTCCGGTCGCCCGGCCGCCGAGGCGGCCGCTGCCCGGGACCACTGCGGCGAGTGCGCTGGCCTCCCAGCCCAACGTGATCGTTCTCGACGAGCGCTTATTCGACGGGCTGATCCAACCGGACCTGTTCATGGACGCCATGCACCTGAACTACGATGGCGCCACGCAGTTCTCCCGCATTCTCGCCCGCGAGGTGCGGCGCGTTCTCGGCCCACCGCGCAAATCGTCCTGACCCATGCTCTTCAATACCCCACAGTTCTTCGTTTTCCTGGCGGTGGTTCTCACGCTCTTCTACGTTCTGCCGCGCGTTCTGCGGAAGCCGCTTCTGCTTCTGGCCAGCTACTACTTCTACATGAGCTGGAACCCGAAGTTCGTGTTGCTGCTGCTTACGCTGACGGCGATCGACTACACGGCGGGTCTGTGGATCGCGCGCACGGAAGCGCCCCGGAAACGGAAGCTGCTGCTGATCCTGAGCCTCTCGGCGAACCTCGGTTTTCTGGGGTTCTTCAAGTACTACAATTTTCTGACCGACAACCTGGCGTTGCTGATCGGCCGCCCGCCGCACTCGTTCTTCCTGGATATCGTCCTGCCGCTCGGCATCAGCTTCCACACGTTCCAGAGCATGTCCTACGTGGTGGACGTGTACCGGAGGGAGCAGCAGCCCGTCCGCAACGTCATCGACTACGCGCTGTTCATCTGCTTCTTCCCGCAGTTGGTGGCCGGACCGATCGTGCGCGCCCGCGACTTCTTCCGCGACCTGTATCACTGGGCGGCGCCCACGAGCGAAGACCAGCTACGCGGCGCGTTACTCATCGTGCTCGGACTTACCAAGAAGATGGCGCTGGCGGACCAGTTCGCGCTGATCTCGGACGCGTACTTCAAGAACGTAGCCGGCCAGCCAGGTATGCTCACGGCCTGGAGCGGCGTGTGCGCGTTTGGCATTCAGATCTATTTCGATTTCTCGGGCTACACGGACATGGCGATCGGGATGGCCAAGCTGCTCGGCTTCCACTTCCCGGTGAACTTCCGCCGGCCGTATCTGGCCGCCAGTATCACCGAGTTCTGGCGCCGGTGGCACATTTCTCTGTCGAGCTGGCTGCGCGACTACCTCTACATTTCTTTTGGCGGCAACCGTTACGGGCGCTGGAAGACGTACCGCAACCTGCTGCTCACAATGTTGCTGGGCGGGCTGTGGCACGGCGCAAGCTGGAATTTCGTGATCTGGGGCGGCTACCACGGCGCGCTGCTCAGTGTGGAGAAGGCGGCTGGCGTGCCGGATTCCGCGGCGCGTGGATGGTGGCGCGCGTTGTATCCGCTTCGGGTTGTCCTGACGATCACGCTGGCGATGATCGGCTGGGTCTTCTTCCGCGCGGTGACGTTTCACGACAGCGTTTTCGTGCTGCAACAGATGTTCACCGGCGCTCGCGGCAAGATGCTGATCCAGCCCTGGCAGCTTTGGCTTGTCGGCGTCTCTCTGATACTCGCCTACGCCGAGGAAAAGGTGGAATGGTTTGAGCGGCTGGTGGCCGCGCCGGCCTGGGCCTACGCCGCCGCCTGCGCCGTGATGCTGCTGGCCGTCGAGCTGATCGGCGTCACCGAGATCGCCGTCCCCTTCGTGTACTTCCAGTTCTGATCCCCAGAAGACCGGCCGCGGCCCGGTTTGGCCACCGGGTCACGGCCGTCAGGAAGCGGTCTAGAAAGCGACCCGGGCGTTCAGGAGAATCAGACGGCCGCCGGGGTCCGACGTGTTCTGCCCAAAACTCGGGCTGCTCATGTTGGAGACCGGATTGAGGAAGTTCCGGTGATTGAAGAGGTCGAAGAACTGGCCGCGGAACTGCAGCGCCACGCGCTCTCTGAGCGGAATCCGTTTGATCAGCGTTAGATTCTGGTTGTAGAAGCCGGGCCCGCGGAACGTGTTCTTGCCCAGGTTGCCGAACGCCACCTGCGAATCCGCCAGAGGCAGCCCGCTCGCGTTCAGATGAGTGACGACGATCCCACTCCCGTTGAGCGGCGTTGTGAACGTCCGGTAGTCGCGGGAGACCGGGTCGAGCGCGATCGCGCCGCCGGGGTTGTAGTCGGGGCGCGCGGCGGTGTTGCCGGCGCCATACGTATCGACTCCCGTGAACACCGTGAATGGCTGGCCGGATTGCGCCTCGGAGAAACCATTCACAATCCAATCGCCGAAGACGCGCTTGAACACGGTGTGGCCGAGCACGCCGGTGCGAAACCACGGCACATCGTAGTTGAAGAACACCACGTAGCGGTGCGGCCGGTCAAAGACCGAGCGGCCATATTCGCTGCGGAGATCGTTGTAGTTCTGCGGCACCTGGGGGCTGCTCGTCGTGATTGCCCCGACGCCAAGCGACTCGTCGTTGTTGCTCATGTTCCTGCTGTAGGTGTAGTTGAAGCCCACCAGCAAGCCATGGCTCAGCCGCTTGTCCACTTTCACATAAACGGCGTTGTAGTTGCCGATCGCGTTCGATTCGATCAGGACGCGGGAGCCGAATTGGGGGAACAGGCGGCGCGCCTGCGTGGTCGGGATTGCGTTCGGGCTGAGCGCGGCGTTGACGGTGGCCGCCTGCTCGGGCGTGAGGGCGCTCGGGTTCGCCTGGGACTGGTTAATGCCGTGGTAAGAACGCGAGCCGGCGTAGCCAACCTCGAGAATCACCTCGCGCGTCAGTTGCCGCTGAATCGAAGCGCTGTAGAAGTGATTCGTCGGCGCCTGGAGATTGACCGGGCTGTTCACAAAGGTCGCGAGCGGGTTGAAGCCGGGCGCCGTTCCGCGGACCAGGTTCGGGAACTGATTGACCAGCGCGGCCTGTTGAGAGAGCAGGGAAACGACGCGGGGGAAGTTGCTCCCGTTCACTGTGAGGATATTGTAGAAGAGGAAATCATAGGCGATTCCGTAGCCGCCACGAAACACAGTGACGCCATCGCCGAAAACCTTCCCCAGCAGTCCCTCGCGGAAGGAGGGGCTGTACGCCAGTCCGGCGCGGGGAGCCCAATTGTCGCCGTCCGTCTTGGCCGGTCCGGGAACGCGCGTGGCCTGAATGGCCGGATCGGTGGCGCCGAAGAAGCCGAATGGGGCGTTGGCGCGCTCGTAGCGAACACCCAGATTCAGAGTCAGGCTGGAGGCGATCTTGAAGTCATCCTGCAGGAAGTACGCCTGTTGAACCTGGCGTGCATCGAAGCTGGCCGTATTGAGTGCGATCGCCAGCGTCGCGGGCTGGTTGTTCATGTAGTCCGCGAAGTTATTGAAGGTGTATGTTCCCTTCGTGTCAAACGCGGCCAGGTTGAGCAGCCGCTGCCGGACGATGTTCAAGCCGAACTTGAGCGTGTGACGGCCGAGGGTGTAGGACGCCGTGTCGAGCCACTGAAACTCGTTGTTGGTGCGGCCCTGCGGGTAGTTCGACAGGCCGCCGATATTGAACGCTCCGGCAATGCTCGTGGCCGGGCTGGTGGGATCGTTTTCCGGGAACGCCAGCACGCCGCGAATGAAGGCAAAACTGAACTGATTCGTGAAACGCGGCGAGAATACGTGCGTGTCGCTGACCACGTGGTTCTGCCGCCGAATCACCTGAGCGCCGCTGAACAGACTCCCGAACTGGAGGTTGCTTGTGAAATCCGGCTGGTTGCGGTCGTCGACGGTGGAGCGCAGGTAGACGTTGTCGCGCTGGGTCGCCAGGAAATCGACGCGAGCCGTGCCGAGCCAGAAGGTGTAGGGATTCGCGAGCGGCACCGCCACGCTGCCAAACGGGATTGCCACGCCGTTCACCGTGACGTTCCGCTGATTGAAGAAGCCCACATTCCTGGCGTAGATCGAAGGCAGGAAGCCGATGGCGTCCAGAACCGCCGTGCGGGCGGCCGGCGTCTCACCGGGGCCGAGCGGCAGGCCTGACAGCATGGAATAGCCGGCCGGCGCCGGGATGGTGGCGGCAGTCGCGTTTCCGGCGCTGGCCGCTTCCGCCCGGCGGTCTGTCTCGACATTGGCGAAGAAGAACAGCTTGTTCTTGCTGATGGGGCCGCCCAAGCTTCCGCCCACCTGGTTCTGGTTGAAACGTGGCGTGCTGGTGAGACCGTTGCGCTTGTTCGGAAGCGTCACCGGAATCAGCGAATTGCCTTGCCAGTATTCATAGGCCTCGCCGTGGAGCGCGTTCGTCCCGCTCCGGGTAATCACCTGTATCTGGCCGCCGCTGTTGCGGCCGAACTCGGAAGAGTACGGTTGCGCCTGCACCTGGAACTGGTCGGTGGATTCGGGCGTCACGCGGTTGTTGATCAGGGTGACGGAGGAGTCGTTATTATCGACGCCATCGAGCAGAAAACTGTTGTTGCGGGCCCGCTGTCCATTCACCGAGACGGTTGTCGACCCTGGGGCGCGCGCGGCCGTCGGCGCCAGCAGCGCCAGCGTTGTGATGTCCCGCGTCCCCGACGTAGTGGCCGCATTGACGATGAACGTCTGCGGCAGAGTGCGCTCAATCGTGGCGGTGCTCTTCGAGAGTTCCACGCCCATGGGCGCGCCGGTGACCTCCACCACGCTCGAGGCGGTGGCGACCGCCAGCTTCTTGTCCAGTGTGACCTCTTGCGACGTGGTTACGACCAGACGGTTCACTTGAACTTCGGCAAACCCGGGCGCCGAAAAGGTGACCGTGTAGACTCCGGGGTCCACGCCTGGGAACCGGTACAAGCCCTCCGAATTCGTGATTGTGGCCCGCTCGATGTTCGTCGCCGTGTTTACAAGTTTTACGGACGCGTTGGCGATTACAGCGCCGGATGGGTCCTGGACCGTGCCGAGGACGGCGCCACGCGTGAGTTGTGCGTGGGCGGAGATTGCGCACACACCGATGCAGACCGCGAGCGTTACAAGTTGTCTCATTGTGCCCCTCTCTATGGGGATAAGGGGAGCAATTGAGAGGCCGCGCCGAACGGCCAGTAGAATCAACGGCCGGCAGAGCGCCGCTACCAAGAAATGAACTGGCTCTCACATTCCATACGGAAGGCGGGAGACGCCTCGGCAACACGTGCCGCTATCGCACTTTCGGATTCGCAAGTTGGCTTAGGACGGATTCCAGCGCCATCGTGAATCGCGACAGACGATCATAGTCCAGCTTGTCTGGCGTGTCCGCGGTCGTTCAGCACCAAGTTGCCGCACAACGCCCGCCCCCCCGCCTGACAGTTGTAACGTGGCCGGACAGTTGCGCGCCTCTGTTGCCGGCGGCCCGAACGGGCGCGTCGGCACGCAGTTGCGCTTGGACTCAGGGCTGTCCAACACGATGCGCGGCGCGAGTCCGGCCGCTTTGGCGCCGGGCTGCCAGGTTCCATTCTGACGCTTGCCCAGGCGGCGCTCTCACGGGATGGGGACGACGACGACCTCGGCTGGCGTGCGGCCGTACTGCGCTCCATGCTTACCTGAGTCCTACGAAACGAGCGACAGGCCGCACCGTCCGAATCATCAACTGGCTTTCCGCGCCCCCTGCGCCAAGTGGTGCTGGTCTAGCGCTTGGCGGACGAACGCCTTGATGACCGCCTGGCGGCTCACGTTGAGTTCGGCCGCGGCCTGATCCAGTTCCTGGAGCATCGAGGCTGTGAAATCCACGTTCACCCGCTGGATGGGTTGCCTCATCTTGCCGCGATTCGTGAAGAAACGCGACACGTCTTCACCGCGGTCGGCCATTTTGGCGATGGACTCGGCCGAAGGGGCCATCTTGCTTTCACGAGTTGGCTTCATATAATTCCCGCTCCTCCCGCGTCGAGCGCCACAGCGTTATCAGGTGGCAATACTCGCCGAGCCGGTCTTCCCTGATCTCAAAGATCACCGTGAACAGGTGATTGCCGACCCAGCCGATCGCGCGGTATTGCTCCGGGTCGTCCGAGCGCTGGTCTTGGTAGAACGGATGAGTGAAGATCTCTTACGCTTCCTCGAAGCCGATGCCTCGCCTCGGGTTGCGCCTCAGCGCCTCGCTCTTGGCCTTGCTGAACCGGAATCGCATGGCAGAGTGGTATGACAGTTATACCATATCAGGGCCGCTCCACGGGAGCAATACGGGAACATCGAAGAGGCGAAAACAGGCGAGAGGGGCCTACACCATCCCAAACGGGGCTTGGTGTAAGCCACTGGACATCAGTAGCTTACGCTGATTCAGATCCTGGGCCAGTTGAGCAAGAGTCTGTAGCGGTGGGAGCGGGAGAGAAGTCGAGGTTAGGGTTCCTATGGTTTCAGAAACGGCCAGATCACTCAATCCAGCCACGAAAGGCCGCATTTCGTTAGGCCGCGCGACCCGCGCGCGTGGCACTTGGTCGAATAACGCGCATCCCGCCCGCTTGACAGTTGTGAGGTGACCGGGCAATTGCGGGCCTCCGTTGTCGGCGTCCCGAACGGGGGTTCCATTCTGACGCTTGGCCCGGCGCCGGCGCTCTCACGGGATGGGGACGACTACATCCGTATGGGCGACGAGCGGCCCTGAGTCAATCGTTCTTCTCCGGCTCGCCGGAAGGCGAGTAGTAGTCCGCGGACTGCTCCTCGCCGGGTTCGTCCGGTTCAGGAGAGAGAACGATATCGTCTTGCTCGGGCGGCGTTTGGTCCTGAGATCCTTTGGGCTTTCTGCGTTTCCGGGCGCCAGTCGCGCCCGTGTCGGGCCGCTGGTCGAAGTACGACGCCGGTGGCACCCGGAAATCGTCCACTGTTGACGACCTCTCTGTCCGAAGTAATACACCGGATGGAGGCGGAAGTCAAAGGGAAACAGGAGTTTCGGGCGTGTTATCGCGCGAGCGAACGCGCCGCGCCGCCCACTCGGCGCCGGCGAGAACAACCATGGAGCCGGCAAAACTCCACAGGATGATGGTGACGGAGCGGTAAAACGGGCCGTACTCGCCGCTCAGTTTCCTGCTGAGCAGCGGCCAAGTGACCAGGTTGATGTACTTCAGCGCTTCGAGAGAGATCCCCGCCAGGATGGCCTGCGGCAGGACGGAGCGCCAGGAAATCCTGGCGTTGGGCAGCAGCCAGTAGATGAGAAACAGGATCAGGATAGTGACCGGCACAGCGGCCGCTTTATAGATCGCCGCCGCCATGAAGCGAGCCAAGGGCTGGCCGGCCAGGTGCTTCAGGTTCGCCCCGCTGAGCGCGGTGGAAATCATAGCCAGAATGCCGCACGCGAAAATCAGAGCGAGACTCACAAGCTGGTTCTTCAGGAAACTGCGGTTCTTCGCGATGCCCCAAGCGCGGTTCAGCGCGACTTCCATGGGCTCGAACACGCCGTTCGCCGTGAAGAGCAGCAACAGAATCGAGAAGTACTGGATGGATCCGCGGTGGAAGACGGTGTACTGCAGGTTGCGGTACATGAATTCGGACAGCGTGCCCGGAAAGTACTCATCCAAGACAATCGCGATGGCGTCCCAGCCGGTTCTCCATCCAAGGATGGGCTGGCACAGCGACTGGATCACGATCAGGAACGGGTAGAACGAGAGCAGAACGTTCGCGGCGATGGAGAAACCGTAGACGTGTACCTCGGTTTTCATCCAGTAGGCGAATGTTGGTTTGAAGATGCGAAAGAAGGCGCGCCACTTGGCGGGGGGCGCCTGCGGGACTTCGAGCATGGGCTAGCGTCGTTCGTAGCGGCCCATGGATTGGGCCTCGGCGAGCGTGTGTCCTTTCAGGGCGCGGTCAAGGTCGGCGCGCTTGGCGCCGCCGCGCAGATGCAGAGCGTCCACGTCGAGTGCGTAGAGTCTGAAGAAATACCGGTGCGGGCCGTGGCCTTTTGGCGGGCAGGGGCCGCCGTAGCCGAGCTTGCCGAAATCGTTGGTTCCGCTCTCGCCGAGCTGGCCGGGCTTGACGCCCTGCACGAGCGAGTGCAGGCCGGGCGGGATGTTCCAGAGGAGCCAGTGATTCCAGGTCCCGGCCGGTGCGTCGGGGTCGTCGACGATCAGGGCGAAACTCCTGGTTTCGGGCGGCTCGCCGCTCCATTCGAGTGCGGGTGAGAGGTCCGCGCCTTCGCAGGTGTGCAGCTTGGGAATGCCGCCGCCCTCGGGAAACGCGCTGCTGAACAGTTGAAACGCCATCACCGCCTCCTCAGACTCCGAGCGCGCGATCGAGCGCCTCGACGAAGAAGTACTCTCCCCACATCACGGACTCGTTCACGCCCAGGTTCTTGTGGATGTGATAGACACCACCTTTCAGAATACCCTCCCAGGCGGGGTCGGATTCGGCAAGGTGGCAGGCGCAGAGCGTCTCGAGCGCGCAGCGGGCGGCGGCGTCGTACATCCGGCGTTTCGCGGGATCGGCAGAGAGCTTGGCGAGCTGCAACAATCCCGAGGCGGCGATGGCCGCGGCGGAGGTGTCGAGGAGGGCGCGGCTCTCGAGCGGAGCGTCGTAGTCCCAGGGAGGAACTCCGTTGGCCGGTGTGTGCGCAACGTAGAAATCGGCGCAGGCCTCGGCGGTGGCGAGAAAACGCGGATCGCGGGTGTAGCCGTAGACCGTTCCAAAACCGTAGAGCGCCCAGGCCAGCCCGCGGGACCAACAGGAGTCGCCGCGATACCCTTGATGCGTACTCTGGCGCAGGAACTCGCCGGTGGCGAGATCGAACAGGCCTTCGTGAGCGGTGGAGCCGTCTCCGCGCACCAGGCGCCGCCGTGTTGTGAGGCAGTGCCGCATCGCGATTTCGCGCAGCGCCTCGTCGCCGGTTTGCTGGGCGGCGTAGAACACGATTCCGACGTTCATCATGATGTCGATGAACAGCGAATCGTCCGAAACAAACGACCGCAGATACTGGCCCTTCTCTTTGAAGCGCAGGCCCATCGTGCGGCCGGCCTGGATCAGCGCGTCGTTGAGCGCGGGATCCGGCGCCAGTTGCAGCCAGCGCCAGTAGGTGGAAATGAAAATGAAACCGAGATCGTGCACGGCGCGGTCGAACTGGCGCGGCTCGAGAGGTTTCGAGTAGCGGATCGCGAGCTCACGCCAGCGATCGGACCGCTGGCGCGCGCACAGAATCCACATGATGCCGGGAAGGAATCCGTCGCACCAGTGGGTCCAGGCGGGCAAATCGTGTTTCCACCGGCCTTCCTTCGTGTACATCGGGTAGAAGTCCGGGTAGCGCTCGACAAGCCGTGCGACCTGCTTGCCGGCGAAGTCCAAGGCGTGTCCAAACGAGGTCATGGTTTTTCCCCTGAGACGGTGCGCCAATAAAAACGGAAGGATTTCGGGATGTTGAAACGGATCGTCTCGACAGCGAGAACGCCGTCGCGCCCGATCCGGAACTGCGGCAACCCCCGCCGAGGCGGGAACTCGTCGGCGCTTTCCAGTTGCGCCGGGAACGGGACGCGTTTGCCGCCGGATTCGAGAGTCGTGGTGCGCAGGGCGAGCGCGAAGAACGGATGCGGCCTGATGTGGACGGTGCACTGGGCGATGCGGCCGCGAATGAGCGCGCCTTTGGGCGCGCGGAACTCGCCGCGGCGCGCCCCGGTCAACACAACAAACGTCACCTCATCGCCGATGGCGCAGCGTTTCAGGTCCAGGGGCTCGGCGAGCGCGGCTTGGAGCAGCAACCCCGCCGGGACGCTCGCAGGCTGCGGGGCGCTGGCGGCGGGCGCCTCCGCGGCGGGCGCATCCCCGCTCTCGCCGTAACGAATCGTGGACGCGCCGACATACTGCCGGCATCCGCCGTACACGGTCCGGTTCCGGCTCCGAACGCCAGTGCGCGTGACGGTGGAAGACTCGGTCGTGGCCGGCAGCAGGAAATCGGACTCGCCAATTCGCGCCCTGTGGTAGTCGGTCGCGACCTCAGCCTTCTCGAGATTCAGGCCGGGAGGAATTTCGACGGCTTCGAGGGTCAGGCGCACCACGTCCAGGGACTCGGCGTCGGCCCAGAAGCTCCCGCGGAATCCGACGGCGCCTTGACGCCCGTCGATACGGGCTATCAACCCACTGCGCTTCGCGGAGATCGTGTACAGGAACTGGTAGACGGGCCGGCCGGCTATGGTGGCGGCGGCGCCCGCAGTGTATTCCACGCCGGGCAAAACGAAAACGCCGCGCGCGAGGCTGGAAAAATCGCCGCTCAGGACCATGCCGCCGCCCCTGCCCATATCCCCGACCATATCGAGGATCTCGCGATCCTCGAACGCGTCCGCTCCCGGCCAGGAGAAACGCTCGCGATTGCCGATCACGGCGATCTCCAGGCGCAGCCGGTCTCTGTACTCGCACTCCCGGCACAGGTTTCCTTCGCTCCAGCGATCGATGGTCTGTGTGCAGGTGTAGTTGGGGGCCTGCGCCAGGTTCCTGCCCATCTTTGCGCGGATCTCGTCCAAGGGCGGGTTTTGAGGCTGCGCTGCGGAGAGCGCCACCACCAGCCACAGAGGCGCCAAGGCTTTCATGGACGAGTAGGCGGGTCCTCGAGCACGCAGATATCGCTCAGGTTGCGGTAGTTTTCGGCGAAGTCCAGGCCGTAGCCGATCACGAACTCGTCCGGAATCTGGAAGCCGACGTAGGTCACGTCGACCGGCCTGAGGCGGCGCTCCGGTTTGTCGAGCAGAGTGGCGATGCGCAGGGAGCGCGGCCGCCGCTGCTTGAGTACGTGCATCAGGTAGTTCAGCGTCACACCGCTATCGACGATGTCCTCGACCACCAGCACGTCCGCGCCCTCGATCGAGGCGTCGAGGTCCTTGGTCAGCTTGACCTCGCCGGAGCTGGTCTTGCCCTTGCCGTAACTGGAGATGCCGATGAAATCGATGCGGGCGGGACGCTTCATCGCCCGCGCCAGATCGGCCAGGAAGAAGCAAGCGCCCTTCAGAATGGCGATCAGATAGACCGGGCCCTCCGGGTAGTCCCGGTCGATCTCGGCGCCGAGCTCGCGGACGCGGGCTTGAATCCGCTCGGCGGGAATCAGTACACGCATTGGATTGTCAGGCATGGAGGTCAGCCGCCGCGCACCAAACGCTCGCTGGGCGGTCCTATGTGAATGTGCGGTCCGGTGGCGCGGCCCGGCAGGAAACTTCGAAATGCGAAGTAGGGAATCCGCAGCGACTGCAAATACTGGCGCAGCCAAACGCCTTCCGGCTGGTCGGGGTCGAGCGCCACGTCCACGCGGCCGCGGTGATCGAAGCCGAGCGAGCGATGAACGGCCGTGTCGCCGCTGGCGCTGACCGGGAGCGGTCTGGCGAACTGTTGCTCGAAAGCGAGGCGAATGGCCTTGAGGTCGCCCGCGTGGAAAAGGCCGTTGCCCTCAAAACGCTCGGCGAGCGGCGGCGGCTCGGCGTCGGACTCCTCGAAACGCGCGAGCATTTCCTTTTCGAGGCGCGCCATCTCGAGCAACTGGGAGATCAGCGCGGCGCGGGTTTGAGCCAAATCGAGGGTACGGCGGGCGCGGTCCAACTCTTCCACGTACGGGGTCAGCGAGAGCCGCGGCAGCGCGCCGGCGTCTACGAGTTTCTTCGCCTTGTCGAGCCGGGCCTGGCGGCGCTCGAAGACGCGGCTGGCGGCGGCCGCCATCTCTTCGCCGTCCTGCGGCGTCATTTCTTCGATGGTTGCGCCGCGGAACAGGGTGCGGCGGAGGATCGCATCGTCTTTGGAGTCGGCCAAGGCGCTCTCGGCCTCCTCCAGTCTGGTCCGCGGCAGGGCGCCCGCCTCTACTTGCGCCCGGATCCGTTCCACGCGCAGTTCGGGCGGTTCGGCGCCCTGGCCGAAGAGGGGCCAGGCGCACACGAAAGCCACGAAAATTGGGCTTCGCCGCATTTCTCGATTGTAGTACGATGGGCGTGAGGAGATCGTTGCCGGAGAATTCTTCGCTCATCGCGCCCGTCGCCGCCGCGCAAGCGGCAGAGTCCAAGAAGGCCCTCGACATCCGTGTTCTCGACCTGCGGGAGATCAGTTCGTTCACCGATTACTTTGTCATCTGCTCGGGCGCTAACGCGCGGCAGATCCAGGCGATCGGAGACGAGATCGAAGCGCAACTCAAGAAACGCGGGGAGCGGCCGCTGGGGATAGAAGGCTACGACAAAGCCGAGTGGATCCTCGCCGACTACGGCGACTTCATCGTACACGTCTTCTCGCCGGCCGCCCGCCAGTTCTACGATCTGGAACGCCTCTGGCGCAACGCGACGGAGGTTCCGGTCCCCGCGAGTGTCTCGTAGGCGCTACGAGGTCGAGGCCGGCTCCGACTGCACTTCGCGCGCCGGGATAGCTGCGTCACGCCGCGCGAGGTGGTCGTACCAGGTGAACTTCAGTGTCACCGACGTCACCGCGACGATAGCGAACGCGATCAGGGCGGACTCGAACCTGCGAATCACGATGTAGATGGGCAGAGCCACCAGGCAGATCTGCCAGCAGATCCCGACCACCACGTTGAACATGTCGCGGAAAAAGTCCCTGTTGGGTTCAAAGGATGGATCCTCCACGCGGATCTTCGCGAGGATCGGTCCCCAGAAGCCCCACGGCCTGACGCGGCGATAGAACTCCTTCAGAACCTCGTCGTCTTCCGCCTTGGTGAGCAGCGTTCCGGCCAGACAGCCGGTCAGCGAGATTCCGAAGACGACGGGGAACATGTAGAAGGATGACACGCTCGGGAGTAGTTCGGGAACCAACATGGAGGCGCCGATGCCGAACACCATGCCCCAGAAATAACCGTAGCTGTTGAACCGCCACCAGTACCACTTCAGGAAGTTCGAAGCAGTGTAGCCGCCCCAGAGCGCCGTGACGATCCACATGACCGAAGAGTTCACCGACGACACGAACCAGCCGAACAGAACGCCCAGGACAACGACGGCGAACGAACTGAGATAGCTCAGACGAACGTAGGTCCTGGGGCTGGCATTCGGGTTGATGAACCGCTTATAGATGTCGTTCACGAAGTAGGGTGGCGCTGCGTTTACGGTCGCCGCGAAGTTGGACATGTAAGCGGCCAGCAGACCGGCCAGGAGGAACCCCAGCAGGCCGGCGGGAACGAACTTGCCCAGCGCGTAGGGCAGGACCAGCTCAAAATCGATCTTCGTGCCCATGGCGCGAATGTTGTCGCTGAAGAAGACCAGGGCGAGGATGGTCAGCCCGGTGATGAGGAAGTAGCGCGGAAACGTCAGCACCACATTCACCCAAGCGCTCATCATGGAGGCTTCCCGCGGCGTCTTGGCCGAGAGAACCC
>Ga0209683_10000305_pt1 | contig 19706 bp, 18 predicted proteins | sample DOMMetBare2Fresh_FD_187474 | JGI IMG/M metagenome (GOLD analysis project Ga0209683, IMG submission 187474) | Wetland sediment microbial communities from St. Louis River estuary, USA, under dissolved organic matter induced mercury methylation -... | ecosystem: Environmental > Aquatic >... | reverse complement strand
GGACAAGACGCAGGACGCGGAGGGATTGAAGAAACTCTTCAAGCAGTTCTCGTTCCCCGGCGGCATCCCGAGCCACGTCGCGCCCGAAACACCGGGCTCGATCCACGAAGGCGGCGAGCTTGGTTACGCACTTTCGCACGCGTACGGCGCCGCGTTCGACAACCCGGACCTGATCGTCGCCTGCGTGGTCGGCGACGGCGAGGCCGAGACCGGGCCGCTGGCGACCGCGTGGCACTCGAACAAGTTTCTCAATCCAGTCAGCGACGGCGCGGTGCTGCCGATCCTGCATCTGAACGGCTACAAGATCGCCAACCCGACGGTGCTCGCGCGAATTCCGCACGAGGAACTCGAGGCGCTGTTCGTCGGCTATGGCTACACGCCGTACTTCGTCGAAGGCGACGATCCCGAGACGATGCATCAGAAGATGGCGGCGACACTCGATACCGCGCTGGGCGAGATCCGTTCGATCCAGCGCAACGCACGCGCGAGCGGCAAGGCGGTGCGGCCGCGCTGGCCGATGATCGTGCTGCGCACGCCGAAAGGCTGGACCGGACCGAAGGAAGTCGACGGCAAGCCCACCGAAGGTTCGTGGCGCTCGCACCAGGTGCCGCTTTCGGAAATGGCCACCAAGCCCGATCACGTGCGCCTTCTTGAACAGTGGATGAAGAGCTATCGGCCCGAAGAACTGTTCGATGCCAACGGCGCGCTGCTGCCCGAGCTGCGCGAACTCGCGCCCAAAGGTGAGCGGCGCATCAGCGCGAATTCCCACGCTAACGGCGGCGTGCTGCTGAAGGATCTGCGACTGCCGGACTTCCGCGACTACGCTGTGAAGATCGACCGGCCTGGCGGTGTACAGGCCGAAGCAACACGCGTGATGGGCAATTTCCTGCGCGACGTGATGAAGATGAACGCGGACCACCGCAACTTCCGCGTCGTCAGCCCGGATGAGTGCGCATCGAATCGCTGGGGGGCGCTGTTCGAGGTGACCGATCGCGCGTGGATGGCCGAGCGGCTTCCGACCGACGATCACCTGGCGCCCGATGGCCGTGTGATGGAGATCCTGTCCGAGCACACCTGCCAGGGCTGGCTCGAAGGCTATCTGCTGACCGGACGGCACGGTTTCTTCTCGTGCTACGAGGCGTTCATCCACCTGATCGACTCGATGTTCAACCAGCACGCCAAGTGGCTGAAAGTCACGAGCAAGGAGATTGCGTGGCGGCGGCCGATCGCCTCATTGAACTATCTGCTGACTTCGCACGTCTGGCGCCAGGACCACAACGGCTTCTCGCACCAGGACCCGGGCTTCATCGACCACGTGGTCAACAAGAAGGCCGACGTGATCCGCGTGTATCTGCCGCCCGATGCGAACACGCTGCTTGCGGTGACGGACGAATGCCTGCGCAGCCGCAACCTGGTCAACGTGATCGTCGCCGGCAAGCAGCCGCAGCAGGTCTGGCTGACGATGGACCAGGCAATCAAGCACTGTTCAACCGGCATCGGCATCTGGGAATGGGCGAGCAACGACTATGGCGCCGAGCCCGACGTGGTGATGGCTTGCGCGGGTGACATTCCGACGCTGGAGACGCTGGCTGCGGTCGATCTGCTGCGGCAGTGGATTCCGGATCTTAAGGTCCGCGTCGTCAACATCGTCGACCTGATGACGTTGCAGCCGCGCGAGGAGCATCCGCATGGGCTGTCGAACAAGGACTTCGATGCGCTGTTCACCAGGGACCGGCCGATCATGTTCGCCTACCACGGCTACCCGTGGCTGATCCACCGGCTCACGTATCGCCGCACCAATCACCCCAACCTGCATGTGCGCGGATACAAGGAGGAAGGAACGACCAGCACGCCGTTCGACATGGTGGTGAGGAACGATCTCGACCGTTTCCATCTGGTCGGCGACGTGGTCGAGCGCGTCGAGCGGCTGGCCCCGATCCGCGCGTACATCAAGCAGCGCGTGCGCGACAAGTTGGTCGAGCATCGCGAGTTCATCGTCAAGCGCGGCACCGACATGCCGGAAGTGGCGGACTGGAACTGGCCGTCTTGAACTGATGGCGAGCGCCGTTTCCCTCACCCCCACCCCTCTCCCCGTGGGAGAGGGGCTTCTCTTCCTTCTCCCGGAGGGGCTCTTCTTCTCTCTCCCCGTGGGAGAGGGAAAGAGGGTGAGGGATTAGTCACGTGGCCACGCTCCTCGTCATCAACGCCGGCTCGTCGAGCCTGAAGTTCTCCGGCTACGAGAGCGACGAAGGTGAGCCGCGTCTGCAGTTTCGCGGACTGCTGGAAGGTATTGGCGATGCGCCGCACTTCGTCGCGCGCGATCCCGCCGGCGCGGTGCTGACGGAACGCCGCTGGCCGGCTTCGACACGCCTGTCGCACGACGCCGCATTCGATGTGCTGCGTGAATGGCTCGATGCGCACGTGGGCGTCGGCGCGCTCGCGGCGGTCGGACACCGCGTCGTGCACGGCGGCAGCCGCTTTGCCGCGCCGGTGCGTGTCGATCAGGACGTGTTACGCGAACTCGAAGAACTCGTGTCACTGGCTCCGCTGCATCAGCCGCACAATCTGGCGATCATCCGCGCCGTCGCAGCGCGCGAGCCCGATCTGCCGCAGGTCGCTTGTTTCGATACCGCGTTTCACCGCACGATGCCCGAGGTCGCGCAACGCTTCGCGCTGCCGCGCGCGTTACACGATGCTGGCATTCGGCGCTACGGTTTCCATGGCCTGTCATACGAGTACATCGCGCGCCGGCTGCGCGACCTTGATCCGGCCGCCGCCGCCGGCCGCGTGGTCGTCGCGCACCTGGGCGCGGGCGCGAGCCTCGCCGCGCTGCGCGCCGGCAAAAGCGTGGACACGACCATGAGCTTCACCGCACTCGATGGCGTGCCGATGGGCACGCGCAGCGGCGCGCTCGACCCCGGCGTATTGCTGTATCTGCTGCAGCAGCGGCGCATGTCGCCGGAGCGCCTGACGCAGTTGCTGTATCACGAGTCGGGCCTGCTCGGCGTCTCGGGCATCAGCAGCGACATGCGTGAACTGGAGGTGAGCACCGATGCGCGCGCACGCGAAGCCATCGAACTCTTCGTCTACCGCATCGCGCGCGAAGTCGGTGCGCTCGCTGCCATCCTGGGTGGACTCGATGCGCTGGTCTTCACTGCCGGCATCGGTGAAAACTCGCCGGGAATCCGGCGTCGCGTATGCAACGAGATGTGCTGGCTCGGCGTGACGATCGACGCCGACCACAATGCGGCGCACCGCGCTGTCATCTCAGCGCCGGCAAGCGCGATCAAGGTGATGGTGATCCCGACCGACGAGGAGCGGATGATCGCGTTGCACACCCGCGCCGTGCTGGGCTGAATCGCGTGAGGATCCGGGCGACCGGAAACAGGTGCACGTCGTGCGCTCCTGCAAAGCCCGGCAATGCAACCGGCCCGGAATCACGCCGGCAGGAGACCGGCCTTCGCGTTCGACCCCGTGCAATACCCTCAGAACCACACGGTCATCGCCAATCCCGCCCCTGCGAGCAGCACCCACGCCGCTGCCAGCTCAACTTCGACCTGCAGCCCGGCGCGCAGCGAAAACCACGTCATCGACAGCAGCGCGAGTCCCATCGTGGTCGCCTTGATCAGCACGAAGCCGGTGGTCGCGTAGCCCCACGCGCCGTCGCGCCACAACCACCACGCACTGAGCAGCGCCAGCGGCACCACGACGCCCAGGTCCAGCACGAATACATACACCGCCGGTGTGTTCGCGGGCACGATCACCGGCGGCAGCGGCCGCGCTTGAGGAACGGGATGATCTGGCTGGCCCACAACAGGCGCAGCAAGAAGAAACCACGCCGCGAATAGTCAAGCAAAGTTGCTGAAGAGCGAGTGGCGCCGGAGCCCTTGTTCGAACCTCATGGCCTCGCGTTCGCAATCACATGTCCGGCCATTGCGCGCCGGACTTCCTCGTCGCGCCCGACCAGGAGGTGGCCGCCCTGCTCGAAGCCGATGAACTTCGCACCGGCGATCTGCGATGCGGTGTATTCGGCGCTGGCATAGGTGCCGTAGCCGTCGTCGCGGGCGCTGATCACGAGCGTCGGCGCGCGGATCGCCGCGAGATCGTAGGGCTGCAGATGAGTCGCCACTTGCGTCTCGTTGCGCAGGCCGTCGGCACGCGCCGACACCGGCAGGATGCTGTCGAGCATCGCGTTCACCCTCGCCTGCTCAGTCGGGCTCGCGGCCGCGACCAGTTCGGGGGGTGTTGCCAGCACGCGCCGGATCACCTGGTCGCGCGCGACATGCAGCGCGGACCAGAAGACGAAGTCCGAGCCGATCAGCGACAGCAGGATCTTCTCGGCCAGCGGTGAGGGCGAGGGCGCGGAGTCGGCCACGCCGGCTGGTTTGTGGGCCAGGGGCACGACCAGGATCAGTGCGCTGACCCGCTGCGGATGGCGAATCGCCATCTGCATCGCCGACAGTGCACCGGCCGAGACACCGACAACCGCCGCACGCTGCACACCCAGTGCGTCGAGCAGGCACGCGTGTGCATCGGCCTGCGCTTGCGGCGATGCGTCGGCAGGCAGCGGCGTGCCCAGGTAGCCGAAGCGCGACGGCGCGATCACCCGGACCCCTTGTTGCGAGAGAAAGCCCGCGAATTCCATGCCCTGGTCGTGACCACCGCCGGAACCGTGAACCATCAGCAGCGGCACACCCTGGCCGGCCTGCTCGTACTCGATCGGGCCGCAGCGCGTTTGCACGACGACGCCGCCACGCGCAGCGCGAGAATGGGCCGCCGCGACGTCGGAGTCGAAGCGCCACCAGACCCACAGGCCGGCAGCCGCAACGAGCAAGGCGATCACGCCCAGGATGACTTGCAAACGTTGCGCCCGCATGGTCCGCCCCACGTGCGAGCCGATCAGCCGCGCTTCATGAACTCGTCGATCTTCTTCTGCTCCCACTCGGGACCGAATACACGATCGAGCCCGAACACCCCCAGGGCGTGCAGGGCGACGGCGATACCCCAGCCGAACAGTGGCCAGTAGAACCACCAGCTACCGCCCGAGAAGAAGTTGATAAAGAACAACAACGTCATGACAACAACGTAGACCGCCAGGTGCCCATAGAAGCCCTTGAGCTTGGCCACTCGTTGCTGTGCCTGGATGAGTCTCTGTTCCTGATCCATGTCGTACCCCATTTCAAGTCGGCGTTCTCCGCGTCGGACGCCTCAACTTCACTCACTCAGACCAGCACCGCCTGCACGGGCCGGCGCAGCGACGGCGGCAGCTTCGGGCCGCGTCCGAATCGAACCACCAGGTCGGGTCGGTGCGCGCCAAGTCCCAGGTGGCTGGCGAACTGCGGTCGCAGCGACGCCACCTCGACCGGCTGATTGACGAACGCGTTGCGTATTCCGAGCGCGGCGGCCTGCAGCGCGAAACGCTCGTAAGCGCGGCCGACCTCGACCCAATGCGCCTTGTCCGCTGCCTGGCCCACAAACACGGCGACACCGGCCGAACTGCGCAGGTGCCTGGCGTACTTGTCGTTCTCTGACTTCGGCGTGAAGACGAACCCGAACATCAGCCTGCCCAACCAATCCGGCACGATCGGGTTGCCCGACGACGCGCCGAACAGGCCATCACGCAGGCGCACTGCCTCAGCGCCGCTGAATCGGATCCACGCCTTCAACTCCTCGACAAAGGCCGGGTCGTTCATCTGTGCGGTGTTGCCCTGGACGACATACTCGAGCACCCCGTCGATCGCCGATTTCTCCGTCAGCAGCAGCACGCGAACCGGGCCGGAACCCGCAGCGCGTTCGAGCAGCGTCAGGTCATCCTTCGACAACGGTTGAGCGTCGTACTCGCCGCGCGTGCACTGCCGTTCGGGGATGGCCTTGAACAGCGACGAGGCATCGGCCCGGGTCGGCTGCAGCTCGATCCTGACCGAATCGCGCGCCGCGTCGAAACTGGCTTCACCCTTCAGCCCGTGCGCCAGCGCAGACTGGATCAGGTTCTCTGCCGCACATCCCAGCGAAACGAAAAGATGATGATCGTCCGGATCAACCGCAGGACAACGCCGCGACAGGTCAGGCAGGATCGTGATCGCCTTGTCTTCGACGGCAAACTTCCAGCACTGCGTGTTGTGGCTGGACGGCGCGAGCGTCGCATAGCGAACGAGTTCCATGCCAAGCGCCGCGCCCTCGAATCCACTCAACGCGCCAAGTCGCCACGTGCGACCCGAGACGATTTCATAGCTCTCCGCATCCGGGCCGGATGAACAGCCGGACATCATCGACACGCCACCAAGGATTGCCGGTGAAGTGCTTGCGCGGACGAGCGCCGCCGCGGCGGCCCCCAATACCCCGCGTCGAGTGGCCACCGTGTTCGATTTCGCACAGCCCGTGCTCGCCGCCATCGGCGCTCCTTGTTTCAGACGCCCCGGATCAGCGGCAACACGGTACGCACGAAGGCGATGCCGAGCGCCACTGCCGTCACCAGATAGAAGGCCGGATACAGACAGCGCAACCGCATCAGCGAGGCGCGCCCTGCTGGCACCGCCAGCAGCGCGACGTAGCGCCGCGTATCACCGTCCCCGATCATCAGGTCGATGCGATCCAGGCATTCATCGAGTTCGCGCTTCAACTCGATGCTCATCATCAGCTGGATCACGGAGACGACGACCAGGAAACCGAGCAGCGTGATCTGACCGATCGGGTCGTCGCGCACAAACTGCAGCGTCGCCAGGCAGGCGGCGACGACGATTGCAAACACGTTCGCGCCGAGCACGCGCCCGTTGCGCAGATGGTGCGCGTTTTCCCAGTTCTGCGCATAGATTTCTTTCAGCAGCGTGTCGTTCGACGCACTGCGTGCCACGTAGGGTTCACGCGGGGAGATGTTCGTAACTGATTTCACGCCGCCCTCCTTGCGCGCGTTTCCTTATCGGTCCGCACACCCGCCTCGAGCGTCACGTCCGCGGCTTTCAAACGCTCCACCAGAACATCCCCGAGCCCCGTCGCCGGCGTCAGTACGCCGCCGCGCGCGGGCCCACCGGGCAATCCATCCGCATCGAGCGCGAGGCACAGGCCGGCTTCGCAGACGAACTTCAGCGTCGCGCGATTCCCCGGGTCGCCCTGGTGCCGGATCACACCGCGCACCACTCGTCCATCCGCTGCGAATCCCAGCAATTCCATCGTGAACCAGCCACTCGCCATCGTCCTTTCCGACGGGCCCGCACCGGGTTTGGGCAACACTTTCTTCAGCAGACCGCGTGTGGACGCACGCGCCATCGCGCCTTCGAAGCCGCTCAGGAATCCGTTGACGAGCGATGCCTTGATGTGCGCGGCCGGCGCATCGAATTTCGTGTACTCCTGGTATTCGAAGTCGGGCCCATACGGCTCCTTCCACTGATCGAACAGCGCGGCGCTGCGGCGGACCACGCGCGTGTTGATCGGGCCCATGATGAACGGTCCGACCCAGGTGCCGATATCGCCGTCGTAGCGGACACCGACCGGATCACGATTGCGCGCAATCTCATCGCGCGTATGGCCATCCGCCGGATTCAGCAGGAACGGATCGCGACCGACCTCGACTGCGCCCGACTCGTGTCGATGGATGTTCGACGCCAGCGTGCCGCCATTGAACCCACCGTACATCTGGAAGTACGCCTTGACGTGCCGGCATGGCACGCCGAGTGTTCGCCGCATCTCGCGCGCGATGAGATAGCTGCCGATATCGGAAGGCACGGAATCGAAGCCGCAGCACGGAATGATCCGGGTGCCGTCCGCAGCGGCGCGCCCGTGATGGCGGTCGACCAGCGACCTGACCCAAACCGTTTCGCCGGTGATGTCGACGTAGTGCGTCTTCATGCGCACGCCGGCATCGACGATCGCATCACCATAGAGCGCGAACGGGCCGGCGGTGTTGATCAGCACCCGCGTCTGCGCGGTCATCGCATCGACCGCGTCCGTGTCGCTACTGTCGGCGACCAGCACGCCGACGGCTGCACCGCCGCCGAGCTGGCGTTGCAGCGCCTCCAGTTTGGCGCGATCGCGCCCGGCGATGGCCCAGGTGAAGGCATTGCGTTGTGGGTGGGCTGCCAGATACTGCGCGGCGCGGCTGCCGACAAATCCAGTCGCACCGTACAGAACGATGTCGTAGTTGCGCCTCTTCATCGACCCATCCTGTCTGCCCGCACCCGGGGAGAGCCCAGGCGCAGGCTCGATTGATTCAAACTGGACTTCACGCGATGCGTACCGCCGTCGCTCTGCAAATCATCGTCTCCCGGGAATCCCGAGCAGTGATGAGCGTCAACGACGCGACGACGCGGCGATCCCATCGCAGATCGCGTATTGCACATGACACAAACCGCACCGCGATGGTGCCTGTCCGCGACGCAGTTACGCGATGGTCGCGACGATCGGTTACATGACTGACCCCTCGCAACGGCCGCGCAATCGTTCCGCGCGAATATGCGGCCGGTAATGAACCATGAGGCAGTCCGAGACTTCGCGAATTCCGGCGATGACGAGCGTCCTTGACGCGCTTCAACGCGATCAGTCCAGCCACCCCGACTCGTCGATCGTCGCGGGCACTGATCAATGGAGATCACGATGATGGAACAAATCATCGGCGCCGCGCTGGCGGCGTTGCTCGCGCTGGGCGTCTCGGCCCAGGATCGCGATGCGAAGTGAGTCGTGGAGCGCGATCTCGGCAATGATCATTACGCGGCAGGCTGCCCGGTGCGCGTCGACAAGGCGGTCAAGGGCGATGTGTTCCTCGCCGGGCGCAGCATCGATGTCGACGCGGCGGTCGACAGCGATGCTCGGCATGCTTGCGATCTCGCTGCTGGGACGCCTGCCATACGTGGGCGGCTTGGTCTTGTTGATCGCGCTGCTGACCGGCCTTGGTGCACTGCTATTGCAGGTCCGGCGCGGCATAGCCGTGCCCGTGTGATCCGAGGCGTATCAAGGGGTAGCATCTCCGCGACTCTCGTCACGGAGTGCTGCCCATGCGTATCTGGCTGTTTGTCCTGGCGTTCGCGATATCAGCAACGCACGCGGCCGAATTGCCGATCTTCGATGCGCACATGCATTACTCGCATGACGCATGGGACAACGTGCCGCCAAAGGTCGCGCTTGATCTTCTGCGGCAGGCGAGCGTGAAGCGCGCGCTGGTGTCGAGTTCCAACGACGACGGGCAGCAGCGTCTGCTGCAGATGGCGCCTGAGGTGATCCTGCCGTCGCTGCGGCCGTATCGCATGCGCGGCGATGTGGGAAGCTGGGCGCGCGACGCCACGGTCGTGCCATACCTCGAAGAGCGGCTGGCGAAGTACCGGTACGTCGCGATGGGCGAGTTCCATATCTATGGCGCCGACGTCGATCTTCCGGTGCCGCGGCGGATGATCGAACTCGCGCGACAGTACAACCTCGTGCTGCATTCTCATTCGGATGCCGATGCGATCGAGCGTCAGTTTGCGCAGTGGCCGGGCGCGCGAATCCTGTGGGCGCATTCGGGTTTCGAAACGCCGGCACGGTTGCGGGCGATGCTCAACAGACACCCGACGCTGTGGTGTGACCTGGCGTTTCGCACCGATCACGCGCCGGGTGGCCAGCTTGATGCCGACTGGCGTGGGCTGTTCCTCGAGTTTGCCGATCGATTCCTGGTCGGCACCGACACTTTCACGCCGGAGCGCTGGCCGTACGTGGTCGAGCACGCGCGCTGGTCGCGCCAATGGCTCGCGCAGTTGCCGACCGACGTCGCCGAGCGGATTGCGTGGAAAAATGGCGAATCGTTGTTTGCAGCGGCGATCAAGCGATGAAGCGAACTTCACTGGGAGCAATGCTGATCGGCTGCGCCGCAACCGCACTCGCGTGCGAGCCACCTCTGCATGGCGCAAATGTGCAGAAGATCGAGGGCGCACGCTATGTGCTGGCGTGGCGGCCGATCCCGGCGCCAATCCGCCCCGGCGAGTTTGTGACTCTGGAGATCGGTGTCTGCGCCCGCGAAGGCCAGCCACGCCCTGCCACACTGCGCGTTGATGCGACGATGCCCGAGCACAAGCACGGCATGAACTATCGACCGAGCGTGACGCCCAAGGGCACAGATCGCTTCGCCGCCGACGGTGTAATGCTGCACATGGCTGGACGCTGGGAGATCGCGTTCGATATCAACATCGGGGCTGCACAGGAATCGCTGCGTACCTCGATCGAGGTTCAGTAGCGCGGGATCGAAGCAGTGTGAGAAGCGCCCGCTTGAAGGCCGTACTGCTGGGAATCGCGCTGGCTCTCACCATGACGCCGACGCTCGCGCAGAGCATTACGTTCAGCATCGATGAACGCGCGCGGATCCTGGCGCACGGCCCATGGCCACCATCGATCACGCGCGATCCAGGCAATCGGGTTTCGGGCGATTGGGACGCAATCGATCTCGGCCGGCGGCTGTTCTCTGATTCCGCGTTGTCCCGCAGCGGCTATATCGGCTGCGTGACCTGTCACCAACCCGACCGCGCGCTGACCGACCTGCGACCCCGCGCGCACGGCATGGCGGATGTCGACCGCAACACGCCGACGCTCGCCAATTTGCGCCTGCAGCGCTGGTACGGCTGGAGCGGCACGAGCGACAGCCTGTGGATGGCGAGCATCCGGCCGCTGCTCGATACGCGCGAACTCGATACGGACGCAGCGTTGATCGTGCGACGTTTTTCGCTCAACGACGATCTGTCATGTCGCTATCGCAAGGTGTTCGGCCGCGCGCCCGATCACGCCGACGACGAGATGCTGGTCAACGTGGGCAAGGCGCTCGCGGCGTTCGCGGAAACGCTCGTAACGGAGCGCACACCGTTCGACGGGTTTCGCGATGCACTGGAACGCAACGATCAAACAGCGATGCAGCGCTATCCGATCGCCGCGCAACGCGGGTTGAAGCTGTTCGTCGGCCGTGGCAACTGCTTTGTCTGCCACACCGGGCCGAACTTCAGCAATGGCGAGTTCCATGACATCGGCATCCCTTTCTTTGTCGCACCCGGCAAGGTTGATGCCGGGCGGCATGAGGGCATTCGCACGCTCAAGGACAGTCGCTTCAATCTGCTCGGCCGTTTCAACGATGATTCAAGTCGCAAGAACGCGACCGCGACCGTCCATGTCGCCCTCGAGCATCGCCACTGGGGCGAATTCCGCACCCCGTCACTGCGCAACGTCGCCGTGACGCCGCCGTACATGCACAACGGTTCGCTGGCCACGCTGCGTGACGTCGTGCTGCATTACTCCGAACTCGACGGTGAGCGCCTGCACGCGGACGGCGAAAGGATCCTGCGCAAGCTCTCGTTGGCCGAGAAAGAGATCGACGACCTGGTCGCGTTCCTGCAGACATTGACTGACGCCGCAGGTGAGCGCCGACTGCTGCCAGCGATCGATCCGATGCTGTGCAAGTGACAACTATTCCGGAAGGATGACGCGCGCGATCGCGTGTTCCTGGCGTTCATCCGAACACCCGTGCAAGCCGTGACTCGCTGATGGAGCGTAGCGACCGTACCGTGCATGCATGACTCGCCCTTTTGCATTCACCCTCGCTCCTGCGGCCCTGCTCGTGCTCGCCGGTTGCGCGACCGTGACCGGATCGCCCACGCAGGCGATCAGCATTCACACCGTCGACGCGAAAGGCAAACCGGTCGGCGGCATGCGCTGCCGGGTGGCAAACGATGAAGCCGACTACTTCGGCAATTCGCCGTTGCTGGACGTACAGATCCGTCGCTCCTCGTCCGACCTCGAGATCGAGTGCCGCAGCGGTGCGCAGATCGCGCGTGGCACCGCCTTCGCGCGCAGCCCCGGTCTGAGCGGTCTGGTGCTGCTGCCGGGCGGTGGCGCGGCCGCGCTGATCGATCGGCTCAGCGGCTACGCCTACGCGTACCCGCGCGCAATGCAACTGCGCGTCGGTGAGCACCTGTTGTTTGACGTCAGCGCGCCGGCGCGCGACGGCGACGAGATCACCGACTCGCCGCGCTGAGCGCGCGGCACGCGCATGCCCGTGCCTGCTAACGTGCAGGCATGGTTGAAGCCCTCACCGAAGCATTGGCCGCGCAGCTTGCGCAGGTTGCGGCAACGAATGTGGCCCGTGAATACCCGTACCACGTGGTTCACCTTCTGCGCAGCGATGCGGACGCGCGACCCCCGCGTGAACTGCATCCGGTGTTTCATGGCAGCTACGACTGGCACTCGAGCGTCCATATGCACTGGACCCTGGCGCGCTGCCTGCATCGATTCCCGGCACTGCAAGATGCACGCTCACTCGCGGCGCATTTCGATGCGCGACTGACGCCCGAGAACATTGCGCGCGAGATCGCGTACTTTGAAGCGCCGGGACGCGGATCGTTCGAGCGGCCGTACGGCTGGGGTTGGCTGCTCGCGCTGCAGGCCGAGCTCGATGTTCTGGCCGGCACGCAGCCCGCCGCTGCGCGCTGGCGTGATGCGCTGGCGCCGCTCGCCAGCCTGATCGCGCAGCGTTTCGTCGACTGGCTGCCGCGCCAGGACTATCCGGTTCGCAACGGCACGCATGCAAACAGCGCCTTCGCCCTGATCCATGCGCAGCGCTACGCCCAATACCACCAGCACCGCGCGTTGCTGGCCGCAATCGCGGACCGCGCACGCGTGTGGTTTGCCAGGGATCGCCGTTATCCGGCCGACTACGAACCGGGCGGCGATGATTTTCTTTCTGGCGGCCTGTGCGAAGCAATGCTGATGCTGAATGCAGTCAACAGCTGCGATTTTGCCGACTGGTGGCACGCGTTTGAGCCAGCGCCCGCCGCGCTTGCGCGCTGGCTGACACCGGTGGCGGTGAGCGACGCGCGCGATGCGAAGATCGTTCATCTGCACGGGTTGAACCTGTCGCGCGCCTGGTGCTGGCGCGCACTGGCGCCGCATCTGCCAAAGCAACTTGGGCCGATGATCGAAAAGACCATCGTCGCGCACGTCGAGACATCGCTGCCGGCGGCCCTTGCCGGCGACTACGTCGGCACCCACTGGCTGGCGTCATTCGCGGTACTCGCGCTCGACGCCAGCCGTTGACCGTCATCAACGCGGTCCAGCCCTGCGCTGTTGTGATACGGGGGGAGGTGTGCGATGAGTGTCAATTCATCGTCGGCGGACGCGATCGTCATCGGGTCCGGCATCGGCGGGATGGCCGCCGCAGCGGCGCTGGCAACACAAGGTCGCCGGGTGCTGGTGCTTGAGCGACATACGCAAGCCGGTGGACTGACGCAGACGTTCGAGCGCCAGGGGTATCGCTTCAATGTTGGCGTCCATTACCTCGGCGGCTTCGGACCAGGCAGCCTGAATCGCCGCCTGTTCGATCTGCTCGGCGGCGGGCGGATCGGGTTGGCGCCGATTCCCGGCACGTACGACCGCGTTCATTTCCCGGAATTCGAGATCGCCTTTTCGCCGCCGCGCGCCGCGCTGATGCAGACGCTCAAGGCAGCGTTCCCGGATGAAAGCGCGGGCATCGACAAGTACTTCGACGCGATCGATCACGGTACGCGCGCACTTGGCGCAGCCTTTGTCACGCACAGCGCGCCTGCCATCATTGCCAAGCCAATGGCGTGGCTGAAGGGGACCGAGATCGAGCGTTGGGTCGGCCGCACGACCTGGGACGTTGTTTGCGAATGCGTGAGCGACCCGCGGCTGCGGGCCGTTCTCTGCGCGCAGTGGGGGGACTATGGCAGCCGCCCGCGGGAAAGCTCATTCGCCATGCACGCGACTGTGGCGCAGCACTATTTCGATGGCGCCTGGTATCCGGTCGGTGGATCGGCCAGTTTCGCGCGTGAAATGGCTGCCACCATTGAACACGCGGGTGGTGCAATTCGTACCGGCGCTGCCGTGGCTGCAATCCGCACTCACGATCGGCGCGTTGTCGGCGTGACCCTCGCGGACGGCGAAACGCTGGATGCGCCGTGCGTGATCTCCGATGCCGGCGCGCGCAACACGCTGCGGCTGCTGCCGTCGCCCGACGTCGACTACGCCTGGGCCGGCGATGTGCTTGATCTCGAACCGTCGTTCGGGCACGTGGGCCTGTATCTCGGCATCGAGGGCGATATCGCGGCGCTCGGCGCGGACACCGCCAACACGTGGATCTACGAGACGTGGGACATCAATCTGCTGTGGGGCGATCCATTCACGCAACCACGCGCGCCGGCGCTCTTCGTATCGTTCCCGTCGCTGCGCGATCCGGCGCACGATCCGGGGCCGAACAAGCGGCACACGGCGGAAATCATGGCGTTGGTCGACTGGGGCGTGTTTGCGCAATGGGATCGTTCGCTTGAACCCGGCGGCATGAAGAAAGGCGCGCCGGCCGCCGAACGTGGTGAAAGCTACCTCGCGTTCAAGGCGCTGCTGGAACAGAACTTGATGGCGCAGTTCGCCGCGCGGTTCCCCGACATCGCCGCCCGGGTAACATATCGTGAGGCATCGACGCCGATCTCGGTGGCGACGTACATCGGCTCCGAACACGGCGCAATCTACGGGCTGGAAACTTCACCGCGACGCTTCATGTCGAATGCGCTGCGCCCTCGTACGCCCATCGGCGGACTGCTGCTCGCCGGCCAGGACGCCGCCACGCCCGGCGTGACCGGTGCCATGATGGGCGGCCTGATGGCAGCGGCCTGCATCGAGCCAAAACTGTGGGCGCTTTTGCGTTAGAAGGGGGACGAGTCAATGCCGAACGACCGCGGAAACGGACGACAGAATGGCAATGGCGCGACAGCTCGACCCGCGCCCGCGGCGAAGGCGCCACGTCGCCGTGGTCCTCGCCCGGCCTCAGCCGGCGATACACCGCCGCGCTTGACGGTCGGCGGCATCGAGAAGTTCTCGATCGGCGAGGCAGTATCGGCCGCGCGCGAATCGAAAGTCATCGCGGTGCGCGACATTCTGTCGCGTATTCCGGCCGACGATCGCACGACGATGATGGCCGCGCTTGAAGCAATTCTGGCCGGCGCTTCGCCCGACGATGCCGCCGCGCTGCGCCGCGCGCTGCTCAAGCGCCAGGAGGAGACGGCGCCGCCGCTGAATCCAGACGAGGAACTGGTCAAGGACTGGCGCGACGGCGGCTATCCGTACAAGAACCTGCTGTCGCGCAAAAGCTATGAGAAGCAGAAGTATCACCTGCAGGTCGAGTTGCTGAAGCTACAGGCCTGGGTCAAGGAAAGCAGGCAGAGAGTCGTGGTCCTGTTCGAAGGACGCGATGCCGCCGGCAAGGGCGGCACGATCAAGCGCTTCATGGAACACCTGAATCCGCGTGGCGCACGGGTGGTGGCGCTGGAAAAACCAAGCGAGGTCGAGCGCGGCCAGTGGTACTTCCAGCGTTACGTCCAGCACCTGCCGACTGCGGGCGAGATCGTGATGTTCGACCGCTCCTGGTACAACCGCGCCGGCGTCGAGAAAGTCATGGGCTTCTGCACCCCGGCCGAGTACGAGGAGTTCATGCGCCAGGCGCCTGAATTCGAGAAGAACCTTGTCAAGAGCGGCACCCATCTGATCAAGTTCTGGTTCTCGGTCAGCCGCGCCGAACAGCGGCGCCGTTTCAAGGAACGCGAGCAGCATCCGCTGAAACACTGGAAACTGTCGCCGGTCGACAAGGCGTCGCTCGACAAGTGGGAGGAATACACGACGGCCAAGGAGGCGATGTTCTTCCACACCGATACGGCCGATGCGCCCTGGACGGTGCTCAAGTCCGATTGCAAGAAGCGTGCGCGCCTGAACGCAATGCGCTACATCCTGCACAAGCTGCCGTACAAGAACAAGGATCCGGCCTTTATCGGCCAGCTCGATCCGCTGCTGGTCGGACGCGCGCACATTGTCTACGAGCGCGGCGAGAAGCACGGTTCGGTGCTGCTTTGATATCACCGACCGCGTCAGCGCATTGGCGACGCGGCCGCCTCAGGTCGCTGGTTCCAGTCGGAAGAGGGCGCCGTTCGGTTGATCGGTCAGCAGGTAGACGAATCCATCCGGACCGACGCGTACGTCGCGAACCCGTGGTAACGCGCCGCGCAGCATGAATTCGTCCTCGACGAACTTCTCGCCGTCGAGCCGCACACGAATCAGCGCCTGCCCGCGCAGCGCGCCGAGCAGAAGATCGCCGCGCCACCTCGGAAACTTGTCGCCGCTGTAGAAAGCCAGGCCGGAGAGCGCCGGCGAAGGTACCCAGTACTTGACCGGCTGCGCCAGGCCCGGCTTCTCGGTGCCTTCGCCGATCTTTGTTCCGGTCACGTAATTGGCGCCGTAGGTGATCACGGGCCAGCCGTAGTTCATGCCGGCCCTGATGACGTTCAGTTCATCCCCGCCCTGCGGACCGTGCTCGGTCGTCCACAGCAACCCGGTTGCGGGGTTCAGTGCCGCGCCCTGCACGTTGCGATGGCCGAGTGAAAAGATCTCGGGCCGCGCTTTTGCATCCGCAATGAATGGATTGCCGGGTGCCGGCCTGCCGTCGTCGGTCAGGCGAACGATCTTGCCGCCGTGATCGTCCAGGCGCTGCGCCCGGTTCATGTCGCCGCGTTCGCCGAGTGTCACGTACATCAGCCCGGCGCGATCGAACACGATGCGCGAACCGAAGTGCAGTCCGGTATTCGACTTCGGCGACATGCGGAAGATCACCTGCGTGCTTTCCATCCGCCAGGCGCCCGGACTTCCGGCGAGCTTGCCGCGCGCGACCTCGGTGCCGTTGTTGCCGCTGGCATCACGCTGCGCAAAGCTCCAATACACCCAGCCGTTTTCGGCGAAGCGCGGATGCAGCACCACGTCGAGCAGACCGCCCTGCCCCTGCGCATCGACGCGCGGAAGTGCTGCCACCGGCACCGGATCGAGCTTGCCATCCTTGTCGACGACACGCAGGCGGCCGGGACGCTCGGTGACCAGCATGCGCCCGTCGGGCAGGAACGCGAGGCCCCACGGATGCTCGAGGCCTTCGGTGACCTTGACGATGCGTACCGCATGCTCGCGCGTCTGCACGACCTGCGTTGCGGCCGGTGGCGCAAGCGCACCGAGCGCCGCCAGCACGATCAGTGATTTCACCGCCACGACCGGATCAGATCCTGCCCTCTTCCACCGCGTGACACGCGACCTGCGTTTCGCCGTTCTTCACCAGGCGAAACACCGGGACCTCGTGCTTGCAGCGGTCGTTCGCATGCGGGCAACGCGGATGGAACGTGCAACCGCCGGGAGGATTGAGCGGATTCGGCACTTCACCCGCGACGGGCGTGCGCGCACGTCCGCTCATCTCCAGATCCGGAATCGCGTCCAGCAGCATGCGCGTGTACGGGTGGCGCGGCGCAGAGAATATCGTGCGCTTGGACGCGAGCTCGACGAGCTTGCCCAGGTACATCACGCCAACACGATCGGAGATGTGATGCACCACCGCGAGATTGTGCGAGATGAACAGATACGTGAGCCCCAGGTCGCGCTGCAGATCTTTCATCAGGTTCAGCACCTGCGCCTGCACCGACACGTCCAGCGCTGATGTCGGCTCGTCGCACACCAGGAATTCCGGGTGGGTGGCGAGTGCACGTGCGATCGAGATCCGCTGCCGCTGACCGCCGGAGAACTGGTGCGGGTACTTGTCCTTGTCTGCGGGCCCAAGCCGTACCTGCGTCAGCAGTTCATCCACACGCGACTCAATCGCGCGCCGATCCTGCAGCAGGCCGTGCGTCTTCAACGGCTCGGCGATGATGTCGGCGACACGCCAGCGCGGGTTCAGGCTCGCGTACGGATCCTGGAAGATCATCTGCAGCTTCTGCCGCAGCGTCCGCCCGGACGCGGTGTTCATTTCGCGCAGATCATGGCCGAAGAAATCAATCTCGCCGCGCGTCGGCCGATACAGTCCCACCAGAAGGCGCGCGACCGTCGATTTTCCGCACCCCGATTCGCCGACCAGCGCCAGTGTTTCGCCGCGCTTGATCTCGAAACTGACGCCATCGACGGCGTGCAGAAGCACGCGCGGCTTTCGTTCGAGCACGCGATTGAGCAACGGCGGCGAAACGTCGAAATACTTGGCAATATCAGTCGCCTTGACGATCACATCGTCACGCGAAGCTGCCGCAGGCGTCGACTTCAGTACCGCGCTCATTCGTCCTCGGGCCGGATCACGGTCCGGTATTGATCGATCTGGGTGGCGTCGCCGTCGAAGTATTTGACGCTCTTCTTCCTGGCTTCATCGGCAACCTTGTCTACCGGGAGCACCGTGTTGTACTGGTCGATCAGGCTCGCGTCGCCGTCGAAATACTTGCTGTCCTTGCCTTTCGTGCGCGAGGCGTCTGGATCGTGCAGCCAGCACGCCGCCTGCGACGTGCCGGCCGGCATCAGGTCCGGGCGATGACGCACGCATAGATCGAAAGTCTTCGGGCAACGCGGGTGATATGCGCAACCGGACGGAATCGCGGTCAGGCGCGGCATGCTGCCTTCGATCTGCACGAGGCGTTCGGTTTCGTGGCCGAAAGTCGGAATCGAACCCATCAGGCCGACTGTGTACGGATGCTGCGGCCGGTGGATCACGTCGGCGACCGGTCCGATTTCCGCTATGCGGCCCGCGTACATCACCGCGACACGGTCGGCGGTCTCGGCGATCACGCCCATGTCGTGCGTGATCAGCATCACCGCCGTCTTCTTGTCGCGGCACAAACGCTTCAGCAGCGTGATGATCTGCGCCTGGATCGACACGTCGAGCGCTGTGGTCGGCTCATCGGCGATCACCAGCTTGGGCTCCGCAGCCAGCGCAAGCGCGATGACCACACGCTGGCGCATGCCACCGGAGAACTGATGCGGATAATGATCGATCCGTCGCTCCGCTGCAGGAATGCCGGTGGAAAGCAGCAGATCGATTGCACGTCGGCGCGCTTCGGCCATTGATACATGCAGGTGAGTGGTGATCGTTTCAACGAGCTGCTGTCCAACCGTGTATAGCGGATTCAGCGACGTGAGCGGATCCTGGAAGATCGCACCGATCTCGCGCCCGCGCACCTTGCGCATCTCGTCATAGGGCAGGTTGTCGATGCGAAGGCCATTCAACTTGACTTCGCCGGCAGCGATCCGCCCCGGCGGTTCGAGCAATCCGATAATCGCCGCACCGGTCAGCGACTTGCCGGCACCGGACTCGCCCACCACACCCAGCACCTCGCCCGGCGCGATCGAAAGCGAAATATCGTCGACCGCGACCAGGGTGCCGCGCCGCGTCGAAAACTCGATACGCAGGTTCCTGACCTCGAGAAGCGGCGTGCTACTCATCGTGATCCGTGATTTGTAAGCGGTGGCCGTTTACCATTGCCGTCGAGCGCACCGACGGACCACGGATCACGAACAACGGATCACGCATCATCTCGCCCCGCAGCCGGCGATGGGTTCCGCGTAGTTCACCCGCGGCTCGAAGTCCTGCGACAAAGCATTCTGCTTCTTCGCCTCGAACCAGTAGCGCGTGCACGGCTTCACCTCGAGGTTCAGTGTGCGCTGCTCGCCGTAGCGAAAGCCCGCGACGGAGGGACCCTGCAATACGATCCGGTGCATGCCAGGTTCGATGCGGATCGGCTGGTTGTAGCCATGTTGCACGTAGTCCTTGTCGTCGACTCGGATCACCTGCACGTCGAAGGTGTTCAGCTCAGCCTTCATCCAGCGTTCGCCCTGGATGTACGAGAACGTCTCGCTGGTTGCGCAACCGACGAGAAGCGCGGATACGATCAATGCTGCGGGTCGCAGTGTCATGG
>Ga0209683_10000303_pt1 | contig 19741 bp, 20 predicted proteins | sample DOMMetBare2Fresh_FD_187474 | JGI IMG/M metagenome (GOLD analysis project Ga0209683, IMG submission 187474) | Wetland sediment microbial communities from St. Louis River estuary, USA, under dissolved organic matter induced mercury methylation -... | ecosystem: Environmental > Aquatic >... | reverse complement strand
CTGGCCGCTGGCCCGGATGATCAGCGTACTGCCAGCCGGCACCGTGACAGTGCCGGCCGATTGCGGCACCGGCTCACCCGGGCGCATCGCGGCCAGCACGACCGGCGGGCGGCCCGTGTAGGTCGGCGGGCTCACCCAGGCGTCGATGCGGAAGTTGGCGGGCGCGATCACGCCCTGCCAGTTGAAGGCCGCGTTGATGCGGCGCATGCGGTCGCTGCCGGCGATGAAAAAGGTCGCGATCACCGAGACCAGCACCAGCGCTCGCAGCGCATAAGGGTCACGTGCCGCAAGCCGCGGAACCGGCGGCCCGGCCCGCAGCGTCTTGGCGGCGCGCAGCGCGCGCTCGATATGGGCGCGCCACAAGGTGACCGCGAACGAATCCTGCTTGTCGGCCGCAAGCTCGTCCGAGATCGTGGTCGCCGGCCGATGCAACATGCGGCTGTTGCGGTCGAGCCGCCGCAGCCCATCGGGGCGGCTCGGCAGCCGCACCATCAGGAGCGGCGCGAAGGCGGCCGCAGTCAGCAGGAAGAACAGGCCCAAGCCGATTGCACGGCCGAGCGGAGGCAGCATCAGCCAGACGCCGAGCCACGAGACCGCAAGGAACAGCCCGACCACGGTCGCGATCGCGGCGAGTGCAGGCCACAGGCGCTCCCACAGAATCGACCAACGCGCCCGCCCCAAAGCACGGGCCAGTAACGCGTCGCCATTGCGGGAACTATGATCGGTTGCAGCGCTATCCATCGGGCGATCGGTCAAGAGTGTCTCCCATCAAGGGAATCTGCCCCAACTATTAATCATAGCACGCAATATGCCCGCTGCCAGCGGGCAAAAGGAAGGCGCCCCCTGATCAATTTGACGGCACTGCCGGGACCCCGAAAGGTCTCGCAGGCCCGGCGGGGCGCAAGCCCAAATGGCCAAGCCGCCCTTGAAATCTCACGTGTTTTCGGCCTGACAAGTTTGTCGAGCCCCGAATACCTCGTCGCGTTTCGCTCACGTTTTGCTCGTTCGCGCCGCGCAATCGGGGTCGACGCACCAGCAGCCGATCTGGCGGCCGGCGTCATCCCCGCGCCCGCGCCACGCGCCGCTTTCGACCAAGACGTGCTGGTCATCACATCCGGGCCCAATCTCTTTCGCCTACGCTTCCCCCATCGATGCGATGCCCGAGCGATCCTGACATCCCTCGGACGAACGCGATCACAAAAGGAGGCTGACATGCGCAAGCTTGCTTTCACGACCATCACGACCGCCGCACTCATGCTCGTATTTTGGCAGGCACCTGCCTCGGCGAGAATATGCGCGCGCTACTGTCAGGGTGGGGTTTGTTGGACGGATTGCTCCAAGATTCCCGGTCAGACCCATGTGACGGCCCAGACCAACGCGAGCATTCCGGGTCCCAAGCCGACGCTTGGGACGCGGCGAGCCACAGGCCGGCGGTGACCGCGTGCGGTCCCATCCGACGCATGCTCGTTGCCGGCGCGCCCGGATGGGAGCGACGTCCAGGCTACAGACTGGCGTTCCTCACAACCACCCCGGCAGGCGATCGAGCGCGATGAGCGCATCGAGCTCGACACGCGGCCGCACCAGCGCCCATTGCGCGTCCCGCACCAGCACCTCGGGCACGAGCGCGCGCGTATTGTAGGTGCCGGCCTGCACCGCCCCGTAGGCGCCGGATGTCATCACCGCCAGAAGATCGCCCGGCTGCGGCTCGGCCAGCGTGCGGCCGAGCGCCAGGAAATCGCCCGACTCGCAGACTGGACCGACCACGTCGGCGACGATGCGGCGAGCGTCCGCGCGCGGCTCTCGAACCGGCATGATCTCGTGATGCGCCTCGTAGAGCGTCGGGCGCACCAGATCGTTCATCGCGGCATCGACGATCACGAAGGTCTTGGCCTCGCCACGCTTGAGATAGATCACGCGGGTGAGAAGGATGCCGGCGTTGCCGACCAGCAACCGCCCAGGCTCGAAGATCAGCGTGCAGCCAAGATCCTTGGTGGCGCGCTTGACGATCGCCGCATAGGCATCCGGAAGAGGCGGCAGCTCGTTGTCGTCGCGATAGGGAATCCCAAGCCCGCCACCAAGATCGACGTGCTCGATCGTGTGCCCATCGGCGCGCAGCTCGCGCACGAACTCGGAGAGCAGCGTGAAGGCATCGCCGAACGGCGCCAGATCGATGATCTGGCTGCCGATATGCATGTCGACGCCGGTGACCTTGATGCCCGGCAGCTTGGCGGCGTGGGCATAGACCTCGCGCGCGCGGCTCAACGGAATGCCGAACTTGTTCTCCGACTTGCCGGTCGCGATCTTGGCGTGCGTCTTGGCATCGACGTCCGGATTGACCCGCACCGAGACGGGAGCGATGCGGCCCTTGCCGGCGGCGATCGACGAGAGCAGCGCCAGCTCGGGCTCCGACTCCACGTTGACGCAAAGGATGCCTTCATCGACCGCGAGCGCGAGCTCGCGCGCGGTCTTGCCAACGCCGGAGAACATGATCTTGGCTGGCGCGATCCCGGCCGCGCGCGCGCGCTTGAGCTCGCCCTCCGAGACCACGTCGGCACCAGCGCCAAGCGCGGCCAGCGTCTTGATCACGGCCTGGTTCGAGTTTGCCTTCATGGCGTAGCAGACGAGCGCGGGCACATCCGCAAAGGCGCCGGCGAAGACCCGATAGTGACGCTCGAGCGTCGCGGTCGAATAGCAGTAGAACGGCGTCCCGACCTCGTCCGCGAGCGTCTGCAGATCGACCGCCTCGGCATGCATGACGCCGTTGCGATAAGCGAAATGGTGCATGGTCTAGTGCCCTGCTTCCGAAGTTCGTGAGTCGTCGCAGCAAACTCTGACACGAACTTCGGAAGCAAAGGGCACTAGCAACTCTATGATTCTAGTGCCGCTTTTCGATTTGAAGTTCCTAACTGAGTTTGCCGCAGGTGTTATAGGAACTTCAAATCTGCGGCACTAGTGGCCCGCGGCTCCTGGATCGCTCTACCTGATTGGTAAATTGGTGAGCCCGACCATATCCCTTTGCCGCGCAAATTCCCGCTCCGGCGAATTGGGCCGGATGCAATTCAAGTGGGCCGGAACGGCCCGCCCCTCTATTCCACGAGCCAGTCGAGGATCGTCGGCGTCTTCGGGCCAGTCCTGGGCGCGATCGGCTTGCCGTCGGGCCCCAGCGCCGAGCCCTGCTTGGAATTTGTGCCGATTGTGTCCCCTGGCGCCGCAGTCGCGTCGGAGGTCGCGGCCGCCGGCGGCAGGTCGAGCCCGCCCTTGCGTCCGCAGCCCGCAACGCCAAGCGCGGCCACAAGCGCGCCGATGGCAGCCATCCTGGCCAAAGCCCGACTGGACGATTGGATCACGAGAGCCCCCTCCTCAATCCCCTGCACCATAGCAGATCAGCCGTCCGAGGCGAGAGCATGGCCATATCCGTCCACCGAACTCAACCGCCTTTCTTGCCCACTTTCGGGACAAGCTTCTTGAGCCAGCGGTTGGCCTCCCGGCGCACGTTCCTGGGGGCGGTACCCCCGTAGCTGACACGGCTCTTGACCGAGCTCTCGGCAGAAAGAACGCCAAACACCTCCGCGCTGATGCGCGGCTCGATGGCCTGCATCTCCTTGAGCGGCAGCTCATGGAGCGGTGCGTTCCGGGCGGCGGCCGCCGCCACGATCCGGCCGGTGACATGGTGGGCATCGCGGAACGGCATTTTCAGTGCGCGTACCAGCCAGTCGGCGAGATCGGTCGCGGTCGCATAGCCCGCGCCGGCCGCTTCGAGCATGCGCGCTTCGTCCGGCTCCATGTCGCGCACCATCCCGGTCATGGCGGCGAGCGACAACAGCAGCGTGGAGAGCGCGTCAATGGCGCCTTCCTTGTCCTCCTGCATGTCCTTCTGATAGGCGAGCGGCAGCCCCTTCATCACCATCAGCAGCGCCTGCAGCGCGCCCGCGATGCGGCCGGTCTTGGCCCGCACCAGCTCGGCGGCGTCCGGATTGCGCTTCTGCGGCATGATCGAGGAGCCGGTCGTAAAGCGGTCGGACAGCCGGATGAGGCCGCAAAGCGGCGAGCACCAGATCACGATCTCCTCGGCGAAGCGGGAGAGATGCACCGACGTGATCGAAGCCGCCGCCAGCGTCTCCAGCACGAAGTCGCGATCGGAGACCGCGTCGAGCGAATTCGGCATCGGCCGCTCGAAGCCAAGCGCCGCGGCGGTCTGGTGGCGGTCGATCGGGAACGAGGTGCCGGCAAGCGCGGCAGCGCCGAGCGGGCTCTCGTTGAGCCGCGTGCGGGCATCCCGGAAGCGGCCGCGATCGCGCGCCGCCATTTCGACATAGGCGAGCAGATGATGCCCGAAGGTCACCGGCTGCGCGGTCTGCAGATGGGTGAAGCCCGGCATCACGGTCGCGGCGTGCGCCAAGGCCTTCTCGGCAAGCGCGCGCTGATAGGCCGCGAGCGCGTCGTCGATCTGGTCGATGGTCGCGCGCACATAGAGCCGGAAATCGGTCGCGACCTGGTCGTTGCGCGAGCGTGCCGTATGCAACCGCCCGGCCGCCGGCCCGATCAGCTCGGCCAGCCGGCTCTCCACGTTCATATGGATGTCTTCGAGCGCTCGCTTGAACGTGAACTTGCCGCCCTCGATCTCTGACAGGATCGTGTCTAGACCCTTGGCGATGGCTGCGGCATCGTTCCCCGTGAGCAAGCCCTGCTTGGCCAGCATGGCCGCGTGGGCCTTGCTCGCGGCGATGTCCTGCCGGTAGAGGTGCCGGTCGAAATCGATGGAGGCGTTGATCTCCTCCATGATGGCGTCGGGGCGTTCGCTGAAGCGTCCACCCCACATCTTGTTGCTCATGACCTGACCTGCCGAGGGTTAAGCCGACCCATGAATGAAACCGGGACCACTGCAACCGAGAACGCAGCACGGGGCTACGCCAAGAGGCGGCTCGCCGTGATCGCGGCCGGCGGCCTCGCCGGCGTCGCCATCGGGCTCGCGGCGGTATACGGGATCACCGTGTTCCTAGGCAATCGGGCCGGCGACGCCCAATGCCGGCCGGCGGTGGAAACGGCCTCGCGGATCGCGCCGTTGGCCCGCGGGGAGGTCGCCGGCGTGGTGGTGGCGAGCCGGCCCCTGCGGCTCCCCGACCTCGCGTTCCGGGATGGCGGCGACGGTGAGCGCCGCCTCGCCCAGTGGCAGGGCCGCACCGTGCTTCTTAACCTTTGGGCGACCTGGTGCATCCCCTGCCGCAAGGAGATGCCGGCGCTCGACGAGCTGCAGGGCAAGCTGGGCGGGCCGGGGTTCGAGGTGGTCTCCATCAACATCGACACCCGCAACCCCGACAAGCCGCGCGAGTGGCTCAAGGAGGCGGGCATCAAGCACCTCGGCTATTACGCCGACGCGAGCGCCAAGGTGTTCCAGGATCTCAAGCTCGCCGGCCGCGCGATCGGGATGCCGACGACGATCCTGGTCGATCCGTCAGGCTGCGAGATCGGCACGCTGGCGGGCCCGGCCGAATGGGCGAGCGAGGATGCGCGCGCGCTGGTGAGTGCGGCGCTCGGACAATAGCCGCCCGCAATGACGAGAGGCGCACGCTGATTAACCACATCGCAAGCAAGTTTTAACAATAACTGGATTAATCGTTCCTTCCAATTTACCTTCCCAGAATACCTTCTGACTACAGTGCACAGTGTTGGTGACGCCTGCGCAATCGACTGCCGGGCCGCCACTTTCAACGGGGAAGACATATGCGCAAATCAGTCATTCCATGCGTGGCGCTCGGGCTCGCACTCATGGGCGGCGTCGCCTACGCAGCCACGACCACGTCGACGTTCGGAGTCGACGTGACGATCCAAGCCCAATGCCTGATCAACAGCGCATCGACGCTGAGCTTCGGCACCCAGGGCGTGCTCATCGCCAACGTCGACCAGACGTCGACGATCGTCGTGCAGTGCACCAACACGACAGTGTATGACATCGGCCTCGATGCGGGCACTGGCACGGGCGCGACTGTGGCAACGCGCAAGCTGACCGCCGGTGCCACCACTATCAACTACAGGCTCTATTCCAACACGGGCCGCACTACCGTGTGGGGCAACACGGTTTCCACCGATACGGTCAACGCGACCGGAAACGGCGCAGCGCAGAGCTATACGGTCTATGGCCGCATTCCGGCGCAGACGACGCCCGCCCCGACCAATTATAGCGACACGATCACAATCACCGTGACCTACTGAACGCGATTGCCGACGATCGCCAGACCATAATGGGCTGATCACGGTCTCGTTTGTTGTTGGAGTAGGGAGCGCGCTCATCACAGCGCGCTCCTTTTTTTCTGTGCGGACGGTCCGGCCGGCAAGGCAATCCGCCGCGCCCGCGCATTTACGTTTCATTCAGCAAACGCGAAGAAACGGCAATGCATTGCAGACAAGCTGAACCAATTTAGAGGTATCTCAGTAACTAGAACCTAAAGTTCCCGGCGCGCGGTTCGTGCGGATAGCCGCGGGGGAGGTCATGCGTCGACGTGCTTGGTGGGTAGCGGCCGCGCTTGCGGCGACCAACGGTGCCGCTCACGCCGCGACCGCCACAACCAGTTTCACGGTCCAGCTGACGATCGAGGCGCAATGCCTGATCAACAGTGCGTCGACACTGAGCTTCGGGACGCAGGGAGTTCTTTCGGCCAATGTCGACCAGACCTCGACCATCCAGGTCCAATGCACCAACACGACGCCCTACAACATCGGGCTCGATGCCGGCACCGGCGCAGGCGCGACGGTCGCGACCCGCAAGCTTACCGGTGGCGGCGCCGCCATCAACTACTCGCTCTATTCCGATGCCGCCCGCAGCTCGGTCTGGGGCACCACGATCGGCAGCAATACGGTCGCGTCGACCGGGACCGGCGCGGCGCAAAGCTTCACGGTCTATGGCCGCATCCCATCGCAGACGACACCAGCCCCCGCCACCTACACCGATACGATCACGGTAACAGTCACCTACTGAGCACTTGTCGAGGAGCCGCAGCATGCGCATGACCAACGTTACGGCCTTGGCCGCCTTCACCGCCCTCACGGCGCCCGACCCATCGTGGGCTGCCTCCCTTCAGGTATCCCCCGTCACGGTCGAAGTCGCGGCACCGGGCGCCGCCACCACCCTCAAGCTCCGCAACGAGGGGACAACGCCGCTCAATGCGCAGATCCGCGTGTTCCGCTGGAGCCAGGTCAACGGCGAGGACAAGCTCGAGCCGACCACCGACGTCGTGGCAAGCCCGCCGCTCACCATGCTGTCGCCGAAGACAGACTACACCGTACGGCTGGTGCGCACGAGCAAGACGCCGGTTGCCAAGGAGGAGACCTACCGGCTGTTCATCGACGAGCTGCCGGACGCCGCCAACCAGCGCAATCGCGCGGTCAATCTCCTGCTGCGATATTCGATCCCGGTGTTCTTCTATCCCGCAACCGGCAATCCGCCGACGCTCGCCTGGTCGGTCGATCAGAGCGGCGGCAAGCTCGCAGTCGTGGCGAGAAACACCGGCGACCGTCACATGCGAATCTCGAACCTCAAGCTGCGTGACGAGAAGGGCGCCACGGTCTCGTTCGGGAATGGCCTCAGCGGCTACGTGCTCGGAGGCTCGACCCGGCGCTGGGTGGCGCCTGCCGGCAACAAAGGCCTGAACGCCGGCAGCCCGATCGTGGTCTCGGCGCAGGGCGACCTCGGGCCGATCAATGCCTCGGCGCAGCCCGCACGCTGACGGCCTTTCCGACCAATTAACGCCGCCGATCTGAATGATCGGCTCCATTCGACGAGAGCGCGTTCATCAGAACGCGCTCTTTTTTACAGCGCCACAGCATTAACCCGCCGTTGATCGCAGATCTTCACCGCACATTCATATTCAGCAAGCGTCAAGCATGACCGGACAGCAAGCATGAAGCATAGCGATACAGCACTCGTGAAGGATGCGCGTACAAGAGTCGTGAAGGATACTCTTACAGCAAGCGTGAAGCATGCTCCTACAGCAAGCATGAAGCATAGACAGATCGAGTTTGTACAAATCGATTCAATTTAGCAGCACCGTAGATACTCCCGCATAAGACTCTCCCGCGCGCGGCTCGATGAGCCAAATGCTTTGGGAGTGTCATGTACCGGGATGCGTTTCTGCTGCGTTGCATTTGCCTGCGTAACGGCAAACAGCAACATGTTGGCGGCGATCATCGCATCGGCGGCGCTACAGCCATGCAATGAAACCGTTTCCGCACCATGCGGTCGCCGCGCGGCCCTTCGTGATTTGCGCGCTCGTCTTGGCGGCCTTGTTTGCAGGCCGGCTGGACGCGGCGGCGGGCGACGATCCGCGTCCACTCCAGCTCGAAGTATTCATCAACGACACGCCGACTGATCGGATCGGGACTTTCGCACTGCTCGCGGACCAGAAGCTTTCTGCAACGCGCGGAGAGCTTGCCGAGATCGGCATCACCGCGCCCGGCAACGGCGCGGCCGAAGACATGATCGTCATCGATGCCGCATCCGAGATCGAGTACCGCTACGACGAGCCCAGCCAGAGAATCTATTTCAAGCTCGGCGACGAGCGACGCGTCCGCCAGCTCTACGACGCACGCGCCAACACCGATGCCGCGGTCCAGCCGAGGCCCGATTTCGGGGCGGTGATGAACTACACGTTGTTTGGTGGCGTCACGAAGTCGTTCGGGCCGGGCTTCACCGGATTCTCGGGTGCGAACGCATCGCTCGACGCGCGCGTGTTTGGCCCCTACGGCACACTGACGCAGACCGGCATCATCGGCTCCACGACGCTGCGCGACATGGACGTGCTCCGCCTCGAAACCAGGTGGACCTATTCCGACCCGGACAATCTCGTGAGCTATCGCGCCGGCGACACCATCTCGGGGGGCCTCGCCTGGACACGGCCGATCCGGATCGGCGGCCTGCAGGTCCAGCGCAATTTCGCTTTGCGACCAGACCTGGTGACGCTGCCTTTGCCGAGCTATTCCGGGTCTGCCGCGGTTCCCTCGACGGTCGACGTCTACATCAACAACATCAAGGCGCTGTCGCAGCCGGTGGCAGCCGGGCCTTACCAGATCAGCAATCTGCCATTGCTCTCGGGCGGCGGCACCGCGCGCGTCGTCATGCAGGATGCGGCCGGCCGCGAGGTCGAGGCGAGCCTGCCCTATTTCATCTCGCCCACGCTGTTGCGGCAGGGACTGACGGACTACACCCTCGAAGCCGGCTTTCCGCGCCTCAACTACGCGACGCAATCGAATGACTATCTCGGCAAGCCGGTTGCCTCGGGCGGGGTGCGGCATGGCCTGTTCGACTGGCTCACGCTCGAAGCCCATGGCGAGGCCGGCGCCGGCGTGCTGAATGCGGGCACCGGGCTCGTCGCCTCGCTCGCCTCCTGGGGCGTGGTGTCGCTCGCCGGAAGCGCCAGCCGCTTCGACGAGCGCTTCGGCTATCAAGCCTACGCCGCCCTCGATACGCAGCTGTGGGGCATGACGCTCCACGCCAGCTCCCGACGCAGCTTCGGCGATTACAGCGACCTCAGCTCCGCGATTACGCGCTATCTGCCGCTGCAAGCGTCGGTCCTGAACGGACTCTTGCAGGCCGACCCGGCCACGCGTCTCAATTCACGCCCACCAAAGGCACTCGATACGGTCTCGCTCGGCATCCCACTGCCGTTCGACAAGTCGAGCCTCAACTTCAGTTTCATCCGTCTCGAGATGCATGATCGAAAGCGCTCGGAGATCCTGAACGTGTCCTACTCGCGGCCGCTGGTCCTGGATGCGACCGTTCACGTGACGGCGTTCACCGATCTTGGCGACCGCAAGAACACCGGGATCTTCGCCGGGATTTCGGTTCCGCTCGGCGAATCAACCTCGGCCAGCAGCGGCGTGTCCAGCAGCGGCGGCCGCACCAACGGCTATGTCGATGTGGCCAAGACCATGCAGCCTGAGCCCGGCAGCTACGGCTGGCGCGTACGCGACGCCGAAGGGGCCAACCCCTATCGCAATGCGTCGGCCAGCTATCGGTCTTCGGTCGCCCAGTTCGGCGGCGAAATCCGGCAGGCCGGGCGCACCATGGGCGGCTCGCTGCAGGCGCAGGGGGCGGTGGCCGCCATGGAGGGCGGGGTTTTCCTGTCGAACCGGATCGACGACGCCTTCGCGGTCGTCGATGCCGGGCTCGCCGACATCGAGGTGCTCTACGAGAATCGCCCGGTCGGCAAGACCAACAGCGCCGGCAAGATCCTGATCCCGGGATTGCGGTCGTACCAGAAGAACCAGGTGGCGATCGATCCCCGCGACCTGCCGATCAACGCCGAGGCGCCGACCACGCAGAACGTGGTCGCCCCGGCCGACCGCGGCGGCGTGGTGGTGCGCTTCGGGGCCAAGAACGACAACGATACCGCGATGGTCATTCTCACCGACAAGGACCGCAAGCCGGTGGCGGTCGGATCGCGCGTTCGCCTGGAAAACAGCGAGGAACTGTTCGTGGTCGGCTACGATGGTCAAGCCTATCTTAAGGGGCTTGGCGCTACAAACACGGTGCTGGTGACGACCGACGGCGGTGAATGCCGCGCGACCTTCCCGTTCACCCCCGACAAGGACAACCAGGTTGTCGTCGGACCGGTGGTGTGCCAATGAGCCTGCGATCAGCCATTCTGCGATTTGCGATCTGCGCGCTCGCAGGCGCCGCGGCACTCGCCTGGCCTAAGCCCGCGCATGCTGCCCCCGTGAGCTGCGCCTTCTCGATTACCAGCCTCAGTTTCGGGACCGTTGATCTGACGCTGAATACGACGGTCGACTCGACGGCGACATTCTCAGCCAATTGCACCGGCGATGCCGGCACCGTGGTGCGCGTTTGTCCCAACATCAATGCAGGCTCCGGGGGCACCACGACCGGAAGCCCTCGCTTCATGCTGAGCGGCAGCGACAAGCTGAATTTCGATCTCTACCAGGACGCGGCCCGCACGGTCGTCTGGGGCTCCTATTTGTGGGCCTATTCGTCCTATGCGGCGCCGACCATCGACATCACGCTCAACGCCGGCGGGGCCGGCAGCGCGACAGCCACGATCTACGGCAGGATCAGCGCCGGGCAACAGGCGCTCCCGCCCGGCAGCTATGCGTCGTCCTTCAGCGGCAGCAATACCCAGATCGCCTACGCGGCGGCCACGTTTGGAACCTGTGCGGCCATTGGCAATACCAACGCGACATCGGCCTCCTTCACCGCCAGCGCCACCTATTCGGCCACCTGTAGCGTCAGCGCGGCGACCCTCAATTTCGGCTCGGCTGGAGTCCTCGCCGCCGCGGTCGACGGCACCACCTCGCTGACCACGACCTGCAGCGCCACGACGCCCTACACAATCGGTCTCGACGGCGGCAATGCGGGTGCCAGCGACCCGACCCAGCGCAAGATGTCGTACGGCGGGGCGCAGATCACCTATGGCCTCTATCAGAATGCAGCCCGCTCGCAGCCCTGGGGAAACAGCACCGGGACCAATACGGCCGCCGGTACTGGCACAGGCTCGGGGCAGGCCATCACGGTCTATGGCCGCGTGCCGGCCCAGACAACGCCTGCGCCCGGCACCTATTCGGACTCGATCATCGCGACCTTGACGTATTGATGCCGGCAGGCACGCGGACGATGGACGTATCGATCATCGGCATTCGCCCGGAGACGCTCCCGATGATGTCATGCCGGAGAGAGCCGAGCGCGACGAAGCGGGCGGTCCCGATGCCATCACTGTAGGAAGTGCGGCTTCGGAGACCACTCCGACCCTATCGTATGAGCCCTGATGGCCTGGTTCTCTTATGCGCGCGCATACTGGTTGAACCACTCAATGGTTCGGGTCCATGCCTGCTGGGCCGTGACCTTGTTGTAGCGTTCCGGCGTCGCGTCATTGAAGAAACCATGAACCGAATTCGGATAGACGTGGCCTTCATACCGGATGTTGTTCTTCTTCAACTCGGCTTCCTGCGCCGGATAAGCCTCGGCCAGGTTTTTATCGAGGGCGCCGTGGTGGATGAGGATAGCCGCCTTGATTTTCGCCACGTTTTCCGGCGTGGGTGCGCTGCCGTAGAACGGAGCGGCCGCCGCCAGATCCGGCCCCAGCAGAACGGCCAGGTTGTTGGCCATCGTGCCGCCAAAGCAAAAGCCGGTTGCGGCGATTTTTCCCGAGCAGTCCGGACGCGACTTCAACCACTGCGCGGCGGCGACGAAATCCTGGGTTCTCTTGGCGGCGTCGATCTTGGCAAATAGCTGGCCGCCTTTGTAGTCGTCGCCCGGATAGCCGCCGACTGACGAAAGCGCGTCCGGCGCAAACGCCATGAAATTCTCCAGAGCAAACCGCCGTGCAACGTCCTCCGTGTGCGGATTCAGTCCACGATTCTCATGAACAATGATGACCCCAGGCAGTTTCGCCGGCGTCTCGGTGCGTGAATCGGCGCTGAACGGCCGGACGAGATAGCCCCGGATGTACCCATTCCCATTCGGTGAGGGTACGGTCTCATAGCTCGCCTTGATGCGGTCGTCGTCTTTGCGAACCTGCTGCCCCAAGGCATAGTTTGGCATCAACGCCTCGACAATCGCCGTGGCACTTAGGCCGGCGATGGCGAAACGCTCCACCCCATGGAAAAAGTCACGACGACTGATTTCGCCATGAATGAATCGCGTGTACAGGTCGACCGCTTCCGCGGGAATTTTCTTCGTGTATTCCATAAACTCCTCCCTTCAAGCCTTTTGAGGCTACCATTGCTCGCGCGACGTCTGAAGCCCGCAGTTTGGATTGGGCTTTGGCGGCGGCGGGCTGCTCCATCAGCAGCCAGTCGCTCTACCCACGGAGCACTCTAGCAGAGAATATCCGTTCTGGCCCAACCCGGACCTCCCACGACGACCGCTTTTGCAGGGACGCGAGGGCCAAGGATTTTGGTCTTTGAACAGCGGCTGCGGCCGCGTTTGGGAGCGTTCAGACCGAAACGTCGAGATTGCCGCCGACGCCGGCCGCCACGTTGGCGAGCCGGTCGATGTTGGCCTGGCCGGCCTCCAGCAATTGCACGACCGACTGGGCGCTGTCGGCGTTCATGCGCATCATCTTGGCGGCGACCGCAAGCTGCGCCTGCCCGGCGCTGGCGGACACGAAAGCGGAGGCGATATCTGCGGCGTCCATGACTTACAACGTGCCTTCTGCCGGTGATGACTATGCGAGCGTGTCCAACGTGATGGTTAGGCCGTCGTATTCAGCGTGCTGGCTGAGGCCGCATTTTTCGCCGCTTGGGCGGCGCGCTCACTCTGAATGCGCCGCACCGCGATCCTCGCCGTAACATCGCCCATGCCGGAGGCCAGATTGGTGCTGGCGGCCGCGAAGGCGCCAGCCGCGTCGGACACTTGCTGCAAGAACTTTTGGTTGGCCTGCGCCGACTTGTAGCGCTGAATCTGGAGCGACATGTAGGGTGAATTTCGTCCAATCGACGAATAGAAGCGTCCGTTGATAAACGCCATGATGGCCTCAATTCACCTCGGCTCATTGGACTGGATAACAGTTAATTTCTCGTTGCAACGCCTGATATGAGGCCGCCCTGTCTTTGGGCATGCGGCGTGCGACGCCGACCGCAGCGCCGCGCTGGACGTCGCCTCTCTTGACAGCCTGGCGATGCGCGTCCATACTTAACCATATGGTTTACTATCAAGACGCCTCGCTCAATCGCACCTTTGCGGCGCTAGCCGACCCGACGCGGCGCGCCCTGCTGGCCCGGCTCAGCGAGCAGGACGGCCTTTCGGTCAGCGAGCTGGCGCGGCCATTCTCGATGTCGCTGCCCGCGATCATGAAGCATCTCGATGTGCTCACGGATGCAGGACTGATCGTGCGGAACAAGACGGGGCGCACCGTTGCCTGTCAGCTCAAAGCCGATCCGATGCAAACCGCGATGAATTGGCTCGAACACTACCAGCGCTTCTGGTCCGAACAACTCGATCGTCTTGCTGCTTTTGTGGAGGAAGAGTCATGTCCAGCCAGTCCAGCGTCGCCGCCAAGCCAAGCCTCGTCCTCAAGCGCCACATCAAGGCGGCGCCGGCCAAGGTCTACGAAGCCTGGACCGACCCGGCGAAGATAGCGCGCTGGTTCGGGCCGGCGCAGGTCGAATTGCTGCTTGCCGAGGCGGACGCGCGCGTCGGCGGGCGCTATCGCGTCATCATGCGCACGCCCGACGGCGACGAGCATGACGTCAGCGGGGTCTATCGCGAGGTGACGCCGAACCAGAAGCTCGTCTTCACCTGGGCGTGGCGCTCAACGCCGGAGCGGGAATCGCTGGTCACGGTGCACTTGAAACCCGATGGCGACGGCACGCTGCTGACGCTGACCCACGAGCAGTTCTTCGACGAGGCGGCGCGCGACCGCCACCAGTCGGGCTGGACCGGATCGCTCGACAAGCTCGAAAAATACCTCGCCTGAGCACCCAGGGGAGCCGGCCAAATCGGCAACCAGGAGAACCAACATGTGGACGCACGGGAACTTCTATTGGAACGAATTGATGACCCACGACGTGGAGAAAGCCAAGAAATTCTACAGCGGCACCCTCGGCTGGACGTTCGATGGGATGCCGATGCCGGAGGGCACCTATTGGGTTGCCAAGATGGCGGACAAGCCGGTCGGCGGCATGTTCGCCATGAAGGGCGCCGATTTCAAGGGCGTGCCCGAGCACTGGATTTCCTACATCGCGGTCGACGATGTCGATGCGCGACTGAAAAAGGCGACTGCGGCCGGCGCCAAGGTCATGCGGCCTCCATTCGATGTGCCCGGCGTCGGGCGGATCGTGATCCTCCATGAGCCGGGCGGCGCCACGATCGCGTGGATGACGCCGGCAAACACCTGAGCATCTCAGATAGCCCGCACCAGAAATCCACCCCCAACCAACCACAGGAGATGACAATGAAGCTCTATGGATTTCCACCGTCGCCGAACACCTGGAAAGTCCGCGCCGTTGCCGCCCATCTGGGGCTGCCGCTTGAATTTCAATTCATCGATCTGACCAAGGGGCAGCAGCGCACGCCCGACTATCTGGCACTCAATCCCACCGGCCGCACCCCGACGCTGGTCGATGGAGATTTTGTGCTCTGGGAGTCGACCGCGATCATGCAATACATTGCGGATCGCAAGCCCAACACGCTCTGGCCGAATGACGCGCGCGCCCGCGCCGATATCATGCGCTGGCAAAGCTGGCAGCTTCAGCATTGGGGCAAGGAGGCCTGCGAGCCGCTGATTTTCCAGCGGCTGATCAAGAAGCTTTTCAACCTGGGCCCGCCTGACGCCGCGGTGGTCGACAAAGGCACGGAATGCTTCCATCGCGAAGCGCGCGTGCTCGACGCCCATCTGGCGAAGCAGCCCTACCTGGTGGGGAAAGACCTGACCCTTGCCGACGTCTCGGTGGCAGCGTGGCTGTTCTACGCCAGAGAAGCGGAATTGCCGGTCTCGCCCTATGCGCGGATCCAGGACTGGTTCGGTCGCGTCTCCGCGCTTCCGGCCTGGCGCGAGACCGCGCCCGCTCCGGCCGCCGCGGCGGCTTGATCGGAACGACGACGGCAGACCGACGACGGACCGAGAACGTTCTGTTTGGATTGTCCGTCGTCTATCTTCCGCCATCCGCCTAGCGCGTCGGCACCGGCTTCTCGCCGCGATAGTCGTAGAAGCCGCGCTGGGTCTTGCGGCCGAGCCAGCCGGCCTCGACGTATTTCACCAGCAGCGGACAGGGCCGGTATTTGGAATCCGCAAGCCCATCGTGCAGCACCTGCATGACCGACAGGCAGGTGTCGAGGCCGATGAAATCGGCAAGCTCCAGCGGACCCATCGGATGGTGGGCGCCAAGCCGCATCGCGGTGTCGATCCCCTCGACGTTGCCGACGCCTTCATAGAGCGTGTAGATCGCCTCGTTGATCATCGGCATCAGCACGCGGTTGACGATGAAGGCGGGGAAATCCTCCGCCACCGCGATGGTCTTGCCGACCTTGCTGACGAACTGCTTGGTCGCCTCGAACGTGGGATCGGCGGTGGCGATGCCGCGAATAAGCTCCACGAGTTCCATCAGCGGCACCGGGTTCATGAAATGGATGCCGATGAAGCGCTCGGGCCGGTCGGTCGAGGACGCGAGCCGCGTGATCGAGATCGACGATGTATTGGTGCCGATGATGGCGTCCGGCTTGAGCGAGGCGCAGAGCTTGCCGAAGATCGCGCGCTTGACCTCCTCCTTCTCGGTCGCCGCCTCGATCACCAGGTCGCAATCGCCGAGGGCTTCGAAGCTCTCGGCGGCCGAGATGCGCTTGAGCGCGCCCTGGCGCTCCTCCTCGCTGATCGTGCTCTTGCGGACCTGCCGCGCCATGTTACCGTTGATGGTGGCGATGCCGGCCTTGATGCGGTCGGTGTCGATGTCGTTGAGCTTCACCTCGAAGCCCGCCAGCGCGCACACATGCGCGATGCCACTGCCCATCTGACCGGCGCCGATCACGCCGACTTTCTTGATGCTGATTGCCATGTGCCCGTCTAGGCCTGTGTCCGTCTAGGCGTCCGTCTGGGCCTGCTCCCCCGGCGCGTCAGATGCCGCGCAGCGCCCTGCTGGCCGACCTTTTACGCCGATCCGCCGGACGACGCCACCGGGGACGCCGCCAACAGCCTGAACGGCTATTTACCAATCTTGCCGAGCTCCTGCGCCAGCTCCGGCAGCGCCTGGTAGAGGTCGGCGACCAGGCCGTAGTCGGCCACCTGGAAGATTGGCGCCTCCTCGTCCTTGTTGATCGCCACGATCACCTTGGAGTCCTTCATGCCGGCGAGATGCTGGATCGCGCCCGAAATCCCGACCGCGACGTAGAGGTCCGGCGCCACCACCTTGCCGGTCTGGCCGACCTGCCAGTCGTTGGGCGCATAGCCGGCATCGACCGCGGCACGCGAGGCGCCGACTGCCGCGCCGAGCTTGTCGGCGACCGGCTCGATATACTTGGCGAAGTTGTCCCGGCTCTGCATCGCCCGGCCGCCCGAGATGATGATCTTGGCCGAGGTCAGCTCCGGGCGGTCGGACTTCGACAGCTCCTCACCCACGAACGAGGACAGACCGGGATCGGCCGCGGCCGTGGCCGGCTCGATCGGCGCCGATCCACCCGCGCCAGTCGCCTGAAAGGCAGCGGTACGCACGGTGATGACCTTGATCTTGTCCTTCGAGCGCACCTGCTGCACGGCATTGCCAGCATAGATCAGGCGCTCGAAGGTGTCGGGCGCGATCACCTTCACGATGTCGGAAACCTGCATGACGTCGAGCAGCGCGGCGACCCGCGGCATCACGTTCTTGCCGGTGGTGGTCGACGCCCCCACGATCGCGTCGTAAGCGGGCGCGAGCGACACGACCAGCGCCGCCACCGGTTCGGCCAGCATATGCTCGTAAATCGCCCCGTCGGCGAGCAGCACCTTGCCGACGCCGTCGAGCTTGGCGGCGGCATCCGCGACCCCGCGGGCGTCTTTGCCGGCGATGAGCACATGCACGTCGCCGCCGATCGCCTTGGCGGCGGTCAGCGCCTTGGCGGTCGCGTCCTTGAGCGATTTGTTGTCGTGCTCGGCCAGAAGCAGCGTCGCCATCAGATCACCCCCGCCTCGTTCCTGAGCTTGTCGACAAGCTCGGCCACGGTCTTCACCTTGACGCCAGCCTTGCGACTCGCGGGCTCGAGCGTCGTGAGCACCTCGAGCCGCGGCGACACGTCGACGCCATAGCTTTCGGGTGTCTTCTCGTCGATCGGCTTCTTCTTCGCCTTCATGATGTTGGGGAGACTCGCATAGCGCGGCTCATTGAGCCGCAGATCGGTGGTGACGATCGCGGGGCCCTTGAGCTTGACGGTCTGCAGGCCGCCGTCGACCTCGCGCGTGACCAGAACGCTGTCGCCTTCGAGCACGAGCTTCGATGCGAAGGTGCCCTGGGGCCAGCCGGTCAGCGCCGCCAGCATCTGGCCGGTCTGGTTGCAGTCGTCGTCAATCGCCTGCTTGCCCAGGATGACGAGGCCGGGCTTCTCCTCGTCAACGATGGCCTTGAGAATCTTGGCGACCGCAAGCGGCTCGACCGGCTTGTCGGTCTTCACCAGGATGCCACGGTCGGCCCCCATCGCCAGCCCGGTGCGGATCGTTTCGGTCGCCTGCTGCGGTCCGACCGACACGCAGATCACCTCGGTCGCCTGGCCTTTCTCCTTGAGCCGCAGCGCCTCCTCGACCGCGATCTCGCAAAAAGGGTTCATCGACATCTTCACATTGGCGAGCTCGACGCCGGAATGATCCGACTTGACCCGGATCTTGATGTCTTTGTCGACCACCCGCTTGACGGGCACCAGGATCTTCATGGGATTTTGGCTCTCGGGATGACCGGCGCTCGTGCGGAGCACCGACAGGATCAGTCGCGGGCAAGCTAATGGCGCCCGCAATCACGGTCAATGTCGGTGGTTCGGCGCGCCCGGAAGGCGAGACGCGTCCGGCATCGGCTCGGCGGGCCCAACCGGAAGCGGCTCCGCGCGCATGCACTCGAACAGCCGCACGCCCGCAGGCCGCAGCAACAGGAGCAGGAGCGCGCCCGACACCATGCCGCCGAAGTGGCACCAGTAGGCGACCTCGCTTCTCGAGGCGGAGTCGAGGCTGATGATCTGCATCAGCACGAACGCGCCGATCACCCAATAGGCGCTCATCCGCACCGGGATGATCGTCACCAAGACCGTGACCCGGGCGCACGGGCGCAGCATCACATAGGCGACCACGACGCCAGCGACCGCGCCCGACGCGCCGATCAGCGGGATGTCTGAATTCATGTCGGACGCCGCATAGGCGAGCGCGGCGAGCGCGCCGCACCCGAGGTAGAAGATCAGAAAGCGCACGCGGCCGAGCGCCTCCTCGACGTCATCGCCGAACACCCAGAGGAAGATCAGGTTGCCGAAAAGATGACCCCAGTCCTCGTGCAGGAACATGTAGGTGAACAGGGTGCTCACCGGCCCCAGCATGCCCGTCACGCTGTTACCGAGGAAAGTCGCCGGCGTCATCCCGAGCTGCGCGAGCATGCCGTCGGGAACGCGTACGATGCCGGCCTCGGCCAGGAAGATCAGGATGTTGAGCGCGATCAGGCACCAGGTGACGATCGGCCGATGGGGGAGCCGCAACGGATTGTCGTCGTAGATCGGAACGACCATGGCGCCGGTGTCCCCTAGTGTGGCGGTTCAAAAGTCCGCATCATTCTTGGCCGCTTAGTCCGAGATGCGGACTTCTGAACCAAAGCCACACTAGATCAAGAAGTTGCTAGTGTCCTTCGATTCCGAAGCTCGCAAACGAGGGTGCCGCGGAATGATGCGAGCTTCGGAATCGGGACACTAGCGGTTCTGCCCCGGCACCCACAGCACGTCGGTTGCGCCCTTGTCGTTCATGCAGCGCGCCGCCACGAACAGGAAATCGGACAGTCGGTTGACGTATTTGAGCGCCGCCGCCGTGACGGTCTCGCCGGGCCTGTCGGTGAGCGCCACCATGATCCGCTCGGCGCGCCGGCAGACCGTGCGGGCGAGATGCAGATAGGCGGCGGCGGGGCTGCCGCCCGGCAGGATGAACGACTTGAGCGGCGCAAGCTCGGCGTTGAGCCGGTCGATCTCGCCTTCGAGCCAGCTCACCTGCGCCTCGGTCACGGCGAGCCGCGCGCCGCCCGGCCCCTTGCCGGATTCCGATGGCATGCAGAGGTCGGCCTCGACGTCGAACAGGTCGTTCTGGATGCG
>Ga0209683_10000300_pt1 | contig 19841 bp, 26 predicted proteins | sample DOMMetBare2Fresh_FD_187474 | JGI IMG/M metagenome (GOLD analysis project Ga0209683, IMG submission 187474) | Wetland sediment microbial communities from St. Louis River estuary, USA, under dissolved organic matter induced mercury methylation -... | ecosystem: Environmental > Aquatic >... | reverse complement strand
GAAGTTCCGCAAGGCCCACAAGGGCCGGATCAAGGGCATTGCGACCTCGGGCGTCGAGCTGGCCTTCGGCCACTACGGGCTTAAGGCGCTGGAGCCCGAGCGGGTCACCGCCCGGCAGATCGAAGCGGCCCGCCGTGCGCTGACGCGCCACATGAAGCGCTCGGGCCAGGTCTGGATCCGGATCTATCCGGATGTACCGGTCTCCAAGAAGCCGCTCGAGGTGCGCATGGGCTCGGGCAAGGGTGCGCCGGAATATTGGGTTGTGCGGATCAAGCCCGGCCGCATTCTGTTCGAAATCGACGGGGTATCGCAGACGGTGGCGCGGGAGGCGCTGAGTCTCGCAGCCGCCAAGCTTCCGATCAAGACGCGCTTCATCGAGCGCATCGCGGGTTAGATGGAGATTACACCATGAAGGCTGCCGATCTCCGGACCATGACCGTCGACCAGCTCGACGACGAGGCGCTGAAGCTCAAGAAGGAGCAGTTCAACCTGCGCTTCCAGCGGGCGACGAACCAGCTCGAGAACACGTCGCGGGTGCGCGCGGTGCGCCGCGACATCGCGCGGATCAAGACCATTGCGGCCCAGAAGCGGGGCAAGACTGGATCGACGCCGAAGCTAGTCGCGCGCTCGAAGTCCAAGAGTTAGGGGATCTGAAGATGCCGAAGCGTATGCTCCAGGGCGTCGTCGTCAGCGACAAGCAGGACAAGACCGTGGTGGTGCGCGTCGAGCGCCGCTTCACTCATCCGGTTCTGAAGAAGACCGTTCGGCGGTCGAAGAAATACTACGCCCACGACGAGAAGAACGAGTTCTCGGTGGGTGACGTCGTCCGGATCGAGGAGCGCAGGCCGTTGTCGCGGCTCAAGCGCTGGGAAGTGATCGAGGGCGAGAAGAAGCACAAGGTCGTATGAGCGCGATGGGCGCAGGAACAAGAGCGGGGATAGCATCATGATCCAGATGCAGACTAACCTCGACGTGGCGGACAATTCCGGCGCGCGTCGGGTCATGTGCATCAAGGTGCTCGGTGGCTCCAAGAAGCGTTACGCCACGATCGGCGACGTGATCGTGGTTTCGGTCAAGGAGGCCATTCCGCGCGGGCGCGTGAAGAAGGGCGAAGTGATGAAGGCGGTGGTGGTGCGCATCCGCAAGGATATCAAGCGCCCGGACGGCTCTGTCATCCGCTTCGACCGCAACGCGGCGGTGCTGATCAATCCGCAGATGGAGCCGGTCGGCACCCGCATCTTCGGACCGGTCCCGCGCGAGCTGCGGGCCAAGAACCACATGAAGATCATTTCGCTCGCGCCGGAGGTGTTGTGATGGCGGCGAAGATCAAGAAGGGTGACAAAGTGATCGTGCTGACCGGCCGCGACAAGGGCCGCAGCGGCGAGGTGATCGAAGTGCGCCCGGCCGCCAGCCGCGCGCTGGTGCGCGGGGTCAACCTGGTCAAGCGCCACCAGAAGCAGACGGCGCAGCAGGAGGGCGGCATCATCAGCAAGGAAGCGACGGTCCACCTGTCCAATCTCGCGCTCGCCGATCCGAAGGACGGCAAGCCGACCCGCGTCGGGTTCAAGTTCGTCGGCGAGGGCGACGCGCGCCGCAAGGTGCGCGTTGCCAAGCGCTCGGGAGTAGAGATCGATGGCTGACAAAGACGACAAGGCAAAAGCCCCCAAGGGCGCGAAGGCGCCCAAGGCCGACAAGACGGCCGACAAAGCACCGAAGGGCAAGCCGGCGGCGCAGTCGGCCGGCAAGTCCCAAAAGGGCGACAAGGCCCCGAAGTCGGAGGCCGGCGAGAAGAAGCCGCGCGGACCCGAGCAACGCGTGACGCCGCGGCTGCGGACCCATTTCGACGAGGTCGTGCGCCAGAAGCTGACACAGGAGCGCGGCTACAAGAACCGCATGGAAGTGCCGGGGCTGCAGAAGGTCGTCATCAACATGGGAATCGGCGAGGGCGTCAACGACCGCAAGAAGGTCGATGCGGCGGCGGCCGATCTCGCCTTGATCGCGGGTCAGAAGGCGGTGATCACCAAGGCACGCAAATCGATCGCGACCTTCAAGGTGCGCGACGGGCAGGCGATCGGGTGCAAGGTGACGCTGCGCAAGGCGCGGATGTACGAGTTCATTGATCGACTGATCAATATCGCGCTGCCGCGCGTGCGTGACTTTCGCGGCTTGTCGCCCAAGAGCTTCGACGGACGCGGCAACTACACCATGGGTATCAAGGAGCACATCATCTTCCCGGAGATCGACTACGACAAGGCGTCCGATATCTGGGGCATGGACATCACGGTCTGCACCAGCGCGAAGACCGACGACGAGGCGCGCGCGTTGCTGGCCGCATTCAACTTCCCGTTCCGGCAGTGAGGGGCGAAATCCCTCAGACGCGGAAATCAGGAGACTTTAATGGCGAAGAAGAGTTCGATCGAGAAGAACAAGCGGCGAGAAAAGCTGACCAAGCAGTACTTGGAGCGGCGCGCCAAGCTCAAGGCCATTGCGCACGACAAGAGCACGCCGATGGAAGAGCGCTTCGCGGCGACGCTCAAGCTCGCCGAGCTGCCGCGCAATTCGTCGGCGACACGGGTTCACAATCGCTGCCTCATCACCGGCCGCCCGAAGGCCTACTACCGCAAGCTCAAGATGAGCCGTATCGCGCTTCGCGAGCTGGGATCGAAGGGCATGATCCCGGGCCTTCTGAAGTCGAGCTGGTAAGGAGGGGCGCGCGATGGCTTTGAACGATCCGCTCGGCGACATGATCGCACGTATCCACAATGCGCAGATGCGTAACAAGTCGAAGGTGTCGACCCCGGCATCGCGGCTGCGCGTCAGCGTGCTCGACGTGCTCAAGAGCGAAGGCTACATCCGTGGTTATGCCTCGATCGAGCATGCGAGCGGCCGCAGCGAGCTTGAGATCGAGCTGAAATATTTCGACGGCGCTCCAGTCATCCGCGAAATCTCGCGGGTCTCGAAGCCGGGGCGACGGGTCTACGCTTCGGTGAGGAACCTGCCGCGCATCAACAACGGTCTCGGCGTGGCAATCGTGTCAACCCCGAAGGGGGTGATGGCCGACCACGACGCGCGCGACGCCAACGTGGGCGGCGAGATCCTCTGTACGGTGTTCTAGAACGCAACGAAGGGTAATGACGCCATGTCTCGTGTCGGCAAGAAATTGGTCGCCGTCCCTTCGGGCGTGACCGCCAATATCGAGGGCCAGACCATCAAGGTGAAGGGCCCCAAAGGGGCGCTGCAGCTCGTGCTGCACGGCGACGTCTCGGCCAAGCTCGAGTCCGGCTCCGTGCGGGTCGATCCGCGCAACGACACCCAGCAGGCGCGCGCGATGTGGGGAACCTATCGGGCGCTGGTTGCCAAGGTTATCGAAGGCGTCACCAAGGGCTACGAGCGCAAGCTCGAGATCACCGGGGTCGGCTATCGCGCGGCGCTGCAGGGCAAGACCCTGCAGCTCCAGCTCGGTTACGCGCACGACATCGCCTATCCGATTCCGGAGGGCATCACGATCGTGCTTCCCAAGCCCACCGAGGTCGTGATCAGCGGCATCGACGCGCAGAAGGTTGGGCAGGTGGCGGCCGAGATCAGGGCGTTCCGCAAGCCGGAGCCCTACAAGGGCAAAGGCGTGAAGTATTCAGGCGAATTCATCTTCCGCAAGGAAGGCAAGAAGAAGTAACGGGAGCTGGCGATGGCGACAGTCATTGATCGGACGCTGCGGCGGACGGCGAAGGTGCGGCGGAGGATCCGGCGTGCCGCTACGGGCCGTGCGCGGCTTTCGGTGTTCCGCTCGTCCAAGCACATCTACGCCCAGGTCATCGACGACCTCAAAGGCGAGACCGTGGCGTCGGCGTCTTCGCTCGAGAAGCCGATGCGCGAGAGCTTGAAGACCGGTGCCGATATCACGGCGGCCAAGGCCGTCGGCAAGCTCGTGGCGGAGCGGGCGACCGCTAAGGGCGTCAAGGACGTGGTCTTCGACCGCGGCGGCTATCTCTTCCATGGGCGCGTCAAAGCACTGGCCGACGCCGCGCGCGAGGGCGGTCTCAAATTCTAACTTCAGGACGGGCGCGGCCCGGACGGAACGGAACGGAACATCGATATGGCACGTGAACCACGACAGCGGGAACGCGAGCGGGAAGAGAGCGAGTTCACCGACAAGCTTGTCCACATCAACCGCGTGGCCAAGGTGGTGAAAGGTGGCCGCCGCTTCGGCTTCGCCGCGCTCGTGGTCGTCGGCGACGAGAAGGGGCGGGTCGGCTTCGGCCATGGCAAGGCGCGCGAGGTGCCGGAGGCGATCCGCAAGGCGACCGACGCGGCTAAGCGCAATCTGATCCGGGTGCCGCTGCGCGAGGGGCGGACCCTGCACCACGACGTGGCGGGGCGTCACGGCGCCGGCAAGGTGTTCTTGCGCGCGGCCCCGCCTGGCACCGGCATCATTGCCGGCGGCCCGATGCGGGCCGTGTTCGAGACGCTCGGCATGCAGGACGTGGTCGCGAAGTCGCTCGGCTCGTCCAATCCCTACAACATGGTTCGGGCGACCTTCGACGCGCTCAAGCGACAGGACTCGCCGCGCTCGGTTGCGGCGCGCCGTAACATCAAGGTATCCGCGCTGCAGTCGCGCCGCCGCGAGGCCGGCGAAGGCGAGCAGGCGGTCGAGTAGAGGGCGACTAGCGCCGCCGATTTGAAGTTCCTACAACGGATGCAGCAAATTCGGTTAGGAACTTCAAATCGAAAAGCGACACTAGAATCTTAGAGTTGCTAGTGCCCCTTGGTTTCCGAAGTTCGTGTCAGAGGGTTCTGGGACGTATCACGAACTTCGGAAACGGGGCACGAGTGGAGAACGACATGAGCAAGAGTGCCGGCAAGACGATCAAGGTCCAGCAGACCGGTAGCGCCACGCGCCGCCACCACAGCCAGCGGGAAACCCTGATTGGGCTGCGGCTCAATCGGATCGGCCGCGTATCGGAGCTGCCCGATACGCCGGCGACCCGTGGCATGATCGCGAAGGTTCACCACCTCGTGCGCGTGGTCGATTCAAAGTAACGGGAGAAGAGCGATGAAGCTCAACCAACTCGCCGACCGGCCGGGTGCGCGCAAGCGCCGCTCCCGCATCGGGCGCGGCATCGGGTCGGGCACGGGCAAGACCGGCGGCCGTGGCGGCAAGGGCCAGACCGCGCGTTCAGGCGTGCGGATCAAGGGTTTCGAGGGCGGCCAGATGCCGCTGCACCGGCGCCTGCCCAAGCGCGGCTTCAAGAACACGGCGTTCGCCAAGAAGCTGAATGAGATCAATCTCGAGCGCGTGCAGGCGGCGATCGACGCCGGCAAGCTCGACGCCGGCAGCACAATCGACGCTGCTGCACTGGTCAAGGCGGGCGTGCTGCGGCGCGCCAAGGATGGAGTCCGGCTCCTGGGAGCCGGCGAAATCAAAGCAAAAGTGGCCTTTTCGGTGTGGGGCGCCTCCAAGTCGGCCGTCGCCGCGGTCGAGAAGGCGGGCGGTTCCGTCCAAATCCTGGCGCCCACGCGGCAGGAGGCCGAAGAAGTCGCCTGACCCCCTATCGGAACCGGCCGTCCGATCCCCATATAGATCGGCGGTTGATGATCAGGGTGGCGGCACGGGAGATCGCGATGGCCTCAGCAGCGGAACAATTGGCGGCCAACCTCAACTTCGCAGCCCTGGCCAAAGCTGAGGAGTTGAAGAAGCGTATCTGGTTTACTCTCGGCGCGCTCTTGGTCTACCGGTTCGGCACCTATATTCCGCTGCCCGGCATCGACCCATCCGCCTGGGATCAGATCTTCAAATCGCAGGCCGGCGGCATTCTCGGGATGTTCAACATGTTCTCCGGTGGCGGCATCCACCGGATGGCGATCTTTGCCTTGAACATCATGCCGTATATCTCGGCCTCGATCATCATCCAGCTGATGACCACGGTCTCGCCCACCCTTGAGCAGCTCAAGAAAGAGGGTGAGCAGGGCCGCAAGGTCATGAACCAATACACCCGCTATCTCACCGTGATGCTGTCGCTGTTCCAGTCCTACGGCATCGCGATCGGGCTTGAGGGCGCTGCCACCGTGGTCACCGACCCGGGCTGGTTCTTCCGCATCTCGACCGTGATCACGCTGACCGGCGGAACCATGTTCCTGATGTGGCTTGGCGAGCAGATCACGGCGCGCGGCATCGGCAACGGCATTTCGCTGATCATCATGGCCGGCATCGTGGCGGAGCTGCCGGCGGCGCTGGCGCAGGCGTTCGAGCTGGGCCGCCAGGGCGCGCTCTCGACCGGCCTCCTCCTGGCCGTCATGGTGATGGCGGTCGTGGTGATCGCGTTCATCGTCTTCATGGAACGCGCGCAGCGGCGCCTGCTCATCCAGTATCCCAAGCGTCAGGTCGGCAACCGCATGTTCGAGGGGCAGAGCTCGCATCTGCCGCTCAAGCTGAACACCTCGGGCGTCATACCGCCGATCTTCGCGTCGTCGCTGCTGCTGCTGCCGACGACGGTCGCAAACTTCAATGCCGGCGCCGGACCGGAGTGGTTCCAGGCCATCGTCACTCAGCTCGGACACGGTCGGCCGCTGTTCCTCATCCTCTATATTGGGATGATCATCTTCTTCGCCTTCTTCTATACGGCGATCGTGTTCAACCCGACGGAAACCGCCGAAAACCTCAAAAAGCACGGCGGCTTCATTCCCGGCATCCGGCCCGGCGAGCGAACCGCCGAATACATCGACTATGTGCTCTCGCGTATCACCGCTATCGGTGCGATCTATCTGGCGCTGGTCTGTCTGTTGCCGGAAATCATTCTCTCCTACGCACCGGGCATGTTCTATTTCGGCGGCACGTCGCTTCTGATCGTGGTCAGTGTCACGATGGATACGGTGGCGCAGGTTCAGGGCCATCTGCTGGCGCACCAGTACGAAGGCTTGATCAAGCGCTCGAAGTTGCGGGGGCGTCGTCGATGAGGCTCATCCTGCTCGGTCCGCCGGGGGCGGGGAAGGGCACGCAAGCACAACGTCTCGTTCAGAATCACGGGATCGTACAACTCTCCACCGGCGACATGTTGCGCGCCGCGGTGAAGGCGGGCACTCCGATCGGGCTGCGCGCCAAAGACATCATGGCTCGGGGCGAGCTCGTGCCGGACGAAGTGGTGGTCGCGATCGTCTCCGACCGCATTGACCAGCCCGACGCCAGGAACGGATTTATTCTCGACGGCTTCCCGCGCACGGTCCCGCAGGCTGTGGCGCTCGACCGCATGCTCAAGGAGAAGGGGATCAAGCTCGACGCGGTCATCGAGCTCAAGGTTGATGCCGGCATCCTTCACCAGCGTATTGCAACTCGTGTTGCGGAGGCGAAGGCGCGTGGCGAACCCTTGCGTGCCGACGATGACCCCGATGTGCTGAAGCGGCGGGTCGAGGCCTATCGCGAGCAGACCGCGCCGCTCGTCGATTACTACCGCCTGGAAGGGACTTTGAAGTCGGTCGACGGCATGGCCTCGATCCTTGAGGTCGCGAGCGCGATTGATCGTGTGCTCGGTGGCGCGCCAGTGGGCAGGCCATCGTCCAAGGCGGCCGCAAGAAGGCCTGCCGAGAAAAAGACCGCTAACAGGCGTTCTGCCGAGAAGGCCGCCTCACCCAAGGCTACTGGATCCAGGGCTGCCAAATCCAAGGCTACAAAGGCAGCCAAGGGCGCCCGCAAGTCTCCCGCCAAGGCGGTTGAGGGCGCCGCCAGGGCGGCACGGGCCGGCAAAAAGGGTGCCGCCAAGCGCAGCCGGCGGGGCGGCAAGTCTTCACGCTCAGCACGGCGGTAACGGTGACCGCACCGATAAGCGTAAGTGAGGTTGACGAAAGGGCGATAAATCCATTAATAACCCCCACATCCAGGTGGAGAAGTGCGAACGATACCGGCCCTAAGGGAACATAGGGAGGGTGTCGCGTTATCGTTTGCAGCTATAGGATGTAGCCATCGGCCGGCGGGCCTCCGTCGCCGGCAACAGGAGTTGAAGCCGTGGCACGAATTGCTGGTGTTAACATACCCACTAACAAGCGCGTGATCATTGCATTGCAATATATCCATGGAATCGGGCCGAAAAATGCCAGTGAAATCATGGAGAAAGTGGGGATTCCGCACGAGCGCCGGGTGGCCCAGTTGACCGACCAGGAAGTGCTCCAGATTCGCGAAATGATTGATCGTGACTATATGGTTGAGGGCGATCTGCGGCGCGACGTCGCCATGAATATCAAGCGGCTGATGGATCTCGGCTGCTACCGGGGGTTGCGTCATCGCCGTGGCCTGCCGGTACGGGGCCAGCGCACGCATACCAATGCGCGGACCCGCAAGGGGCCGGCAAAGGCTATCGCCGGCAAGAAGAAGGCCGTCTAGGCCGCGGAATAGGAACAGACACGGCGACGTCGGTTGCGGAGCCGGGCCGCGAAAGGATCGTGAATGGGTAAGGAAGCCACCCGCGTCCGTCGACGCGAACGCAAGAACATCGCTTCGGGCGTTGCGCACGTGAACGCGTCATTCAACAATACCATGATCACCATCACCGACGCCCAGGGCAACACGATTGCCTGGTCGTCGGCCGGCACCATGGGCTTCAAGGGCTCGCGCAAATCGACGCCCTATGCGGCGCAGGTGGCGGCAGAGGATGCTGCCAAGAAGGCGCAGGAGCACGGCATGCGCACCCTCGAAGTCGAGGTTGCAGGGCCGGGCTCAGGGCGAGAGTCGGCGCTGCGTTCGCTGCAGGCTGCTGGCTTCACGATCACGTCGATCCGTGATGTCACGCCGATCCCGCACAACGGTTGCCGCCCCCGCAAGAGGCGGCGCGTATGACCGATGACATTCTCATCCGGCGGACGCCCGACCCGTCCGCCACCGCTGAATTGTCCCACAGGGCAGAGTGGGATGCGCGTTCGACTAACGCGCCACTCAATACGATGGGTGCCAAGGTGACTATCCAGAAAAACTGGCAGGAATTGATCCGACCGAACAAGCTCCACGTCACGGTGGGTGCCGATCCCAAGCGCGAGGCCACCGTTATCGCCGAGCCGCTGGAGCGCGGCTTTGGCGTGACGCTGGGCAATGCGCTGCGGCGTATCCTGCTGTCATCGCTGCAGGGCGCGGCGGTCCAGTCGGTTCACATCGACGGCGTGCTGCACGAGTTCTCGTCGATCCCGGGCGTGCGCGAGGACGTGACCGACATCGTCCTCAACATCAAGGACATCGCCATCAAGATGCAGGGCGACGGGCCCAAGCGCATGGTGGTGAAGAAGCAGGGCCCGGGCCAGGTCACCGCCGGCGACATCCAGACGGTCGGCGACATCGTGGTGCTCAATCCCGACCTCGTGCTGTGCACGCTCGACGAGGGCGCCGAGATCCGCATGGAATTCACCGTCAACACCGGCAAGGGCTATGTGCCGACCGAGCGCAATCGGCCGGAAGACGCGCCGATCGGATTGATCCCGGTCGACAGCCTGTACTCACCGGTGCGCAAGGTCTCCTACAAGGTCGAGAACACCCGCGAGGGCCAGATTCTCGACTACGACAAGCTCACGCTCTCGATCGAGACCAACGGCGCGGTCACGCCGGACGATGCGCTCGCCTACGCGGCGCGCATCCTGCAGGACCAGCTCAACGTGTTCGTCAATTTCGAGGAGCCGCACAAGCCGGAGGTGGCCGAGAGTATTCCGGATCTCGCCTTCAATCCGGCCTTCCTCAAGAAGGTCGACGAGCTCGAGCTCAGCGTGCGCTCGGCCAACTGTCTCAAGAACGACAACATCGTCTACATCGGCGATCTCGTTCAGAAGACCGAGGCCGAGATGCTGCGCACGCCGAACTTCGGCCGCAAGTCGCTCAACGAGATCAAGGAAGTGCTGGCCCAGATGGGGCTGCATCTCGGCATGGAAGTGCCGGGCTGGCCACCGGAGAATATCGAGGAGCTGGCCAAGCGCTTCGAGGACCACTACTGATCGGATGAAACGTCATGGCCGGGCTCGTCCCGGCCATCCGCGTCTTGGAACGCGGACGCGAAGCAAGAACCCTGATGCCCGCTGTCCAGGCCGGGCGACACGTGAATGAGGAAGAGGCGATGCGTCACGGTAACGCCCATCGTAAGCTGAACCGGAAGTCCGAGCATCGCCGCGCCATGTTTGCCAACATGGCCGCTTCGCTGATCCGGCACGAGCAGATCGTCACGACGCTGCCGAAGGCCAAGGACCTGCGTCCGATCGTCGAGAAGCTCGTCACCCTCGGCAAGCGCGGCGACCTGCACGCCCGCCGCCAGGCGATCGCCGAGATGCGCGACATCGCCATGGTCAAGAAGCTGTTCGATGTGATCGGCCCCCGCTACAAGGATCGCAACGGCGGCTATACCCGCGTGCTCAAGGCGGGCTACCGCTACGGCGACTCGGCGGCGGTTGCGGTGATCGAGTTTGTGGATCGCGACGTCGACGCCAAGGGCAAGGACGATCTCGCCCGCCACGAGGCCGCCAAGGCGGCGGCACCCGCACCGGCGGCCTGAGCGAAGCTCGCTGAGAGCTCATATGGCTTACACAGGGGCGGCTTTGGCCGCCCTTTTGCTTTTAGCGGCGACGCTCCCGCGCGTCATACCAAGGGCACGACATCTCCACTCGTCATGCCCGCGCTTGTCGCGGGCATCCACGACTTGAAAGCAGAGCAACTTCACAGACGTGGATGGCCGGGACGGAGCCCGGCCATGACGATGCCCTGAGTCATCACCAAGCACCGTTGGTATCAGATCGGCGATGGGCCGGGAGCGCAGCATCAGGCTTGGTGGAGAGCGTGCAGTCCTACTTCCGCTTCGGCCGCTCGCGGCCGATCGCGTCGTAAAGGTTGACCGGCGCGAAATCGTCGGTGATGAGCTCGCCCTGCGCCGCCTGCGAGCGCGGATCGTCCATGCGACGCTTGAGCGAATCCGCAAGCGGATGGCGAAAGTTGTAGCGCTCCTGCAGCGCGGCGGCCCGGCGCGCCAGCTCTTCCTTGTCCGGAGCCGCAGCCATGCTGGCGACCGCGATCACCTCTCCGGCACCCGATGGATAGAGATCGAGCGTCGGAAACACCTCGCCGAGCGTCTTGACGGTCGAGTGATAGAGCTTGGTGCCGTCGTGCACATTGGAGGCGACGGCGCCCCCCGGCGTAAGCCGCTGCTTGACCAGGGTATAGAATTCCTTGGTCAGCAGATGGAACGGCACGAAACCGCCGCGATAAGCGTCGAGCAGAATGAGGTCGTAGAGGCCTCTGTTGCGATTGAGGAAGACGCGGCCGTCGCCGTCGAGGTAGCGCACCCGTTCGGTCTCGCGCAGGCCGAAATATTGCTTGGCCACCTCGACGACCCGCCGGTCGATCTCGACCGTGTCGATCGCGACATCCGGCATGAAGCGCCCGAGATAGGTGGAGATCGAGCCGCCGCCGAGGCCCAGCATCAGCACCTTCTTCAACTCGCCGGGATAGATCGTGGCGATCGTCATGACCTGCGAATAGCGCAGCACCAGCGCGTCCGGATCGCGCAGGTCGGTGACCGATTCGGTGTAGTCCCAGCCCTTGAGCTGGAACGACATGGTGAGCTCGCTCCGCCGCTTGTTGACATAGATGTCGTTGTATTCGCTCTCCACATGGGCAACGCGCCCGTCGGGGCGCTTGAGCATGGCCGCGCGTATGCTCTCGTCGATCAGAGTGTCCGCGCGAGCGGCGGGTGCGGCGCCCGCCGCAATCAGTCCCGCCATCAGCAGGATCATGGCGCGGCGCTGCCCCAGCCGCGAGATCGCCACCAAGACACATCCGCAGAGCAGACCGGCCGCACCGAGCGAATAGGTGATGGCCTTGGTGCCGATCAGGGGAATGAGGACGAAGGTCGTCCCGAGCGTACCGACGATCGAGCCTGCGGTGGAAACGCCATAGACCGTGCCCGACACGGTGCCCGATCGCTCGGCGCTGCGCAGCATCAGCCTGATGGCGAACGGCGAATACATGCCAAGCAGCGTCACTGGAAACAGCAGGATGGCGAGCGATGCCACCAGGCTGCCCGCCCGCACATCATCGATATCGGCCAGCAGGAATTCGAGCAGCGCGTCGGAGAAGGTAGGGAGTGCAAGGAAATAGAGCGAGGCGACCAGTATGGTCGCGCCCAGCACCAGCGCGGACGCTGTGCGGTCGGCCAGCCAGCCGCCTAGGAAGTAGCCGAGCGTGAGGGCCGCCAGCACAGTCGAGATCAGCGCCGCCCAGGTATAGATGCCGCTGCCGAAATAGGGATTGAGGTAGCGCGAGCCCAGCATCTCAAAGCTCATCACGATCCCGCCGGTGATGAACGCGACGATGTAGATGACGCCCGCGGGGCCGGTTTGGATGCCGGCCGCGCCGGCCGGGGCCGCGTCGCGAGGTGGCTGCTCCGATGCTTGGTCCACGTTCTGTTTCCCCCGTATGCTGCCCGACCGACTTGGGCCATACTAGCTGTTATCGCGCGCGAGTGGGGAGGGCTATTCACGGGTGGCCCGTGTCCCGATGCGCTCGACTGGCCCGCTGTCACCGAGGCAAACACGTCGGCATGATACGCTTGCAGCGGATCACAACGTCGGGCCGCATGAATGCATGCGAAGATTGCGAGGAGGTCTATACAGCCTGCCGTCTAGCTGGCAAGAATACCCGAGATGGTCGAGACAGATTTCCTTCATGAACACGCGTTCGTGTGTCAAGCAAGCCTCCCTCGTGAGTGCCGCCCTCGCAGCAACTTTCGGTGCGTTCTTGTTGAAGGCGCAGTAATGGTGTCCGCATCGGCCTATGACGCTTCGGCGCCAAGCTTCGAGCGTCATCGCGGACCGCCGAGCGGGGTGCCGGAAGCGGTCCGGGCTGCAATCTTGTCTGTTGTCGGAGCATCGCGTCCGCGTCTGCTGGACCTCGGCGCCGGCACCGGGCGGATCGGATGGCCGTTCGTGGCGGCGGGTGACGATTATGTCGGAGTAGACCGTTCGCTCGGCATGTTGCGCGAGTTTGCGCGGCGTGCCAGCGCCGGCACGACCCGAGCGCTGTGCTTGGTGCAAACAGACGGCGAGCAGCTACCCTTTCGCGACGCGATGTTTGACGCCGTCTTGCTGATTCGGGTGATCAGGGGCGCGCAAGGCTGGCGACGGGTCGTGGTCGAAGCCCGAAGAGTGCTGCGATCCAGCGGCGTCCTGGTCATCGGCCACTCGGTTCATCCACCCGACGGCATCGATGCCAAAATGAAGGAGCGTTTGGCGGCGATCCTCGAGGGATTGGGGGTCAGCTCGTATCACAGGAACACCCGGGAAGGCGTGCAGCCTTGGCTGGAGTCGGAGGCCAAGACGAGCACCCGCATTCGGGCGGCCGTTTGGACCTGGCAGCGAACCCCCCGCGCGTTTCTTGAGCGTCGACCAACCGGTTCCCGGTTTTCGATGCTGCCGAAATCAATCCAGGACCAAGCCCTTGACAAGCTGGACTCCTGGGCCGTTGAAACGTTTGGCTCGCTTGATACGACATTCGAAGAGCAGCATGAATTCGAGCTGCAGGTGCTTAAGTTCCAATAACAAGCGGATGCCTGACATGGAAAAAATGGGCGATACGACGCTGACCGAGCTGGGACGCCGGTTGGCGGCGGCTGGATCGCTGAGCGATGCGGGCGTGCAGCGCGCCACCAATGCCACGCCTGATTTTGCCATCCTGCCATGGGTGAACGTGGTCAAGATCGGCGGGCAAAGTATCATGGATCGGGGCCGCAGCGCAGTGGGCCCGCTTGTCAACGAGATTGTTGAGGTTCTCAAGGGCCAGCGTCACAAGATGATTCTGGGAACCGGCGCCGGCACCCGCGCCCGCCACGTCTACAGCTTGGCGATCGATCTCGGCCTTCCTGTCGGCGTCCTTACCGTCCTCGGCACCGCGGTCGCCTGGCAGAATGCGCAGATGCTGCAATACCTGCTGGCACAGCACGGCGTCGCGTTTCTTGAGCCGGAAGGTTTCGCGTCGCTTCCGCACTATCTCATGGAGCGTGGCGCGGTGATCTGCCAGGGGATGCCCCCGTACAAGCTCTGGGAGACGAATCCGAGTGTCGGCCGCATCCCGCCGGAGCGAACCGATACCGGATGTTTTCTGATCGCGGAAGTTTTCGGCGCCCGCAAGATGATCTATGTCAAGGACGAGAACGGGCTCTATACCGCCGATCCGAAGAAGGATCCGACAGCCACGCATATTCCCCGCATCAGCGTGCAGGATCTGCTGGCGCGCGACCTCAATGACCTTATCGTGGAGCGCGCGGTCCTGGACCTCATGCTGAGCGCGCGCAACATCAGGGAGATCCAGTTCGTCAACGGCCTCATTCCGGGTCAATTGACTGCCGCGCTTGATGGCAAGCCAGTGGGCACGACCATCTTCAACGCGCATACCGCGCATGGACAAACGGCATGAATGACAAGCAATCCGGTGCTGAGCATGTCGTGTCGCGCCTGATGCGCGAGTCGCTGATGGACAAGACCCTGATTGCCGGGACGGAGTCGCCGGTCCGCGCCATCCTTCCCAACCTTAATGTGATCCAGATCGGCGGCTCGTCGATCATGGACCGCGGCCACACTGCGGTGCTGCCGGTGCTCGACGAAATTGTCGCGAACCGGTCCGACTTTACACAGGTCATCGGCGTGGGGCCCGGGGTGCGCGCGCGGCACATCCTTTCGGTCGGTCTCGATCTCGGCCTGCCCACCGGAGCGCTGGCCACGTTGGCCGCCAAATCGGCCGCGCAGAACGCCTATATGGTATCGTGTCTGCTGGCGAAGCATGGGTTCGTCTATCTGGAGGCTCCGTTCGTGGTGCAACTGTTGCCGGCCATGTTGGCGGCGGCACGTGGTGCCGTGTTCAACGGCATTCCCCCCTACGATCTGTGGGAGCACCCTCCGGCGCTCGGCAAGATTCCGCCGCACGGCAGCGACGCGGGGTCCTATCTCGTGGGTGAGGTGTTCGGAGCGCGCATGATCGTTCTCTTGAAGGACGTGGACGGGCTATACACAGCCGATCCGAAGACGCACCCGGGCGCCGAATTCATTCCGAGCATCCGCGCCGCCGACCTCATCGGCATGCAGCTCCCGACGCTGCCGATCGAACCGGTGGTGCTGAAATTGCTCATGCGCGCGAAACTTGCCACGAGTATCCGAATCATCAATGGCCTTGTTCCCGGCAATCTGTCCCGGGCGCTTGCGGGCGAGCCGGTCGGCTCGGTGATCTCCGCATAGGGACAGCGAACGCCAGTTATTTTGCGCGGCTTGGGAGGACGGGTCGCCGTCGGAGCGGTCCCTTCGGGTTGCGCCCGCTCGGCTTGGCCGCGACGGCCGCAGGGGCGAAGGGGGGCGCCCTTCATTTGCCACGCCGGTGGCCCTATATGTGGTGCATCAGAATCGGAATGAGCCAAATGCCAATGCGCTCCCGTTTACTCGCGCTTCCGCTTCTGGCTGCCCTGGTTGCGGCCGGCGCGGACGACGTCTCTGCCCAGGACCGCCGGGTGCCGGCCTCGCCGAACGAGGTCCGGCTTTCCTATGCGCCGGTGGTCCAGCGCGCCGCGCCCGCGGTGGTCAACGTCTATGCGGCCCGGGCGGTCGCCAACCGCAATCCGTTCCTGGACGACCCGATCTTCCGGCGCTTCTTCGGCGTGCCCGGCGGCGGCGCGCCCAGCGAGCAGCTGCAGCGCTCGCTGGGGTCCGGCGTGATCGTCGACGCAGGTGGGCTCGTGGTCACCAACAATCACGTCATCGAGGGCGCGACAGAGGTGAAGGTATCGCTCCACGACAAGCGGGAATTGGAGGCCGACATCGTGCTCAAGGACCAGCGCTCCGACCTCGCGGTGCTGCGGATTCGCGGCCAAGGCGAGCGCTTCCCGGCGATCGATTTTGCCGATTCCGACGCGCTCCAGGTCGGCGATCTGGTGCTGGCGATCGGCAACCCCTTCGCGGTCGGCCAGACCGTGACCCACGGCATCGTGTCGGCGGTGGCGCGCACCCAGGTCGGGATCACCGACTACCAGTTCTTCATCCAGACCGACGCTGCCATCAATCCCGGCAATTCGGGCGGTGCGCTGGTCGACCTCGGCGGCAAGCTGGTGGGCATCAACACGGCGATCTTCTCGCGCTCGGGCGGCTCGCAGGGCATCGGCTTTGCCATTCCGGCCAACATGGTGCGGGTCGTGGTCGCCTCCGCCCGGGGTGGTGGCAGCACGGTCAAACGGCCCTGGCTCGGCGCGCGGCTGCAGGGGGTGACGCCTGAGATTGCCGAAAGCATGGGATTGAAGCGCCCGGCGGGCGCGCTGGTGGCAAGCGTCGCACCGGCGAGCGCGGCAGCCCGCGGCGGGCTGCGCACCGGCGACTTGGTCGTGTCCATCGATGGCCAGGCGGTCGAAGACCCGAACGCCTTCGATTATCGCTTCGCCACCAAGGCGCTCGGCGGCACCTCCAAGCTCGGAATCATCCGCGGCGGCCGTGAGACGACGGCGACGGTTGCGCTCGAAACTGCGCCTGACACGGCGCAGGACGAGCTGGTCATCGGCGCCCGCTCGCCCTTTACCGGAGTGAAGGTGTCGAGCATATCGCCTGCGCTCGCGGATGAGCTGCGGCTCGACCCGTCCGCCGAGGGCGTGGTCGTGCTCGACGTCACCAACGGATCGCCGGCGCAGAGTTTCGGCTTCCGCAAGGGCGACATCGTGCTCTCGGTCAATAATCAGAAGATCGCCAATCCGCGCGATCTCGAACGCGCGACCGCCCAGCAAGCCCGGGTCTGGCGCATCACCATCAGGCGCGGCGGACAGCAGATGTCGGTCGTTCTGAGCGGATGAGCCCGCGCGCCACCCGCGGCGCGGGGCCGAGCCTGTTCGCGGCTGCCGGCCTCGATCGTGACGCGCCGCGCCCGCTCGCCGACAAGCTGCGGCCGACTAAGCTTGCCGATGTGGTGGGCCAGGACCATCTGCTCGGACCCGACGGTGCGCTCACGCGCATGCTCGACACCCGCACGCTCGGCTCGTTGGTGTTCTGGGGCCCGCCCGGCACCGGCAAGACCACCGTGGCGCGGCTGTTGGCGGAAGCGACCGAGCTGCATTTCGAGCAGATCTCCGCGATCTTCACCGGCGTCGCCGACCTCAAGAAGGTGTTCGAGGCCGCCCGCGCCCGGCGCGAGACCGGCACTGGGACGCTGCTCTTTGTCGACGAGATCCACCGCTTCAACCGGGCGCAGCAGGATTCCTTCCTGCCCGTGATGGAGGACGGCACCATCGTGCTGGTCGGCGCCACCACCGAGAACCCGTCCTTCGAGCTCAACGCGCCGCTGCTCTCACGCGCCCGCGTGCTGGTGTTCAAGTCGCTCGATGCGGCGGCGATCGAGAAGCTGCTCAAGCGGGCGGAGACGATCGAGGGAAAGGCGCTCCCGCTTGATGAGGAGGCGCGTTCTGCGCTGGCGCGCATGGCGGACGGCGACGGCCGCGCCGCGCTCACCCTCGCCGAGGAAATCTGGCGTGCCGCGCGCGCGGGTGAAACGTTCGATGCCGCCAAGCTGCAGCAGGTGGTGCAGCGGCGTGCCCCGATCTACGACAAGGCGCAGGACAGCCATTACAATCTCATCTCGGCGTTGCACAAGTCGGTGCGCGGCTCCGATCCGGACGCGGCGCTCTACTACTTGTGTCGCATGCTCGACGCCGGCGAGGACCCGCTCTACCTCGCACGCCGGGTGGTGCGCATGGCGGTCGAGGACATCGGGCTCGCCGATCCGCAGGCGCTGGTGATCTGCAACGCCGCCAAAGAGGCCTACGACTTTCTTGGCAGCCCCGAAGGCGAGCTCGCGATCGCGCAGGCCGTGATCTATATCGCGACCGCGCCCAAATCGAACGCCGCCTATCGGGCCTATGGCGCCGCCATGGCGGCCGCCAAGGAGGGCGGCTCGCTCTTGCCGCCCAAGCATATCCTCAATGCGCCGACCAAGCTGATGAAGTCGGAAGGCTACGGCTCGGGCTACGACTATGATCACGATGCGCCCGAGGCGTTTTCCGGCCAGGACTATTTCCCCGAGGCGATGGGGCGCCGGCATTTTTACGATCCGCCCGAGCGTGGCTTCGAGCGCGAGATCAGGAAGCGGTTGGAGTACTGGGCGAAGTTGCGGAAGGACAGAAACACGTGAGCACGTTGCGGCTGGTTCACGCGGCGTTTGGGCTGTGCATGGCGACAGGGGCTGCCGCAGCCGAACCGGTCGAGGGGCGCTGGGCGCTCAGTCCCTTTGCGTGTGACGGCGAGGCGTTCACCAGGCCGCAGACGCCGCTCATTGTCAGGCCGTTGTCGGTGCACTGGTACGATGCCAACTGCAGCATCGTGTCGAACTACAAGGTCAACCAGACGCTCTATCTGCAAGGCCGTTGCAACGTCGCCGGGCGCGTGGAAACGATCCCGATCATGCTCGAACTCTTGCGCGCTGATCGCCTGCGCGTCGGCTGGAACCGTGAGCCGCTGCAGGAGATGCAGCGCTGCCGGTGAGCGTCGTCGGGGGATGTGCAAGGGTTGGATCAAGAGTGCGTGTAGGATATAAGAGCCTACTTTGGAGAGGCTGCCATGAACAAACAATTGAGCGATGCGATAGTCCGTCTAAAGGAACTCCCGGAGGAGCGGCAGGAGGCAGCAGCATCTCTGTTACTTGATTTTCTCGATCACGGTGACGATTTCGAGCTTACGCCGGAGCAGATTGCGGAGATCGAGCGCCGACTGGACAGTAACGACGTCGCGACGGACGAGGAGGTCAAGGCTTTCTTTGAGCGCATGAAAACATGAAAGTCGTTTACCTCAAGTCGGCCCTGAGGGATTTGGAAGTCATAAGAAGCTATATCGCGAGAGATGATGCAAATGCTGCGAGACGTGTCGTTGCGCAGATAGAGTATTCCGCCAAGCGACTGACAAGATTCCCGTATTCCGGACGTATCGGGCGGCGCGGAACGAGGCTCCTTTCTGTGCCGGGCTTACCCTATATCGTGATCCATCGTGTTCAAGACGAAACAGTGACGATCGTGGCGATCTTTCACGCGTCTCGAAACCGGCGATTTCGCTGATTGGTCTCGCGCCTTCCAATATCGCAGCAGGTTCAGTCGTCAGCCGCTACTTCCCCGACTTGATGAATGCCAGTATCTGGTCGCTCAGCAGCGTGTCGGCGGTGTTGATCGCGTAAGACTGCGACATGTGATTGTGCTTGGGCTGGAGGAGCGTGCGAATGCAGCCGCGCGCGCTCGCGCACATCGCGCTCTTGAGCTGCTCGAGCTGCTCGACCATCCAGGGCGGATCGAGCTCGGCGGCGTTGGCCATGAACGGGATTGTGCTCTTGATCAGGCCGGGCAGCGCCGAGCGCTGCGCATAGAGCGAGCGGTCGGCGCCGAAATAGGCATTGCGGCCTTCGCCCTCTTCGAGCTTGGTCAGGTCGAAGCCACCTGACGAGAACATGGCGCCGGCAAGCCCGCTGCCTTTCGGGCCATGGAACTCCGGATGCGCCACGTAAGTGGCCACATGGGTGGCACCTGCGGAATGGCCCATCAGGTAGATGCGGTTGGCATCCCCGCCGTGGGCCGCGGCATTGTCGGCCGCCCAGCGCACCGCCATGCCGATGTCCTCCTGGCCGGCCGGCCAGGGCGATTGGGGCGCCAGCCGATATTCGATATTGACGCCGATCATGCCGTTGCGGTTCGCCCACAGCATGATGTTGTCGTAGAAGGGGCTGTCGGGGGCGCGCTTGCTGCCGCGCACGAAGCCGCCGCCATGCACGAACACAAAGATGGGCCGTCCGGCGCCCGCGCCTTCGGGCACGAACAGGTCGAGGGTGTTGCGCTCAT
>Ga0209683_10000294_pt1 | contig 20100 bp, 18 predicted proteins | sample DOMMetBare2Fresh_FD_187474 | JGI IMG/M metagenome (GOLD analysis project Ga0209683, IMG submission 187474) | Wetland sediment microbial communities from St. Louis River estuary, USA, under dissolved organic matter induced mercury methylation -... | ecosystem: Environmental > Aquatic >... | reverse complement strand
TACTGACGCCATGACCATGGAGGTCTTTTACTATGAGGAGCAAGAAGTCCGCGCCTGAGAGCCCGGAGCTTCCCACCCGCAAAGCGGAAACGCCGGACGAAGCCAGAAAGAACGGACGCACGGATCTTTTGCGGCGCAAAGTGATTTCGCGCATCGGCCTGGGCGCGACATTACTGGCGCTTGGCGGTCAGGCCTATGCCTTTCTTCGCTCTTTGGTGCCTAACGTTCTTTACGAGAATCCACAGCGATTCAAGATCGGGACAGTAGAGCAGTTCAGCGAGGGCGCAAAGTTCATCGACGACAAACGCATCTTCATCTTTCGCGAGAAGAATACCTTCCATTGCATTTCTGCCGCCTGCACGCACCTCGGCTGCACGGTAAAGATGCTGCGCTTGAATCAGGTCAAGAAGGTCAGCGTGCGCGGCCGCGAAATCGACGAGCAGGTGGAATTCGCGTGTCCCTGTCACGGCTCAAAGTACTACGGCGACGGAACTAATTACTCCGGCCCGGCGCCACGGCCGCTGGCTCACTACAAGATAGAGATCGCTCCCGAAGACGGTCAACTTGTGGTCGATACGTCAGAGGTCGTGGCGCGGGACTTTAGATTGACAGTTTAGAGAAGGGAGCAACTCATGGTGACAAGGCGCTCAACCTGGGAAAGGCTCACGAACCCGCGCGCAACCTGGGACAAGATCAAATGGACCTGGCAGCCTGAGAGCAACCGCGAGGCTGGAGACTCCGTAGTCAGGAACTTTTTGCTGCATTGGTTTCCCGCGAAAGTAACTCGCGAGAGTCTTTCCTGGAACTATTCATTCTGGCTCGGCACAATCTCTGCAGTCCTGTTTCTGATTCTCATCATCACCGGCATCCCTTTGATGTTTCTCTATGTGCCCTCGGTCGAGCGCGCCTACCTCTCCGTAAAGGATTTGGAGTTTGCAGTCTCTTATGGCTGGTTTCTCCGTGGGCTACACCGCATCTCAGCACACCTGATGGTCGCGGTGGTCTTCCTGCATATGGTACGTGTGTTTCTGACGGGCGCTTATAAGAACGGAACGGCCGTCAATCAGAATCGTCAGCTCAACTGGCTCATCGGAGTTGTCCTGTTACTGTTCACGCTGCTGCTCTCCTTTACCGGGTACCTGTTACCGTGGGATCAGCTTGCCTACTGGGCGATTACGGTGGGGACGAACATCGCCTCGTCCGCGCCGGTCGTCGGTGAACCGCTGCGCTTTGTTTTGCTGGGCGGTCGCACAATCGATCAAAACACGCTGATCCGTTTCTACGTGCTGCACTGTTTCTTCCTGCCGATGGGCGCGCTGCTGCTTTTCTCTTATCACATGTGGCGCGTGCGCAAAGATGGCGGACTCGCCTGTGTCGACAAGCTTTCGCTGGCTCAAAAGCAAGAGAAGGTCGCGCCGCTCAAGAGTAAGACTTACTCGCTGCTGGGAATAACCAACGGCCGGACAGTCCATGTGGAAACATCCATAGTTGACGAGGACAAGCACACGGTGATGTCGTCGCCCAACCTCACCAGACGACTTCTGATGGTCACGCTGGCGACCCTGGCAGTCGCTGCGCTACTGACCATTTTGTTTCACGCGCCACTCGAGGAAGCTGCCAATCCGAGTGTCACACCCAATCCGGCGAAGGCGCCCTGGTACTTCCTCTGGTTGCAGGAACTGGTCACCGATACAACCTTCACCATCGGCAGTATCACAATCAACGGCGCGCTTATCGGCGGAATTATTTTGCCTGGGATTCTGGTGCTTGCCGCGCTGGTCTGGCCTTACCTCGATAAGTCACCGGTGCGCGCGGTGGGTGTCTGGCTGGCGACCGAGAGACGGAAACAAAACACTATCTTTCTCATCATCGTGGCTGGAATTCTGATCCTGACGATTATTGGGACTTTTCTGCGCGGACCGTATTGGAATTGGTACTGGCCCTGGCAGAGTTGGCCCACCATGCCGCGAAAATTCTAAGGAGAGGCGAAGGTGTTTAAGAAAGATTCTATCTTGCTCTACTCGTTCGGCGGCATAGTCTTAATCGTCACGGCCGGGGTCTTCTGGAATTACTACACGCCGCAATGGCAGGAGTACCAGGATGAATTTCGCGAAATGGTCGCGAAGAAGTTTGGCCCTGCTCGAGCCTCCCAGGCCCCGCGCGGATTGCAACAGATCTGGGTGAAAGATCTGAATCGCGTAGATCGCTGCACAACCTGTCACGAGGGGATGGAATGGAAAGGTCTGGAAAGCGCAGCCAATCCATTCAAGTCGCACCCGCAGGAGATTCTCAAGAAACATCCGCTCAATGAGTACGGCTGCACGATCTGTCATGGTGGTCAGGGTTATGCGACAGACACGGATTCGGCGCATGGCTTTACGCCAAACTGGGATGACCCGCTCCTGGGCAAACAAGTCAGCGAACTCTACCTGATAAAAGATCGCAAAGCGATGATGCAAATGAACTGCAACGTCTGTCATCGCTACGAACGCGAAACGGCCGGCGCCGATTATATCAATCAGGCCAAGCAACTGCTGCAAACCAAAAATTGCCGTGCTTGTCACACGATCAACGGACGTGGCGGGGTGATTGGTCCCGATCTGACGTACGTCGGCGACAAGTCGCCAGAGCAGTACGACTATTCGCGCATGCTGGGTGTGAAAACGGCCTTTGCCTGGCACGTTGCTCACATTCAGAACCCAAAATCGCTGGTGCCGGAAACGGTTATGCCGAACTTTAACCTCAATAGCCGCGAAGCCCAATCAATGGCGCTGTTGGTAATGAGTTGGAAGCGAGCTGACATCCCCACTCGCTACTGGCCCAGCGTCAGGCTTGCAGAAACACAGACCGCCGAAGAAGCGGAAAAAGAAAAACAGATGCTCACGGGTGAGGGCTCATTCTTCGTCAGGAAGGGTTGCTTCGCCTGCCACTCGATTACTGCGTTCGATGTTAAGTCCGCCGCGGACATCGGCCCTGACCTGTCCTTTGCGGTTTCGGACGTGCAGAGCCGCTTTGGAAAGACGCTGGAAGATTTCCTCGCTAAACCTACGGGTACCATGGCAGTCGTCCTGTCCACTCAGATCCAGCTAACGGATGACGAGAAGAAAGAGGTGGTCGAGAAGCTTAAGTCCGCGTATCAGAAAAAGTTGGACCAGCAGGCGCAGGCTGCCAGTGAAGCGTTGAACAAGGCAACAGCGACGCCCCAGAAAAAGTGAGACGGGTTCGACAAACCTCAGTTTGTCGTATGCGCGCTAAAAACTTCAATTGCAAAGATCGGCGACAAACAAATTTGTCGGACATTCTCGAAAGGAGAAACATTACGATGAAAGGCAATCATACAAAACTGACCTGGTTTGGTCTGGGCATTCTCAGCGCGATAATCGTAGCCGGCGCGTTTAGTTGTTCAAAGCGACCCAAGGTCGAACGCGGCGACGTCGCCGAAGCCGCCGTTGCGACTTACGTTGCCCCCGGCGATACGGACGAGTTCTACATGTTCTATTCGGGCGGGCATTCCGGCAACGTCTATGTGGCCGGCGTCCCTTCGATGCGTCACATTTCCACCATTCCTGTCTTTGCGCCCTATCCGGCGACAGGCTATGGCTTCGATAAAGGATCGAAAGAGATGCTGGGTGCTTACACCTGGGGCGATGTACACCACCCGGCGCTGAGCGAAACCAAAGGCGATTACGATGGCCGCTGGCTCTTCGTTAACGACAACGCAAACAACCGCCTGGCGCGCATCGACCTGCGCGACTTCAAGACCAGGCAGATACTCGGCCCGATCCCCAACATCTCCGGTTATCACGGCGGTTCGTTCGTGACGCCGAATACCGAGTACGTACTGGCGGCTTCACGCTTTTCAGTCCCGCTGCCGAAAGGCACATACGAATCAATTGAAAACTACGCGACGAAATACAACGGCATCGTGGCAGGCGTGCCCATCAATCCACAGACCGGGGAGATGAGTGTCGGCTGGCAAATTTTGATGCCGCCGTTCGATTTCGATCTCGGCGACTCCGGCAAGGGCGTCAGTGAAGGATGGGCTTTCTGGACCTGCTACAACTCGGAGCGCGCCACCGGCAAACTCGAGGTCACTTCGACGCAGAAGGATCGCGACTACGTCGTCGCCTTGAACTGGAAAGCGGCCGAACAGGCGGTCAAAGACAACAAGTTCAAAATGATCAGCGGCGCTAAAGTAATCGTTCCGAAAGAAGCGCCCGGCGTCGTCTATCTGATTCCGGCCGCCAAGAGCCCGCACGGCGTCGATGTCAGTCCGGACGGCAAATACATTATTGCCAGCGGTAAATTGCAATCGATCACTACGGCCTTCAACATGGAGAAAATTCTGACGGCGATTCAGAACAAGGATTTCAGCGGCGACGAGGACGGGATTCCGGTCATCAACTACGACCACGTGAAGGATGCTGAGGTCAATGTCGGATTGGGACCGCTGCATACGCAATTTGACGATCAGGGCTACGCCTACACCAGTCTTTTTGTCGAAAGCGCCGTGGCCAAATGGAAACTCGGCACCTGGGAAGTCCTCGACAAGATTCCGATCAGCTATAACATCGGGCACCTCTCTACCGCCGAAGGCGACACCATGCATCCGGCGGGAAAATATTTAGTCGCGCTCAACAAACTTTCGCATGGCCGCCACATGAACGTTGGCCCATCACAACCCGAAAGTTCGCAACTCATCGGCATCGGCGGCGATAAGATGAAGTTGCTTTATGACGCGTTCACTGAGCCAGAGCCTCATTACGCTCAGATGATTAAGGCCGACAAGCTCAAACCGATCGAGGTCTACCCCAAAGAGGAAATGAAGGACGCCAATGCCGTCTGGGACGTGAAGGACACTGGCGCCACGCGCGACGGAAATAACGTGCTGGTGAAAATGGTTGCCGCACGCAGCAGCTTCGAACCCAGCAAGATCGAAGTGACGCAAGGCGAACACGTAACCATCTATCTGACCAATATTGAACAGACGACCGATGAGCTGCATGGCTTCGGGCTCGGCGAGTACAACATCAACGTGGTGGTCGATCCGGGTGAGATGAAAGTTATCGATTTTGTCGCCGACAAGGCGGGGGTCTTTCCCTATTACTGTACCAACTTCTGCTCGGCGCTCCACCAGGAGATGCAGGGGTACTTGTTGGTCAAACCGAAGTAGCTTCTATCTGGAGTTCTTGATTGGTCGCCCGCCGACGGGCAACGGTCTAAAGCCTGGGGTGAAGCGGAGCGGAGCGCCAGGCCAGGTGGTCAGGAAATCGGCAGCCAGCGAAAGCAGGTGGCAGAGTGAAGAAGTTATCCTGCGGCCCGGTTCGCTGGCTCTGAACCAGGCGGCAGGCGAATAAGGAGCAGTCAACCATGAGTAATGTTCTTGAAAGAGAAACACATTTCTTCGAACTGCCGCTCACGCTAAAAAGCCGAGCGCTGATCCTCATCGCAGTCCTGGTGCTGCTGCCCTCCTTTTTCTTCCCGCTCTGGAACATGAGCTTTTTTTCGAACCAGTACACCGACGGACTTGTGCTGCACATCTATTCATATCAACTGGAAGGCGGGATGACACCGAACCGTGACGACCTGAGAGAAATCAACTCGCTCAATCACTACATCGGCATGCGGCCGCTGCTCGAAAGTGACTTCAGCGAGTTTACCTGGGTGCCGCTGGTCATCGGCCTGCTGATGATTTTGGCGCTCAGAGCCATGGTTATCGGGAAGATGTCCAACCTGGTCGATGTGTTTGTGCTCTTTACATATTTCGGCCTGTTTTCGATGTGGAGTTTCTACCATCGGCTTTACCTGTATGGCCACAACCTTGATCCAACCGCCGCGATCAAGGTTCCGCCGTTCGTACCACCGTTCTTTGGGTCAAAGCAGATCGCAAACTTCACCGTCAACAGTTTCCCCGGGCCGGCTTCTTATGCGCTGTTTGCATTCGCAATCTTGCTGCTGATCGCGATCCTTCTTTCGGCAAAGCGGTCCAAAGGGAAGGGAAATGAACAGGCGGCTTCAGCCTAGCATCGTTCAGATCTGTGTTTTAATACTCGCCGGCAGTTCAGCGGCGGCGGCGGCGACGCTCGTGGTGGGCGGTCCCGGCGCCCAGTATCAATCCGTTCAGCCGGCAATTGATGCCTCTCAGGCCGGAGACACTATTCAAGTCCGCGCCGGCACCTACACAGGCAATCTCACGCTTCAGAAAAAAATCATTCTTACCGGCCTGGGCCAGCCGACGCTGCGCGGTGCAGGTGCCGGGAGCGTCGTTACAGTTTTCGCCGATGGCTGCGTCATTCGCGGGTTTGTCATCGAACACAGCGGCGGCGACCTGACACGCGAAGACTCGGGCATTCTGCTCAAGTCGAGCAACAATCAAATCGAAGAGAACCAATTGCGAGACATACTCTACGGAATCTATCTCTACGGTTCACACGGCAACACTGTGCGGCGCAATGGAATTCGTGGCCGGCCGGAATTGGAAGAAGGGGACCGCGGCGCCGCGCTGCACCTATGGAATTCACCGGACAACATCATCGAGGACAATTTAATCTCCGAAACCCGCGATGGGCTCTACATACAGAGTTGCAACGGCAATCAGATCCGCCGCAATCGTGTCTCAAACCTGCGCTACGGTTTGCATTACATGTTCTCGGACCGGAACGTATTTGAAGACAATTTCTTTTCAAACAACGTGGCGGGAGCGGCCATCATGTACTCGAACAAGATCGAGTTTCGCCGCAATGCCTTTGTCCACAATCGCGGGTTCAGTTCATTTGGCATTTTATTTCAGGAATGTACTGACTTGCTGGCCGAAGATAACTTCATCGTCGACAACGCGACCGGCATCTTCATGGAAGCCCTGCGCAATACAACCTTCCGCCACAACACTATCGCCAACAACGACGTGGCCATGCAGATGTTCAGCAGTTCCGACGGCAATGTCTTCACCGAGAACAATTTCATTGACAACCTGAGCCCGCTGCAACTCATCGGCAGAAGCACGACCACGAAATGGTCAGAGAATGGGCGCGGGAATTTCTGGAGTGACTATGATGGCTATGATCTGAACGAAGACGGTCTCGGCGATGTACCCCTGAAGATCCAGAACGTCTTCGAGTACATGGAAGGCAATCATCCGCGCCTGCGCCTTTATCTTGACAGTCCGGCGGCGCGAGCGATGGCCGTCGCCGAAAAGACGTTCCCGATTTTAAGAGGCTCTTCAGAAATAGACGAGGCGCCGCTCATGAAACCCGTGGCCCTGCGCTATCCGTTCGCAACTGAACAGCCCGCAAAGCGTATGCATGCGGGATTGATGATGGCTTCGCTACTGATTCTAAGCGCCGCAGCAATGGTGATCTGGAAAGGACAACGGCCCAGGCGACAATGACTATTCAAGTCCGAAATCTGACGAAGAGATTCAAAGACTTCGCGGCGGTCAATGACGTATCGTTCGAGATTGCAGCCGGCGAGTGCTTTGCGCTGCTCGGACCAAATGGCAGCGGCAAAACCACCACCTTGAAATGCATGGTGGGATTGAGCCTGCCCACTTCGGGCAGCATTTCGGTCGCAGGCCTGGATGTTCTGCGCCATGGCCGCGAAGCGAAACGGTTGATGAGCTTTCTGCCTCAACGCGTTGATTTCAGCGAGCAGTTGACCGGGCGCGAGGTGCTGGAATTTTACTGTCGCCTGCGCCGCATCCCGACGCGACGAATATACGAGACGCTGGAAACGCCGAATTTTCATTTCAACGGATTTTTTGACCAATCAGTCAGCCAGTTCTCAGGCGGAATGATTCAGCGACTGGGCCTTGCGGTTGCGTGCTTGCCCGATGCTCCAGTGCTGGTTTTGGATGAGCCCACTGTGAGCCTCGATCCCAGCGGCGCAATTCAGTTCCGTGAGTTTCTGGCCTCACTAAAGCGCAGGGGCAAGACGATTGTGTTTTCGTCCCACATGCTCGCGGATGTCGAACAGCTTGCGGATCGCGTGGCAATTTTGGTCAGCGGCAAACTGGTTGCGTTGCCATCAATCGCTGCCCTGCGCGACGAATTGGTGCGCAGTTCACGGATGCGAGTGATGTTGGCCAATCCCGATGAGCGACTGCCTGCTGCATTGCGCGCCTGCGGAGTTGAGAACGCCACCCTAAAAGAGAAATCCCTCCTAATTACTTCCCGGGCGGAGGATCGTCTGGGGATATTGCAAGCGATCGAAAGAGAGGGTGGACGCATTGAAACCTTTGTTACTGAAGAATTGTCTCTCGAAGACATCTACATGAGATATGTGACTGAAGAGAATGTCAGAACGCATGAGAAGGAAACAGAAGAGTGAGTACGGCGGTGATGTCGTTGCCTTGCTCCGGAGGAGCACGATGTTTATAGCATTGCCACTGCCTCCGGTTCTCCACTTCGGAGCAGCGAAGTGTTTCAGATGATGCGCTATTCAACCAGTCAGCACACTCCGATCCTGCGCAGCTTTCGGAGGGTTTTTAACGCAAGGATCTATGAACACCTGGTCCCTGCGGGACTGGTCAAACTAGTTGCGATGTTGTCCCTGCTGTTGCTCATAGGCTGCGACGCGAACAGGTTCGAGCCGGTTGCTCTGGCGCCCGAAGACGTGTGTAGCTATTGCAAGATGGCGATTTCGCAAAAGCGTTATGCCGCCGAGTTGATTGACAGCGAAGGGCAGGCCTTTAAGTTCGATGACATCGGCTGCATGATTAATTTCATCAAGGGCAAGAAGAACCCCGCGAAGACTGTCGCTCACTTTGTAATGGATTTCGATGAACGTCAATGGCTGAAAGCCGAGGACGCCTGTTACGTTCGTGCTGCGGAATTGAGCACGCCAATGAACGGAGGAATCATCGCCTTCAAAACTGAATCGAGAGCCCAGGAAGCAGCGGGCAAATACCAAGGTAAGCGGCTTGGCTTCGCTGATCTTTTTAAGAATGAGCACTGACAACGATTGACCGCCCACTTTCGACCAGCCCGGGCGGGGAAGACGGTTGCCGGTGGTAGTAACAAGGTTTTCACATGGATACGCACGCGATCACAACTATTGCCAGGCAGGAACTGGTTATCAACATTCGAAACCGTTGGACGCTTGTGTTTGCCGGTGTCTTCGGCGTGCTGGTGCTGGCAATTTCTTACTTCGGATTGGTCACTGGCGGAACGGTTGGATTCCAGGGTTTCGCGCGCACGTCGGCGAGCCTGCTGAATTTGGTGCTTTACATCGTCCCCCTGGTGGCCTTGACTATGGGCACGCTCAGTTTTACGAGCGAGAAGAGTGCGAGCGAGTTATTGTTTTCTCAGCCCGTAACCCGCGGCGAGATCCTGCTCGGCAAATTCCTCGGTCTCTTTGCTTCGATTTTCGCCGCGATGCTGCTTGGCTTTGGTCTGGCGGGCATCATCATCGCCGCCAGAGCTGGTGCTGACGGCGCGTTGCGCTACCCTGTGTTCATAGGCTTCTCACTGCTCCTGGCGCTCATCTTTCTCAGCTTATCAGCATTCATTTCGGCACTTTGCCGGCGCAAGAGCAAGGCGTTTGGGGTCGCGCTTTGCGCGTGGTGTTTCTTTGTACTGTTCTACGACCTCGTGGTGATAGGCGCGACGTTCTTGTTAAAGGAGCGAACGGCCAACGCTTTTATTTTCGGCTCGCTCTTCGGAAATCCCGTCGACATGGTGCGCGTGGCCAGCCTCATGACGCTCAACGGCAAGGACATTTTTGGAGCAGGCGGCGCAGCGCTTTTGAGATTCCTCGGCGGTGAAGGTCTGTCCATTGCCCTATTGCTCGTCGCGCTTGGCATTTGGGTTGCGGCGCCGCTCTGTTTTGCGCAGCGCCTGCTCAGACGCCAGGATATTTGAGGGACGAGAAAGGTGTCCCCTCCGCCGCACCGAGCTGGAGGTTTATTGCGAAATCCAGCGCTCTAAAGATCCCACCTGCAAACAGGTTGACGAGTAAGTTCAGAGCAGAGGCGAGATGAGAAAACTTTATGTGGCTGGAGCCGGGATGCTCATCATTGTCGCCGCCGCAGTCTCGCTGTTTTACTTTCGCTCCGACGAGCGATCTGAGCGGCTGCACTATGAACGCGAAGAGACGCAAGTCATCATCTCAAATATCCCCGGCGCCGGTCTCACTCTCTTCAAAGCGGGAAAAGATCTGCAAGCCACAGTCGCTATGCCGCCGTTAAATGGCGAGCGAATCTGGCTGCCGCGGGGAAACTATTTTCTGAAGGCTGAACAGTCTGCGCGGACGTTCTTTTATCCAATCCCGCTCACCGGATATCGCGCCGGTCCTGACAAAGAAGGCACGTTTACCGTCACTATTCGTGCGTCAGGCATAAACTCGCCGCGCGGGCTGCTTCCTGACTGGCCCGATTACGTATTTGTGCCCAGTGGTCTTTTTCTTTTCGGCGATCACATGCGAGTGCAAGAGCCGCACTACGTTTGGCTCGGCGGATTCTTTATCGCCCCATTTGAAGTAAGCAACGCGGAGTTCCGGGCGTTTCTGGCCGATCCTCATGGATATTTGGACGATGCAAATTGGACGGAAGCAGGCAGAAAGTGGAAGGCTGGAAACACTTGGCATGCGACTGCGCTCATAAAACCTGCTGATACTGATTATCAGCGCTTCGGCCAGCCCGACCAGCCGGTCGTGCAGGTAAATTGGTTCGAAGCAAACGCATTTTGCAGTTGGCTGACCAAAAGTGTTGGGGCAGGGAGATGGATATTTGCGCTACCTTCCGAAGGAGAATGGGAAAAGGCTGCGCGCGGGCCGGATAATTTTGATTATGGGCTGGGCCTGAACATCAGCGATAACGAAGTGAGTCTGTATAACTGGAAGAAGAATCCGGGAGCAGAAGTCACAGTTGTTGGTCTTAAAGAAACACGATCAAAGTATCAACCCAATCGCTATGGTGTCTATCATATGACCGGCAATGTAGCTGAGTGGACCCAGTCGCTCTATCGCGCCTACAGCCGTCAGCATCCCTACGTCGATGACGACGATCGCAATCGCGATGAGATGGCGGGCGAGCGTGTCATCCGCGGCGGCTCCTGGTACACCGCGAGCATTGCGGTTCTTTACATACCTTATCGAGAGAACTTTCGACCCGAGGTGCAAACGCCCTATCTCGGATTCAGAGTCGTTGTACGGCCCGTGCCTTAAGCTCGCAGCGTCCTGCACTCGATTGGTTTGCGCAGCAACTCACGCGTCATATAAGCCCTTGGGCCTCGATGTTAAGGAAGCTCAAGTCCGGCGAATCCGATGTTTAGTCTAATGGCTGGTTCAAGCGCTTCAGCGCTTCCTCATACTCTGCCGGCTGACAAGTGCGACATCTTCTTTCCCTTTAGCGCCGATATCCGCTGTTGCAATACACCTTGAAACAACTTTGCCGATTGGGAATAGGAGGATGAGGACATCGGTCTTACAAACGTAGGACTGGTAGTGTAATCAGGGTTGTCCGCGTTAGAAATAATTGAGGATGCAGGAAGGCAATATGACGGAAGCTGAAGCAACACACTTCGCCAGGCAGTGGGTCGCGGCGTGGAACAGCCACGACCTCGAAGAGATTATGTCGCACTATAGCGACGATGCGGAACTGATTTCCCCGTTGGCGGAACAGCTGCTCGGCAGGGGCGTGTCTGCAGTTCAAGGCAAGACTAACTTGCGGGGGTATTTCCGTCGCGGACTCGAAGCATTTCCGGACTTGAAGTTCACGTTGTTGAGTGCTTACACCGGAGTGCAAAGCGTGGTTGTAAGCTACCAGAGCGTCCGCGGCATGGAAACCGCTGAAGTAATGCGCCTCAATGAGGAAGGGCTCGTCTGCCGGGTGATCGCGCACTACTTCACGCCTGCTCCGATCCCGGATAACGGCTCTGCTCGCGCGTGAAGACGCAATTCGTGCGATGAAAATCTGCCACACTTTAACTGGCCTTGGCGATAGCAGTCAGGAGTATGAACCGGTCAGTCACGTCCGTTCGTCGAGTTTCCTGAGGCCTGCCAAGGGCAGGCGTAACGACTCGGCGCCGACTCGCTTAACTGGATTAGTCGATGACCAGGAGTTTCGCCCCAACCCGGGTTGAGGAACGATGAGGGTCCACGTCGTCCCCGACTTGATAGCTCATACCCGGCTGCAGGACAAAGGTGCGTCCATCTTTTAGCTCGGTATGTAGCTCGCCCTCCAAGCAGAAGAGAATGTGACCTTTCTGACACCAGTGGTCAGCTTGATAACCGTGCGTGTATTCGACCAGGCGAACCCGGATATCCCCAAAGTTGCGGGTTTGCCAATATGCAGGACCCGTTTCGCCTCGATGTCTGGTACGCGCAATTTCAGACCATACGACAGTCTCAAAAGGGAAGCTTGTCATTTGCATAATTTGTGATCCTGAACGACCCGAGAACCCTCAGGCCCAGCCGTTTGCCATAGAATCAGATTATTCCCTCGAAGTGGTGGGTGGGACGTGCCACTCGCAGGATTGTTCATTGTCAAACTAATTAGTCAACGCGGTCCGCACGGCGACCGAGTGTTTTTCAAAGATACCGCTCGCGTATCACGTTGAGATGTCGCACTTCGTGCCCCGCGATGTGATAGGCGATAGCGCGCACGCTCATGTATTTCCCATCCGCTACGCCGCCCAGCTTTAGGGACGTGTCAGCAAGCCCACAGTACAATGTCAGAGTTGCCGCACGCACGGTCACCAGCTCGGCCAGCAACTCGTCAAGGGTTCGCTCATTTGCCGCGGAAGTAAGCGCGTACGCGTCCTGCTCAAAGCCCGGCAACTCTGTTGCGTCGCCACGAGCGAACCGCAGGGCACGGTAGGCATAGATCCTTTCGTCGTCGCTAATGTGCTGCACAATCTCCTTGACCGTCCATTTGGCGGGCGCATAACGGAAGGTAAGGATCTCGTACGGCAAGCTGTTGAGGAACTCTCGAGTACGCGTAAGATTTCGCTCCAGATGATCGAGCACGCAGCCGTCATCCGGCAGCAGGCCAATGTAGCGGATTGCCTGTGGCGGATATTCGTTTACGCTGGGCTTCTCGATTCTGCGCATGCCCGTTTCTCCGTCCCGGCTGAAATCACACCGCCCTTCTGCAATGGCTCACCCAAATAGCTGTCTGAACTGTGCTGTGTCGGTATATTGCTGAAACCTTACGATCTTTCCCTCGCGAAAAGTGAAGAAGTGGGCGAATTGCGCACGCGCATGTTTCCCATTCTTGCGGTAGATTCCGCTGTAATAACCATGACTGACGACTGTATCGCCGGCGTCGAGTATCTCCGCTGGAATGCTGGCAAAGCCGTCCCAGTCCGAACCTATCCGCATGAACACGTTATGCAAAACCGACTCTGGCCCGATGTACGGATTCCCAGCGTCATAGATAAAATTCTCAGCTGCCCACCATTCTACTTTTGGATCCAGAACCGCCAGGACCGATGGAACATCACCCCTGGCGAAAGCCCCATACATGTCGGCGACGATCTGGACGTTTTGCTCTGACATTTGTTCCTCCCGGTTTTTCGGAAATTGATTTCCTGGCGATGTCGCGGTAATTTCGCTTGTGTTGCTGCACCTACCTCGTTCGGGCATCCAGAATCTTTTCTTTGTAAATGGCCGCAAAGAGCTTTTCGGCCAGGTCGTAATTGATCAGTTTCAGCGAATTGTATTGCTCCAGCGCCGGTCCTCGCTGGCCGAGCTGGAGATAGAGAACAGCCAGGTTGTTGTGCGCTTCCGCGAGATCGGGTTTAAGCAGGATGGCTTGCTTGTAAGACTCAATCGCAAGTTTCTGGCGACCGGCCTTGGTGTAGACGTAACCAAGGTTGTAATGCGCGCAGGCAATACGAGGCTCAAGCAGGATCGCTCGTTGCAGAGACTCAATGGCGAGGTCATATCGGCCGAGGGAGGCGTAAGCTAATCCCAGGTTGTTGAAAGCCACTGGGTATTGCGGGTCAAGCCGGATGGCCTGTTGAAAAGCGGCGACCGCTTCATTAGCCCGGCCCACTGCAACGTACATGTAGCCCAGGTTGTTATGGGACGTCGCCAGGTTAGGATGCAGTTGCAGGGCACGCTCCAGCGCTGTAACAGCTTCGCCCGGCCGGCCCAACTTGAAATACACAACTCCCAGGTTGTTATAAGCAGTGCCTAGATCTGGTTTGATTTGCAGGGCTCTTTGACAGCATTCAAGTGCCTCCTCGAAGCGGCCCTGTTCGGAATAGGCAAAAGCTAACTCGCTCAAAGAGTCGGCACGGTTCGGTTCGAGCTGAAGCGCTTGCTTGAGACTCTTCACGGCTTCGGCAAAGTGTTCAGTTTTATTGAAACACACGCCCAGGTTGTGATAGGCGACTGTCAGGTTTGGGTTCAGGCGCACTGCCTCCTCAAAAGCGCCAATTGCCGCAGGGAAGCGGTCCTCAGTTTCGTAGACCCACCCAAGATTGTAGTGAGCCATCGGCAGTTCAGGCCGGAGCGCAATTGCGCGCTTCAATAGACTGACAGCCTCCTTGAAGCGATGAGATTCAACCAGGGCCACCGCCTGATTGTTGAGCGAAGCGGCCTCGTCTAAAGTCTGATCTATGGACTGAAGTGTTTTGCCCTGCGCCGCCGGCACCGTCAGCAGCGAACCCAACAGCAACAAACTAAACCAGTTCAGATTCATTTGCCTGATCATGGTTGCACTCACCTCCCCACAGCGATACAACTAAAGTACCTTTGCCGGTGGTTGAATATTCCCGCCATTGGCCAGGCAAAATGAGGCATAGGCTGCGAGTCAGTCGCAGTGCCTGACGGCCAGTGATGCAAAAAGAGCGACCTAAAGAAGGATCGCTCTCCTGCCTCGTCTTCCGCTTGTGAACGTTTAGAAAACGTAACGTAGTTGGAACTGGCCGATGCGCCCCGCACTGACGTTACCGATATTCAGGTTCCCGGAATTGAACCGGAAGTCATTGAAGGCCGTGTCCGTCACGTCACCGGTTCCGGGAGCAAATTGTGGCGTGTTGAAAGCGTTGAAGTAATCAAAGCGAATCTCGAACCTGCTGGTTTCCGATCCAAAAAAGCCGGCAGGGATCGCCTTGGTCAGACTCAGATCCAGGCGGTTCTGCCTGGGCCCGCGCAGGATATTGCGTCCCGCAAGACCTGTGCGAATTGACTCGCTGACCAAGAAACGAACATTTGCGGGATTGATCGGATTGCCATTGACGTCAGAGAAGCCGGTGGGCGAGGTGACGCCTGAGATAAAGTTTTGGGCAATTAAGTTCGAGAAGCCAACCGAATTCGCAGGCGCATTCGGGTTGCTAATCGCCGGACGGTCGTTTAAAGCGCTGCCGTCCCCGTTCAGATCTATGCCGCCTACGAATGGAGTTTCAACGTTACCCGATTGCAGCCGGTAGGTTCCGCCGATCGAGTAGCCGCCTAACAGTGCATGACCCAGTCCGGATTTCAACAGGCTCGGAACATCGTAGATAAAGGTAGCTACAAATCGGTGCGGTGCGTCAAAAGAAGCCAGGCTGCGATCCGTTCGGCGATTAAATGGATCTGAGCCGACGCTGGACCCACCGGTCGTGACGAACACCTCGCTGTTCACATCATCAATCGCTTTTGAGTAGGTGTAGGCAAGTCGCAACAGTAGCCCACTCTTGAAACCGCGATCGAGACGGGCTTGCAACGAGTTGTAGGTTGAGTCGCCGCCATTTGTTCGCGCAACCACTGAACCGCGATTGCGAAAATTCCGGATGAGTGTGTTGAAACCGCCAATCCCGGGATTCAACTGCTCGTTGATGAACAGCCGCGTTCCCCTTGAGCCCACGTATGCCACATCTGCAATGAGATTAAACGGCAGCTCACGCTGTATGCCGAAGTTGTAGACATATGTCTGCGGATTTACGAGATTACCCGGAATCGTGTTAATGCTCGCGAATGGATCTGGAGTGCCGGTCGTGGGCAGCGACGCGACCCCGAAGCCCGCGATGCCCCGAGGATTCGTAGCTGCCGGCAAAGACGCGCCAAAATTTGTCACCCCAAACGAGTTCGGAACCGAGGCTGCGGTATTGCTCAGAATGTTGTTGAAGAAAAAGTCGTAGTTGACCGCAAAGCCGCCGCGAATCACTGACTTGTTCTCGCCAAACAATCCTTTAAAAAAGTGTGGCTGGTAGGCAAAACTGACGCGGGGCGCAAAGTTATTGTTGTCGCGCTGCTGGCGCACGGTGGTCTCCACTGGCTGATCAAAACCACCGAAGGCCGGAAAGCGAATGGCGTTGAACGGCGTGCCGTAATTTTCATAACGCAGCCCCAGGTTCACTGTTAGATTCGGCTTTACCCTCCAGGTGTCGTTAATGAAATAGTTCTGGTAAAAGGCGTTGGGAAGAATTGTTGGGCTGCCGAACTGAATTGCAGCGCCGCCTCCGCCTCTGCCGGAGAATTGATCGACAAAGTTTGCAAAGGAATTGAATCCACCGCCCCCGGCGAAGATCAGTGTTCCACGAGAGTTGAAGGGAATACCCTGTTTCGAGCGCTGGACATTGAGATCCGCCCCGAAACGGAGAGTGTGATCTCCAGCGGTATAGGAGATCGTGTCCTGCAATTGGTAATTATTGAAAAGGCGTCCCTGTGGAAACACTGACGGCAGGCCGATCGAAGTGATGCCCTGTCCCAGGCCCGCTCCGGTGAATAAAAAGACTGGGCCGGCCTCTCCCACCTGCCGGTCGCGGGGCGCAAATTGCACATTGAATCGCCCGTAACCAAAACGAAACTCATTCGTCGCTCTGGTCGAAAGATTACGCGTGTAGTTCGCGTAGAAGTTTTGCACCCGGCTGGGGACATCAACTTCAAATCCAGGAAATGGCGAGTCGTTCTGAAACTGATTATTGAAAGCCTGATCGTCAAGCACATAACGAAAGGCAATGCTGTCTTTCTGGGTGGGGGTCCAATCAACCCGCGCCAGATATTGATTGTCATTGACTGGCTGCGTACTGCTGACTGTGGTCTCGCCAAAGTCGATATTAGGACGGCCGTTGCCCAGGGCCACGCTGGAGATTTCGCGCTCGCCGCGCAGATTTCCCACGATGCTCAAATAGCGATCCAGGTTTGGATTTGCGCCCACTGGAAACAGAGAGCGGAGAGCAGCAAAACCCGAAGCGGTTGGCACACGCACCCTGGCATCGGTGCCTGAGCGGAACCGGTCGCCTTGATAAGTGCCAAAAAAGAACAGCTTGTTTTGCTTGATTGGTCCACCAAGCGAAAATCCAAAAGTGTTCTCAACAGCTATCGGCTTCCGTGTGCTGTCAGCTCTCTGGCTGGCGGTCAGGGAATTGAAAGCGCTATTGTTCAGCACGTCATAGATTGAACCATGAAACCGATTGGTGCCGCTGCGAGTAACTACATTGACGACGGCGCCGCCGGCCCGGCCGAATTCCGCCGAGTAGTCGGACTGAAGTACGGTGACCTCGTTGTAGCCATCGCGCAGGACGGGAATATAGAACTGCCCGGCGATGGAGTTGTCATTGTTGTCGAGTCCATCGATCAACTGATTATTTGCGCGGGCGCGCAGACCGTTGACCGAGAACTCGTTGCCCTGCACGAAACCGCCCGCCAGCGGGCCAGGATCGGTTACACCCGGGAGGGTGAAAACGATGCTGGTCGGATTCAATGCCGGTGTCGGCAAGTCCGTGATTTCGCGCTTGCTGAGGGTGTTGACGCGCGCGCCATCCTGAGTCTGCAGGATCACGTCATCGCTCGACGTAAGATTGACCACTTCAGACTGTGTGCCTACCTCGAGTTGAAATTGGACTGTTGTTGTTTGCGCCGCAGTTACGATAACGTTATCGCGGCTCACGGTCTTGAATCCGCTCTGACTGACCTCCACTCGATAAGACCCGGGGTCAACTGCATCGAGACGGAAACTTCCGTCGGCAGCCGAGACCGTTTCGCGGCTGACACCTGTGCTTACATTTGTGATTCTAACTGTAGCGCCGACGAGCACCGCGCCATTGGGATCAGCGATATTTCCGACCATAAATCCTTTGCTGGTCTGCCCGAACGTGCTGGCGCTCAGAACCAGCGCTAGTAGCACAATGGAGCCAAAGCTAATTCTTCTCACGACCATATCTCCTTATTAGAAAGCGATGTCTTTGTTCGGGGAGAGCATTTTCCTGGGCCGTCGCCGGTGCTGCTTTTTACCTGCCAGCCCCCGGGCCCGCGGGCCGCGGCGTTCCACCAACTTACCGCGACCCGCACTCTATTACTCGGTTTGGTTACCGTTTATTCCCAATGTTGTGTGGCTTATAAAACAGGTCCCGGCGCAAGGTGTTCAGGATAAGGGTCAAGTTCGCTACTCGGATTGCCCTTAGCGCCAATCTGCCGGCGCGCTTTTCGCGCTGCGCGGCGCTGCATAGCCAGTCTCTTTCTTATAACTCTAATTCTTCTCATGGTCCCTCGCCGCGCCTGAGTATTCTCGAGATAAAAACTTCAAGCCATCTGTTGCCGAAGTGCAAAGTTCACCGGTAGCGCCTGCGACTCGTAACCCGGGTGAGGCGATGTTGGCTTCGTAAGCTGGTCGCGCAACTTTGTGCGAGCCCGATGTAATTGCGACTTCGAGGTCCCTACGGCACATCCAAGCATCTTGCTGATCTCATGGTGCTCAAATCCTTCAACGTCGTGCAGAATGAACACTGTGCGATACCCTGGCGCCAATCGCCTGATCGCCTCATTCAACGAGACGCGGGAAACCAGCGACATGCGCGCGGGGTTTTCGGTTCCAGGGACAATTCGAAGCGGCTCTGTGCCGTCCTCGGTCGTTCGCTCTGCCCTGACAGCTGGCTTGCGGAACCGCATTAGCACTTCATTCACTGTCAAGCGGTGGAGCCAGGTGGTGAATGATGCCTCGCCGCGAAATGTCTTTAGCTTGCGAATCAGCTGAACAAAAACGTCCTGGGTCAGATCCTCAGCCGCCGGTTGGTCGCGCGTCATGCGCAGACAAAGATTGAACACGCGACGCCGATATGTCTTGTATAGCTCCTCAAAGGCCTGCATATCGCCAGCGGCGGCTAGTCGCACGTTGCAATCAATCGTAGTCATTTGCTCACCTCCGGTAGAGGCCTCGAGGGCACTGAAAAGATCAGCTCCTGAGTCGAGGCCCGCTTCCCGTTCTGAAAAGGTCACTCCGGACTGCCCACTATCGTTATCGTTCCCGTCTTCATTGCCGTTTCGTGGCTTGCCACAACAGCCTTCGCCGCGCGCTCAGCGCGAGACTGCGAGAACATCCGGCCGGTGCTGACGCCAGCTGCCCACACCTCGGAAAGGAAATACTGGTCGCCATAACGATTGAACACCAGTCTTGCCTTGGTCGACGGGTCCAGCGTTGTCACGGGAGTCGTCAAGCGAAACGCGCCCGAGTTACCACGCAGTTTGCTAATCAACAGGAGATTGTCTCCATTACCTTGTGAGGCGCGGCCAATAAGATATTCGCCGGCCGGTAATTTCTTGTCTGCTACCTCGAAATCAAATGGAATGTTTGCTCTCAGCCGGTGGGCCAGTGATTGGCCCTGGGCCGATCCAACGGCACTGACAGTAGCGATCACCACCAGCATACCGATCTGCGCTAATGCTTTTACAACCTGCTTCTTCATACTTTCTCCCTCTTTCTGAAATGTTGGCTCAATTGCCACCGTTCACTAGACTGCGGGGAGCCTCTTCTTATTCCCTGGTCAGCTCGCGACTTGAGTTCTTGCATTGCCACACGGCAAATAGGCTGCGCAAGGTGCAGCAGGGAAGGATTGCCCTTTGCAGATCGACTCGTGGAGCTTCTTGCGAGCGCGCGCCAGGCGCGACATGACGGTGCCTATCGGAGTTCCAATAACTTCAGCAATCTCTCTGTAAGATAGTTCCTGCAATTCGCGCATCACCATCACTTCGCGAAATTCAAGCGGCAGCTTCTCCAAAGCGTCCGTCACCAGCTGTTGTTGAGCGTTTCTAATTAGCGCAGCTTCCGGATCAGGCGCATCGGACTGTTTCATATCCAGCGCCTCGTCGGACTCGAATGACAGTTGCCACGATCTGTTTCGCTTCAACCACGTGTAACTGGTGTTGCGCACAATCTTTAAAAACCAGGCTCGGCCATCC
>Ga0209683_10000293_pt1 | contig 20155 bp, 21 predicted proteins | sample DOMMetBare2Fresh_FD_187474 | JGI IMG/M metagenome (GOLD analysis project Ga0209683, IMG submission 187474) | Wetland sediment microbial communities from St. Louis River estuary, USA, under dissolved organic matter induced mercury methylation -... | ecosystem: Environmental > Aquatic >... | reverse complement strand
ATCGAACAGATCCGCGTGTAGACAGAATTCGGAAGTTCAATCTCACGCCAAATGCGCGTCGCGCAAGGACAAACTCGCTGGCGGCTTACCGGAACTTCGGCTTAAACACAGAAATGTAGTGCCGACTTTCTGGCCAAGTCGTTGATTCCGCGTCACCCGAAAGTCGATATTGCGCAAGTTGGGTTAGAGGTGCATGCGAGCGCGTTCTCCGCAACTCCCGGCTCCTTCGCGCGTGCGCGTCGACGACAAGGCCCGCCTTCGCCGCAGTCGCAACCCATTGCGCATCCGAGTTTGGCAGGTGGATGCAACCCTTGGTCTCTGCACGGCCGACGCGCGGGGCGGGCGTACCGTGAATTCCCTAGCGTGACTTCGTAAGGCCGAGCCACATGTTGCTGATCGTACTGCGACGGTGCCGCGCCGTCCCGCTAGGTGGACTGAAGCAAGCGAATCAGCAGGTCGATCATGTCGTTGCCGTCGGGTGACTTCAGCCGGTGCTCGCGCAGCACGCGGGCGACGTCGGCCTGAGGCAGCATCTTGTAGTCGGCGCGGATCAGGATGCCCGCGATCGCGCGCTGCACTTCGAGCGACCGGGCCAGTGGGAACAGGCGGGCGATCTCCTGCAAGCTTTGCGGATCGGCGATGCGCTGCCGCGCCAGCGTCTCGAGGGCGCGCACCTGTGCGCCGGCGGCGGTCATGCGCGCGATGCCCGACGTGACGGCACGCAGTTCACCGACATCGGCCAGCGGTCGATGGCGCAGGTAGACCTGCGCGATCGCGACATCCTCGTCACGGGAACTCGTCAGTGCGCGAACGGTGCGTTCGTGAGCCTCCGCGCTTCCTAGGCACGCCAGCACGGCCGAATGCGTCACATCGCCGGGTCGCGCAGCACCCGTGGCCAGCAGTTGCCGCGCGAGACCTGATTCGCTCTCGCGATGATTCGCGCAAACGAGATCGACCTCGGTCTTGCCTAGACTGCCACGCGCCATGCGATCCGCGATCATGCGGAGGAACTCCGCCTGCTCCTGCGGGGGCGACAGCCACCCGAGGGTGCGCGCCAACGCCATCATGCGGGTCTGCACCGCCGCTTCGTCGGCGTCGCGTGCAAATGCAAGGTAGCGGTCACGCGTGCCGCGGTCGCCTTCGATCGCACCGAGAGCCGCCGCCACCTCGGGCACGAGCCGCTTCGCCGGACCGATCGAGGCGGCATAACGCTCGAGATGGTCGAGGAACATGCGCACTTCGGCCATGTCGCGCTGCAGCACCTCGTGCATGAAGGCAATCTTCTGTGCGTCTGAGGGCCGATCGTCCGCGAAGCCGCACATGTCGCGGCGGAAGCCCGTCTGCGGATCGGCATCGGTCAGGCCTCCGACGGCGATCATCGAGCTCGACGCGAATAGGTTCAGGAGTGTCGGACTCGCGCGGCCGCTCGCGATCTCGCCCGGGGGTGCCGATCGGAAATAGCGCTCGAGCAGCGGCCCAGCGGTGCGTCCGAGTGGCGCCTTCGACGAAAAGCCGTAGAGCACCGGCACGCCCTTGAACACGTGGCGCAGCCGGTCGCGATTGCTCTCGCCGTAGCGCTCGCTCAACAGGGCGGACAAGCGTCGGGCGTCCGCCTGCGAATGGCCCGACTGGGTGAGGCTGCGTGCGACCTCGGCCGAGGCGACATTCCTCGGCTCCGACTTCAGGGTGTTGCACCCGAACAGATACACTTCCTTGAGTTGCGAGAACAGTCCGTTACACGATGCGCTGCAGGACGCGCGCTGCAGCTCGTGCACCGTCAGGAACTCGCGGTAGTCGAAGCGGTCGGTGTAGAACTCGGTGCCATCATCGAAATGGCCCGAAATGATGAGCGCATCGCAGGTTACGCCCCGCCGGCAGGCCGAGGCCAGCCAATCCGGCTGCCCGCGCTGTACGAGTTCGACGAACCGGTAGTTGTCGCGCGGCAGATGTCGCTGGAACGTGTCCTTTTCGTCGGATGAGTTGATGGTGACGGTGCACACCGTCTTCGGATCGGCGCTTGCTGCGGACGACCACGCCGCCCCCAGGCACGCCAGGAGGGAGGCCGACGCGCCGAAGAGGAATCGGGGCAACGTGGTTCGACGTGGCATAAGGTCAGTATTTCACAAACCGTGCTGGCGACGAAATCAAGTAGAGCCGATCGCGCGCCCGTGGCGTCCCGTCCCGCTCGGACCCGGCGAGGCGCTCATTGCGATTGCAGGTTCCGTATCAGCGCGTCGACCATGTTGTCGCCAGGGGGCGACGGCCGGCGGTCCTGGAGCAGGGTGCGCACGAGTTGCCGGCTTGCGATCGTCCGCCGGTCGGCGCGGATCAGGATGCCCGCGATCGCGGCCTGAACGGACCATGACGAAGTCTCCGAGTAGAGGCGTATCAGCATGTCCAGAATCTCGCGATCGGCCACATAGTGCCGGCCTAGGGCTTCCAGCGCGCGCACCTGCGCATCGGACGGGCGCATGCTGGCGATGCCGGCTGCGACGCGACGCAGCTCGTTCGCGTCGGTGATGGGCCGGTGCCGCAGATAGGCCTGCGCGACCTGGACATCCGCCTCCCTCGGGCTAACCAGCCCGTTCAGTGTGCGCGCGCGCCCTTCGGCGTTGCCCAGGCAGGCGCGAACGGCGGCGTGCGCAACGTCGTCGGGCGGACCCTCCGGCGAAACGCTCCGGTTGAACGCGCCGTCGAGGTCGTGCTCCTGGTTCAAGGTGCAGGCGAGATTCACCTCTGCCACGCCGACTTCGCTGCGGGCCTGAAGTTCGCCCAGCATCAGCGAGAGTTCGTCCCGCCCTTCGTCGGCCGACAGCCAGCCCAGGTCGCGTGCGACTTTAACCATGCGCACCCGCACCGTCACCTGATCGGCATCGCGTGCGAACTCGAGAAAGCGCTTCCGTGCGGCGGCGTCGCCCGCGATGTCGGAGAGCGCCTGGGCAACCTGCGGTGTCCGCCGTGCGGGGTCGTCGAGCGTCGTCGTAAACCTGTCGATGCGGTCGAGATAGATCCGGGCTTCCGCCGTTCGCTGTTGCAGAAGGTGATGAACGAAGGCAAGCTTCTTCGCGTCCGACAAGCGGTCGTCGGCGAACTGGCACACGTCTCGCCTCACGTCGACGTGCGGATCCTTGTCGGTCATACCCTGGGTCGCGGCCATCGCGTAAGGCGCGAATTGGCCGAGCAAGCGGCCGCTGGGGCGGCCCTGACCGATCTCACGTGCGCCAGTCGTCCGGAAGTAGCTGCTCAGCGCCGATCCTGCGATCGGACCCAGCGGCGCCGTCGACGAAAATCCGTAGATCACCGGAACGTCCTTGAACACCAGGCGCATCCGGTCGCGGCTGCTCTCGCCGTGCCTTTCGTTCAACGATCGCAGGTGGCGCTCGGCCTCCGCCGGCGAGTGCCCTTCGCGCACGAGACTGCGAACGACCTCTGCCGTTGCGCTGCTTAGCGGGTGCGGATTCAGGGTGTTGCAGCCGAAGAGGTAAGCCTCCTTCAGCCGGGAAAAGAGTCCCGTGCAGGAATCGCTGCAGGAGACGCGCTCGAGTTCGTCGACGGGGAGGAACTCACGTGCCTCGAGCCGATCCGAAAAGAACTCGTTGCCGCCATCGTAGTGGCCGGAAATGATGAGCACGTCGCAGGCGATGCCCGCCTGGCAGGCCGACGCCAGCCAATCCGGGCGGTCGCGCTCGACGAGTTCGACGAACTGGTAGTTCGCTGCGGGCAGGTAGTGGCGAAACGCTTCCCTCTCGTCGATCGAATTGATGGTAATGGTGCAAACCGTCTGCATCTCGGCCGCGGCGATCGGCGTCGACAATGACAGAGCCGCTGCGATCGGGACAAGACGGGCCATCAGTGGCCTGCGCATGGAGGCCATTCTATCGATGACCGGGCGGATGCCCAACCTCGCGCCCGGGGAACAGGATCGAAACGGCGGCGACGATCCTGAAGGCGTGTTGTGAATGGCTTTCGAGACAACGCTATCTCGTCAGCAACCCTTGGGATGGTGTGAAGGTCGCGATTGCCGTCGACCCGGTCGTGAAGTCGGAACCGCTGCCGCTGGAGAAGAGGCGCCGCGCGCTCACGGGGGCGGACTGGGCGCTCGAATTCATCTGGCTCCCCGACCTGGACTCGAACCAGGGACCTGCGGAATTGAACTCCGCAGTGTCCAAAGAGACGTTCTTACTGACTGCGCCGACGCGAGGCCGCGAGACCGGCGAGGCCGAGGCCGATCAAAGCGAGAGAACTCGGTTCGGGGATGTTGACCTGTTCGATGTTCAGCGAGACTGCGTCAAGAATGGCGGGCCCACCGCCAGACGGGGGATCGTACTTGGCCCATGCAGTCTTTGAGGTTGCCGAACCGATGAGCGCCAAAACGTTTGCCTCCGTCAGCAGGTAGTCGCCAATCGTCGACGCCGGAGAAGTGAGGCTCACCTTGAATTCCATACCGGCGCCGGCAACATAGAACAGCAAGCCATCGGTGCTTTCATTCGAAATCCGTACGTCCGGCGCACCGGATATCACCGTAGTTGGCTGATTGAGAGTTATCGAAGCTGAGTGAAGAGGGTAGAAGGCGAAGGTGCCGCCAGGATCCACGTAGCTTGCCAAAGCACCTGTGTCTATGACGAACGTTCCCCCGTACGCTCCGCACGGAGGCGGCAGATTGGATACGCCGCAGGTAGCGAACTGTCCTGAGACTTGAAAGGCAAGCAGCGCGGCCATTGCCTGACTGGAAATCGCGGCACTCATAAGCACCATGAGCGTGGTCAGCCATTCCGAAGCGGTTCGTTTCATTTGCCTTCCTCCAATAGTCCGTTTTCATACAAAGCGAAGCAAGAAACGGGCCGATGATCCACAAGCGCCAAACTTACATAATCAATTCAAGGCGTTATCTCCTCCCATCTCGGCCCCTTCGGTACAGATGTTTGCGCGGCAGACAGACATTCCGACGCCAGCAAATGAGCGGCATCTGACCTGCCGCAATCGCCTTGGTGAAGAAACGGAATTTCCATGCAGTCACTTGCTAGAAGTCAAGCAAGCACACAAACACGTCTGTAAAGAATTCCGACACTACTGGCGTGGCGCATCGCAGGAACATTCAAACAAATCGAGCGCGACAGAAGGGGCAGCCGCGCAGCGCTCCGCGCAGCAAAGCGGACGGATTCGTAGTCCGTGATCGGCGCGAGGCGTGGACACATAGCGCCGCCTGCGTCCACCGCGGCGAGCGCTTCATCGCGTGGCGCAGATCGAAGACGATCTGCCTCGGCGAGTGCAGCACCGACGCCGGTGTTGACGTCGGCGTGGCCGCAGATCAGGCAGACGCACTCGAATCACTCGACTAGGCCGCGCTGCGTACTTGCAAGCGCGCGCGGTCGTGGCGTGCACGCCATTGATCGCAGTTGATGAACCGGGCGATGCGGCTGGGGTCGCATGGCGGCCGACCAAGGGTCGGACTAACGCACGATTTCCTGATCGACGTTACGCGTCTATGTTTTCTCTCATCATGGCTAAGAGACCTCTACTGGCTCGGCGCTGCGTCGAATGCGGCAAGGCCTTCAGGCCGTTGCGTCCGTCACAGACGCTGTGCTTCGGCGATCAATGTGCCGACACTCGCGTGGCCGCCGCGAACGATCTGTCCGAAGACTTCGAGGCGCTCGACATAGCCGAGCTGCGCTCGACCGACAGCGACGACTGAGCGAGCGCCCTACAAGCGCGATACACGAACACCTTTGAACAAAGAAAAAGGGGCTGCGATCTTGTCGCAACCCCTTGATTTTTTCTGGCTCCCCGACCTGGACTCGAACCAGGGACCTGCGGATTAACAGTCCGTCGCTCTACCAACTGAGCTATCGGGGAAGAAGCCGCGCATTATAGCGGCGGCATTAATCGATTCCAGTGCGCTCAGGCGTTCAAGACCGTTGCGATTGCGTCGAGGACGTAGTCAATGTTCTTCGTATTCAGAGCGGCCATGCAGATGCGCCCCGACGAAACCGCGTAGATGCCGAATTCACTTCTCAGTCGCTCGACTTGCGCAGCGCTCAGTCCGGTGTAGGAGAACATGCCTCGCTGGCGCAGCACAAACGAGAAATCCCGTTTGACGCCGCGTGCTTTCAGGCCTTCAGCAAAGCGAACGCGCATCTGCTTGATTCGGTCGCGCATGGCTGCGAGTTCCTGCTCCCAGATGGCGCGCAGGCGAGGATCGGTCAGCACCGCTGCGATCACGCTGCCACCGTGGGTGGGTGGCGTCGAGTAGTTGCTGCGGATCACGCGCTTCAATTGACTCATCACTCGAGTCGCTTCGTCCTTGCTTGTGACGACAATGGTCAATGCGCCGACACGCTCTCCGTACAGGGAAAAGGATTTTGAAAATGAACTCGAGACGAAGAACGGAACGCCGGCATCGGCAAACAGACGAACCGCAACGGCGTCGGCTTCAATGCCTTCGCCGAAGCCCTGGTAGGCGATGTCCAGAACAGGAATGAACTGCCGCTCGCCGGCCAGGCGAACAACCGCCTTCCACTGATCGGTGGTCAGGTCGACTCCCGTCGGGTTGTGGCAGCAGGCATGCAAGACCACAATCGAGTTCGGGCCCGCGGATTTCAGTGCTGCTTCCATGCGCGCGAAATCCAATCCGTGCGTCTGCGCGTCGTAGTACGGATAGGTGTCGACCTTGAAGCCGGCGCCTTCATACAGTGCGCGATGGTTTTCCCAGCTCGGATCGCTGATCAGGACCGACGCGTTGGGTTTGATTCGCTTTAGAAAGTCGGCGCCGATCTTCAGTCCGCCCGTGCCGCCAAGCGCTTGCGCGGTGACGAGGCGCCCGCTCGCAATCAGCGGTGATCCTTCGCCGAACAGCAGTTTCTGGACGGCCGCGTCATAGGCCGCGATGCCCTCAATCGGCAGATATCCGCGCGGGTTGGGCGATTCACCTCGTGCGCGCTCCGCCTCCCGAATTGCCTGCAGCACCGGAATCTTCCCCGCATCGTCGTAGTAGACACCGACGCCGAGATTCACCTTGTTGGGTCGCGTGTCAGCCGCAAAGGCCTCAGTGAGGCCAAGAATTGGGTCGCGCGGCGCCAGTTCGACGTCGTCAAAAAGGGCTGAATGCATCGTTTTGGTGGAGGCTGGTTGGATTCCGCGGGCTTGCGGAGCAGGGTAGTTCTCGTCGCGGCTTACGCCGTAACGAGTCTACACGCCGCAGCATGGCCGCCCCATATTGGTGCCTCAGGCGGGCGACCGATGCTGTTTTCTCGGGAAAAGTCAACCCCTCATTCCTCTAGCGTGTGTGACTGTAAGTCTTTGTTTTAATTAGATGGACCGGTTAAGAAATTCCGGTCGCGAGGGCTAGGTTTTTCTGCCCGCAGCTTTTAAAATTTAGAGTTGATTTGACATTATTGCACTGCAAGAAACTATTGTGATCTCGTACCCGAACTCGCCGTTTCAGTTGCATCAGCCGTTTGCTCCCGCTGGAGACCAGCCGGAAGCGATCGAACTGCTTGCGACTGGTCTTCGGGACGGACTCGCGGCGCAGACGCTGCTCGGCGTGACCGGTTCGGGCAAAACCTTCACGTTGGCCAATGTCATCGCGCAGCTCGGTGTGCCGACGCTGGTGCTGGCGCCGAACAAGACGCTCGCCGCGCAGCTCTATTCCGAGTTTCGCGAGTTTTTCCCGACCAACGCGGTCGAGTACTTCGTCTCCTACTACGACTACTACCAACCTGAGGCGTACGTACCGTCTCGCGATCTGTATATCGAGAAAGACAGCAGCATCAACGAGCATATCGAACAGATGCGTCTGTCAGCCACCAAGTCGCTTCTCGAGCGACGCGATGTCATCATTGTGGCCTCGGTGTCGGCGATCTACGGCATCGGCAACCCGAGCGACTATCACGCGATGGTGCTGACGCTGCGGGTGAAGGACCGCATGAGTCAGCGCGATGTGATCGCGCGCCTGACCTCGATGCAGTATCGGCGCAACGAGACTGAGTTCACGCGCGGCACTTTCCGTGTGCGTGGTGACACGATCGATGTGTTCCCTGCGGAACATGCCGAACTGGCAGTGCGGATCGAGCTGCTGGACGACGAGGTCGAGAGCCTGCAGCTGTTCGACCCGCTGACCGGCCGGATCCGGCAGAAGATTCCGCGCTTCATCGTGTATCCGTCGTCACACTACGTGACGCCGCGGCAGACGGTATTGCGGGCGATCGAGGACATCAAGGTCGAACTCAAGCAGCGGGTCGACGAACTTGTGGCGTCTGGGAAGCTGGTTGAGGCGCAGCGCCTTGAGCAGCGCACTCGTTTTGACCTCGAAATGCTTTCGGAACTCGGGTTCTGCAAGGGCATCGAGAACTACACCCGACACCTGTCGGGCGCCATGCCGGGCGAGCCGCCACCGACGCTGGTGGACTATCTGCCGGCCGATGCGCTGATGGTCATCGACGAGTCGCACGTCACTGTTCCGCAGTTGGGTGGAATGTATCGAGGCGACCGCGCGCGCAAGGAGACGCTGGTGGAATACGGGTTCCGCCTGCCGTCGGCGCTTGACAATCGACCCCTGCGATTCGATGAGTTCGAGCGCAAGATGCGCCGCTGCATCTTCGTTTCGGCCACGCCTTCGGACTTCGAACTCGAGCGCTCATCACAGATCGTCGAACAGGTGGTTCGTCCGACAGGCCTGATCGACCCGCGGATCGAAGTTCGGCCCGCGCGCACCCAGGTTGATGATGTGCTGTCGGAAATCAAGCTGCGCGTTGACGCCGGCGACCGGGTACTGATCACCACGCTGACCAAGCGCATGGCGGAAGACCTGACGTCGTTCCTTGCCGAGCATGGTGTCAGGGTGCGCTATCTGCATTCCGATGTGGATACGGTCGAGCGGGTTGAGATCATCCGTGACCTGCGTGCCGGCGTATTCGACGTGCTGGTCGGAATCAATTTGCTGCGCGAGGGCCTCGATCTGCCGGAAGTGTCGCTGGTGGCAATTCTCGATGCCGACAAGGAGGGGTTCCTGCGTTCAGGACGCTCGCTCATTCAAACCATCGGCCGCGCGGCGCGGCACCAGAACGGCACCGCAATCATGTACGCGGACGTGACGACCGATTCGATGAGAAGGGCGATCGACGAAACCGATCGCCGGCGTTCGAAGCAGGAGGCCTTCAACCTCGAACATGGCATCGTGCCGCGCGGTGTGCGCAAGGAAGTGCGCGAAATGATCGACGGAGTCATTGAATCCTCGGCCGCGCGCCGCGAATTGAAGGCGGCGAGCGAAGTTGCGGACTACGAAGTCCTGAGCGAAAAGCAGGTCGCGCGCGAGATCAAGCGGCTCGAAAAGTCGATGTTCGAGCACGCCAAGAATCTTGAGTTCGAGAAGGCCGCCAAGGTCCGGGACCAGTTGGCGCTGTTGCGGGAGCAGGTTTTCGGGGCGACTGGTGGCAATGTGGTACCGCTCGTTCCGACCGAGAAGGCGGCATAGCGTCACAAGGTGATATGGCTTGAAGTAATGGTGATTCGAAGCAACTGTCGGCCGGTTGAACTTCATTGCGGTAAATCGGTCTTCCTACGGAAGTTTGTGACGATGGTTTCATTGGGGTGAAAGAGTGGTGAGGCGCACTGCGCCGAGCCGCATAACACGGGCAGCAAGGACGCCGGCCCGATCCAGAAAGGCGTATTGAAAAATGACCAAAGTACTCTTTGTATGCATGGGCAATATCTGCCGCTCGCCCACGGCTGAAGGCGTCTTTCGCAAGATGGTGCGGGACGCTGGTCTGCAAGGCATCGTGCAGATCGAATCCGCCGGAACGCATGCCTACCACGTCGGCGAGCCACCGGATCTTCGTGCCCAGCAGGCTGCGCGTCGCCGTGGCTACGAGCTCGACGATCTGCGCGCGCGCCAGGTCACCCAGGACGACTTTCGCGATTACGACCTGATACTCGCGATGGACTGGGAGAATCTTGCGCTTCTTCAGCAGCAGTGTCCGCGGGCGCACAAACACAAGCTGCATCTGCTGATGCGATTCGCGGGCGAGCACGACGCCGCGACGGTGCCCGATCCGTACTACGGCGGCCCCGAGGGGTTCAACACCGTGCTCGACTACGTTGAAGACGCCTGCCAGGGACTGATCGAAGTCGTGCGCAAACGCGCGACGATGTACGCGGCGGCCTGATTCGCTCGTACTCGTGGCCGCATGGTCCGAGCACCAGCGGCCACGGTTAAGGTTTGCGCGAGTCGCCGGCAAGCAGGAGGTGGCTCTTTTCGTCGATCAACGAATTGTTGACTATTTTGGTCGGGTTCAATATAATCCCGATCAGTCTTGTCGGATATGCGGAGGCGCCCTTGTCCTCGTTGGCGCCCGTGACTCGGCAAGGTCGATGAGCCAGATACGTGCAGAGAGAGTCAGCCATGCGATTGACAACGAAAGGCCGTTTTGCGGTAACCGCGATGATCGATCTCGGTCTTCGACATCAGCATGGGCCCGTGACTCTGGCCGGTATCAGTCAGCGACAACGGATTTCGTTGTCGTACCTCGAGCAGCTATTCGGCAAACTGCGGCGGCACGCGCTGGTCGAGAGCACGCGCGGGCCTGGCGGCGGCTATACCCTTGGGCGCGGCGCAGCAGATATATCGGTGGCCGACATCATTTACGCGGTCGATGAGCCTCTCGACGCAACCCAATGCCGCGGCAAGGAGAATTGCGATAACGACCAGCGCTGCATGACGCACGACCTGTGGGCTAACCTGAACCGCGTCATGGTCGATTTTCTTGATTCGGTTTCACTGCACGACCTGGTCGAGCAGCAGAAACAGCGGATGTCGCAGCAGGGTATCAACCTGGCGCAGTTGCACGATAATCGTCGGACGGCGCGGCGGCCGGCGGCGAGCGAAAAGCAGGCCGTGTTGAGCTAGGAGCGATGTCGATGCAACTACCGATCTACCTTGACTACTCGGCGACGACACCGGTCGATCCACGCGTGGTCGACAAGATGGTCCCGTATCTGCGCAATCACTTCGGCAACCCTGCGTCGCGCAGCCACGCGTTCGGTTGGGAAGCCGAAAAGGCGGTTGAAGACGCGCGCGCACAGGTCGCCGCGCTGGTCAACGCTGATCCGCGCGAGATTATCTGGACTTCGGGCGCGACGGAGGCAATCAATCTCGCGCTGAAGGGCGCAGCGCATTTCTACAAGGACAAGGGCAAGCACCTCGTCACAGTGAAGACCGAGCACAAGGCCACCCTCGACTCCACGCGCGAACTGGAGCGTGAGGGTTTCGAGGTCACGTACCTCGATGTCCTTCCCAACGGCCTGCTTGACCTCGATGCGTTCAAAGCCGCATTGCGGCCGGATACCACCGTGGTGTCGGTGATGTTCGTGAACAACGAAATCGGCGTGATCCAGGACATTCCGACGCTGGGAGATATCTGTCGCCAGCGCGGGATCGTTTTCCACGTCGACGCCGCGCAGGCGACCGGCAAGGTTGTGATCGATCTGCAGACCCTCAAGGTCGACCTGATGTCTTTCTCGGCGCACAAGACCTATGGTCCCAAAGGCGTCGGGGCACTGTATGTGCGCCGCAAGCCGCGCGTGCGGCTCGAGGCGCAGATGCATGGCGGTGGCCACGAACGCGGACTGCGTTCCGGCACCTTGCCCACGCACCAGATCGTTGGCATGGGCGAAGCGTTTCGCCTGGCCCGGCTCGAAATGGCCACCGAGAATGAGCGCATCCGCATGTTGCGCGACCGTCTCAATAAGGGCCTGTCCGAGATCGAAGAGGTGTACGTCAACGGCGACATGGACCACCGGGTGCCGCACAATCTGAACATGAGCTTCAACTTCGTCGAAGGCGAGTCTCTGATCATGGCGATCAAGGACATCGCAGTTTCGTCAGGTTCGGCGTGCACGTCGGCGAGCCTGGAGCCATCCTATGTGCTGCGTGCGCTCGGCCGCAGCGACGAACTGGCGCACAGCTCGATCCGTTTCACCGTCGGCCGGTTTACCACCGAAGATGAAATCGACTACGCGGTGGATCTCATCAAGCGCAAGGTCGCCAAGTTGCGTGACCTCTCGCCGCTGTGGGAGATGCACAAGGAAGGCATCGACCTGAATTCCGTGCAATGGGCTGCACACTGATTCTGTCAAGGAAGCAAAATGGCATACAGCGAAAAAGTCATCGATCACTACGAGAATCCGCGCAACGTCGGCTCGTTTGACAAGAGCGATGAGGCGATCGGCACCGGCATGGTCGGTGCGCCCGCCTGCGGTGATGTGATGAAACTGCAGATCAGGGTCAACCAGCAGGGCATCATCGAAGACGCACGCTTCAAGACCTACGGCTGCGGTTCGGCGATCGCGTCTTCGTCGCTGGTGACCGAATGGGTCAAGGGCAAGTCGCTTGACCAGGCGATGACGATCCGCAACACCCAGATCGCGGAAGAGCTCGCCTTGCCTCCGGTCAAGATCCATTGCTCGATCCTCGCCGAGGATGCGATCAAGGCGGCGATCACCGATTACAAGCAGAAGCATGGACTTGAAGCGAACGCGGACGCAGCGGCCGATCAAAAGGTCGCCGCTTGATTCTGATCTACGGGGAGTGATGTCATGGCCGTCACATTGACGGAAAGTGCGGCGACCCACGTCGCCAACTTCATTGCCAAGCGTGGCAAGGGTGTCGGCGTGCGCCTTGGCGTGCGCACGACGGGTTGCTCCGGAATGGCGTACAAGCTTGAATATGCGGACGCCGCGGGCCCGGACGACCAGCAGTTCGAAAGCCATGGCGTGCGCATCTTCGTCGACCCGAAGAGTCTCGCCTATCTGGATGGAACCGAACTCGATTTCGTACGCGAGGGGCTGAACCAGGGATTCAAGTTCAACAATCCACGCGAAAAGGACCGCTGCGGTTGCGGCGAGTCCTTCCGCGTATAGGCGGGCGCGCAACGCGAATCGTTCGGACCGTTACCGGCAACGCGGCTGTCCGCAGGTGCTCCAACCCGGCAGCCGCTTTGCTTTTCATGAACTGCAGATTCCTTTCACCGTGAGAACTCCGCCGGATCACTTCGCGCTGTTTGGCTTCGAGCCGCGCTTCGAACTCGATGACGATGCGCTCGACGCCGCGTACAAGCGCGTGCAGGCGCAGGTGCACCCGGACCGCTTCGCCGCCGCGACCGCTGCCGAGAGGCGCGTCGCGGTGCAGTGGGCCGCGCGTGCGAACGAGGCGTTGCGCACGCTGCGTTCGCCCACGCGGCGCGCGGCCTATCTGTGCGAACTGAACGGTGCACCGATCGAGGCGGAGTCGAATACCGCGATGCCGCGGACGTTTCTGATGCAGCAGCTCGAATGGCGCGAGGCGCTGGACGAGGCGCGCAGCGCGGAAACACCGGCACCACTGGCGGCGCTGGCGCGGCAGATCGACGCGGCTCGTCATTCGCTACATGCTGACCTGGCCGATGCGCTGGATATCCGCCGCGATTTCGCGCGCGCTGCCGCCCTGGTGCGACAACGGATGTTCATCGACAAACTGCACGATGAAATCGCGGCGGCCGCCGCCGTCGACGCGTGGGCGCCGGCAGCGCCGCGCGCCGCCTGAAGAACATGTCGCTGCTGCAGATCGCCGAACCCGGCATGTCCGCTGCGCCGCACGAGCATCGGCTCACGGTGGGCATCGATCTCGGTACGACGAACTCGCTGGTTGCCACCGTGCGCCACGGCATAGCGGAAGTCATCGCCGACGAACAAAACCGTCCGCTGCTGCCGTCGATCGTTCGCTATCTGGCCGATGGCGGTGTCGAGGTCGGCTTTGAGGCGCAACAGCATCAGGCGACCGATCCGCGCAACACGATCGTGTCGGTCAAGCGCTTCATGGGGCGCGGCGTCAAGGATGTCGAGCACGTCGAGAATCTGCCGTACGACTTCGTCGATGCGCCCGGCATGCTGCAGATCAAGACGGTCGCAGGCGTCAAGAGTCCGGTCGAAGTCTCTTCCGAGATCCTCAAGACCTTGCGCGCGCGCGCTGAAGCGGCGCTCGGCGGCGAATTGGTTGGCGCTGTCGTGACGGTGCCGGCGTACTTCGACGACGCCCAGCGCCAGGCTACGCGTGATGCCGCAAAGTTTGCCGGCATCAATGTGCTGCGCCTGCTCAGCGAACCAACGGCAGCGGCACTCGCCTACGGTCTCGACAACGCCGCCGAAGGCATCTATGCCGTCTACGACCTGGGCGGAGGCACGTTTGACATCTCGATCCTGCGCCTGACCAAGGGCGTCTTCGAAGTGCTCTCCACTGGCGGCGACTCCGCGCTGGGCGGTGATGATTTCGATCATCGCCTTTATTGCTGGGCTTTGGAGCAGGCGAATCTCTCGCTGCTCGGGCCGGAGGATCAGCGACTGCTGACAGTCAAGGCGCGCGCCGCGAAGGAAACATTGTCCGGCAAGGCGAATGCGACCATGCAGGCACGGCTTTCGAACGGGCACTGGGTCAATCTGACGATCACTGCGGACGGCTTTTCCGGCATGACTCAGCATCTCGTCGGCAAGACGATCGATGCCACGCGCCGTGCGCTGCGCGACGCCGGACTGAAGCCGGCCGATGTCAAGGGCGTGGTGATGGTCGGTGGCGCAACGCGCATGCCGCACGTGCGCAAGGCAGTGCGTGACGTCTTCGAGCGCGAACCGCTGACCGACATCGATCCCGACAAGGTGGTCGCCGTCGGCGCCGCGCTGCAGGCGAACCTGCTGGTCGGCAATCGCACCGCGGGCGACGACTGGCTGCTCCTCGACGTGATTCCGCTGTCGCTGGGGCTCGAAACCATGGGCGGCCTGGTCGAGAAGATCATTCCGCGCAACGCGACGATCCCGATCGCGCGTGCGCAGGAATTCACCACCTTCAAGGACGGCCAGTCGGCGATGGCGATTCACGTCGTTCAGGGCGAGCGGGAACTGGTCACCGATTGCCGCTCGCTGGCGCGGTTTGAACTGCGTGGCATCCCGCCGCTGGTGGCGGGCGCGGCGCGCGTGCGCGTCACGTTCCAGGTGGACGCCGATGGCCTGCTATCGGTTTCCGCGCGCGAAATCACCAGCGGCGTCGAAGCATCGGTGACGGTGAAACCTTCGTACGGTCTCGCCGACGACGACATCGCACGCATGCTGCGCGAATCGATCGACGCGGCGGGCACCGACGTCCTGGCGCGCATGCTGCGCGAACAGCAGGTCGAGGCGGAACGATTGCTGGTTGCCACTCAGGCCGCGCTGCGAGCCGACGGCGATCTGCTTTCGGAAGCTGAGCGCGCGCGCATCGATGCCTGCGTGGCGGCACTTTCCGCCGAGGCGCGAGGCAGCGACTCCGAGGCGATCAAGCGAGCCGTCAATGCGCTTGCCGATGCAACTGACGAATTGGCGGCACGCCGGATGGATCGCTCGATCCGTGCTGCGCTCGCCGGGCGCAGGGTCGATGAGATAGCGGTGAAGTAAGAAGCACCTTCGATGCCGAAGATCACGATCCTGCCGCATGACGAGGTCTGCCCGCTCGGTGCGCAGATCCATGTGCCGAAAGGAAAAAGCATCTGCCGTGCACTGCTCGATGAGGACATTCCGATAGAGCATGCCTGCGAACTGTCGTGCGCATGCACGACCTGCCACGTCATTGTGCGCAAGGGCTTTGACTCGCTGAATCGATCCGACGAAGACGAGGATGACCTGCTCGACAAAGCGTGGGGCCTGACGCCGCAGTCGCGCCTGTCGTGCCAGGCAGTGGTCGACGACGAAGACCTGGTGATCGAGATTCCCAAGTATTCGATCAATCAGGTCAAGGAGGGTCACTGATGAAATGGACTGACACGCTCGATATCGCCACCGCGTTGATGGACAAGCACCCCGACGTCGATCCGCAGTACATCAACTTCGTGGACCTGCACCGCTGGGTGATGGAGCTGCCGGGCTTCAGCGACGACCCGAAGCGTTCGGGCGAAAAGATTCTCGAAGCGATCCAGATGGCATGGATCGACGAAGCGAAGTGACTGGCCGCCAGGGCGCCAGTCACTTCGCTTTCAGCGCTGTTCGGCTGCAAGAAGAGGCTGCGCCCCCTTGGATTTCCCCGGATGTCAGAACTTCTGTGGGCGGAAAATGCCGACATCGGTGACGAAGAGCGTGACCGCGTAGTTTGGCGCGTAGGTTGCGAGCACGTGTGATGCAAGCCGCTCCGCTACCGCGGCGTCGCAGATCACCTTCATCTCGATCGAGCGGTCTGCCTCCCAGCTTGCTTCACGGTCGCCGCGATCGCCTCCGCCACGCACGTCGTACAGCGTGTAGCCGTGCGCACCGAACGCACGCGCATCGTGGATAAGTCCCTTCTCCAGCGCCGCCTCGGCGATGATCACCAGCAGTTTCCTGGCATGCGTCTGCATGTTCAGCCTCCGATCCAGCGCGCAAGCTCGAGGTAAAGCGGAATTCCGATTGTGATGTTGAACGGGAAGGTCACACCGAGGGACACCCCGATCGACAGCGCAGGGTTCGCTTCGGGTACCGCGATTCGCATCGCCGTTGGCGCGGCGATATACGACGCACTCGCCGCCAGTGTGGCAAGCAACGCGGTGCCACCGAGCGACAAGCCGATCAGATGCCCGACGAACGCGCCCAGCGTTCCCAAAACGAGCGGCGCCGCCAGGCCGAACACGACCAGGAACGCTCCGGCCCGCTTCAGGTCCGGCAGGCGTCCGCCGGCGACCAATCCCATCTCGAGCAGGAACAACGCGAGCACGCCCTTGAACAAGCCAATGAACAATGGTTCGATGGGCTTGATGCCTTGCGGTCCGGCGATCGCGCCGATCGCCAGGCCACCGAGCAGAAGCAGCACGCTCTTGCCGAACAAGACTTCGTGCGTCAATGGACCCCACGAAATCCGCCGCGCGCCCCCGATCCGCGCGAGGAGGATTCCGGCGACGAGTCCCGGCGCTTCCATCAGCGCGACCAGCAGCGGCATGTAGCTTTCCGAGGTGATGTCGTTCTTGAGCAGGAAGCTCGATGCCACGGCGAAGGTCACCACTGATACCGATCCGTAGTGCGCTGCGATGGCTGCGCTGTCTGCTCGCGGCAACTTGCCGAGTTTGAACAGAACCGGAAACAACAGAAACGGAATGGCTGCGCCGAGTGTCATCGCCGCCATTGCCTGGGGAAGCACCGCGCCGATCGGTTGTTGCGCAAGCTCGACGCCGCCCTTGATCCCGATCGCCAGCAGCAGGTAGATCGACAGCGCCTCGTACAGCGCTTCCGGCAGACGAAGGTCGCTCCGTGCAAGACGAGCAATGACGCCGAGGATGAAGAAGAGAACGACCGGATCCATCACTCAGGCGCACCGCAGAAGTGAGTCGAGGACAACGAGCGCCGATTCGAGCGTGAACTCGCCATGCTCGATCGCGGCAATGACCGCATCGAGCGGCCGCACCTCGATCGCAGCGACTTCGCCGTCGATGTTGCGCAGGTGCACTTCACGAGGCAACACCGCATCGAACACCTGCACGATCTCGGACTGAAAACCTTCCGGCACGATCCGTGTCACGTGCACGTGGCCACCGCGCCTGAGCGTGAGCGTAGTGAGATCGAGGCCGGCTTCTTCATGTGCCTCGCGCGCCAGCGCATCGAGTTCGCTCTCGCCGGCGGGCACCATGCCGCCGACCAGGTTGTCCCACAGGCCGGGATCAATCTGCTTGTGATCGGCGCGCCGTGCGACATAGATGCCGCCATCGGCGCTGAACGCATTCAGGTGCACGGCCAAGGTCGTAATGCCGAGCGCGCGGCACGCACTGCGCTCGATCGTCGCAATCGGTGCGGCATCCGGCGTCGCGCGCACGTCGAGCTGCTCGTCGCGCCAGCCGCGGATCAGACCTTCGTCGCGCAGCTTCGACGCGGCGTCATAGAGCAGTGCGGTGCGTGTCTTGACATCCAGATCGTCGTCGTCGAGCACGAGCCGATAGTCGAGCAGGATGAAACGCGGCTCGTGCGTGGCGAGAAAGCCTGCGACATCCGGTCTTGCGATGCCGACTTCGGCGCCGGCCATGACGACCGACAGCCAATCGCCTGGTGCGGGCTGCTGCGCGCGCGCAAGCAGCTTCTTCTGCAACTCTTGCGGCCTGCGGCGATTCAACCGCGCTCTTCCGGCCGCATGTGCGGAAAGAGAATCACGTCGCGGATGCTTGGCGCGTCGGTCAGCAGCATCACAAAGCGGTCGACGCCGACGCCGCATCCAGCGGCGGGCGGCATGCCGTACTCCAGCGCGCGCACGTAATCCGCGTCGTAGTACATGGCCTCTTCGTCGCCGGCCTCTTTGGCTCGTACCTGCTGGGCAAAGCGCGCCGCCTGGTCCTCCGGATCGTTCAGCTCCGAAAAGCCATTGGCCATCTCGCGCCCGGTGATAAAGAGTTCAAAGCGCTCGGTGATCGCGGGGCGCGTGTCGGACGCGCGCGCGAGCGGTGAGACTTCCACCGGGTAGTCGACGATGTAGGTTGGCTGGATCAGCTTCGACTCGGCCACCTCTTCGAACAACGCCAGGTGCAGTGAGCCGAGGCCCGCTTCCCTTGAATGCGTGCTGCCGAGCTTTGCGAGCTCGGCGTGCAGGAACGCCTGGTCGCCGAGTTGCAGGTCGGTGTAGCGCGGCGCGTGCGCCTTGATCGCTTCGACCGTGGTCATGCGCGCAAATGGCCGCGACAGATCGATCGAGTGTCCCTGGTAGTTCAGCACCGCGGTGCCGGTCGCGCGCAGCGCGGTCTCGCGCAGCAGCTCTTCGGTGAAGTTCATCAGCCACCGATACTCGTGGTACGCGGCGTAGAACTCCATCATCGTGAATTCGGGGTTGTGGCGCGGGCTCAGGCCCTCGTTCCTGAAATTGCGGTTGATCTCGAACACGCGTTCGAAGCCGCCCACCACCAGTCGCTTGAGGAAGAGTTCCGGCGCGACGCGCAGGAACATGTCGATATCGAGCGAATTGTGGTGCGTGACAAACGGCTTGGCCGCGGCGCCGCCCGGAATCACCTGCAGCATCGGCGTTTCGACTTCGAGAAAGCCGTTCTCCACCATGAAGTCGCGCATGGCCGCAATCGCCCTGGTGCGCGTGACGAAGGCGCCGCGCGTCGCCTCGTTCATCATCAGGTCGACATAGCGCTGGCGATAGCGCTGCTCCTTGTCCTCCAGGCCGTGGAACTTGTCTGGCAGCGGCCGCAGTGACTTGGCAAGCAGCCGCACCTCCTTGCAGCGCACCGACAGTTCTCCCTTCTGTGTCTTGAAGAGCAGGCCGCGCGCGGCGACGATGTCGCCGATGTCCCAGCCCTTGAACGCCTCGTGCACATCGCGCCCGGTGTCGTCGTCGGCGATGAAGAACTGGATCCGTCCCGAGGTGTCCTGCACGGTGGCGAAGCTCGCCTTGCCCATCACGCGCTTGAGCATCATGCGGCCGGCGAGCGAAACCTCGACGTTTTCTTTGCTGATCGTCTCGCGGTCGAGCGCGCCGTACCTGGCCTGCAGCTCACCCGCGTGATGTGTCCGCGTGAAGTCATTCGGAAAGGCCGGGCCCGCTGCGCGCAGCCGTGCCAGCTTGGCGCGCCGCTCGGCAATGATCTGGTTTTCGTCGGGCGGCGGCGCCTGTGTGGTCTCTGTCATGGGTTTCTTCTTCAAGCGTCGCGCACGTCGGCGACGGGTTTCGTTCCGAAATCGGGCCGCGCAAGATAAGCCAGACAGCGCGCGGCAGCGGCGCTGGCCTCGGTAAGCTGGCCGCTGGCCTTCAATTCCAGGAAGAGCGACTTGTCGGGGAAACCGGCTGCGTCGGACGCGCGCAGCGCGGTCTGCATGTCGGTGTCGATCACGCCCGGTGCCAGCGACACGATCTGCGCTGGGTTCGGCAGAAGTGGTTCGTCTTCTGCCGCGACGCGCGAGAAGTGATCGAGGCCGGCCTTGGCAGCGCAATAGGCGGCCGACCCCACGAGCGAGCGCCGGCCGGCCCCCGAGGAAATGTTCAACACGCGCCGCTGCGTCGGCCAGGCACGCGTCGCGCGCAGGAATGCAGCGGCGAGCCGCAGCGGCGTCTCGAGATCGACGCGCAAGACGGCGGTCAAGGTCTCGGCGTCCATTGCCTCGATCGGTCCGATGCGACCAACCAGCGCTGCGTTGTTGATCAGCGTCGCGGTCTTGA
>Ga0209683_10000291_pt1 | contig 20236 bp, 21 predicted proteins | sample DOMMetBare2Fresh_FD_187474 | JGI IMG/M metagenome (GOLD analysis project Ga0209683, IMG submission 187474) | Wetland sediment microbial communities from St. Louis River estuary, USA, under dissolved organic matter induced mercury methylation -... | ecosystem: Environmental > Aquatic >... | reverse complement strand
CCTCTCGAAGATTGCGGGCTTCTTCGCGATCCCGTCCAATCTCATCATCCTGCTCGGGATCGGTGGGGCACTGCTGCTGCGCACCCGGTTTGAGCGGGCCGGCTGGCGGGTCGTGATCGCCAGCCTGCTGCTGCTCGTGATCACGGGCCTCTCGCCGCTCGGTAATGTCCTCATCCTTCCGTTGGAGCAGCGCTTTCCGACCTGGGACGCCTCGCGCGGCGCGCCTGACGGCATCGTCGTGCTGGGCGGGGCGGTCACCGCCGACGTTGCGGCCGCGCGCAACGACGTGGCGCTCAACGAGGCGGCCGAGCGGATGACCGCCACGGTCGAGCTTGCGCTGCGCTATCCCGATGCCCGCATTATCTTTTCCGGCGGAGATGGCGGCCTCACCACCAGCGGCAACGAGTCCGAAGGCGCGCTGCGGCTGTTCGATCGGCTCGGACTGCCGCCCGGGCGGGTCGCGACCGAGAACCAGTCGCGCAACACGATCGAGAACGCACTCTTTACAATGCGGATCGCCGGACCAAAGCCCGGCGAGCGCTGGCTCCTGGTGACGTCGGCCTTCCACCTGCCGCGCGCGGTCGGCGCGTTCCGCAAGGTCGGCTTCCCGGTCGAAGCCTATCCGGTCGACTGGCGCACGCGCGGCACCGAAGACGTGCTGCATCCGTTTCCGACACTCGGCGAAGGATTGCGGCGCACCGACACAGCGGTGCGCGAATGGGCCGGCCTCGTCGTCTATTGGCTGAGCGGTCGATCGTCCGAATTGTTTCCAGGGCCTTCCGCGCGTAATTGCGACGATACGACTCCCAACGATCAATGTCGGCCGTGATGGACGATTGCGCTCCGCAACGAAGTGCGACTTTTTTGCATCGCTGGTTCTCTGAGTCTTTCGTTGGGTAAATCTGAGTCTTTCTTTTGGCAATGACGTGTGATTACATCTCGCTGCCGCTGTTCAGCGGTGCGCGGGCAGTATGCCAGCGCTGTGGAGGGAGTTTGTTCATGAGTACTCTCCGCTTGGCCCTGGCCGTGAGCCGGGTCACGTTAGAGCAATCGAAGATCTTTGCTTGGACGAGAGTCGTCACGGTCATTGTGGCGGCCACGACCATGGTGCTTGGCGCCTCGTTCGTGGCCGTGGCGATGAGCCTCGCCTAACGTGCCGAGGGGCTGTCGTACGCCAGCGTGGCGTCGTGCGGGCCGTCAGCGAGCACGCCGAGCGCATGCGCGTAACGACGGTGCGCTGGGACAGACGCGTGCAGGGGATTTTGGCGCGCCAGAAATGTGCCCGCCAGAAATTCGACCACCACACCAGAGATTTGGCCACTGCCCCGTTGAATAAGCCCGCGACGCAATGGCCCGTCAGGTTCGGGCGATGCCGCATTCGAACGCCTCATCAAAGCTCGAAGAGTGTGGTATTATATTACTGTCAGTGATTCGAGCCGCGCCCGTTCCGCGCGCATTTCCCGTGTCATCGCTGTAGGAGAAAGGATTACCCGATGCGGGTTGTCCGCACGGCCCTTGTTGCCTTGGTGGCAGCGGGATCGGCATGCGATCTTGCGCAGATCGGGCGATGGGCCGCCGCCGGCGTGACCGCGGCGGCGATTGCCGCCGCCGTGCTCTTTGCTTCATTGATTGCCGTGGCGCTGGGACTGGCCTGATCCTGACGGCTCAGGCGGGATCGCCGGCGACTGCGCGCAGTGAATCGGACGCGAACTGACGCCGCCAGATCACGACCACGACCGCAGCGGTGGTGGCCAGGAACACGATGGGGCCTGCGTACCACCCGAGATAGCCCAGCGCGAAGAAGAACGCGCGCTGGCCGTGGTTGAAGTGCCGGCCGGCTGTCGAGAATAGGTGCGCGGTGCGAGTCACATGCGTCTGCGCCTCGGCGCTTTCGACGGCGCTGGGTGTGGCGCCGAGCATGATGGCCACGTAGTTATAAAGCCGGTACGCCCAGGCAAACTTGAAGAAGGCGTAGATCAGGATCACGGCGAGCCCCACCGTCTTGGCCTCCCACTGCAGGCGCGAGGCGGACACACCCAGCGGCAGCGTTGTCGCCAAGGCGATCATGTCATCGCTCGAGCGCAGCAGTGTGAGCGCGCCGCCGATGGCGATGAGCGACGTCGAGGCGAAGAAGGCCGTGCCGTTCTGCAGCGGCGCCATGATCTGCATGTCGACCATGCGGTTGTCGCGCGCGAGCATGCGGCGCATCCACATCTCGCGGTAGCCGTTCATGCGGGAGTTGAGACCGAGCCGCCCGTGCGGCGTCCAATCGACCAGGATCGAGTAGCCGCCCCAGGCGCCGACGAAGCCCACCAGCGCGACCAGGTCGAGAATGGTGAATAGGGTCATCGCGGCCTCCTGCGCCCGCCCAAGGCTGGCCCTCGTGCGCGATCAAGTCTTGATAGGCGTGCCGATGCCCGCTATCGCACGCGCAGAAGGAGGCCGCTATGGCGTTCACCTTGGTTATCGGCAACAAAAATTACTCGTCCTGGTCGATGCGTCCTTGGATCGCGCTCAAGGTGGCGGGTATCCCGTTCGAGGACATTGTCATTCCGCTTTACGAGCCGGGCAGCAAGGAGCGCATCCTGCAGTTCTCGCCGGCCGGGAAGGTGCCGGTGCTGCTTGATGGCGACGTGCGCGTATGGGAGTCGCTTGCAATCATCGACTACCTCTCGGAGCGGTTTCCGCAGACGCGATTGTGGCCGGAAGCGGCAGCGGCGCGTGCGCATGCCCGCGCGATCGCAGCCGAGATGCATGCCGGCTTCGCCCCGCTGCGCCGTCACTGCCCGATGAACATGCGGCGGCCCGTGAGGACACGCGCGTTGCCGCCCGAGGTCGCGGCCGATGTCAGCCGCATCGAGGCGATCTGGACCGATTGCCGCACGCGCTTCGGCCAGGGCGGCCCGTTCCTGTTCGGCGCCTTCGGGGCGGCGGACGCCATGTACGCGCCGGTGGTATCGCGGCTGCACACCTACCGGATTGCGGTCGGGGCGGTGGCGGAAGCCTACAAGCAGGCCGTGATGGCGTTGCCGGCCTGGGCCGAGTGGCGCGCCGCGGCTATCCAGGAGACCTGGGTTATGCCTAACGCCGAAGTTGATTGGCCCGTGGTGCCGCGCGAATAAGGCGGCTGCGGCATTGCGGCCCAAAAAATGTCGCGGATGTGTATTGATTCCGGCACGGGGACGAAAAATATTGGCCGCGACCCCATACACCTTGATCTTACAGGCGCCCTTGCGGTGTTCGCGGAAGCGGGTCATAGAAACGGGATCAACTGCCTTAGTGTCGGGAGTTAGTGCTATGCGATGTCGCGTTATCGCCCTTTTTTCGGTTGCCTTTTTGGCCCTGGTTGGGGCCGGCCCGACGGCCGCCCAGGACAAGAAGGACGACGTCAAGGGTCTCTTTCTGTTGACCGACTATCCAGCGGTCACGCTGCGACCCGGGACCAACTCAACGATTAACCTCAGATTGCAGAACTACAATCTGCCGCCGGAAAGACTGGCGCTGTCTGTATCCGGAGCGCCCTCCGGCTGGACTGCGACGCTGATCGGCGGCGGACAGCCGATCGCGGCGGTGCTTCCGGCAACAAATTCCAGCGTCTCGTTCGAGCTGCGCGTCGATGTCCCGAAGGAGGCGCCGGTTGGCACCACCAGCCTGACCGTGAGCGCCAAGGGCGCGACCAGCGAGGTCACGCTGCCGGTCGAGGTGCGGCTGGCCACCGACCTGCCGGCCAAGTTGTCGGTCTCCCCGCAGCTCCCTGAGCTGCGCGGCACCTCCAAGTCGACGTTCGAATTCCAGCTCTCGATCAAGAACGAGAGCGGCAAGAAGGTGCTCGTCGGTCTCTCCTCGGACGTGCCGCAGAACTTCGACGGCACCTATACGGAGCAGTACGGCAGCCAGGAGCTCAACGCGCTGCCGCTTGACCCTGGCCAGTCCAAGGACGTCAAGTTGAAGGTGCGCCCGCCGAACACCGTCTCTGCCGGCAAGTACAAGGCCACCGCTCGCGCCACCGCCGACGACGCAGTCGTCACCACCGAGCTCGTGGTCGACATCACCGGCCAGCCGAAGATCGACATTTCCGGCCGTGAGGGCATTCTCAGCGCGAAGGCGTCCGCGGGGGTCGAGACCACGGTCCCGATCCTGATCATCAACACCGGCACCGCCGCAGCCGAGCAGGTGGAGTTGTCCGGCTCTGGTCCGAGCGGTTGGAAGGTCGAGTTCGAGCCGAAGGCGGTCGACCGCATCGCGCCCAACGAGAACAAGGAAGTTCAGGCGCGGATCACGCCCACCGTCAAGGCGATCGCGGGCGACTACGTGACCACTCTGCGCGCCAGCGCCCGTGGGGAATCGGCTTCCTCGACGTTCCGCGTGACCGTCGGCACCTCCACCCAGTGGGGGATCATCGGCGTGGCCATCATCGGGGCGGCGCTTCTGGTGCTGGTCGGTGCGGTGGCAAGGTTTGGACGGCGATGAGCGCGGACAACGTCATCGAAGTACAGGGCCTCACCAAGCGCTACGATGGGGTCGCTGTCGTCAAGGGGGTCTCGTTCTCGGTTGGGCGCGGCGAGATCTTCGGGCTGCTCGGCCCCAACGGAGCGGGCAAGACCACGACCATCCTGATGCTGCTCGGTCTGAGCGAGATCTCGGGCGGGCAGGCACGTGTCCTCGGCTATGATCCGGTGCGCGAACCGCTCGCGGTCAAGCGGCGGGTCGGTTACCTGCCGGACCAGGTCGGCTTCTATGACAACCTCTCAGCCTCCGACAATATGCGCTATACCGCGCGGCTGATGGGACTCGGTAGAGACGAGCGCGAAACAAAGATCGCGGAGTCCCTCGATCATGTCGGTCTGCACGACGTGGCCGATCGGCCGGTTGATACCTTCTCGCGCGGCATGCGCCAGCGGCTTGGGCTTGCCGAGATCCTGATGAAAGACGCCCAGATCGCGATTCTCGACGAGCCGACCTCCGGGCTTGATCCGCAGGCAACCGCTGAGCTCCTGCATATCATCCGCAACCTCAAGGACCGCAGCGTCAGCGTGCTGCTGTCGTCGCATCTGCTCGACCGCGTACAGAGCATCTGCGACCGGGTCGCCTTGTTCAACCAGGGCAACATTGCGCTGCTCGGCACCGTTGCCGAGCTTGGCCGCCAGGTATTGGGCATTGGCTACCACGTCGACCTGGAGGCCGAAGGCGAGGGCCTGACCGAGAAGCTCAAGACGGTGCCGGGCGTGCGGGCCGTCGAGGCCGCAGGCTCCAATCACGTGCGCATCTACGCCGAGCGCGACGTGCGCGCTGACGCGGCCGCAGCCGTGATCGCGGCAGGTGGCCGGCTGCTGCGGCTGTCGGTGGAAACGCCCAGTCTCGATCTGATCTACAGCCGCTATTTCGAGAATGAGTCGGGAGGACGCCATGCAGCGTGAAGGCTCAGCCCTCCACGGCCTTGGGGTCGTCATCCTCAAAGAGCTCAGCGACCATCTGACCAGCGTGCGCATGCGTGTGCTGGAATGGCTGGTCGTTCTGTTTGCGTTGGCCGCGCTCTACGGCGCGATCCAGCAGATCAGGGAAACGACGGCGGAGGATCCGTTCCTGTTCCTCAAGCTGTTCACGACCGCGCGTGAGCCGCTGCCGTTCACGTTCGTATCGTTCCTGAGCATCCTGGTTCCGCTGATTGCTATCGGCATGGGCTTTGATGCGGTGAACGGCGAGCACAATCGGCGTACGCTGTCGCGCATTCTGTCGCAGCCGATCTACCGCGATGCACTGCTGTTCGGGAAATTCCTCGCCGGCCTGTTCACGCTCTCGGTCAGTCTGATTGCGCTGTGGCTGCTCGTGATCGGACTGGGACTCTTCCTGCTCGGTCTGCCGCCGAATGGGGAAGAGCTGGCGCGGGCCTTCATCTTCCTGCTCGTGACCATCGCCTATGCAGGCGTGTGGCTTGCGCTGGCGATGCTGTTCTCGATCATATTCCGCTCGCCGGCGACGGCGGCCCTGGTGTCGCTGGGGCTTTGGCTGTTCCTGACCCTGATTTGGCCAGCCTTGGCGCCCGCGATCGTGATCGCGTTCGCGCCATCGAGCAACGAGGAGACATTGATCCTTGCCGCCCAATATCTCTCTCGGCTTTCGCCGAGCACGCTGTTCGGCGAGGTGGTGCTGGCAATCCTCAATCCGACCACGCGCTCGCTCGGGCCGATCTATCTCAGTCAGCTTCAGGGCGCGGTGCTCGGCGCCCCGATGCCGCTTGGCGAGAGCCTGATCATCGCCTGGCCGCAGATCGTGGGCCTGATCGCGGGCACGATCCTGCTGTTCGTGGCGGGCTACATCATCTTCCAGCGCCAGGAAGTGCGGGCGTAGCAGACACCGCGTAACAATCTTATGCTGGGAACTGGCGGCTCGCCGGTTCCCGGCATTTTGTTCGAATCGTGGAACCCCTATGCGCTGCCGACGTTCCTCCCACCGCAGAGGAGGAGTTGGCCATGCGCTATCGCGTTTTCAGCGGTCCGCCTGGGTCCGGCCCAGTGTCGCCATTGGAGAAAGAGCGGCTGCTGTTCAAGGAATTCGACACGCTGGATGGCGCTCTCGCCTGGGCGCGTCATCTCGATGAAAGCGGCAGGGTCGCGCTGTCGATTGATGGCGACGACGGGACGAGCCTGAGCAAACAGGATATCGCGGCTGCACTCGGTCACCCGGAAATCGCCGGCTTTCACAAAGCGACTTGAGATGTGGACGACGGTGCAGGCTCCTGATCAGCCTGCAATCTTTTTCCATCCGTCGCGGGCGAGTGCGACGACGCCATCGATATTCTTGGCGACCACGTCCCAATTGACCATCGGACGCGCCCCGGCTCCCGACTGCATGTCGACGAGATAGGCTCCGCCGATTGTGAGGGCACAGCCGAGGATCAACCCTAAGAAAACGCGCATGTGGCTCTCCAGCGATTACGGGCTTGGCGTTAGGGCATGAACGAGGCGCCATTGTGATAGGTCTCGGCGCGGGGAGGCCGCTTACCCCTATCATACCGGAGACGGCTTGCCTTTTTGGCATCTTACGCGGGCGCTAGCCTGCGTCTTGCGCATTTCACCTCGGCTTCGACGTTCATGGAAAACCCACCGGCGGTCGAGAAAACATGTGCAAGTCACTATAAAATCAAGGTTTTCCGGTTCAAATAACGAGCTTCCGGTAACCACCTATGGGCTCACTTGGTCGGAAGTTTTCCGCGCAATTCGTTATTTGGCTGCTATAATTTCATTTATAGGCCAAAATTGAGGGGCGCCGCGCGCAGCAAGAAAAGGTGGTTCGAATGTTAGAGAGTTCAGTCGTGAAGGAGCACAAGTTCCAGATCGGTCAGACAGTCTACTTCACGTCGCGTCCGGTTGGTCAAATGTCGACCGATAGTGCTTATCAGATCGTCAGGCTGCTGCCGTCGGATGGCGCCGACTATCAGTACCGCATCAAGAGCCCGGCCGAGGCATTCGAGCGCGTTGCCAAGGAGAGCCAACTTGAAGTCACGCGGCTCTAACTTGCATGTCTGTCTCTCTAGCGCTCAGGTTTAGAGTCGGCCACGTAGTACTCCAGTACTGATGCACAACCGCTTTCCGTAATTCCGTAAAGAGGGTATCCACAGGGCATCAGCCGCTCTCGCTGGCTCCATCCATTGCCATAATCCATAATTACTGATCTGCCGTCAGGCAGTGGGTGTCGGTGCGGCAGGTGGACGGGCGTCATGTCCGAGATCCTCGGACGTATTGCGGGAGTTGATCTGGCGACTGGGCTGCCCGGCCTGCCGGTGTGGACCGCGGGCGCAGCGGCTGCGTTGCTTGTTGTTGCTTGTGTGTTGTCATTCAGCCGTGCCGGCCGTGAGGGTCTGATCGGCGTGTCCGCACGCGTTGCGCTGGTGTTGATCGGAGCCGGCTCCGTCTTCATTGCACTTGCGGGATGGTCGAAAACCGATCTCGCCACTGAGCAGCGTGCGCTCGATGCGCGGGCTCAGGAATTGCTCATGCGTGCCGCTACGCCCGGCTCGGCGTTTGGGTGTCTCGATGCCCTCGCGGGCGAGGTCGTGGAATCGTCATGCGAGAAGGCGCTGTTCCAGACCCCCGAAGCGACGGCAGCGGCATTGTCCTACGTTTCCGCCCAGCTCAGCCTGCTCGCCGACGTCACGGTGCACGCGCGCCAGGCTGGGTCCGGCGTTCCCGTCGCGCTCGGCAACCTTCGCCGCTCGATCGAAAGCGACCGTTTTGGATTGGTTGCCCGCGTGCTTGCCGTCCGCGACGGTTGTACGCCTGACGCCTGTCCGGCGTTTGCGCTGCTTGCGGACAGCGGGCGCATCGCGATCAATCTGGCCGAGCGCAGCTACGATCTCCACGTTGCGCGTCATGCGACGGCGTGGCCGGCGAGCGCGAGGTCGCCGGTCGCCGTGGTCACCGGAGCCGGCGAGGGGGAGGCGCCGACCGCGTCGGCCGGACGCGCTGGCCTGTTCTTTCCGTCTGCCGCGTCGATCCCTCCGGTCACGATCATGAATGCGGAGCCGCCATTGCCCGCCGAAACCACCGGCTCGACGCCGCCTTCCGTTCCCAAGCAGGCGCCGACGCGCAGGCCGGCGCAGTCCGGCGCCGCCGCGCCGAGCGGCGGAAGCGGGCAGCCGGCGCGGCCGCCAATCGACCTCAACGCGACGACCCGCACGGGCCCGCCCGCTTTTGCTCCGCAATAATCGCGTTCACACTTGAGCTTTTGTGCACCAACATCGCCGCAATGACACTGCATCTCATCAAGCTTTGCGTGGGTTGTGACTCGGTCAAGGATCTGGAGGACTGGATCCGCGAGAAGCGCCGGCGCACCCGCGGCAAGAAGACCGAGCATCTGCACCGCACCCGCATGGTGCCCAAGCGGGCCGACGAGCTCGTTGACGGCGGCTCGCTCTACTGGGTGATCCGCGGCGAGCTGGCTTGCCGGCAGCGGCTCATCGCCGTGCGCCCCTATGTCGACAAGGGCGGCGTCGGGCAATGCCACCTTGTGCTCGAGCCCAAGGTCGTGCCGGTCCAGCCACGGCCGTGGCGGGCGTTTCAGGGCTGGCGCTATCTCGAAGCCAAGGAGGCGCCGCCCGATCTCGAGCGCGCAGCGCCAGGCGCCAAGGACATGCCGGAGGCGATGCGGCGCGAACTGCGGGAGCTCGGGTTGTTGTAGGCCGCGTGCATCTGCACGCGCTCTGAATGATGGACGTGTCAGCGCTGAGGCGCATCTTTCGAGGGCTCCGCGCATGTTGGCGGTGGCCGACACGCCGTCACGTGGTCACACCGCCACGTTGTCGATCAGGCGGGTGCGGCCGATCCGTGCCGCCACCAGCAGCCGCAACGGACCATCCGCCGCGCTCTCGACCTTGGCCAGGGTGGTGGCGTGGCGGGCTTCGAGATAGTCGAGCTGGAAGCCGGCCTGCTCGATCTCGGCGCCGCCGTCGTCGAGCACGCGCGCGATGCGGCCGCCGCGCGCAATGGCGGCGGCACAGTCCTTGAGCACGCGATAGAGCGTCGGCGCCGCCGCACGCTCCGGCGCCGAGAGATAGGCGTTGCGCGAGGACATGGCGAGGCCGTCGGCCTCGCGCACGATCGGCGCGCCCACGATCTTGACCGGCAGATCGAGATCGGCGGCGAGCCGCATGATGACCATGAGCTGCTGAAAGTCCTTCTCGCCGAACACCGCGACATTGGGCAGGCACTGGATCAGGAGCTTGCTGACCACGATTGCCACTCCGCCGAAGAAATGCGGCCGGAACGCATCCTCGAGGCCGACCTTGGCTGGCCCTTCCGGCACGATGCGGGTGGCAAAGCCGGGCGTGTACATTGTCTCGACTTCCGGCGCCCAGATCAGGCCGACGCCGGCCGCGGTCAGTGCCGCGACGTCGGCATCGAACGTGCGCGGATAGCTTGCAAAATCCTCGTTCGGCGCGAACTGCGCGGGATTGACGAAGATCGAGACGACCACGCGGCGCGCGCGCCGGCGTGCAAGCCGGACCAGGGCCAGATGACCGGCGTGCAGCGCCCCCATGGTCGGGACCAGCGCGACGGTGTCGCCGGCGCCGCGCCAGCGCGCGAGCGCGCGATGCAGCGCCGGGAGGGTGCGCACGATGCGCGGTCTTGGGGCCATGGAATGCTCTCTGTTGGTTACGATCGTCGTTGTTTGGTTAACAACCGTCTCGGCGGGCCGCAATGCGCCCGGGGGCGCGCCCTATAACACGCTTACGATTAATCATTAAGGCAGCGTATCGGCTGACATGCCTTGATTGTGCGGGCCCAGGGCCTAGGAATCCCACAGGCAAAGGAGATGTCTGTGTCGAGCGAGTCAAGTCCGCAACCGCCCGCGTCGGCGCACGTCATTGTGGTCGGGAGCCACAAGGACGGAGCGGGCAAGTCGACGATCGCGATGCATGTCGCGGTCGCGCTGTTGAATGGCGGACTGCGGGTCGCCACCATCGACCTCGACGCGCAGCACAAGAGCCTTACGCGTTACGTTGAGAACCGCCGGCTCGGCGCAGCGCAGAGCGATCTCACGCTGCCGACGCATCTGGTCAGCACGGGTGGCAGCAGGCTGTTGGTCGAGGATGAGGGGATCGAGTTCTTCAGCGTCGTCGATGCGGTCGCGTCCATCGCGGCGACCCATGATGTCATCGTGGTGGACACGCCGGCTTCGGACAGCGACCTGATCCGCTTCGTCCATTCGCTGGCGGATACGCTGATCACGCCGCTCGACGGTCGCCTCGATGCCGACGCGCATGGCAGCAATGACCCAGCGCTGCAGATTGTAGAGACCCAACACTACGGCGAGCTGGTGCAGGGCGCGCGCCAGCGTCGCAGTCGGGCTGATGGGAAGCCGATCGACTGGGTGGTTGTGCGCAACCGGCGCTCGAGCTCTGAATCGCGCGACGCCCGTCCGCCCGGTGCCGGCCTCAACGAGCTTGCGTCAAGCCTTGGCTTTCGCTGCGTCGAGGGACTTGCGGAACGCGCGGTCTATGGCGAGCTGTTCGCGCGCGGCCTGACGGTGCTCGACCGGCTGGATCAGGCCACGCTCGGCGCGCCGCCCAATCTCGCGCACGTCACCGCGCAACGGGAGGTCGCGGGCCTGATCGAAGGGCTCGCGCTTCCGATCGGCCGGACCCAATGGCCCTCACCGCCGATTGCGCCGTTTGGCGAACACGATCTGCTCAAGACCTGAATTGCCTGGCGCCCCATCAGCTTTGCTGCAACGGCTGAAGGACCTTCAAATCGCCGCCACTGGGCCGCTCGACTTGGGCAGCCGCTCGACTTGGGCATTGCGCGATGCCACCCTCGGGGCCACCTTAGGGACGGGCGGATCGACCGCCGTCACGACCGCTGCATTCGACAGCTGCATTCGAAACATGACCCGACGCCCGGACGACAAGAGCCTCGCCAACCCGGCCAAGAATCCGGCCAGGAATCCGGTCAAGAATCCGGCCGAGAATCCGTTTGAGAGCTCGGCCAAGACGCCGGCCACGACCTCCTCGCGCGCCGACATCGACGCCTTTCTGAGCGCGGTCAAGCGCCTGACGCCCGCGACGGCGGCGGGGCAGCGCGGCCGACTGATCTTTGCGCTCGATGCCACCATGAGCCGACAGCCGACGTGGGACACCGCCTGCCGGCTGCAGGCCGACATGTTCCGCGAGGCGGCATCGATCGGCGGGCTCGACGTGCAGCTTGTCTACTATCGCGGGCTCACAGAATGCCGGTCTTCGCCGTGGGTCTCGCAAGCCGATCGGTTGGCGGGCTTGATGGAGAGGATCGACTGCCGTGGCGGCCACACCCAGATCGGCAAGATCATCGCGCACGCAAGGCGTGAGACCGAGCGGACGAAAGTGCAGGCGCTGGTCTTCGTCGGCGATGCCATGGAGGAGAAGCTCGACGACCTCTGCCATTCCGCAGGCGAGCTGGGGCTGCTCGGCGTGCCGGCCTTCATGTTCCAGGAAGGTGACGATCCCATTGCCGAACAGGCGTTCCGTGAGGTGGCACGGCTGACGCGCGGGGCCTATTGCCGCTTCGATCCGGGTGCCGCGCACCAGCTCGGAGAATTGTTGCGGGCGGTGGCGGCCTATGCCGCCGGCGGCATGCGCGCGCTCGCCGACCTCTCGGCGCGTCATGATGCCGGCGCCATCAAGCTCATTCGGCAGATGAAGCAGTAATGAGCACGCTTCTCCTCGGCGTCGTCGTGCTCGCGCTGCTGCTCGTGGCGAGCAAGTATCTGACCAAGATCAACCCGCGCACCCTTGCACCGGTGCTGAAGGCGACCGGTGGCATCGGCGCGCTCGGGGCGGCTGCGTTCCTGGCGGCGCGCGGACAGATCGGGCTCGCGCTCCCGCTCGGCCTGGCTGGCGCGAGCCTGCTCGGCTGGCTGCCCTTCGGTCCCGCCGGGGTCTTTCAGCGCTCGCAGAAGAGCCCCGGGCAGGCGTCGCGGGTGCGCTCCGCCTTCGTCGAGATGGAGCTCGATCACGACACCGGCGCGATGCGCGGGCGCATCCTGGCCGGCCCGCATGAGGGCGTCATGCTCGACGCGCTCGACGTGCCGACCCTGACCGGCTTTCTCCCCACGATCGACGAGGAGAGCCGCGCGCTACTGATGGCGTATCTCGACCGCCGGGAGCCCAGCTGGCGTGACCACGTGCAAGGTGATCCGGCAGCGGGGTTGGGCCGCTCGTCGTGGGGCTCCGGCAAAATGACGGAGGAGGAGGCCTACCAGATCCTTGGCCTGCATCCGGGCGCGAGTGCCGACGAGATCGGCCGCGCGCACCGCTCCCTCATGAAGAAACTGCATCCCGACCAAGGGGGGTCGACGTATCTTGCGGCCCGCGTGAATGAGGCCAAGGACGTTCTTCTCCGCCGCCATCGTTAGAAACTCCAACACAACACGTTACTCGACGGCTCTCGTTTCCCTATTTGACGCTCACTGCTCCGATCGACGTCAGTTCTTGATCGCTACACATTCGACGTCGTTACGTTTCAGAAACTTGCAGACCGCTTCCGCCTGATCCTTGTCGAGACCCGCAAAGCGGGCGCGATAGTAGGTGGCGCCGTCCTTGACGGTCGGCTCGGTGAATGGATCGGCTTCGGACAACAGCCGCAATGCCTTGATCTTCACCGTGCCGAGCCGCCGCTTGGCCTCGTCCTCATCCGGATAGGCGCCCACCTGGATGATCCAGCCGCCGCGCGCGCGCGGCTTGGCGGTTTGGGATGCCGCCGGGGTCTGGTCGGCCGGTGACGCCGCCATTGCGACGTTTGCGGGCAGTGTGCCGAGAACGCCGGGACGCGCTCCAGGCGGCGGCGGAGGCAGCGCCTCGCTCGCTGTGGCTGGCGTCCGCGCCGGTCCGCTCGGGCGCGGGAGGCCGGCGAATGGCGTCGGCGCAGCCGCCTGGGCCGCGTTGTTCCCCTTCACATTGAATGTCTTCACCATCACCGGCTGGATCGGATCGCTCGATCCAGGCGCCGCACGCGGCGCCGCGGTGGGCGGTGTCGCCGGCAGATCGAGGTGCACCGGCACGCTGCTCGCGCTCGCGAGGTCGAAGCGCTGGCCGCCGTCCTTCTCGGATCTTGCAGGCGTGTCAGCAGCGGCGGTGCGCTGAACGACGGGCGGCTCGGCCTTGGCGGTATCAATCTTGGAAGGGGCGGCTTCCGCGATGAGCGGGGCGGTCCGCTTGGTGGCGGCCGAGGCGACATGCTGGCTCAACAGTTCGCGCATGCGCGCGTCTCGGCTGCCCGCGCTCGATCCGCCCAACACCACCGCGACGACGTGGCGTTTGTCGCGCCGTACCGAGGTCACGAGATTGAAGCCGGAGGCGCGGGTGTAGCCGGTCTTGATGCCGTCCACGCCGTCGACACGGCCGAGCAGGCGATTGTGATTGCCAATCGTCTGACCGCGAAAGACGAAGGAGTGGGTCTGGAAGTACTTGTAGTAGGTCGGGAAGCGCTCCTGGATGGCGCGACCCAGGATCGCCTGGTCGCGCGCGGTAGTGACCTGCCTGTCGTCGGGCAATCCGGATGCGTTCTTGTAGACCGTCTTGGCCATGCCGAGCGCTTGCGCCTTGCGCGTCATCAGCCTGGCGAACTCTTCCTCGGATCCCGCCAGCGCCTCCGCCACCACCACGGCAGCATCGTTGGCGGAGCGGGTGACCATGCCCTTGATCGCATCCTCGACCGAGATGGTCTGGCCGTCCTCCAGGCCGAGCTTGGTCGGCGCCTGGTCTCCGGCGTGCTCAGATACCTTCAGCGGGCTGTCGAGCTTGAGCTTGCCGGCGTCCAGCCGCTCGAACAGCAGGAAGAGCGTCATGATCTTGGTCAGCGAGGCCGGATGACGCTGGGCATCGGGGCTGGCCGCATGCAGGACGGCGCCCGAGTTGGCGTCGACCACGATCGCCGCATAGGCCGGGCTGTAGCCGCTGTTGGACGCTTTGCGCCGACGAGCGTCGGCATTATCGCCCGACAAGGCGACGATCGATAGGGCAGCGACAAGGGAGCACACGCCCCAACGAAGCCCGCATGGGACCTCGCTACGCAAACAACCCATGAATTCCCCCGTCCTCAATCCCTGTTTAGTGCTCTCTCCCGAAGGCACTCGATTCTTGTTCTCTTAGTGGCCCCTGCCTTCGCTAGAAGGGGGCCAAAAGCGGCGATTTTCGGACGGGTGGTATCGCTTCATGGCGATCCATCCGCCCAGTACCGCTTCTGCTTGCCGGAGCGAACGAAGCAATGCCGGCGACTAGTGCCCCGTTTCCGAAGTTCGTGATACGTCGCAGCATCCGGCGGCACTAGCGCTGGCACACGGTCCGAGAGGCTAGGGCACCGCCATTGCCAAAACGTAAATGCTCGCCACGCCTATTGCGGCGCAAAAGGGGCGCCTTGACATTTTTGTGCAGTGCAATATATTACACTCAGTCACCGTGGCTTGGCACGCGTCAGGGTAGCCAAGTAGCGACAAGTGGCGAGATGCAGCGAGAGCAGTCGGGAAAGGGTATTCCATGGTCAAGAATTTCGAGGACATGCAGAAGCTCGGGAAGGACAACATGGACGCGACGCTGACGTCGCTCGGTGTCCTGTCGAAGGGCTTCCAGGCTATCGCGGTCGAGATGGCAGACTACACCAAGCAGGCTTTCGAGGACGGCACGGCGGCGGCTGAAAAGATGTTCGGCGCCAAATCCCTCGACACGGCCGTCGAGGTGCAGAGCAATTACGCGAAGACGGCCTACGAGCACTTCGTCGCGCAGGCCACCAAGTTCGGCGAGCTCTCCGCGGGTCTGGCGCACGAGGCCTACAAGCCGTTCGAGGCCGCCATGACCAAGGTGGCGCCGAAGTAAGTCCGGGACGTCATTCGGAAAGAAAGAAGCCCGGCGGAACCGCCGGGCTTTTTTGTGGGTACGCTCTGCGCGCAGGTCGGTGCGCTATTTGGCGATACGCAGGTTGGCGAGGCTCTGGGCAATCGCGGCGAACACCGGATTGAGCTGCGCCGCCTGCTGCACGTTGAAGTACATTTCCGGCTTGGTCGCGCAGCTCTGCAGCAGCGTCGCGTTGCCGTCGATCACCCTGATCGTATAGAGCTTGATGTTGGCGGCCTTCACGTTGGCGCAGGCGAGCGTGGTGCGGGCATCGATCGTGGACTGGGTGGTCGACCACCGGTTTTGGGTGTTGTCACCATCGGTGAGCAGGATGATCACCTTGTCGAGGTCCGGCGTGACTCCCGAGCCTTCCGTGAACGGAAGGTTCGACGTCAGCGAATGCCAGGCCCAGGCCAGGCCGATCGTGACGTTGGTGTTCCCGTTCGGGTTCATCGAATTGATCTTGTCCTTGAGGGTCTGATAGCCGGTCCCCCAGATATCGGTGAGCGGCAGCGCTTGCGCGAGGCCGCTGCAGTTGTTGGAGCTGCTGGCCGGGAATTTGGTCGACACCACCGACGCGCTGGGCGTTGTGTCGAGCACGTCGTTGCTCTGGTCGCGGTCCATGACGCAGCCGGTCCAGGTGTCATGGCTGGCGGGCGTCCACGTCCAGACTCCGCCAGCATTCGTGCACTTGGTCTTGGTTTTTGGATTGCTTATCGATTTGCTGCAGCTTCCGGTGCCATTGTTGGCGTCCCAGTCGGTCCAGTCGATCCAGTTTGCGGTCTTGAACGAGGTGCCGATCTTGACCGTGGTGTCGAACGGAATGATGGAAATCTTGACGTCGCCGGCCTGCTTGGCTGCCTTCTTGAGCGTCTCCAGCAGCCCGTCGGCAGTCGCGCCATTCTGCCCGTTGATGTTCAGCAGCGCCTTCTTGAGCTCGGTCATCTTATTGCTCGAGCCCATCGAGCCGGTATTGTCGAGCGCGAGCGCGAGCTCCAGTTTCTTGACGCCCCATTTGATCTCGGTGTCCACGAAAAGGTCGAGCTTTTCCTTCCCGAGAATCTTGGTGAAGGTGGTCGGCACCATGCCGGTGGCGTGGATCTCCAACTTGAACGTGCTCTGCTCCGGATTGGTCAGCGTCGGCGTGACCACGATGTTCTGAATCTCAGGCCGGTTGACCAGCGTCTTGAACATCTGGTCCGCCTTCTGCTTGAGCGCGGACACTGACAGCGACGAGGCATCCTTGGACAGGATCAGACCGGTGGCGTCGATCGCCTGCTGCATCGCCGCCTTCGCTGAGTTGCCGCGGCTATAATCGACCGCGGCGCCGACAAATCCGACCATGGGAATGGTCGCCAGCGCGAAGGTCAGGATGACGTTGCCGCCCTTGGCATCGCGGAATGTCCGCACGCGCCTGCGCAAGCTGTCAAAGACAAACGACGGTGTCATGGCTCACCTCTGCCTGATAATTCGGCCGAGTCGTAAGTTGGAGGTATGAAAACAGGGTAAAACTCAATGTGGAAACTACGGGGTATCGCCACCAGGACTGATAACTGCGGGCGTCCTTCGAGATGAGGTCTATCAATGCTGAACGTCCATGCAGCTCTACTCAAAATGCATGAAATGTATTGTTAAGCATGCCAGCGCGGTCGTCGCGCGCGTCAGCGCCCGCGACGACGCGCCGTCACGTCGTGCCATCATTTGGCGATGCGGAGATTGGCCAGGTTCTGGGCGATCGCGCCGAACACGCTGTTGAGCTGGCTTGCCTGCGCCACCTCGTAGTACATCTCCGGCTTGCTGGCGCAGTTCCTGAGCAACGTGGCGTTGCCGTTGATCACGCGGATCGTATAGATCTTGATGTTGTCGGCCTTGGCGTTGGTGCACACTTTGTCGGTGCGCGCGTCGATCACCGATTGCGTGGACGACCAGCGGTTCTGCGTGTTGTCGCCGTCTGTGAGCGCGATGATCACCTTGTCGAGGTCGAGCGCCGGCGCCGGCGCGCTGAACGGCGCGACCGGCGAGAGCGTCTGCCACGCCATCTGCAACCCGATGGTGACATTGGTGTTGCCGGTCGGCGTCATGGCGTCGATCTTCGCGTTGAGCGCGGTCCAGTCGGTCGAGAGCGGCATCATCGCGGTCGGGCAGGCCGAGGCTTGATGGGCGTAATAACTTGTCGAGCCACCGGAGCCGGTGGCGGTGTTCAGCACGTCGTTGTTCTGGTCGCGGTCCATCACGCAGCCGTTCCAGGTGCTGTGGCTGGCGGGCGTCCAGACACCGCCCGCATTCGTGCACTTGGTCTTGGACTTTGGATTGCTGATCGATTTGCTGCAGGTACCGTTATTCTCGTCCCACGAGCCGTGCGCTTCATCTCCGCTCCAGTTGATCCAGGCGGCGCCGACATTGCCGGTGCCGATGTTGACGTCGGTTGCGAACGGGATGATCGACACCTTGATGTCGCCTGGCACTTTTTCCGCGTTCTTCAGCGTGGTGAGGAGCGTGTGGGCGGCTTTCTTGAGCTCGGTCATCTTGTTGTTCGAGCTCATCGAGCCGGTGTTGTCGAGCGCCAGCGCAAGATTGAGCTTCTTGATGCCCCAGACGACCTCTCCGGTCGCGTTGATGTCCACTTTGTCCGTGCCCAGGAAGCGCCAGAATATGGTTGGAAGGGTGGTCGTGCCGGTGACCTTCAGGGAGAAGCTGCCGAGCTGCGGCGAGCCGAACTCCTGCGTGACCTGGACGCTGTTGACCTCGGGCCGATGGAACAGCGCGTTGAAATAGTTGGTGGCCTTGCCGGAGATCTGATCGTTGCTGAGGCCTTGCGCTTCCTTCGACAGCATCAGGGCGGTCGAATCGAGCGCCATCTGCAGGGCGGTCCGGACCGAAGCGGCGCGGCTGTAGTCCACCGCGGCGCCCACGGCGGTGAGCAGGGGAATGAGGCAGAGCCCGAGAAGAGGCGCAACGCCGGCGGTGCGATCGTGCAGAAAGCGAGTGAGCAACATGGTCGGGCTCCCCCTGCCAGGGATGACGTCAGTGGCTGATGGGGGCGGATCATGCCGCTGCACAAATTCAGACTTTGTGAGAGAAATCCCGCAACTTCCGGGCAAAACTGCTGCGAATTGTCCGCAATTGTGGGCATCTATAGGGGGCAGCCTGGGCCAGGCTTGCCGATCGGCACCGGATCGGCAAGCGTGAAATTCCTCAATGATTCGGGGGGCATGTGGCCGGTCTGGCACGCCGCAGGCTTGAGCACTATGATAACAGAAGAGCCGTCCTGACCCGCCCTTTGGTTTTTCCCGCTATGATGCCTGCCTGCGCCCTGATTCCGAGCCGAGATGTCTGCAAGGTCGCCGCCGACGGAGGCCGGCTGCGGATGGAACCGCGGCTGGCGGACGATGACAAGAAGCGCCGCGAGCCGAGCCCCCCGGGGCCGGGAACCGCGGTCATTACCAAGACCAAGCCGCAGACCAAGCGACCGAGCCTCTATCGGGTCCTGATCCTCAACGACGACTACACGCCGATGGAATTCGTGGTGCATGTACTCGAGCGGTTTTTCAACAAGGACCACGAGGCCGCCACCCGAATCATGTTGCATGTTCACCACCACGGGATCGGGGAATGCGGAATCTACACCTACGAGGTCGCCGAAACTAAAGTGACGCAGGTGATGGACTTTGCCCGCAAACATCAGCATCCTCTGCAATGTGTGATGGAAAAAAAATGAGCACCATGGAAACGCGCCCGGTCGGGTCATACATATATGGCAGATGTCAGTCAGCTAACGAGGTGACGAGCTAACGCGGGAACGCCAGGGCCACGTAGCGAGTTACAAAAGAAGGATCAGATGCCGACCTTTTCGCGCAGCCTCGAACAGTCCTTGCACCGCGCGCTGGCGCTGGCCAACGAGCGCCACCACGAATACGCCACGCTGGAGCACCTCCTGCTCGCGCTGCTCGACGACCAGGACGCCGCCGCGGTCATGCGCGCGTGCAACGTCGACCTCGACAAGCTGCGGCGCAGCCTGACCTCGTACCTTGAATCGGAGCTCGAGAACCTGGTCAGCGAGGGCAACGAGGATTCGAAGCCGACCGCCGGCTTCCAGCGCGTCATCCAGCGCGCCGTCATTCACGTGCAGTCGTCTGGACGCGAGGAGGTGACCGGCGCTAATGTCCTGGTCGCGATCTTCGCCGAGCGCGAGAGTCACGCCGCCTACTTCCTGCAAGAGCAGGACATGACCCGCTACGACGCGGTCAACTACATCAGTCACGGCATTGCCAAGCGGCCTGGTATGTCGGAATCGCGCCCGGTGCGCGGCGTCGAGGAGGAGGCTGATACGAAATCAGGCGACGAGCCGAAGAAGAAGGGTGATGCGCTGGATGCCTATTGCATCAACCTCAACAAGAAGGCGCGGGAAGGCAAGATCGATCCTTTGATCGGCCGCGAAGCCGAGATCAGCCGCACCATCCAGGTGCTCTGCCGGCGCCAGAAGAACAACCCGCTGTTCGTCGGCGATGCCGGCGTCGGCAAGACGGCGATCGCCGAGGGGCTCGCCCGGCGCATCGTGCACGGCGAGGTTCCCGACGTGCTCAAGGGCGCGACCGTGTTCTCGCTCGACATGGGCACGCTGCTTGCTGGAACCCGTTACCGCGGCGATTTCGAGGAGCGCCTCAAGCAGGTCATCAAGGAGCTCGAGGCTTACCCGGGCGCCATCATGTTCATCGACGAGATCCACACGGTGATCGGCGCTGGCGCGACCTCGGGCGGGGCGATGGACGCCTCCAACCTGCTCAAGCCGGCGCTGGCGTCCGGCACGCTGCGCTGCATCGGCTCGACCACCTACAAGGAGTACCGGCAGTACTTCGAAAAGGACCGCGCGCTGGT
>Ga0209683_10000285_pt1 | contig 20393 bp, 15 predicted proteins | sample DOMMetBare2Fresh_FD_187474 | JGI IMG/M metagenome (GOLD analysis project Ga0209683, IMG submission 187474) | Wetland sediment microbial communities from St. Louis River estuary, USA, under dissolved organic matter induced mercury methylation -... | ecosystem: Environmental > Aquatic >... | reverse complement strand
TGCATCAGACAGGGTTTTGGTCTTTGGTCTTTGGTCTTTGCTCTTTGGTTTTTGGTCTTTGCTCTTTGGTTTTAAGGAAAAAAAAAGCGGCCACCGGGGCCGCTGGTTCAAACCGCTTCCGCCGCTGCCGCCGGCCGTTCGACGATGACTACCCCTTCTTCCTCGTCAAACTCCGTAAGCATGACCTTAATGATCTCGCTCTTTTTGGTCGGAACAAGTTTACCGACGTAATCAGCCTGAATCGGCAGTTCGCGATGCTCTTTGCCTCTATCAATAAGCACTGCCAACTGCACACGCCGCGGTCGCCCAAAGTCGATCAATTGATCCAGCGCTGCACGGATGGTGCGTCCGGTGTAGAGGACATCATCGATCAAGACGATGTTGCGCGACTCAATGTCGTCTAGTTCGGTCCGGTTAACAATCGGTTTTGCGCCAACAGTCGACAAATCATCCCGATAAAGGGTGATGTCCACAATCCCTACTGGGGGGCGCACGCCTTCCAGGTCAGCTATCTTATCGGCCATCCGCTCAGCCAGAGGCACTCCGCGCCGTCTGATGCCGACGAGATAGAGATCGCTGGTGCCGTGATTTTCTTCGACGATCTCGGAGGCGAGTCGAGCAAGCGCGCGATTGATGCGTGCCCCGTCCATGATGCGCGCTCTTTCGGTGAATTCCATCGCCGGGGATACTAACAAGAAGGTCCTTGCGGTGACAAGTTATGCTGGGAAAGGGGGCTTTGGGCTTAGGTCTTTGATCTTTGGTCTTTGGGCTTAGGTCTTTGGGCTTTGGTAGTTCGTTGTTGGCGCGCCTCGCATCCTTCATCCTTCATCCTTCATCTTCCCCTTCCCCGCTTGGCTCTCCCCGCTGCCTTCTGCTAGTCTCCAACCGTTTCAATGCTCTATCGAACATTGCTTCGTCCCATCCTGTTTCGTTTGCCGCCAGAAACGGCTCACGACCTGGCATTGCATTCGCTTCAATTTTTCGGCGGCTCGCCGCTGGCCCTGAACCTGATTGCCAGACGATTTCGACCGGCGCACTTCCGAAATCTCGAACGCTTCGGACTAAGCTTCACCAATCCCATCGGACTGGCCGCGGGCCTGGATAAGAATGGCATCGCACTTAACGTGCTCGCGGCTTTGGGGTTTGGGCATATTGAAGCCGGTACCGTAACCGCCCAGGCACAGCCGGGAAATCCAAAACCACGTCTCTTTCGCCTGCCACTCGATCAAGCTCTCATCAACCGCGCCGGATTCAACAACGACGGCGCCGCGGCTCTGGCAGCGCAAGTAAGCAGACGACCACCACGGTGCGTTGTCGGCGTAAGCATTGGAAAAAGTCGGGCAGCCGCGAACGACGAAGCTGTCGCGGACTATCTGAAGTGCCTCGAGACCATTCATCCCGTTGCCGATTATATTGCGGTAAACGTTAGCTCGCCCAATACACCCGGGTTAAGGGAGCTGCAACGAGCGGAGCAACTTGAGACATTATTGGCCGCGCTGAAACAACGCACTCGAGAGTTGGCCTCACAGGCCAAGCCAAGCCCGACTCCACTACTGGTAAAGCTGGCGCCGGATCTCGACCTTGCTGAACTTGAGCTCATTGTCGACGTCGCGCGGCGCGTTGGCATCGCGGGTGTCATCGCAACCAATACCACCGTTGCCCGGGATGGAATGCAGACAGCAACCGAGACAATTGAGGCCTGTGGCGCCGGAGGGCTCAGTGGCGCGCCACTGCGACATCGCTCTACAAAAATGGTTGCGGAGCTTTTTCGTCTGGCGGCCGGTTCAATGAAAATCATTGGAGTGGGTGGTATCTTTACCGCTGCGGACGCCTGGGAGAAGATTTGTGCCGGCGCCAGCCTGGTCCAGGTCTACACCGGCTTCATCTATCAGGGTCCGGCCATCGCACGGGAAATCACTGAGGGACTGGTTTTGATTATGAAGCGTGAAGGAGTGACCTCCCTTGACGAAGTAGTGGGCTGTGAAGCAGCAAGACTGCGTTAAAAGTCAAAGTTAGGATTGAGAAGCACCTAATGAATGCCAGAAATCGATTGATCGTGGCACTCGATGTGGACAGTGCCCGAAAGGCGCGAGAGCTGTTCGCCGCTTTGCGCGAGGTGGCGGGCATGTTCAAGATCGGCATGCAACTGTTCACCGCGGCTGGACCGTCAGTGGTTCGCGAAATTGTGAGCGCCGGTGGCCAGGTTTTTCTTGATCTGAAATATCACGACATCCCAAACACAGTTGCCGCGGCGGGAGTGGAAGCAGCGCGACTTGGTGTTTCAATCTTTAATGTTCACGCCGCCGGGGGCAGCGAGATGATGCTGCGTACGAGTGAAGCTGTCAGGGCCGTTTCCGAGCGTGAAGGCCTGCCGCGACCAGCCGTAATCGGCGTCACTGTGCTGACCAGCGCCGACAAAACCATGCTCGGCGAAACAGGCGTGGCGAGCGATGCAGTAGAACAGGTGGGCCGGCTGGCACAATTGAGTGCTGCCAGCGGACTGGATGGGGTTGTGGCTTCTGCCCTGGAGGTTGCCGCCATTCGGATGCTCGTGACCAAAGCTGGGTTCCTAATAGTTACGCCCGGGGTCCGACCCGTCGGGGCCAGGGCGAACGACCAGAAGCGGCTTATGACTCCCGGTGAGGCAATCCGCGCCGGCTCGGACTATCTGGTTATCGGGAGGCCAATCCTCGAGGCGCCCGATCCGGTTCGTGCGGCGCGCGACATTCTTGCGGACCTGAGCAGTTCATGACCGATTTCGGCTGAGCGCGAAAAGTATACAGGAACTGGCCCAATGACGGCGCGTGTAGGAACCAGCTGGTGAAGAGTAGTTGCTCTTACTTAGACCTAAAGATTATGATGCAAAGGTGACCTCGGATTTGAAACGCTTCCTATTGGCCCTGATCAGTTCTCTTGTCATCCTCATCGCTCTGGCGCCGGCGGCCCTGGCCCAGCGCAGGAGCGAGGTCGCCGCGCTTCCCTTTTCCGAAACGCCCTACTTTGTTGGCGAACGACTCACTTACAATGTTGCTTTCTCTAACTTCGTAACCGCGGGACACGTGGAGCTCTTCGTCGCCGCCCGGGGCAGCTTTTACGGTCGTGACGCCGTGGAATTGCAGGCCCACGTGGAAACGACGGGCGTCGTTTACGCGGCCCTGTTCGCTCTGAATAACGACTACACGAGTTTCGTCGACCCTACCAACGGCCAGCCTTTTCGCACGCAACAGGTAGTTCGCGAGGCGGCTCGCAGTGCGGACACATCCAGTGAATTCAATCAACCCGCCGGTACAGCCGCAATTCCTGATAAGTTGCGGAGCGGGCAATTTCCCGGAACCTATGATTTTCTTTCCGCTATTTACCGCTTGCGCGCTCTGCCGCTCGCCGAAGGCTCAACCTACTACCTGACCGTGCGTAGCGAATCGCAGGAGTATCAAGTGGAGTTAAAGGTCAAAGGACACGAAACCATCAGGACAAGCGTGGGCTCGTTCAATGCAATCGCAACTCAGGTTCGTGTAGCTAATGACTCAACCGCCAACAATTATCGCGTGCAGATCTATTTTACCGATGACGAGCGGCATGTACCTGTGCTGGTGAGCGCCAGGACCCGAGCCGGCGACATCCGCGCGGAATTGGCCGGATCGCAACTTGTTCCTGGGGTGCCGGCGAAGGTGACGCCGAGAGTGGTGGCAACGCCCCAGCCCACACCAGTTCCCAGCGGCCCTCCAGTTTCAGGCAATAATCTGCTTGGTCTCCCCTTCAAAGCGGGAGAGCAACTAAACTACCAGGCCTATCTTGCTTCGGTATCAGAGCCAGTGGGAACGATTGCGTTCCAGGTTCGACCGCGCGGGCGTTACTTTGATCACGACGGTTTGTTGCTTACCGTCGTTGCCGAGACAACAAATGCGGCGCAGCGATTGTTTTTCGCAAAGGACGAACTTTCCTCGTACGTCGACCCGGAGACTCTCCTGCCATTTCGTTCAGAGTTCCAAATTGCCGAGGGTAAACGGCGCAGCAAGGAGGTCCTTACAGTAAGTCAGGACTATGGAACGGCAACGGATGAACAGGGCCGGAAGATCGAGATGCCCGTGGGTACCCATGACTATCTGTCGATCTTCTATGCAGTGCGATCGATGAACCTGGCTCCGCCTCGGCGCAATGCAGTATCAATCCTGGTAAATGGCCAGGCCAAGACGCTGATTATCACAGCGCTCAGGCGCGAGACAATTCAGATTGGCTCGCAAAAGCTACCCGCCATTCAGTTATCGCTGACCACAGACGATCCCCAGCCCGACAAGTTTATGTTGCGGGCCTGGATCAGCGATGACGACAGACGTCTGCCGTTGCGGCTAACTGCCATGACCGAGCTGGGTCAGCTACGCGCTGACTTGGTTATTCTCTCCTTAAACCGCCAATAATAACTTTTGCCGCGCGCGCAGCGTCACATTCTGGCCCCGAAGACCCGGTAGCGTCCGGCCTGCCTGGCTGAAAAAAGCATCAGAATCTGACCAGGGGGGGAGAGGGTTGAAATTGAAATCTATTTTCAATTAGAGTAAACTGGTGCTCGGTTCGAGCCCGCTGCAATCCGGCTGGCTGCGGCAGGTAGAAAACATCGCGAACTCTGGTTTCGAGAGGTTGCCATTATGCTTAGTTCCTTCATCATCATTTTACGCGAGGGGTTCGAATCGTTTCTGCTGGTGGCAGTCATCCTTTCCTACCTGCGCAAGGCCGGTCTGCGCTGGCTGTCTTCTGCCGTTTATGCAGCCATAGGTCTGGGCCTTTCGGCCAGCGCCGGCCTCGGCTATCTGCTGCGCACAGGGGTGGAAGACGAGACGCTGGAACGCATATTTGGCCAAACGCTGGGAACCTATGCCTCTCGATTCCTGGGAAATGAAGCCTTGCGAGAAGCAATTCTGGGGACTATCGCGGTTGTCATGGTCGCTTCACTGGTGATCCATATGTGGCGCGCCGGTGCAAACCTGAAAGATAAGATGCAGCGGACCCTGGGCGCTGTTTCCTCACGCACGTCCCGCCTGGCTGCAGTTGCTGGAGTATTTCTCTTTACCTTCCTGATGATCACACGCGAAGGCATGGAAACCGTGCTGATGCTCCTGCAGGTACGCGATTCCAGACTCGTCTATGGAGCATTACTGGGCCTGGTAGCAGCCGTGATGCTGGCAATGGGGTGGGCCCGATATGGCCATCTCATTAACGTGCGACGCTTCTTTCAGGTAACCGGAGTTTTCCTGCTCCTTTTCCTGATCCAGGTTGCCATTTATACCTTTCACGAGTTTGCCGAAGCTGAACTGCTCCCTAATAGCGAAATGCTTCACGCGGCCACGGAAAAGTTTTCGCCCGATGGTCTTTACGGCAAATGGTTTTCGCTGGGCATGGTGGCAGTGTGCGGCCTTTGGCTTCTCGCCGCATGGTTGAAAGACCGATTGACTGCGCCGCGACCAATTGGCTTTGGACAGGTGCAAGCGGGCATCGAATCCTAAGTTATCAGGATTGGGCGCCTTCAGGCGTCCAGGGGCCTGGCTTAAGAAAAAAGGGCGGGGTTGGTACCCGGCCCTTTTGCTTTAGGCGGCAACCCTCTGGACGCGTCGCGATGAATGGAGCGGTTCCGGAAGCTGGTTAGTTCGACGTCAGTTCGGCGGTCATTTCAGTGATGTCCTGCTGGGCCCATTCGTTGTCACGACTGGCCTCGCCGGCTTTCACTCGCTTGGCGGCCTTCATTTTTTGGACCAGATCCATGTGGGTAGAAAAGTATTGCAAACTCTGACCGACTATTTCCTGAAGGGAATTGAACCCTTTGTCGGTCATGAATTTTTCCAGACCCGCTTTTAGCTCATCGATCATCTTCACGCCGTGCAGCATAACACCCGTACAGATTTGAACCGTTGAGGCGCCGAGCAGAAAAAATTCGATCGCGTCATGAGCTGTTTCAATTCCGCCGATGCCGCTGAGTGACACCTCTTTGGGCAGGCCCAGCGCCAACTGGCTGACCATGCGGAGGGCGATGGGTTTTACCGCCTGGGAAGAGTAGCCCCCCGGAACTGAATAACCTTCGACCGTCGGCATCGGCCGCAACGTCTTAAGATCCACGCCGATTACGGAGAGAATTGTGTTGATTGCCGAGATGCCGTGGGCGCCGCCGTGCACTGCCGCAAGCGCCGGCGCTTTGATGTTGGTGATGTTGGGAGTCATCTTGGCCCACACGGGAATCCTGGCAACTTCGGTGACCCACCGGGTGACTTCCTCTGTAAGATCAGGGTGCTCGCCCATTTCCGATCCCATTTTGCGCTCAGTCATGCCGTGCGGGCAGGAAAAGTTCAGTTCAAAAGCATCTACGCCGGTATCCTGGACCAGACGGGTGAGCTCCTGCCAACGCTCCTTTTCATACTCCTCCATGATCGAGGCAATCAGAATCTGGTTGGGATAGTTCTTCTTAATCTGGCGAAACTCGTCCAGCCAGACGTCGATGGGACGATCGGAGATCAGTTCGATGTTTTCAAAGCCGATTACCTCGCCTGAAGTCTTCGACCTCAGCTTGCCATACCGCGGTACGACATTAACCACCTTCGCGGATTCAAGTGAAATGGTTTTCGCGACTGCTCCGCCCCAACCGGCGTCGTAAGATTTGGCTATCACGCGCGCGTTGGTTCCGGGAGGGCCAGATCCCAGAAGAAATGGGTTGGGAAACTTGATGCCGTTTACAGTAATTGAAAGGTCCATAAATGATCCTGCCTGAAAGATACAGGGGCGCACCTGGGTCGCCCCCAACCAACCAAGAAATTCCGCCGGACACTCTAATCTGATGCCGAGTTCAGTCAGCTACCAGTGAGTGATACGTGTCGGGCCTTCGATCACGGAAGAACTGCCAGGTGTTGCGGACTTCGCGGATAACATCCAGGTTGAGGTCGGCGACAACCAGTGCATCCTGATCGCGCGGGGCTTCAGCCAGAATTTGTCCGCGGGGATCGCAGAAGTAGCTCTGGCCGTAAAATTCACCGATGTTCCAGGGCATTTCGTGCCCAACGCGATTAATGGCCCCGACAAAATATCCGTTTGCCACCGCGTGGGCTGGTTGCTCCAGGTGCCAGAGATATTCCGAAAGTCCGGCCACCGTTGCCGAAGGATTGAAAACAATTTCAGCGCCGTTCAGGCCCAGGGCGCGCGCGCCCTCGGGAAAGTGGCGGTCATAGCAAATGTAGACGCCGATCCGCGCAAAGGCTGTATCAAAACAAGGGTAGCCAAGATTTCCAGGGCGAAAGTAGAACTTCTCCCAGAAGCCCGGATTTACGTGAGGTATATGGTTCTTGCGGTACTTACCGAGATATTTCCCATCCGCATCGATCACAGCCGCCGTGTTGTAATAGATGCCGGTCATCTCTTCTTCATAGATAGGCACGATGATCACCATGCCGAAATTCTTGGCAACTTCCTGCAGCAACTGAGTAGTTGGCCCATCGGGAATTTTCTCGACTGCTTCGTACCAGCGGGTTTGTTGTTCAGCACAAAAATAAGGTGTCGTAAAGACTTCCTGCATGCAGAGCATCTGCACGCCTTGTTCGCCCGCCTGTTGTATAAAACTCAAGTGCTTCTCGATATTCAAGCGCTTAATCTCTTCAATCGGCAGATCGGTAGGCGCCGCGTTGGAACATTGAATTAATCCGCATTTGACTGTGCGTGGCATAGAACTCCTTAGTTAATGATCGGTCGAGATCTACTGTCGGGCGTGGCGAGCAAAGTCACGCGGCCGCAAAAAAGAAGGCGCCTGGATTGTAACATCTCTTCAACACCTGAGTTCAGGTTAGCAAACTTCAAATTGCCCGTGATTGACATGCACCCTTACTAACAGGCATGACACTCCAATGACAGCAGAGTCCGGGTTTTCAAGCCGCTTCTGGCTGTTTTGCCGAGGCCCGGGGTGGCACGATTTTCATCAGGATAAGATGTGTAAGCAGGGCAACGCCAAAGCCCACAAACCAGGCATAATCATACAATTTGTGGAGCCAGGGCACTACCAGTCCAATCCAGGCCAGGGCACAGCCGAGCAAGGTGGCCACCACTGCGCGCCAGTTCCAGCCACCATTATAGGTATAAATGCCCTGCCGGCGGTACAAGTCCCCGAGTTCAAGTCGCCGGTGACGCACTAACCAGTAGTCGGCAATGAGCACACCGGCAATCGAACCTAATCCGCCCGAATATCCGACCAGCCAACTAAAAATATAGCCTGAAGGATCGGCGAGCAGTCGCCATGGTTGCATCAGGATTCCCACAATTCCGGTGATCAGTCCGCCGGTGCGAAAGGAGATCAGCTTCGGAAATGCATTGGCAAAGTCATTGGCCGGCGAGACGACGTTGGCTGCGATGTTCACCGCCAGCGTGGCCACCACAACCGTAAACATTGAAATGGCGATGACGACCACCTGATGAAATTGGCCCACCAGTTTCATCGGATCCCACAATTCTTCCGCTCTCATGTGGGGATAGATCACTGCGGCGGCCGAAGTAATGATTACCCCCATTGCGGCAAAGACCGTCATCGTACTTGGCAGGGCCGCGATCTGACCAATGGCCTGCTCGCGCTGACTATGTCCAAAGCGCGTGAAGTCAGGCATGTTGAGCGAGAGGGTTGCCCAGAAACCAATCATGCCTGTCAACGAGGGAATGAAGACTGGCCAAAACTCCGCCAAAGTATGAAATTTTCCCTGCTGGGTGAGCAGGTAACCAAGGCCATGCGCTTTCCAGATGGCCCAACCGAGTAACAGCGCGGTCATAATCAACACAAAGGGCGCCGCCCAGTTCTCCACCTTCCGCAGCAGATCCATGCCGCGGTAGATGATGTAGATGTTCAAGCCCCAGAAGAACAGAAACGATAGCCACTCCGTAGGCGCATGGCCGCCGATCGGTCCGCCCAGCAGGCCGTTCCATCCGGGAACCAACGCGGCAAAAAAAGTATTCAACGCCTCACCACCGATCCAGGCCTGGATCCCAAACCAGCCGCAGGCAACGAGCGCGCGCATCAACGCCGGCAGATTCGATCCGTATGTGCCATAAGCAGCACGCGCAAAAACAGGAAATGGAATTCCGTACTTGGTGCCCGGATGAGAGTTGAGCAGGATGGGTATCAGGACAATGGTGTTGCCGAGCAGAATTGTGATCAGCGCCTGCCACCAGTTCATCCCCGCGCTGATCAAACCGGAGGACAACATGTAGGTGGGGATGCAGTGGGCCATGCTGATCCACAGCGCGGCATAGTTATAAGTGCTCCAATTCCGATCGGCTACCCGGACGGGAGCCAGGTCGCTGTTAAAGAGTGGGCTGGCACTGATTTCCACGAACGCATCGTGCTTCAACTCAACGCGCCCGTCAGGGTATTGCGAAAGCTCGCCGGTATCGCCCATGCCTGCCTCGTCTAAGGGATCTTCAATTTGATGGTCTAACGCTCTTCGTCGAATTTAGGCTTGCCGGCCTTTACTTTGACATAGGTGCCGTCGGCAAATACGTTATTGCCGAAGCCACATTCTGAAGCGTCCCGGTCCTGAGTCACCTTTATTCGATTACCGGCAAGAAACCTGATTGTAATCGTGCAGCCGGCAAAGTCCGGTGGATGAAAGATCGCAATGTCATTCTGGATCGAGGCTTCGCCAAATGCGCTACCAGTGTTAGCTGTCGGTCCGTAGCTGTTCCGGAATATGTGAGTTAGTTCCAATTGGACGCGCAGCTTATTGTGACCCAGCGCAAGGATCTTGATTTCGTTCTCTCGCAGGCGATAGGTACCATTTGCCCTCGCTGCCGTAACGATCCTTGACGATTGAGCAGACGCCAATCCAATCTGCAACACTATCAGTGCCAGTACAATTAATTTTCGCCGGGTCAGATTCTTAGTCATTTTAGACAATCGGCGTGTCCGTCCGTACCACAAGTGAAAAGCTGCGGCACGCTGGAGAGGGTCAAATCCTTTGTATTGATCCATACTTTTGTGCGGCCATACTTGTCTACGGTCCAGCCCAGCTTCGCCTTGTTGCGCCAGGTGCCTTCGAGCGCCGCCGCTTCCCCGGAACCAAAGAGATGGTAAGACTCGTGCAGCAGGATAGCTGCCCTTTCGGTATCGTCAACAGCAACATTGAAGAACTCAGGATAGAGCGTTATGACTTCAAAAGGGAAGTTCGTCGCCGCGTAGGCAGAGTGGTGACCGACGTAACCATTCCACCAATTATCGGTCCTCCGATATTGGACCAGATGATTGAGCACAAACGCCTCTCGGGTGAATCCCCGTTGTTCCAGAATTGCGGTAGCGCCACGGACCACCTGACGCTGATCCAGATTCAACTCCTGGGACGTCAGAAGCAAAGACATGTAAGCTGCAAATAACAGTATTAAAGTTGTGCCCAGGATCCATCCCCATCTGAGGGCGCGCCTGCGTTGACCGACAGGCGTCGCGACCGCTACGGAAACGGGCAATTCTTCGGGTGCCTGTTGAGTGTCGGCCAGCAGCGCCGCCCCGCAACGCCGGCAGGTCTCGCTGGTGGGATTGACCAGCCCACACTCGGGACACTTGCTTCTGTTCATGCAGGAGCACCGGAGCCTTTCACTAAATGGCTACGCACGTTCCGCGTCTGATGAATTGACCGTCGCCTGCATTACCCTTGTAAGCGCCCTGTTCAATGACGACCTTGCCGCGCGACAGCACGGTTTCCACCAGGCCACGAATGGTGCGGCCTTCGTAGGCACTGTAGTCAACATTCATGTGGTGTGTCTGCGAGCTGATCGTTTGTTCCTTATTCGGATCAAAGATCACGATATCCGCATCGGAGCCGACTGCAATGGTCCCTTTCTTCGGAAACATGCCAAACATCTTTGCCGCGGCCGTTGAGGTGAGCTCCACGAACCGATTGAGCGAAATGCGATTTTCAACTACGCCGCCGTTGTAGATGAGTGGAACACGATGTTCGACACCTGGCGCACCGTTGGGAATTTTCGTAAAGTCGCCGCGCCCGAGTTCTTTCTGCTCTTTCATGCAGAACGGACAATGATCGGTAGAGATGACCTGCAGGTCATCCATCTTCAGGCCCTTCCATAATTCGGCCTGATTTGCTTTTTCGCGCAGCGGCGGAGTCATCACGTACTTCGCGCCTTCAAAGTCCTCGCCGTAATCATCAAGGGACAGGAAAAGGTATTGTGGACACGTCTCAGCAAAAGCAGGAATGCCGCGATCGCGCGCCTGGCGCACCTGGTTGAGCGCATCAGCGCACGAGAGGTGCACGATGTAGACTGGAGACTCCGCCATTTCAGCTATCGCTATGGCCCGGTGTACACCTTCAGCCTCGGCCACCGTAGGGCGAGTCAACGCGTGATACCTGGGCGCAGTGTGCCCTTTGGCGAGGGCATGTTTGATGATCTCGTTAATGACGATGCCGTTCTCGGCGTGCATGCAGACTAAACCGCCGCGCTCTCCAGCTGCGGACATAGCGCGAAAAATTGTCGCATCGTCAACCAGGAACACGCCCGGATAGGCCATGAACAACTTAAAGCTGGTCACACCTTCGTCCATCAACGTATGCATTTCTTCAATCTGGTTGTCTTCAAAGTCAGTGGTGATTAAGTGGAAGCCGTAATCGATAGCGCACTTCCCTTCCGCCTTTTGATGCCAATTATCCAGGCCTGCCAGCAACGACTGGCCCTTGTTCTGCACGGCAAAATCGACGATGGTCGTAGTGCCGCCATGGGCAGCCGCGATGGTGCCTGAGCGAAAGTCGTCCGACGACTGAGTGCCGCCAAACGGGAGTTCCATGTGGGTGTGTGGATCGATGCCACCTGGTATGACCAGCTTGCCGGCCGCATCGAGGGTCTTGTCGACCTCCATATCGAGGTGTGCTCCGATCACGGAAATAACCTCGTCTTCGATTAGGATATCGGCCCGATAGTCATCGACGGCGGTGATCAGGCGACCATTCTTAATTAGTGTTTTCATTCACTTTTTATCCTTCACAGCTTATTTCCTGGCCCAGGGCGCAGGGGCTTCGCCGCGAACTACATCTCAGGCTGCGCTAACCGCCGCAAACCCGCCGTCCAGCGCCTGGATCAATTCGTCTACGTGGTCCTTCGTTGAATTCAACATCAATCCGGTACGGATGACGTTGCCATAGAGCCCGCCCTTGCCAATGAGCACTCGCCGGCGTTTGGTTTCTTCGAACACTTTAGCCACGGATTCCGGAGCAGGCTCTTTTGTCTCGCGGTCCCTGACCAACTCGAGTCCCTGCATCAACCCCAGCCCGCGCACGTCGCCAATCGCCTTGTGTTTCTCTTTTAGTTCCTCCAGACGCTGGCGCAGATAGCCACCAACTTCTGCGGCGTTGCGGCGCAGGTCTTCTTCCTCAATGACTTTGATTACCGCCAGCGCCGCCGTCATGGAAACCGGATTGCCGCCAAACGTAGAGAAGGTCAGGCCGGGATATTTATTGGCCACTTCCTCGGTGGCCACGGTGATGCCGATGGGCACACCGTTTCCCAGTCCTTTGGCCGAAGTGATGATGTCCGGCTGTACGTCCCAATGCTCAATGCCAAACCATTTCTCTCCGGTCCGGCCCCAGGCAGTCTGCACCTCGTCGGCGATAAACAGGCCGCCGTGCTTGCGTGCAATCTCGACTGCCCTCTCAAAGTAACCTGGCGGCGGCACGATAAAACCGCCCACGCCCAGAATTGGCTCAGCCATGAACGCGGCAATCTCGCCACTGGTCGTAGTCATTATCAACTCTTCAATGTCGTTGGCGCAGGCGAGCCCGCACTCCGGATACGTCAGCTTGAAGGGACAGCGATAACAGTAAGGGGCCTGGGCGTGCACAAAACCTGCCACTTGCGGCGGCAGGGGACGCCAGGGGGCATGGCCCATTGCCGACAAAGCGGTAGCTGAGCGCCCGCTGTAACTATGGCGCAGCACAACGATCTCATGGCGGCCGGTCGCCAGCTTAGCGGCATGTATGGCTGTGTCGTCGGCCTCGGTTCCACTATTGGTAAAAAACGACTTTTTCAGTGGCCCGGGCGTGATCTGGTAGAGCTTCTCGGCCAGGTCTGATTGCGGCTGGTTGGCGTAAAGGGTCGAGGTGTGTTGCAGTTTCCTTACCTGATTGACAATCGCCTCCGTCACCTTCGGATGCGCGTGCCCAACGCTGACGGTGAGCACGCCACCGAAACAATCGAGATATTTGTTGTCCTGATCATCCCAGACATGGTGGCCTTCGCCCCGCACCAGGGCGATCGGCTCCTGGTAATACATGGCGACGGCGGGAAACAAAAACTCTCTGTGTTTGCGGACCGTTTCTGATGGAGTAACTTTAGCTTCAACTGTGCTCATTTTGTTCTCTCGTGTTTTAGGTCGGCTTTGCTTGCCTTAACCGCAATCTTTGCGCTGAAATCCGCTTTTCGCCCCGCTACGCTTTACTGTCGTTTCTTAATCTGAAGCAGGGCACGTAAACGAGCGGGACAAAGTCATCAATACAGATTGCCTTCCCGTTTGCGCCCCGTGTAGTCCACATACACGACTTTCAAGTCTGTGTAAAAATCCAGCGCCGTCGAGCCTTGTTCCCGGTCACCAATGCCGGTGCCTTTGATGCCGCCAAATGGAACGTGGGCTTCGCCGCCGGTGGTTGGCGAATTAACATGAGTCATGCCGGTTTCAATCGCGTCGATGAAGCGAAAGACGCGAACGGCGTCATTGGTAAAGATCGACGAAGACAAGCCATATTCGCAGTCGTTGGCAACCTTGATCGCCTCGTCAAAGTCCCCGACGCGCAAAATTGAAAGCACCGGGCCAAAAATTTCCTCGCGCGCAATGCGCATGTCCGGGGTGACATGGTCAAAGACGGTGGGATTGACGAAGAACCCCTTATCCAGGCCGTTGCCGGTCGCACGTGATCCGCCGCAGACCAGCTGCGCCCCATCGTCGCGCCCGATCTCAATATAGCTCAGCACTGTCTTAAACTGCCCCTCATCCACGGTTGGCCCCATCTCCGTTTCGGGATCGATTCCATGACCAATACGCATGGAACCAGCTCGTTTTGCGAGGCGCTCGACAAATTCGTCGGCAACATCATCGATGACGATCACGCGGCTGGTAGCCGTGCAGCGCTGGCCCGATGAACCGAACGCTCCCTGCGCTGTGGACTCGACCGCCAAATCCATATCGGCGTCTTCAAGGACCACCACGGGGTTCTTGCCACCCATCTCGCACTGCACCTTGGCGCCGCGTCGCGAGACCTCTTCATACAAGCGTATGCCAACCTGGTTCGAGCCGGTGAAGGAAACCGCCTTTACCGCCGGATGATTGATAATCGCATCGCCCGCCTCTGAGCCCGAGCCGATAATCAGGTTGAGCACGCCTCGTGGAAGGCCGGCTTCCTGAAACAATTCCACGATGCGCACTCCAGTGGCTGGAGTGAGCGTGGCCGGTTTGAAGACGACTGCGTTGCCGGCAACCAGGGCCGGAGCAATTTTCCAGACAGGTATGGCGACGGGAAAATTCCATGGCGTTACACAAGCCACCACTCCCAGAGGCTGTTTGATCGTATAAGCAAAGTTGGCCGGTAACTCGGATTGAATTGTTTCGCCATTCATGCGGCGCGATTCGCCGGCGCAAAACTCAGCAACATTGATAGAACGTTGCAGTTCGCCGCGCGATTCGGCGATCGTTTTGCCTTCCTCGCGGGTTAACAATTGCGCAAGTTCTTCCTTATGCTCTTCCATCAGACGGGCGGCACGCGCAACGATGCGGCCGCGGGCGGGCGCGGGCGTAGCACGCCAGCTGCGAAAAGCTTCGGCGGCCGCGTCAACGGCGTGCCTGGCTTCTTCGCGGGTCGCCTGACGAATGTTGCCAATCACATCGTCAGTGTTAGCTGGGTTAACATTCTCTACGCTGCGAGACGAACTTGATTCAACCCATTCTCCGGCTATGAAATTGCGATATGTATCCATGTTAGTTACAAGCTCTCAAGGTCTTTGCGAATGAAGTGCGTGGAGCAATATATCACAATCCTTTTTGTGAGGCGTTCAGAGTACCAACTTCAGTTGGCGCTCTGTTTTGAACGGTAAGACCCGATTTGCACGCGAACTCGGCAGGTCAGAAAAATAGGCATCGCGATGGTGGCCCTACTTGCCACGGCCCTTAAAGATAGTTCAAAGTTACGGCCAGGAAAATGACGACCACAACTGACGAAACCACCCCGCCTGCAGCCAACCTGCGTGAGCTCCTGGAGCAACGCTTAGTCGCCTCCGGTGCTAAGACTTTTCTCTTTTCCGAAGCCGATGGCCGCCGATTCACTTATTCCGAGTTCAATAAGGCAGTTCATCGCACCGCTGCTCTGCTCGTTTCGCGAGGAATCGGAAAAGGCGACGTCGTGAGCCTCATGATGCCCAACAGCGCTGAGTACATTATCGCCTACTTTGCTTGTTGGAAACTCGGCGCTTTGGCCGGACCGGTCAATTCCCTTTTGAAAGCCCAGGAGGTTTCTTATGTTATTTCTAATTCCGAGGCCAAGGCGTTGTTGCTGCACTCTGAGTTTGAGCCACTGATTGCAGGTCTGCGCAACGAGCTACCCGCCCTGCAGGCAGTCATACGATTTGATGACGCTGCGGATGCCACCCGCGAATTCAGCGAGGCAGCGCAGTTCCAGTATCCGGACCTTGAAAGCGACGACGAAGCAATCATCATCTATACCTCCGGCACTACCGGCAAGCCGAAAGGCTGTCTGCTGACCCACGGAAATCTGATCGCGAATGCCCGCCAGATAAGCGCCTGGCTTGGCTTCACTGAGAGGGATCGTCTGCTCTCGGTCATGCCGCTGTTCCACATGAACGCTGTCTCGGTCACCACGCTGTCGGCGTTGTATGCGGGGGGTTCGTCCGTCGTTAGTCCAAAGTTCTCAGCGTCGCGTTTCTGGAAGATTATCTCGGACTACGAGGTTACCTCCTTTGGCTCTGTGGCGACGATGTTGTCGATGCTGCTGAGCAATTATCCGCATGGTGTGCCCCCAGGTCTGAAGACCGAACAACTGCGCTTTGCCATGTGTGGCTCAGCGCCCGTGCCTGCCGAGGTACTCAAGCGCTTTGAAGAAACTTTTCACTGTCTGGTAATTGAAGGGTACGGGCTTTCAGAATCCACCTGTCGTTCAACCTTTAACCCGCCGGACGAGCGGCGGCGCGCCGGCTCCTGCGGCCTTCCCATCGGCAACGAGATGAAGGTAGTCGATGATAACGACAATGAAGTTGCCGCCGGCTTGCTCGGCGAGATAGTGCTGCGCGGAGAGAACATCCTCAAGGGCTACTACAAAAATCCCGGTGCAACGGCGACCGCGTTTCGCAACGGCTGGTTTCACACTGGAGATATCGGCTACCGCGACGCTGATGGCTTTTTTTACATCGTCGATCGCAAGAGTGACATGATCATTCGCGGCGGTGAGAATATTTACCCTCGGGAAATTGACGAAGTGCTCTACCAACATCCGGCGATTGCCGCCGCGGCAACTATTGGCGTTCCGGATCCACTCTACGGCGAAGAAGTCGCGGCGTTCGTGGTTTTGAAAGATGGTTCCCGCTCGGACGAACAGGAGCTAGTTGGTTTTTGCCGCGAACGGCTGGCTGACTACAAGTGCCCAAAGACCGTACGGTTCGTGAAGGAGATTCCCAAGGGTCCCACCGGCAAATTGCTTAAGCGCGAATTGGCCCGCCGCTTTACGGAACCAGATTAGAACGAGGCCCCAGTTTGGGCTTGGCCCTGGTTCAGTCACAGGTTGACCGACAGCGCTTCTCATTGTTCGCTCCGCGCCAGACTCCTGGGAAAATATTTTGAACCGCTGTCCCAAATTCCCTTCGTCCGGTCGAAAGTTTTTTGCTGAAAAAAAATTAGGTGCATGAGCCGACCTGCTATAGAATGGCGCCCGCTAATGCCAGCGCAAAGTCTCTTCGAGCCGATTCTGACGCCATTGATGCGGAATCGTGCGCTGACTTTGGTAATTTCTGGAGCCGCCGTTCTGCAGATTGGGCTAACCAGCCTTGGTCTGCAAGGTTGGCCCTGCCCGATTCTGCACCTGACAGGTATTCCTTGTCCTGGTTGCGGGCTAACTCGGGCATCGGTTTTGCTTTTCCAAGGCGATTGGCAACGCTCTATCCGCTATCACCTGTTCGCACCACTCTTTGTTTTCGCATTCGTTTTAATTGCCGGCAGCTCCGTGTTGCCGCGGTCGCCCCGAAAGCGCGTCATTGAGGCGACGGAATCATGGGAACGCCAGACCGGGCTCGCCGGCATAGTCTTGATTTGCCTGGTTCTTTACTGGCTCGCACGATTACTCATAACACAGGCATCGTTTGTGAAACTCATCCAAGGGTAACGGGCGCTCGTCTAACAATCGCAAATCGAAGGAGAAAACAAAATGGCTTTCGTCGGAATGCTAATGTCGCTAGGTTGTCTCGTCTGTTTCATCATCGTGCTAATCAAGTTGTTCCAGAACGAGGGTGCTCTCAAGGGCATACTCGGACTGATCTGCGGCCTTTACACGTTCATCTGGGGCTGGATGAATGCTACCAGGCTGAATATCAAGACAATCATGATGGCCTGGACGGTGCTCTTAATTCTCGCGATCATCATTAACATGATGACGGGCGGGTTCAATTACTCGGTCGGAACGCCGATGACTCCGTAATAACCGGTTACGCAATTACACCGGGGCTGTCTTTACCTGCCGGCGCGCGACTCAAGGGGCTTGCGGCACTCCCTGAGTCGCGCGCCGGCGGCCCTTCCCCCAAAATCAGGAGAATACTACATCCTCACCGGATGCTGATCGCAGTTAATAAGAATATCTGCCGCCTGGTTGGGAGGCAGGAACCAAGGTCGTCATTGAGTTAGCTTCTGTTCAGGCAGCGAACTTATTTGCTTCTCATCTCATTCAGCATCAGTTGAATCTGGGCCAGCAACAAGCTGGTGAGCTCCCGGTAGGCCTCTTCCTTGTTGCCATTCACCATATCCGTACAAGGACGAATCGGTTTGCCGAAATGGATTTTTACCTTCGCTAGTCTTATATGATGTGACTTTCTGGGCCATACCTTGAAAACGCCATCCAGGGCGACAGGTATGATTGGCAGATCAAGCTCGCTGGCCAGGATTGCGGCCCCTTTCTTGAACGGATGGAGCAAGCCGTCAAAAGAGCGCTCGCCCTCCGGGTAGATGTTCAGGATCTTGCCCGCCTGCAATCCTGCCGCGCCGGCCCGCATGGCCCGCAACAAGTTCGTATCCGGATCGACCGGAACGATGTTGAGCAGGCGCGCAATCTGAGCAGTGAAAAAGTTGCGCCAGTACTCGCTGGCTCCAACATGAAAAATATTTCTGAGGATCCGGTGCGGGTAGATTGAGCAAACGAGGATCGGATCAAGAAAACTCTGATGGTTAGGACAAATCAGGAAGGGCGCCTCGAGGCCCTGCAAATGTTCCAGGCCGCGCACTTCCATTCTCAGAAACAAACGCGCGCCGAAATAAACCGGGCGCAGCAAGAGATATGCCATAAGCGCAGTTAACGGGCGTCGCTTCAGGATTTGCTCGACCTCAGTCTCATCGTCGTTTGCCCGGTTGAGAATGTGCGACCAGTCTGTTCGGGTGGGGATCCTTTCGGCTGAAATTTCGGCAGGCTTCGCCACCGGGGAATTGTTTCCATTTACCAGCGCGATTACATCGCCAACCGTGAGAGCGGCGGCCAGGGCTGCCGAATCGAGCTCAATACCCAGCGCTTCCTCTACGCTGCTGATGCACTCAGCTCGAGCCAATGAATCAAGTCCCAGGTCGAGTTCGAGATTCATGCGCGGATGAATGGCGGGAGCGTCGGGCGCGTGGTGGCGCACGGCAGTTGCCAGCACGCTACCCGCCCGGCTCTCCATCAGAACACGATCCTCGGAAGTGAAATCGAGCTCACCACTCTCTCTGGCCTGGCGCGCGACTACTCCCAGCTCCTCAATCTGTCGCTTGAGCTCGAAGCGGCGTACCTTGCGAATAGACGTGCGCGGCAATGGCTCAGATCGCACGATGTAATCGCGGGCGCGTTGATATTCAGGCAATTCACGTCCGAGATTGTCCAGTTCATAGCGGATCGCTTCGCGGGCGTTTGCGATTTGATGCGCTTTGAGATATTCGAAATCGGGCACCACCACCGCGCAAAGTTTTTCCGCCAGCGCAAAGTCGCCGGCGTTGTCGCGCACGCCCAGCACGCAGACCTCGCTGACCAGTGGCGAGAGGGCGTACTGAGATTCCACGTCCTCTGGATAAACGTTCTGGCCCGAGGGCAGGATGATCACGTCCTTCATGCGGCCAACGATGTAAAGGTGACCCTCGCGATCAAAGCGGCCAAGGTCGCCGGAACGAAACCAACCGTCTTCAGTAAAAGCCTCTTTCGTGGCCTGGGGGTTGAGATAATAACCAGGCATGACGATCGGCCCACGGATCAGCACTTCGCCAATGCCTTCAGCGTTGGGCGCCGCGATTTTAACCTCGACACTGTTCAGGGGCGTGCCCACTGAGCCGACCTTGTTATCTTCAAAGCGCGTCACCGTGGCGGCGCCTGCAGTCTCAGTCAAACCGTAGCCCTGCAGAATCGTGAATCCCAGCGCGTGATAATCGCGGGCGATGCCCTGGTCGAAGCTCGAACCGGCTGAAACCGCCAGACGGAGTTTGCCGCCAAATTCCTTGTGTATGGTCCCGAAGAAAAGCCGCCCGGCGTTCAATCCCAATGAATCGCGCAGCCAACCGTTAGTGCCAAGCAGCGAACGGAAGAGCCAGCGCACGAGGCGTGGCTTGCCGCGCACAGCATCAAAGATCTTCTTGTGAAAGAGATACCAAAGGCGCGGCACACCGGTGAGCGTCGTCACGCCGCCCTCCTTCAGTCCGCGCGCAATCTCTTCGCTGTTTACCTCAGTGATGTAAACAATCCGCGCGCCGATGACCGTCGCCAGCCAAAGATTTACGATTTGCGAATAAGCATGGAACAACGGGAGGAGACTAAGGATCACTTCGCGATCCGAAAGGTGCATTACCTCCTGCACGCCATCAACTTCCGCATAGATGTTGCCGTGGGTGAGTGGCACACCTTTGGGCACCCCGGTCGTGCCCGAGGTGTACATCAGCACGGCGATGTCACTTGCCCGGGCGGGTGGCACTGCAGCGTCGAACTCCGGCGGCCGAGGCGTTGCCGACCATTCAGCCAGAACCGGTCCGGAACTGTTATCGGCTTGCAGCATTACAGCCTTAATTGGCCGGCCCAATTGATCGCAAACCTCGCCAAATTTTTCCAGATTAGAGGCGGAGACGAAAGCCAGCTTTGTTTGTGAGTTGTCCAGGAAATTTGCGAGTGCTTCGA
>Ga0209683_10000280_pt1 | contig 20472 bp, 17 predicted proteins | sample DOMMetBare2Fresh_FD_187474 | JGI IMG/M metagenome (GOLD analysis project Ga0209683, IMG submission 187474) | Wetland sediment microbial communities from St. Louis River estuary, USA, under dissolved organic matter induced mercury methylation -... | ecosystem: Environmental > Aquatic >... | reverse complement strand
CTGCGCGTTTGCTTTTGACAACCCGAGCCCTGGCCAAAGCGCCTCGCTCGATCACCAATACGCCGTCAACCAGGACCCGCCGAGCCACCAGAAACTTTATGTGATCGCCCTCAACGGCATGAGCCGAGGAAACGGAAGAGGTTGTAGCGACCTCGATCGCTGTGCCGGCAGGAATTTGCACATGAATGGTTCGTGGCGCAGGCCTGGTCGGCGGAAGAACGAGTGAAGACGCGACCGGAGGGCCGTAAGGAACCATGACCATGGCTTTGATCACGGGTTCGGGGAGTCCTTTCATTCTCAGCTCTCGCAACACTGGGGGAAATGTGTCGAAGCGACAAGAGGAGCTCTCGATCTTTCGGATAATCTCAGCTGGCTCAAGGCCGGCGTTGTGCAAGCGCAGAATATCGCCGTTACGCAGTACTTTATTCGGCGGCTGGGGGCCTTCAGTCTGCGCGCCGATCAAAGAGCAATTAGCGGCAAGGAAAGCTGCTACGACCAAAAAACGCTTGCATTTCATGTAGGCCCTCAAAAGCCAGTGCACAGTTGTATGGGGTGCCTGTGGAGCAACCTACGTGCCGGGCAAAAATTAGGGCCGAACTTCCAGAAACCAGGGTTAACGTGAGTCAAGGCTTGAATGACAGTGAGCGATTGAGAGACAACTGCTCGCTGGCGAGCAGTCAGTTAACAGTCTTATTTCAATTTCAGCCGATAAATAATCAAGCCATCTACTCTTTCACCCGCATCACGTTCGTACCATTTATCCAGATTCGAAGGATCGTCAAGAGGGGACAGAATCGCGTACGAGAGCTCGGGCCCTGCCGCCTGCGTGTGACTAAAGCTTGAATTGAAGGCACTGTACTCATCCACGGCTCGTTCGATCTCATCGGAGATTATGGGTCGGGGGTTGGATGTCAAGACAGGATTTGCGCGAGCAAATCCGAAAATCTCAAAGCGCGCGCTATCGCGCTCTCGTTCTAAGGAGCCCCGCAGATCGTCTGCGCTAATGCCGGAATAGTAGAGATACTGGAAGAATCTACGTTTCTGATTGTTATGGTCTGTCTGAGAAAACATACCTAAGTAGCGTGACCACAACACTGGGTTAGAGGCAGTTGCGGCCAGACTGTTGCTGATGTCCTGGTTGGACGCGAACACCATCCCACCGCCGTCGAGCCTCAACGCCGCGGCGCGACCTCGATCCACGGCAATGTTAAGCTGCGACCTGCCCCGAGCCGCGATGAGTCCGTAAGCTATGCCCAGACTGAGGCCGACCATCCCCAGACAGACAAAGATACGTTTGGGTATTTTCCACCTGGTCCCAAAGGCTAAGAGCAGACCGATCAATACCCAGTAGTTTGCGACGAACTGTTCATAGTGGAACGGCTGCAGTGAGCGGCCCGTCAATATCTGCTGATTGAAGACCAAAAATGGGGCCAGTGCGAACGACAGCGTGAACAGGGTCTTTGGCTGTCGCCAATCTCTACCAATGAGGCCTAAAAAAATCAAAACGGCATATATTTCCGGACCTCGTACGAAGTCCGGGCGGCGTGTGAGTTCCAGCACCATTTGCGCCTCATCGATGGCTGGACGCCGGAATGTGATCAACCAGACGTAGGGAATCAACGCTACCAATCCCATCGATCCAATGACGGCAAACAGCTTCCAGGTTGTCTGGCGATCCTGCGGTCGTGCCGCCATCCACAGAATCATCAACCCGACAAGCCAGGCGGCCGCAGCTGTCCACAGGAAGAAGTAAGAATAGATTAAAACGACAAACGCCAGACCCGTGAGAAAAGACCAGAACAGAGAGTTTTTGACGAGCGCCCACCAGGCAAACAGCGTCATGGCGAGGAGGAATGGAAATGAAAACGCCGGCATGTAACGCCTAAGAAAAGGAAATGCCACATGCGGCGAGAAGAAGACCCAGGGAGCCGAAGCGGCAAGCCATCCGAAGCACAAGACTCCACACGCTCCGCAGGCTGAAACGATTTCGTTTTGCGTCAGCTCAAATAGAAGGCGGAACAGTATTAATGACGATGTGATCGTAACTAGCGGAAGAAGAATGATGAACGCGGTCGCCGCGGAAACTCCGGCCAGGCGGGCTGGCATGGCCATCAAATATGCGGGAACGACCTGGATTGAAAACAAGGTTTCAAAGGGACCGCCGTCCTGGCCGCTGTAAGGATCGTTGAGTCTGGGACGCCCTTTTATTAACGCATTGACATACGCCGAATAAGCAAACTCATCTCGATCAACACATGCATAAGCCCCACTCCAGCTCGTCCCACGCTCGTAGAACAAATAGAGCTGTGGCAGAAATGTAATAACGGCCAAAACCGAAGCAGCGATGAATCCTGTCTTCCACTGGCGAAGGCTCATAAGTTTGGGAGCAGATCTCTGTGTCAATGGACCTATCAGAGCACCTCACCCGGCGAACTCAGTCCTGCGTGTTTGCTTAGTCGCGCAATTTGAGGCGATACAGATTGTAATTCCCAACGCGTTCCCGGGACTCGCGTTCATACCAACGATCAAGGCGGTTGAGCTTCGGCTCTGGGTCCGCCTTTGTCACAAGATAAGTGAGCGGGTGCTGCAGAGCCTTCTCGCGCGAGAAGGAACCGTCATAGGCCTGGTAAGTGCGCACTGCTGCTTCGATCTCGTCCTGATGGATCGGAGTGGAGTGGAGACTTAGGGCCGGTATGAATCTCTCATCCCCAAACATGACACTGGGGGCAAAAAAGTTCATATACAAATCTTCGGTCCTTTGGTTGAGAAATTCGCGGAAGCGGTCTCCATCTACGTCGCTAAAATAAAGTTGAGCGTAAAGTATTTCTTTTCGCTCCTTCCGCGTCGCAGTACCAAAGTCTTGAGCTCCAGCTCCAAGCAGCGTACCCTGGGGAGTCCAGGTTGGAAGCAACCTCATGACCTCGACATGAGGAGAAAACACCAGGGCTGATGCTTTACCCCCACCCCTCAGTCCTTTAAGGGTGCCATCATCTGTCGCCAATTCTTTCAGGCGCAGGAGAACTGGCACCGCTTGGTCGTCAACGACATCCGACGCTATGCGCGCTCTTGCCAGCAGGCCTACCTCTAATATCGCGTATGAAAAGCACAGTGCAGCGATCCACACGAGGGCACGATTTGGAATTGGCCGCCATAGAAAACTCACCAGAATTATCAAGCTAACTATTACGGCATAGTTTACGACGAAAAGGTCGTAGTGAAACGGTTGGAGGGACCTCCCGGTCAAGAATTGCTGATTGAAAACAGCTAGCGGAAGTAACGCAAAAGATGCCGCAAGAATCGAGCGAGGCTCGCTTACCTTAACCTTACCAAGCTGCGCTCCGACTATAAGCACAAACACAATGCCCGTCCCGATCAATTCAGTGGGGTGAAACAGATCGAGTTTGTGCGTAAAAACCAGAATTTGAGCGTCATCCATACTGCTTGAGCGTCCAGCCACGAGATGCAAATAAGCAGCGAGGGGGAGGAGCATCATTAAGCCGATCGTGGAAAATACCGTCAGGCTCCGACTCCATTCTTGTCGCGGGCGAAATGCAACCCACAGGGCGACGAGACACATAAGCCACGCCGCTGCAGCCGTCCACAAATACAGATAGGAGAACACGAGCAGGCACAGGATCAGACCCGCAACTATCGAGTAAATCCGGCCGCGCCGTCTATCCTCAAGCGAAATTGCTTTCCAAACGCACGTGCAGAAGACGAAGAAGAGGGGGAATGCCGCTGCCGGTTGGTAGCGCCTGAGGAACGGCAAAAGGACACTGAGCTCGTGGTTCAGTAATAACACGCCAACCATTCCCTGATCTCCTGCCAATTCACCCAGGCAGAGGACAAGAAAGACGCCCGCAGCTGCGAGCTTGGGCTCAGCCGTGACGGAAGCCAGCAACCAAAAGATAGACCAACCGGCCAGTAGGCCCGCAATACCGATCAGGACGATAAAGGCGGTCGAAGCCGAGACCTGGGTTGCACGTGCCAATAAGGCGATCGCGTAAGGGGGTAGGAATTGAATGGAAAACGTTGACTCCGGAAGTGGCGCCTGCGGAGTGCTGTCCCTTCCGGCGAATGGATCGTTACGGCGCGGCCGGCCGTCTATCAAAGCATTGACGTAAGCTGAGTAGAGAAACTCATCGCCCTGAAGGGTTGCATAAGCACCGTTCCAATCCCTTCCGCGTACTAACCATAGATGTATTTGCGGGATGAGGGATAATAGGACCATCGCCATTGCGGCCAGGGCACACAATCTCCAGCTTGCAGGGGAAGTAGCGGAGGTGCTCATAAAATTCATTCTAACTTAGCGCCTGGTCTTTTCGAACCATCCCAAGAGAATCTTTCCACAACTGGCGTGCTGCCTGATGTACCGCCTCCCCGTACTCTCCATCGCCCTGGGTGCAAAGCGTCAGGCGCGAGGCCGCTTGGACCAAATCTTAGCCTGCTCCGATTGCCAGAATAGTCTTTCTCTTAGAGCGTAACGGCGAACTGGTCAAGGAAACTCACGCTTGTATTTTTCCGGCTCGCTCCTACTACAACTGCTCGCAGGCGAGCACTGATCAACCAAACCAAACACTCTAAGAAACATTCCTCTGGCCAAGTCAAAGTCCAGCTAAATAAAGACATCAGCGTACTTGGGGTTCGTGAGACCTGACGATGAGGCCATCCGTCGATCTTCGGCACAATCATTGCCCATGCAATCTCGCACTCGAAATGTTGCCGTGATCGGCAGGAAGCGGTCACTCAGGTTTCCTGAGATGACGCCTGCATTTTGGGTGTGATTATGCGGGCCCATGATGAGGTGCGGATCTCGTGGCTCGGAACTCCGAAACCTTCTTTTCCAAAACTTAAAGGAGCAAACAAATGAAAACGATTAAGAACTTTCTCAAAGATGAGTCCGGCATGGAAACCCTGGAGTATGCAGTTATCGCCGGCCTTATCGCAGTGGTGGCGGTCCTTGTTTACGGCAGCAACTGGGGTACCAACCTGGTGAACAGACTAACGGCTGCTACCAACGCCAGCTAACTTTGTCACGGACCTGCGGAAAGGCGGGCCTGAGTTTTGGATAATTCGGGCCTGCCATCCTCAGACGCCGATTTCTATTTCAACGAATGCCTGAAAGCTCACGCCATAGAGCGTAATTGAATTCGGAGGCACGGAACATGCTCGTGGGACAAAATCTTGCTGTGGCACTGATGTTTGTACCTCTGGCAATCATCGCTGCCTATATGGATGTACGCTATCGGAGGATTCCAAACAAGATCGTCCTGACAGCGTTGCTCGGAGGACTGGCGCTAAATACGTTCTTCGGCGGATGGCACGGGCTAACGCTGAGCCTTGCCGGAGGCGCCCTGGCTTTTGCCTTGATGTTCACATTTCACGTCTTTGGAACCATGGGCGCGGGTGACGTCAAACTGTTTGCGGCGTTCGGCGCGATTCTAAGCAGCTCGCTGGTGCTACCGGCGTTTTTGGTCGTAGCCCTGACCGGTGGAGTACTCGCCGTCTTTAAGATGGTTTATGCGGGTCGCGCGCGCGCAACCATGTTTCGCGTCTTCCAGTTTTTTTATGGGCTCTTACCCGGACAAACAGTTCCCCGCTTTGAGCTGCCTGACGATCCCAGCTATACCCTGCCGTATGGCGTGGCAATCTGTAGCGGCAGTTTCATTGCCTTTCTTCTGTTTCACACCTAAACGATCCGGAGTAACTATGAAGGCAATTCACACTGGTAATGGAGAATTAAGTCATGCGAAATAAACGTCTCATCCTCGCGCTCACGGGAGCGGTGATCTGCGGACTGATCGGCGTATTGTTAATAACCCGCTACCTGTCGAACGTCCAGGCATTTACAAAGGACCTCGGGAACGTGGTCGTCGCCAAAACTGAAATCTCCCTGGGCGAAAAGATCACGGCCGAACAGGTGGGAATGGCTCCCATGCCTAATGGTTCTGCCCCGGAAGGAGTGTTCCGGAAAATCGACGACGTGGTAGGCCGGGTTGCGATCACACCCATCGGTATGCGCGACACCATCACCAATATGAAACTTGCTCCGGCGGGAACCGGAGCCGGCCTTTCCGCCGTCATCCCGGAAGGCTACCGTGCGATGACGGTAAGAGTGGATGAAGTAGTGGGCGTGTCTGGTTTCATCATGCCAGGCTCATTCGTAGACGTGGTGGCCATCATCGTCCCCGTTCCCCAGCAAGGGAACGAAAACCAGGGACCGATTTCCAAGATCGTATTACAGAGCATAAAGGTGCTGGCCAGTGGACCAAAGCTTGACTCGCCTGAAGGCCAGCGCGAACCCACTTCGGTAAAGGCGGTAACACTGCAGGTCACCCCCGAACAGGCAGAGAAGCTGGGACTCGCGATGAACGAGGGAAAACTGCAACTCGTGATGCGCAGTTACGGCGACCAGGAGGACACCCGAACCAGAGGAATCAACAAGAGCACGCTATTAAGCGGTGACCCTCTGGTGCCCCAGCCCCCGCCGCCAAGTGAAAAGAAAGCAGAGCCGTCCAAAACAGTAGTGAAGCGGACGACTCCAGTCAGGCGCGTTGCCGTCGCCACCAAAGAAGAGAAAACCGCAACTCAACCTGTCTCGCGCAACTCCGTGGAGTTGATTGAAGGAGCTAAAAGGCGCGAAGTCGATATCCCATAACCGTGGCGAGCGAAGCTGAGAATTGGGAGATCGCCCTTCCAATGAACGTTTGCCAATAAGCTTAAGGAGTGAAATCGCTATGCAGTCCCATTTTCCCATCCGCTACTACGTCCTTGCCGCTGTCATGGTTCTGGTGTGTGGATTCCAGCTTGGCGTCGCCGCGCAGGACCAAAGCACAAACGCCTCCTTTTCAACCGCCGGAAAAGAAGCAATTCCTCTCAACGTCCTGGTAGGACAATCGAGATTGATCACCTTCGATAGTCCGATCGAGCGGTTCTCGGTTTCCAATCCCGACATCGCTGAGGCCGTGCTGGTCACTTCCAATCAGGTGGTAGTCAACGGGAAGGCCTTTGGCCAGATCAACTTTATCGCCTGGCAAAAATCCAGTTCTCGTTTCCTCGTTTTTGATGTTTACGTGCGCACCAACCTCTCGCTGATTGATTCGCAGATCCGCGCCCTGTTTCCGAAGGAAGACATTCGTCTGAGCCAGGCTAATGGATCAGTGGTCATCTCGGGTACGGTTTCCGACCCTCGCGTAGCGAGTCAGACTGACGCCGTTGTCCAGGCAGCCGGCTTCAAGACAGTAAATTTACTGGCATCGCCGGTAAAGGATGCGACCCAGGTGCAGCTTCAGGTTCGCGTTGCCGAAGTCAGCCGCAATCGCATGCGCGAACTCGGCACCTCTTATGGTTATCAGGGCAGTCCAGGCGTCGGTGGTTATCTCAATAGCGGCCAGGGACCAAGCACACTTGGTAACGTCGAAAATGGCGTTTTAAGTGGCGCGCTGGGGAATTCATTAAATCTCTTCGTTATGGGTGGCAATACGCTTTCGATGATTCGCGCGTTGCAGCAACAAGGGGCCTTGCGAGCGCTGGCCGAACCGAACTTGATCGCGATGGACGGACAGCAGGCGAGCTTCCTTGCCGGCGGTGAGTATCCTGTACCGGTCGTCCAGGCGAACGGCGACAAGAATACAGTCACGATCGTTTTTAAAGAATATGGCGTGCGTCTGAATTTCAAACCGACAATCATCGACGAAGACCACATCCGCCTGGAGCTGGAACCGGAAGTTTCCACGCTTGACTTCGCCAATGGGGTGAAGTTTGCCGGCTTCCTTGTTCCGGGCCTGCGTACGCGGCGGGCCAAGACCGGTGTTGAATTACGCGACGGCCAGAGCTTTGCCCTCGCCGGCCTGCTTGACAACAGCGAGACACAAACGCTCTCCAAGGTTCCCGGGCTCGGTGACATTCCAATCCTGGGAAACCTCTTCCGCTCAAAACAATTCCAGAAAAACGAGAGCGAGTTAATGTTCATTGTGACCGCGCAGATCGTCCAACCTGTTAATCGCGATGACCTGCCTGCGCTCCCCAATGTCGACAATCTGAAGAAAGGATCGCTGTTGGGAGTTGAACCGAAAGGCGGTCCGATAGAGGGGCCAAGCGGCTTTATGACGGAGCCAAAACGAGACTCCTCTCCACCGGCCGCTCCTGCCAAACCAGCCGCCAATCCGGCGCCGAGCAGCGCTGCGAAAGTTGTTACGCCCATAGTGTCTGCCGCGGCACCTGGTCCCACGGGCGCAAAGAGCACACCAAACGAGTAAGGACGAAGTAAGATGTTAAGACTTAGAGGAAATAAGGCAGAAGCCGATCAAATCTCACCGGATTATCGTGTTGCCGCTAAGTCGGAGTCGTGGCATGGGGAGAGCGGCAGTACGATGGTCATGTGCGCGATCCTCATGTCCCTGATTGTCCTGGCCGTGGGCCTTTGCATCGATGTCGCGCGCGTTTACGCAGCACGAACCGAGCTCCAGAACGCAGCTGATGCGGCGGCGTTGGCCGCCGCCCGCGAACTGAACTCGGGCGCCAGCGGGATCCAGGATGCGGTTACGCGCGCGACGTCCATCGTCAACAGTTATGGCTTCAACCGGGCGGGGGTAACTGTCTCCAACACTAATGTGCAGTTTGCCGTCAACTTGAACGGCACCTATGTAAGCTCCGCAACGGCGCAGGCAAATCCCGGCAATATTCGCTTTGTCCGCGTAACGACGCAATCGGCAGTGACGACAATGTTGTTTTCCGCTCGCGTGCTGGGCGCAAATCATACGGAAGCAAGATCTGCTACGGCCGGCATGTCCGTAGGGATAAATACCATCTGCGACTTTTTTCCAATCGCGGTGGCCCTTGATCCTGCCGTGCAGGCTGGGGACGATGGAACGGGATATCCTGCCCCCAACACGGTCATGACGCTCAAGTTCGTTCAGGGCTCAGGCAGCTCCGCAATCCTTTCCGACAAGAATTACATCATCCTCGAGGTGCCGGACATAAACGGCAACGGCGCTCCCGAGACTGCGGTGCTGTCGGCGGGTATAACGCGGGTTTGCCAGACTCTGGGCGCCAGCACGACCTTTCACATGACGCCCAGCGCGAACCAGAATAATGGGCCGCGACAAATCACTGATGGGGTCAATACGCGCTTCAACGTATATGCGAACGGCTATGGCAATGCGCTTGTGCCGTCCACATTTCCACCGGATAGTAACGTTCAGGAAAACATTACTTTCAGCCAATATGACGATCGCACGGCGGTCACACCGCCCAGTCCCAACGCCCCGGGAAAGGATGACCGGCGCATCCTGATTGTTCCCATAGTAAATCCCGGAACCTACAATCCGCCCAACGCGATTATCAGGAAGTGGGCCGCGTTCTTCATAAAGAATAAGGCGACCGTCACTAACCCGTGCAACAAGAGCACCGCTGATTGTGGTGACTTAACCGTGGAGTGGATTGACGAGAGATTGGTTATTGGACGCGGCTATTATGACCCGGGCGGAGCCCAAACAAGTCTTACGCTTCCCGTGTTGTACAAGTAGCACGCTGATGAACGAAATGTTAAAGACCAGGAAAACATCACGTCGCTTTTTCCAGAACGAGAATGGCACTCAAATGATCGAGTTCGCCATTATCTTTCCCGTATTGCTTCTGATGTTCGCCGGAGTTACCGAACTGGGACGCTTGTACTACACCTATAACACGCTGGCTAAAGCTACTCGGACTGGTGCCCGGTACCTTTCAACAGTGCAGGACGTAGCCGCCAACACGACCGCCGCGAAAAATATGGTGCTGTGCGGCAATGCTGCCGGCTGCGGCGGAGTAAACCAACCGGCGATAATCGCCCCCAACCTTTCTGCGAACAACATCGTGGTTACACCGCCAGTAGCGGGTGTCGCCCAGGTCAAGTACGTCGATGTTGCGATAACCGGTTACACGTATCAGCCGTTGGTATTCAATCTTAACGTAATGACTGGAAGAAACTTTACTATCTCGCTGACGCCAAGCACGAGAATGCGCTACATGGTTGATTAGCCATTTAAGGAAGATCAAATGACGACTACGGGTGTAAAAAGCGGAGGCCATCGGCATGAGCAGGGCGGCACACTTATTGAGTTTACCGTCGTTGCAGCATCCTTTCTCATGATGCTTGTCGGCATTGTGTCCGCCGGACACCTTTTCTACACGCACAACGCTCTGGTGGAAGCGACGAGGCGCGGGGCCCGCTACGCCGTGCTTCATGCAAATGGGAGCACGGCGGCGGTGAAGAATGTGGTGGTATATGGCACCGACACGCCTGCACAAGGCGCAACATCTCTAATCTACAATTTGGACCCCAACGTCAATGTGACAGTGACATACCCGGGGGCCGGAATCAACGTTGCCTCCGGTTCGGTGACCGTCACGATCAGTAATTACGCATATCCATTTATCATTCCCACGCGAACAACATCAATCACGATGCCTCCCTATCGCACAACCCTTTCCGGCGAATGTGCCGGCTTCATTCCCCCGGACCTCTAAAGCAGGAAATGCCGGTCGCAAAAACGAGAAACAGGTAACGAGTAAAACATGCAATCATTGACATTCATAACCCTGGGGAGAACCTCCGACAGCTCGAAACAAGTTAGCGATGCACTTAGCGGTACCGCACAGGCTCGTGTGCTGGCGGAGGGTGCAAGCCCCGACCAATTTCTGGCAGACGTCTTACGCCTCCAGCCCTCGGCGGCTCTGATCACTTTAGAGCCGGCGCACTCCGAAAGGGACTTTGCCCTGATCAGAAAGCTTGTCGCCGCCAGTCCGGGCACTGCGATCGTTGCCGCTGCCAGCGAGGCCTCACCCGGCTTAATCCTCGGAAGCATGCGTGCCGGAGCTCACGAATTTCTGCAGCTTCCGATAATCCCTGAGGAATTTCAAACCGTGCTCGAGCGCATCAGGGAGTTTGTTAAAGCAGGGCGAACGACCTCGGGCTCGGACAGTCGCGTGGTAGCGGTGTTCTCGGGTAAGGGTGGCACGGGCGTATCGTTCTTCGCGACAAATCTCGCGGCTGCTCTGGACGTTCCAACACTACTCTTGGACCTCAATCTGCAGTCGGGAGACATTGCGTCCTATCTCGGCCTGGACCCGAAATACTCTTTGTCCGATTTTGTCACCAATCGAACGCGGCTTGACGACTCTCTGATAAGTAGCCTTCTGACGCCGCATTCCGCCAACCTGGCTCTGTTGGCAGCGCCGCTCGAACCGCATGAGGCTGAGGACATTCATCCAGAGCACATCACGGAGGCACTCCATCTCCTGAGCCAAAGGTATGCACGCATAGTGCTTGATCTCCAGCACACTTTTGACCCGATAACGATTGCTGCCCTGGATTTGGCCGACGACATTCTTCTGCTCATGACGCTCGACATTCCCGGGATTCGCAGTACAAAACGCGCGCTCAAAGTCTTCGAGCGTTTGGGGTATCCCCGTTCCAAGGTCAGCGTCGTAGTGAACCGCTGGGCCAAGAGTATTGACGTCGAACTTCATAAAGTCGAAGCGCATCTTGACGAGCAACTAATCGGGTTTGTGCCAAACGATTACCGCAGGGTCATGGAATCAATCAACCTCGGCCGACCGGTGGTGCAAACCGATCACTCCTCGAAATTGTCACTCGAGATTAAACGAATTGCGTCGCTTGTCTCCGGGGGGAACGACCAAGCGCCTCCACGGGCGCGCAAGCGTTTGCTCGGAACGGTTTTTGGGCGTCAGAACTCGCCCGGCAAGCTCGAACTTTCTGAGGCAGCCGACACGGTATAGGGTAGAACAAGGACAGGTCGCGCAGCGCAGCAAGCGCGTAACAAAGGAAAACATAGGGACATAAAATGGCTCTCCGAGAACGATATATTAGAGAAACCAACCCCGACGGCAGCGCTGTGGTGGCCGCCGAAGACGCAGGTTATACCAATCAGAGTTTTCAGGAGATGAAGGCGCGCCTTCATCGCGCGATCATCACTCGCCTGGACTTGACCAAACTCAGGTCCCTGGCCCCCGAGCGGGTACATAGCGAGGTGTCGCGTCTGGTTGAAGAACTTTTGCTCGCCGAGAATGCACCCTTGTCGGTGGTTGAGCGCGACCGTTTAGTCACCGAAGTTAACCACGAACTTTTCGGACTAGGGCCGCTCGAGCCGTTGCTGGCGGACCCGACAATTTCGGACATACTGGTTAACTCTTTTGCGAGCATCTATATTGAAAGGCGGGGGAAGCTCGAGAAAACTTCCATCAGCTTTAAGGACGACGAGCACCTGATGCGCGTCATCGAGCGGATCGTGTCTACGGTCGGGCGCCGCATAGACGAGGCGCAGCCAATGGTCGACGCCCGGCTTCCCGACGGTTCGCGTGTTAATGCCATTATCCCGCCACTCGCCATTGATGGACCGGTGCTCTCCATCCGTCGATTCGGCGCTGAGCCCCTAAAGATGGCCCAGTTGATTGAGAATGGTGCGCTCACCAAAGAGATCGCCATGCTCTTCGAAATGTGTGTGCGGGCCCGTCTGAACATCATTATCTCGGGTGGGACAGGAGCCGGCAAGACTACTCTGCTAAATGCACTTTCAGCGTATATCCCCACCGATGAGCGCATCGTGACGATTGAGGATTCCGCCGAGTTGCAGCTACAACAGCCACACGTTGTGCGCCTGGAAACCCGCCCGCCGAATATTGAAGGTAAAGGAGAGGTTGCGCAGCGGGAGCTGGTGCGGAACTCGCTGCGAATGCGGCCAGATCGCATTGTGATCGGCGAGGTCCGAGGAGGCGAAGCGGTCGACATGCTTCAAGCCATGAACACCGGTCATGATGGGTCACTCACCACCATCCACGCCAACACACCCAGGGACGCCCTCGCCCGGCTGGAGACAATGATCCAGATGACCGGCATGAGGCTTTCCGATCGAGCCATGCGTCAGCAAATCGCGTCGGCGGTCGACCTTGTAATCCAGGTGGCTCGGCTCACCGACGGCACTCGTCGCATCACTTCGATTTCGGAGATCACCGGCATGGAAGGCGACACGATTACCATGCAGGAAGTATTTCTATTCGAGCGGACCGGCATTGACTCTACCGGTAAGGTCACTGGCCACTTCCGCACCACTGGCATACGCCCGCGTTTTGCGGAGAGGCTCAAGCAGTATGGCATGCAACTGCCAGCGTTCTTTTAGGAGGCGTCTTCAAAATGCTGATTTCCACCTTCGTATTTCTCTTCTTTCTGTTTCTTACTCTCGCGCTCTATTTGCTCGCGTCGCGGAAGTCTGACGCTCGCCAGGTGCGGTTGCAACAAAGAGTTGCTCAAGCGCTGCAGGACCTCGACGGCTCGAACGAATCGGTGCAAATAGCTCGAGAGGACACAATCGGGGGTTCCCCGTTAATCAATCGACTACTCACGTCGCTCGACTTCGTCAGGAAACTTGATGGAATGCTCAGGCAGGCGGACCTGCAGATTACCGTGAGCCGTTTGCTGGCCTTCTGTTTGCTGATTGCCGTTTCGGCTGGGCTGGCGGCTTCCACGGTCATGAACTTTCTCATGGCGCTCGCACTTGGGTTGCTGGCCGGCGTTACACCAATTCTTCATGTCGCCTGGAAACGCAATAAGCGGCTCTTGAAGTTTAATACTCAATTGCCCGACACGCTCGACCTGTTGAGCCGGTCGCTTGCCGTGGGGCACGCCTTTTCAGAATCTCTTTACCAGGTGGCGTCCGAGATGCCTGATCCTATAGCCACCGAGTTTCGCATCACTTTCGAGGAGCAAAAGCTCGGTCTTTCAACTAAGGCGGCCCTGGACGGGTTGACCGAGCGCGTTCCCCTGCCGGATCTTCGTCTTTGCGTAACGGCTATGCATATCCAGCGCGAGACGGGCGGCAATCTGGCTGAGATTCTCGAGAAGGTTGCCCAGACCATTCGCGAGCGCTTCAAACTAATGGAGGACTTCCGCACGATGACGACAAGCGCGCGCGGTTCGGCCTGGATTCTCTGCGGCTTGCCCTTCGGCATCATTTTCATGATGACCGCCATCAATCCGGACTACATGAGTGTGTTGCTTCATGACCAGCGTGGGCACTATATCCTGGCGGCCGCTGGCGTATTGCAGATACTGGGCATAATCACCATCAGAAAGATTCTGGACATTCGGGTTTGAGGCCCGACTGCAGGCCAACTCAAACCCTAGCTTTTAGAGAGGTGTATCCATGGTGCTTCTGATTGTTCTCTTAACTTTCACTTGTTTGGTGCTGGGGGTGATGAGCCTCTACTGGGCGTTTGCGCGTCCCACGGGAGTCGTCAATGCGCGGCTGGAAGACCTTGATCCATCTTTGGAACTGATCCAGAACAACCCGGTCACGGTGATGGCGGAACGCGTCGCCGAGCCCCTCAATCGCATTGTACCCATTTCGGCGATCGAGGCGCTGAAGCTGCAAAAGCAGTTGCTTCAGGCTGGTTATCGTTCGGTCGATGCCGCTACCGCCTTCCGCGCGATTCAAATCACACTTATCGTCGCGATCCCCAGTCTGGTCATGTCAGCTTACTTTGCCCTTGATCGCCCGTTCCGGGGCTTCGCGATTGCCAGCTTAGTCGGGGCGGCGTTTGGTTTTTACCTTCCACGCTATGTGCTCAACAAGAAAGTTAGCGGTCGGCAGCAGCGTATTACCTGGGCCCTGGCGGATGCCATGGACCTGATGGTAGTTGCCGTCGAGGCGGGACTTGGCCTCAATGCCGCGTTGAATCGAGTCGGCGAAGAACTGAAAGCGCTTCATCCCGAAATGCACGATGAATTGGATCTCGTAAACCTGGAGATTCGCGTGGGACGGAGCCGCGAGGAAGCATTGCGCAATCTGGCTGAGCGGACGGGAGTGGATGATATTCGCAGCTTCGTCGCCTTGTTGATCCAGGCTGACCGCTACGGCTCTTCAATTGCAAAGGCTGTGCGTATATTCGCCGAGTCGCTTAGAACCAAGCGACGCCAGCGAGCCGAACAGAGTTCGCAAAAGGCGGCACTCAAACTCTTGTTTCCCTTAACAATGTTCTTGTTTCCGGTAATTATTCTGGTGGTGCTGGGCCCCGCAGTCCTTAATCTGCTGGATGTCTTATTCAAATAAGGTTAAGCCTTTCGGTCGCCGAGGAGATTCTTCCCATGCTTAAACGAACCCTGGTAGTTCTTTCGCTGACAATGGCCATCGTGTTTGCTTCCGAGCCTCTGCAAGCTGTCCACGGCATTATCATGACAGACGCGGAATGGCTGGCGATGGACCGAACTGACGCTGCGGCGGCCAGCGACCAGAAGTCTGAGGGGCGAGGGAATGCTTTTGTGCGCGCCCTCAAGGCGCCATTCAAGGCCATCGGGCGCCTGTTTGGCAGAAAAAAGAAAGACGACAACCAACTCTCGCGGATCTCAGAGAAGGATGCGAAGAGGTTTGAAAGTGTTCCGGGCGTGCAACGTAATGAAACCAAACCGGCGCCGGAAGTCAGCTCGGCTGGGCCGGCGACGGAAAGCTCGGGAACTCCGAACGCTGTTGTTAATACCGGCGACCTGAGCTCAGAGGCGGCGCTGGCCATGAGCGCACAGGTCCATCTGGAAAAGGGCCGGGAATTAATGAACAGCCGCGACTGGAATGCCGCCATTGGCGAGTTGTCGCTCGCCGCTTCGGCGAATCCCAAATCCAGCGAAGCCAGCAGTCTGTTGGGTGTGGCCTACTGCCGCAAGGGACTGCGCGATTTGGCCAGGAGGTCGTTTGAGAATGCGGTGCGCATCAAGAAGGACGATCCACAAAATCTCAACAACCTCGGCTTCCTTCTTTACGAAGACGGCGATTACGAGAAGGCCAGTAAATATTTAGAGCGCGCGGCAAAATTAGCGCCCAATGATGCGCTCATCTGGAACAATTTAGGATTGGCCCAGGCTGAGCGTGGACATTTTGACGACGCTTATCAAAGTTTTGCTCACGCCCAGGGCGAGCTCAAGGGTCACCTGAATGTTGCCACTCGGTTGCAACATCATGGCTCCACAAAAAAGGCAATCAAACACCTGGAGCAGGCATTGGCCCTGCAACCAAAATCGCCCGAGGTGCTGGCGCGGCTAATAGAGCTGTACGACCGAACCGGCAACGAGAGGCAGGCCCAAGAGGCACGCACTTCGTTAGAGGCGCTCCGGACATTGGCCCAGACACCGGTTAAATAATGCCTGCGGAGGTGCAGCCTGTCGCGCGAGGAGCCGAAGTAAAAGATGACACACCTGGGTTTTCTAACTGGCGCCGAAATCGAAAGGCTCGGTCCGCCAATACCAGAGGACCTCGAAGAGACAGGGGTTTCTGAGGCACTATTGCGCGATCTGTCGCTGCGATACGTTGCCAACTTGCCGGACGCAACCGCAGCAGCCGTAGCCGGAAAGTTGCGCCTTCCCTGCGCCCTGACTGAGGAAATACTCCACCGGCTCTACCGAGAAAAGTTGATCGAGATGCGCCTCACGGGCACCGCCGGCGCCACCCGCTACGCTATGCTCGATCAAGGCTGGGAACGTTTGTTGCAAGTCGAAGCACGGAACGGATATCGCGGACCAGTTCCCGTATCGCTTGCTGACTATTCGCACTTGATTCGACTGCAGGCCGAATTGTCGAATCACACCTCAGTCGAAACCGTGCGCGCCGCTTTTCGCGACCTCGTGCTGCCGGAATCATTGCTGCGAACTCTCGGCTGCGTGATTAGCTCTCGCTCATCACTCTTCCTCACCGGACTTCCCGGAACCGGCAAGACCGCTGTCTCTGAGCGGATTAGCGCCGCTCTCGGTGGCCCCATATGGATTCCTTACGCAGTCGAAGTCGACGGTCATATCATCCGTCTGTTCGACCCTCGTTGCCACCGCCCGGTTGAGAAAGCGGGTTCGACCATCGAGCACGATCGACGCTGGATTTCGATTGAGCGGCCCGTGATTCGGGTTGGCGGCGAGATCACGTTGGGCGACGCCGAGCTGGTCTGGTCCCAAACCTCACAGGTTTATGAGGCGCCCTTTCAAATGAAGGCCAATGGGGGAACTCTGATCATTGATGATTTTGGCAGGCAGTCCGGGCACCTGCCATCCCTGCTTAATCGTTGGATCTCGCCGCTTGAAAGAAGGGTAGATATTCTGACTCTCAACAACGGCCGGCGAGTCGAAGTGCCATTCGAGCAGCTCGTGATCTTCTCAACGAACTTTGACGAGAAAGAGATTGTGGACGAAGCCTTCCTGAGACGGCTTGGTTACCGGGCGCGGATTGAGTTGCCAACTCCTGCGGCCTATCGGGAAATATTCGAACGCGCCGCCAATGCCACGGCACTCGCGCTGGACGATGCCAGCCTGAACCATATCCTGAACAAATATGTGATGGAAAACCGACCCATGAAACCGTGCGAGCCGCGCGATCTGTTGAATCGGGTCAACGATGTCTGCCGCTTTGAAGGGCGCCCCCCGAGGGTCACTCCCGAGTTAATAGACATTGCCTGGGGAAACTACTTTGGTCTGGCTCACCATTTTGAGCAACTGCCAACGGAGGCGGCCAATGTCAGGCGGGCTCGCGCAGGCAATCACAAGGCTAAGGAGTTTGGGAGTGCCTCTGGGCGGCAAAGCGCGCCGGGTCTGCAAGCCTAATGAACCTACAGCGCCGCAACTTGTTTGTACTGGCAACTGGCCTCGTCCTGCTTAGCGCCGGCTCCACTTTCCTGCAGGCACAAGGTCCTGCGAATGCTCGGAGCCGATCGACGCGACCCGCGAAGGTTCTGGCCAGGTCCAATTATGAAAGCATTCGTGCTCGCGCAGGTGAATCGGTGCGCGCAATCGCCGCCCGCGCCGGAGTCGACCCTGAAGAGTTGGCCAGCTTGAATCACATCCCTCTAACAAGCAGATTGAGCAAAGGCCGGCGCCTTTTCATCCCCAATGAAGACAACACTCAGTCTCCGGGCACACATCAGGATGAAAGGCTGGCTAATGGCAAGCTCATCCGGTTCGTAGATGGTGGTACGCTCCCGGTTGACGACGCCTGGCGGCGAGGCGAAGATGTTTGGTACAGCCGGCGCGGAGTTACTGAGACCACAAGTCGCAAAGTAAAATCTATCGAGCCACTTTTTGTCGCCCGGGTAGAGAGTACCAAAGCAGCACCTCCCCCACCGGCCACGAGGCCAAAAGAAGCCGCGGAAGCCGCTGCCGAAACCTGGATTTATCTTGTCGGCGGCGCCCGCTTCAAGGTTGACGAGGTGAACAAAACAGGCGAGGGCGCCTGGTACCAACGCGGAAATCTCATGAGCTTTCTTGAGAACGCCCGCATTGAACGCATCGAGCGGGAGCTCCCAGGGATGCCTCAGGCGGGAAGGAACGACGAGGGCTGGACTTCCGGCAACTCGCACCTGGACCAGCTGATTAGAACAAATGGCAGCCGGTTTGGCGTCGATCCCTATCTGGTCTTCCTGGTCATCGAGCAGGAGTCTCAGTTTCACGTGCGGGCGCGCAGTCCCAAAGGGGCGCAGGGGCTAATGCAGCTGATGCCGGGCACGGCCCGGAGATTCGCGGTGCGGCGTCCCTTCGATCCGGTTGAAAATATCCGTGGCGGAACCCAATACCTAAAAGAGCTGCTCACGATGTTCGGTGGACGGGTAGATCTTGCGCTGGCAAGTTATAATGCGGGCGAGGGGCGAGTGATTAGTTATGGCAACAAAGTGCCGCCCTTCGAGGAAACGCGGAATTACGTGAGACGAATCAACCAGCGCTATAAGAGAGGTAGCGGCGCCAGAAGGAGCGCAGGATCAACACCGGTGGCGAGCGGTGTTCAGCCGGCAGCAGCGGAGGACAGGCAATGAGAGCTTTTATTCTTGGCTTAACTTTCGTCATGTGCTGTTTCGGCCAAAGCAGTGTCATGACTGCGCAGACTACCTCCGGCAACACGCCTTTGACGAACGCTGCCGTCATTAAACTCGTCAAAGCCGACTTCAAGGAAAAAACCATCATCGCCATCATCGGATCGCGCCCCAGTCGTTTTGACCTGGCGACTGAGCGGATGATCGAGTTGAAGCGGGCAGGCGTCAGCGAGAAAATCATTCTGGCCATGCTCGGCCGTCAGCAGGGAGCGGAGATTGACGAAAACTGGAGCGATGATGCCTTCTTCGGCAGGGGGATCGCTAAGCCAGGTGAGAACCAGGAGGATGCGGCAAAGAGTCCAACGGATTCCGCCAGCACAGAAATATTTGGCTCCAGTGGCGGTGTGCGCGGCAACACGCAAAGCCGAGGCGGAAACTCTTCGGCGTCAGGAGATACGATTACTACGGGCAGCGCCACCGTGCGCATTCTTCGTCCACCCAGCGAAGCAGGCGCTCAGCCAAAACTTGTCAAGGTCGCGACGCTCACCAACGATTCAATAGTCGAATTGGTTGATGCCGGCTTTTCTGAAGGCACGATCATCAGGCGCATCGAACAGTCCCCGGTGGAATTTGATCTCTCCCCGACAAAGCTTGCTGACCTTCGCAAACATCGCGTCAGCGAAAAAATCCTGTCCGCAATGAAAGCGGCGTCCGGAGACACCCGCGATTCAAAGGCAGCGTCCGGTTCAAATGGCACGTCCGGCCGATAAAGGACTCATCTTCTGCTTACTGGCAACTATCGCGCTGTCATTGATAGTGTGCAGCCGCGATGGGTATCTTGCTGCCGGGCAACCTCAGCAACCCCACTCGACCAGGACGCGACCGCCCGTAAGACCTCAACGCACGAAGTCCACCGCTTCGGCGACACCCACGCCCACTCCTTCGGCTGTCGATCGCCTGGGTGAAGCGCCACCACCAATGCGTTTGCGCCCGCCAAAAAGCGATCTGGAAGTCAATCCCGGAGATGTAATCAAAGTAGAAACGACTGAAGTCATGCTGCCGGTAACCGTGCGCGATCCCAGCGGGAACCTGGTAGCTGATCTAACTCGTAACGATTTTCGCGTTTTTGAAGACAATCAGGCACAGCCGCTACAGGATCTGGCGCTCAGACAGGTACCAGTTGATGCGGTCTTGATGGTTGACGCTTCCTCATCGGCCGCCCGCAACCTGGAAGACTTTCGTCGCGCCGCCGAAGGCTTCGCAGAGCGTCTGGGGCCAGACGATCGGATCAGCCTGATGACTTTTGACGACACAGTTAAACTGTTGCAGGACTGGACCAGCAGCCGTTTCCAGCTGCGGCGAGCCCTGACTCGCATTGAGCCGGGAATGTTCACGCGTTTCAACGATGCCCTGCTGCTCGCCGCGCACGAGCAGTTTGGTTCCACCCGGTCGCGACGTGCGGCGATCGTCTTGACTGATGGCATAGATAGCGGCAGGGGCGCGACGTTGGAGAGCGCTTTGCGGGCGCTGCTGGAAGCACAAGTCGCTGTTTACATCGTCAGCAACACCGAAATCTCTCGCGCCGCCAAACAAGCTGAACTTGATTCCCTGGCCCGCGGCACCGAATCTGCGCAAAGATTCAAT
>Ga0209683_10000278_pt1 | contig 20518 bp, 16 predicted proteins | sample DOMMetBare2Fresh_FD_187474 | JGI IMG/M metagenome (GOLD analysis project Ga0209683, IMG submission 187474) | Wetland sediment microbial communities from St. Louis River estuary, USA, under dissolved organic matter induced mercury methylation -... | ecosystem: Environmental > Aquatic >... | reverse complement strand
GGTCCTCAAGCTGAGAACGTAACAGCACTATAATACTTCGGGGGAGATTTTCTCCTCCACTTCTTCTTTAAACCAATAGTTAAATTCACTTCCTTTTTTCTCTTCTGATTGTACTTCAATCACAATGCTATATTTATCGCAAATACTTTTTACAATGCTCAGCCCAATTCCAAAACCACCTTTATAGATATCGCCTCTGTAGTGACGCTCAAAAATTTTATTAATCTCTTTTATGCCAACACCGTGATCTTTTACACGAAAACATAAACCGTTATCTTTCGTATGTAACGAGACTTCAATAATTGTTTGTGGTGGAGAATATTTAATCGCATTGGTGATGTTATTGTCAATAATGCGTTGTAATTCAATGCGATTGATACGCACAAAGTGCTCTGGTTCTATGGTAGAGAGAATGGTGATTTCCTTTGAAGAGCTCAGTGCTTCAAAATAGGCGATCCTATCTTCTAAAAAGAGTGAAAAATTAAGTATTTCTGTCGAATAGGTAATGGTTTTGTTTTTGATGAGGTATTCAAGATCATCATAGAGTGTTGAAAGCGTTGAAAGCGCGGCTAAAGTTCGACTAAGGCGTTTGTCTTTGTACTTTTTTACTAGGCCCTCAATATTGAGTTGCATAATACCAAGAGGCGTTTTAAGCTCATGCATAACATCGGTGAAAAAGAGATTCATACGTGTTGATGTCTCAATGTAAGGCTTGAGTAAAAGTTTGAGAAGAAGATACGAAAAAATGAGCATACCTAGTAACACCACACCAATAATCACCAAAACATCAAAAATCACTTGTGAATGGGATATCTCTTTTTGTACCACTAAAAATTTGGCATGCAGAATATTGTGAGCAAGCGGGTATTTGTAAAAGAGTGATGCATCATTTTTGGCAAATTCGTCGCTAAATGTGGGGATAGGTTCATCAATCAAAGAAAAAATAATGTGATTGTTCGCATCTAAAAGTGCACTTTTGAAGATAATAGAGCGTGGAAATAAAAATGTTTTTTGAAGCGGTAAAATACCTTGAATAGATGTTTCAATCTCCTTGGCATAGCTGCGCAATTGTACTTCTTGGTTGACTTGGCTAAGACGAAGTGAGACAGAGAGATAATTTAAAATAGGAAATGAGACCAATAAAAGCGTTAAAAAGGTAAGAATAATGGCAAAGATAAATGCATTTTTAGTCTCACTTTTCAATTTTATATCCTATTCCTTTGGCAGTGATGATAAAGTCTTTATCGGTTTTGTCCCGTAGTTTTTTAATCAGCATACGAATGTCATTATCTCCTACCTCTTTCCCTTCCCAAACGTATTCATGGATGAGTTCTGTAGAGATAAAATTGCCTCTATTTTTCACCAATACAAAGAGCAATTTTTGCTCATACTTACTTAAATTGACTTGCATGTTTTCAAACCAAAGACTCTGATCATCGCTATGGTACGAGAAGCCACATGGCAGAGAAATGACATCCAGTGTGGAGTGAAAATGGTAACTTTTGAGTGTTTGTGAGACACGGTATTGAAGCTCTTTAAGCGAAAAAGGCTTCCGCAAATAGTCATTGCATCCTAGCTCATACCCCAATGAAAGGTTGTTAATGTCCGTGAGTGAGGTAATAAAGATAATGGGAAGATCCAGTTTAGCTTTGCGAATTTCTTTTAAAATTTCATAACCATCCATATGCGGAACCCTAATATCCAAAAGAGCCAGATGATACTGCTTGTCAAAGAGCGCATCTAAGGCGAGAAGTCCATCGTCAAAGGCATCTACTTCGTAGCCCATCTCTTCAAGAGACTCTTTAATGCTCTCATTATACGTATAGTCATCTTCTAAGAGTAAAATTTTCATCGAATGAGTACCTCTTGTGGTGCAGAACTTTCTATGGCAGGCTCTAAGGTTTTTACATGCAACGGTGCACTATGAGGAGCAAGGGAGGCGCGAAGGAGTAAAGATTCTTTAAGCAGGGACTCTCCAAACCATATACCGATGTATCCTACTTGTTTTGCTTCAATGTCAAAGAGTGGCGTAAAACCAAAAAGAGCACCGTTGGAGCGTGCAAAACCTTGTTGCATAATGGATGCCGAAGCAACGGACATAAATGAATTGACACAACCAACAGAACAGTTGTTACTCACAATAACATATCCATCAATTTGTGGGAGTTCTTTCATCCATTCCCCAATATCTAATAAGGCTTTATCCATCAAAATAACAAAATTAATTTTTTTGGCACTCAGTTTTTGAGCCACTTCATCAAAGTTGATGATGACTTCTAATGAACCAACAAATTCATTTTTCTCAAAAATAGGACAAAGCGCTTTGATATTGAGGCGTTTCCCTAGTTCAATCGATACCAAAGGTTTTTTAGATTGTTGAAGTAGCGTAATACCTTTGCGAAACGTGGAGAGGTCATCACCATAATCTTCAAAATCCCAACTGCGAACATACGCTTTGGCATCTTTTGTATGCAGTTGAACTTCAAGATTTTCGATTTGAAGGTATTTTTTCAGTTTTGGAATTTCGCTTTGTAAAGTTTCGTAAAGTTTTTTACGATCATTTTTAACATAGCCCATTTTTAGGGCTTCATTTTCTGAAAGGATCAAAGCGATACTGAGGGCAAGTTGTTTCTCATGTGCAATTAACTCTTGCGTAAGACCGAGTACACTCTCTACACTATTTTTAGCATCTTCAATATAGAGATTGTGGTTGGCGCGATAAATTAAAAAGCCAAGTGTGAGCATCGCAATGCAAAAAAGTCCGATAAGAAGTGCAAATACACGAAAATTTTTGATGAGAGCTCCTTCACTTTTTTATAAACCTATTAAAAAATTATACCTTAAAAGTGAAGAGGAAAAATTGACGATAAATTGACACAAGATGCGTATGATAATGCTAGAAATTATTTTAAGGAGGCATTATGAAATTGGATTCAATAGTGCGTTTTGCACTTATTGCATCGTGTGCAAGCGGGCTTTTTGCACTAGATACGGCAGAATTAGCTAAGCGTTCAGACAAAGGATTCAAACCAGTAGTTGTGAAAGATTGGAAAGCGCCTGATGAGAGCACTATTCCTAACAACCTTTTTGGTGATACTGTGCGTTATGGTAAAGCACTGGTGAATGAAACGTATAAATATATTGGTCCTGAAGTGGCTGATCCTAAAATGCGTTATGCGGGAAACAATCTTGCCTGTTCATCCTGTCACCAAGAAGCAGGGACTAAAAAATGGTCTGGTCCTTTTATGGCAACGTTTCCTAACTTTCCACAATACCGCAACCGTGATGAAACCATCGGAAGCATTGAAGGGCGTGTCAATGGTTGTATGGAACGTAGTATGAATGGTAAACCTCTGCCTGAAGATGGAAAAGAGATGCGTGCTATCGTCACGTATATGTACTGGTTGGCGCAAGGTATTCCAGTGGGTGCAAAAGTAGAAGGTGCTGAGTTCCCACAGGTCAATCGTAAGATGATTATGACTCAAGCCGCTGATCCTATCAAAGGCGAAAAAGTTTACAAAGAGTTTTGTGCTTCATGTCATGGTGTAAATGGTGAAGGTGTAAAGCGTGAAGGTAAAGCCAATGGCTATGAGTTCCCACCACTTTGGGGAAAAGACACTTACAACACAGGTGCGGGTATGTATAGAGTCATTCGCGCTGCTGACTGGATTGCAGCCAATATGCCTTTGGGTGCTGACAATAAAAATCGTATTTTAACCGATGAACAAGCGTATAACGTTGCTGCGTATATCAACAACTATGATAAACCGCGTGATGTGAAAGCAAACCGTGAAAAAGATTTTCCTGATCTTAAAGTAAAAGTTCCTGATAGTGATGTTGGACCATACGATGATGGTAAAAATCGTCACCAACACAAGTTTGGCCCGTATCAAGGCATTATTATTCCTGCAAAAAAAGAGCAATAATCGCTAATATGTGGCAGAGATACTCTGCCACATAATGTCACTTCTTTAAAAATCTTCATTTCTTCTACGTCATGACTTTATGTTTAGACTATTTCTTTATAATACGGTTATAAAAATCCAAAAAGAGTCTTAATGAATAAAGAAAAACTTCTTTTAGACACGCAAACTTTGCACCGTTTTATTCAATTGCATTGTGATAAAAAACATCACGATGTTCCTAAAAAGAAAGGTGTATTAGAAGTTAGTTTCAAAGAAGAGGCACTGTGTGAATTGCCGTATCATATCTGTGAAGAGTGCGAAACACTCTTTATCTATGCGTATGGCAGACTTAAAAATTGTCCGCATGAACATAAACCGAGTTGCCGTAAATGTCCTGCCCCTTGTTATGAAAAGCCGATGTGGAAAAAAATGGCTAAAGTGATGATGTTTAGCGGAATGCAACTAGGTCTCACAAAATTACGCAAACTCTTTTCTAAGTAATGCTTCCCTATCTTAGCCATAAAGCACATATGCAACATGTGTATGGCAAAGCACTTTTTAGTATTCCCGTTAATTTAGAATTTGGCTGTCCCAACCGTGAAAAAGATGGTAGCGGTGGGTGCTCCTTTTGCCCAGAACATGGCGCTCGTGCGGCTCAAATTGCAGATGCTAAAAACGTGGAAGAGCAGATACAAAAAGCACTCTTTTTTGCAAAAAGACGCTACAAAGCCTCTTCGTTCGCGCTTTACATTCAAGCCTATACTGGAACTTTCGCATCACTCCTCAAACAAAAAGAGGCATATGAAAAACTCTTAAGCCTTTATGCGTTTGATGCCTTTCATATCGGAACACGCCCAGATTGTCTCACATCAGGAACTTTGGAATATTTGCGCGAACTGAGTCAAAAAATAGATGTTGTGGTGGAATTAGGTGTTCAAAGCGTGCACGATGAAAGTTTAGTACGAATGAACCGAGGACACAACGCAGCGTGTTCTCTTGAAGCCATTAAGCGTTTGCATGCCTATGGTTTAAAAGTTTATGCACATCTTATTATCGGCTTACCCAACGAAACGCCTGCTATGTGGAAAGAGAGTGTGCAAGGTTTGGTTGATGCTGGCATTGATGGTATAAAATTTCACAACCTTCACATCATTCACAATACCGACTTAGCACGAGAGTACGCCAAAAATCCTTTTGCTCTTTTGAATGAATATGAATACGCCGAAGCTCTTATGGAGTTATTGCGCACTATTCCTTCGCACATCCCTATATTACGGCTTGCTACCGATACACCAGACAAAGAACTTGTGGCTCCTAAATGGCATATGGCAAAAGGTCAGTTTGGAGAGTATGTTGTTCAAAGTATGCACTATCGAGGAATGGTGCAAGGCGATTTGACGATAAGCCCTTTTAAGAGTCATGCTACTAGCAAAGGTTCACCTGTTCTTTTAGAGGATGGAAGTATCACATTATGGAATGAACGGTACCATGATTATTATCATCCAAAATCGGGTGCCTATAAGCAAGCCAAAGAGCTGTTTATTGAAAAATCAGACCTCGAAAATCGCCTTAAAAAGGGCAATGTAAAGATTTTAGATATTGGTTTTGGTATGGGATACAACACATTTTGTGCGTTAGAAGTGGCTCAAAGTTTAGCGCAAAATAGAGTATATGTAAAAGCGCTTGATCAAGACCGTATGCTTTTGCAACACTCTCAGGCGATGGTTCCCAATGCTTCTCATGTAGCACTCTTAGATGCACTCTTTAACACTAAGACGTATGATGATGTGTTTTCTAAAGTCGAATTTTTAAACATGGAAGCACGCTATGGTATTACGCTTTTGGAAGAGTCATTTGACGTGATTTTTCTTGATCCCTTTATTGAGAGCAACAACGCCTCGTTAGTAACGTTTGATTTTTTCACAATGTTACGAAAACATCTTAAAGCTGATGGTGTGTTAGTGGCTTCAACATCATTGCAAGCAGTCCATGATGGTCTGATGTTAGCAGGCTTTGATGTCTGTGTCGCTAATGATGAAAAGAGCGATATAAAGGGCATTGTCGCTACACTTTCTTCGCCATCTATTTTACCTGTAAAAGAGCCTTACCGCGATCCTTATGGAATATACAGCGATAAACAAATTGAAACACTGCATCAAAAATCGTCTCAATAACTTCAAAGTAAACGCAAAATTTACATAAAATTTACGTACCTTTTCTAAGATGGTCACTATAGAAATCTTAGTTAAAGGATGAAAGATGACTCAAATGCTAAGCCGAAGAGGTTTTCTAAAACTCTCTTCTACCGCAGCAGCAGTTGCTAGTCTCTCTTCGATACCAGGAACACTGGGAGCGATGGAAGAGAGTAAAAAGCAATACAAGGGAAATACAAAATTTACCCCAAGTATTTGTGAGATGTGTACAAGTTCCTGTACTATCGAAGCCCGTGTAGAAGATGGTAAGGGAATGTTTATTCGCGGTAATCCAGCTGATAAAGGCAGAGGCGGTAAAGTCTGTGCGCGTGGTAGTGCTGGTTTTAATCAGTTATACGATCCACAACGTTTGGTGAAACCAATTATGCGTGTGGGTGAGCGAGGAGAGGGAAAGTGGAAAGAGGTCAGTTGGGACGAAGCATACACTTTCATTGCTAAAAAATTGGATGAAATTAAACAAAAACATGGTGCACATACGGTTGCGTTTACAGCACGTAGTGGTTGGACAAAAACATGGTTCCACCATTTAGCACAAGCGTATGGCTCACATAACCTTTTTGGTCATGAAGCGACCTGTCCATTGGCGTATGGTATGGCAGGCAAAGATGTTTTTGGTGAAGCTGCTAACCGTGATTTCTCTAAAGCAAAATACATCATCAATATGGGACATAACTTCTTTGAAGGTATTGTTATCTCTTATGCGCGCCAAATGATGGATGCACTAAACAATGGTGCAAAACTTGTGACATTAGAGCCAAGACTTTCTACAATGGCTGCAAAATCAACTGAATGGCATGCGATCAAACCGGGACATGACCTTCCGTTTGTTTTAGCGTTTATTCATACATTGATTAATGAAAATCTTTACGATAAAAAGTTTGTTGAAAAATACTGTGAAGGTTTTGACGAACTCAAAGCCAGTGTTGCTGAATTTACTCCTGAAAAAATGGCACTAGAGTGTGACATTCCAGCCGATACCATCAAACGGTTAGCACGTGAGTTTGCTAAAGCAGCACCAAAAGCGATCTTTGACTTTGGTCACCGTGTTACCTTTACTCCTCAAGAGTTAGAATTACGACGTGCGATGATGATCATCAATGCTCTTGTAGGCGCAGTTGAAAAAGATGGTGGATATTATCTCTCTAAAGGACCAGATTATTACAATCAGTTCATTGGCGAAGAAGAACCAAAAGCCTTTAAACTTAAAAAACCAAAAACACCAGCGTATCCAAAAGTGGAAGTACCACGCATCGACCGTATTGGTGAGAAAGATAGTGAATTTTTCCTTGCTGGTAAAGGAGAGGGTATTGTTACTTTGATTCCTCATGCAACTTTGAATGAATTACCAAATGTAGGGTACAAACTCCATGGTTGGTTTATTGCACGTAACAATCCTGTTATGACACAATCCAATATGGAAAATGTCATCAAAGCGCTTAAAGCAATGGACTTGGTAGTTGTTTATGATATTCAAGTTTCTGATACTGCATGGTTTGCCGATGTCGTGCTTCCAGATACGACTTATCTTGAAAGAGATGAAGAGTTTACCGCTAGCGGTGGTAAAAATCCAAGTTACTCTGTAGGTCGTCAAAAAGTAGTAGAGCCTATCGGTGAGAGTAGACCACCATGGAGAGTTGCGAAAGAACTTGGTGAAAAAATGGGTCTAGGTGCTTATTTCCCATACAAAGATATTGAAGATTATCGCTTACAACAAGTAGGTGACAACCTAGATCTTCTTGCAAAACTAAAAGCGACAGGAAGTGCAAGTTTTGGTGTACCTTTGATGCTTCAAGAGAAAAAAAGTGTTGCTGAGTTTGTGAAAAAATTCCCAAGCGCAGCCTCTAAAGTCAACCAAGATGGTACATTTGATTTTCCAAAGAAAATCCAGCTTTATAGTAAAAAGCTTCAAGAAGTCTCTCAAAAAGGAGGTCTAAGCTATGAACAGTTCAAATATAAAGAGGCAGATGAACTCTATTTGATTAACGGTAAATCAGCAGTTCGCAGTAATTCACACAATGGTAACAACCTTTGGTTGAATAACCTTTTAGATGACGCAGCTGTATGGATTAACCCAAAAACAGCAGAGCGCCTTGGTATCAAAAATGGTGACAAAATAGAAGTCTATAACAAATACAGCACCCAAAAAGGCAAAGCACTTGTTACCAAAGGGGTAAGAGAAGATACCATTTTTGCTTACTTTGGTTTTGGACATATCAGTAAAGAGCTCAAACGCGCCTATGGAAAAGGTGTCAACAGTAACGCGCTTTATTCATCTTTAGTTTCACCAAACTCAGGTATGAACCTGCATGTTGTTGGCGCTAAAGTTAGAAAAGCGTAAGGGGAGGAAAAAACAATGGCAAAAAAATATGGAATGATCCACGACAACAACCTCTGCATCGGCTGTCAAGCGTGTAATGTTGCGTGTAGATCTGAAAATAAAATACCAGAATCTGTTTATCGTTTACAAGTTTGGGTAAAACCAGAAGAGTATCCTAATGGCACCTTAGGTTATGAATATCATAGACAATCATGTGTACATTGTGAAAATTCACCGTGTGTCAGTGTATGTCCTACAAAAGCGTCACACATTAATGAAGATGGCATTGTTTTAGTTGACAATGACTTGTGTGTGGGTTGTCTTTACTGTGTCGCAGCATGTCCTTACCAAGCGCGTTATGTGCATCCAGTTACTAAAGCACCTGATAAATGTACCTTCTGTCATGAATCACGCCTAAGTAGAGGCGAAGAGCCAGCGTGTGTGACTGTTTGTCCAACGGATGCTTTAATCTTTGGCGATCTTAATGATCCAAAAAGCAAAATCAATAAAGCGCTTTCAGAGCGTGTCACTTACAGACAAAAAGAAAAATTGGGAACAAGCCCAAAAATGTTTATTGTACCGAACCATAAAGGAGGGATCAGATCATGAATCAGCTATGGGGCTCAATGGAGCAATACTCAACACTCGTATGGCATTGGCCAATTGCGGTTTATCTCTTTTTAGCGGGACTCTCAGCGGGAGCTGCTATGACTTCTTTGATGGTAAAATGGATAGAAGGTAATCAAACCCCTCCATGGGATGGTTTGATTAAAGCAGGAGCTCTTTTAGCGCCTGTTACGATTTGTTTAGGTCTTTTCCTTTTGATTTTCGACTTAACACGTCCACTGATGTTTTGGAAATTGTTGATTCATTATAATTTTGGTTCCGTAATGACACTGGGTGTTCTAGGTCTTTTCATCTACACGCCACTCAGCTTTATTTATGCAGCCATTAAGTTTAAACCATGGTTGTTTGAAACAGGACCATTTGCAGGCATTCTAAAACCTTTCAAAGGCATTATTGATAGTATTGGAGACAATCCTGCATGGTTGGAGAGAACACTCTTCTTGTTTGCGGTTATCATTGGTATCTATACAGGATTCTTGCTTTCAGCGATGTATAGCTATCCGCTCTTTAACACACCATTGTTGCCGATTCTTTTCCTTGCTTCTGGCCTTTCATCAGGTGTTGCAGCATCGATTCTTTTTGGACTTCTTTTCTTCAAATCAGAAGTTAATGAGAAAAATGCAAAATACCTTTTAGAGTTAGATTTAAGAGTTGTTCCAATGGAGTTGTTATTGTTGTTTGCACTCTTTGTAGGTATGTACTTCCAAGGAGGCGATAAAGCATTGATTGCAGCTCAAGCATTAACAACCGGTGTATGGGCATTTGTTTTCTGGGCTGGCGTGATTGGTGTAGGTATTGCAACACCACTTCTTATCGCTGTTACAGCTCTCAAACACCACGCATACCGTGTAGGTTACATTTTGCTCAACTCTTTAGTTGTGCTTATTGGTGTTGTCTTCCTCCGCCTTTACATTCTCTACGCAGGTCAAACCTTCGTTGGATAAGCTCGCATTATAATGAAACTCCTTCTTTGGAGGGAGTTTCTCCTTTTTTCTGCACAATATGTAAAATATGAATATTGTGATAAAATAATCTTCTTATAAAAATAAGTACTATTAGGTAAATATGAGATAATCTACATGTAATCTTTAATGAATAAGGCAATACAGTGAAGCTGATTAACTATAGCTACGAAACTCTTGAAACATTAGAGCATTTTTCAAGAACCTATTTTAAGCCTAATGATCATTTGTTTATTCAGCTTTTTTGTGGCGATACGGATCAATTAAAAATTACAAAAATACTCCATTTCTTGAAAAAAACCTTTCCTCATTGCGTCATTATTGGTGCAAGTACAGCAGGAGAAATCAAATCAGGTCGTATAAAAACAGGAAGCATCCAAATCAGTTTTTGTCAGTTTGAGAGAAGTGTTGCCAACGTTTCTTATTTTCCTGATGTTAATGAAGAGAGTGGAAAGCGTGCCGCGTCTTTTGTTATCGAAAAGGATACAAAAGTATGTATTGCTTTTGCGCACCCTTTTGCCAACGATGATAGTGAAAATTTTATAGAAGGGTTTAATAGCATCAGATCAGATATCCCTATTGCTGGTGGTAACGCTGCTGATGATTTTTTATTTGAGAAAGCGTTTATTATCTGTGAAGATCAGATTTATGAGAAGGGTGTAGTCATTGCGGCTCTTAGTGGAAAAACCTTGCATGTCAATAATGATTACTCCTTAGGATGGACTCAAATTAGTAAAGCGCTTACCATCACGAAGGCTGATAGAGGAATCGTCTATGAAATCGAGCATCAACCAATCCAAGAGGTTTACAAACACTATTTAGGCGAAGATGTATTGCACAATCTTCCAAGTAGCGCGATGGAATTCCCTTTTGTTAAAACGTGTGATGATATTGAGGTGTGCCGTTCATTAATTGGTGCTAATGAAGATGGTTCTCTTTTGTTTGCAGGACATTTGAATGAAGGTGAAAAAGTACGTTTTGCCATTGGTAATGTCGAAGAGATTATGGATAAAGCTGTTTTAATACAAGAGAGAATCAATGAAAAGCCTGTTGAGGTTATTTTTGTCTATTCTTGTGCTGTGCGTAAACGCTTTTTACAAAAACAGCTTAACTATGAATTGGGACTTTTACAGCAAATTGCTCCAACAACAGGCTTTTTTACCTATGGGGAGTTTTTCCATTCACAACATAAAAATCAACTGCTCAATGTTACAACAACAGTTTTGGCACTGAGCGAATCAGACTATATTATTTCTCACTCTTTGGGTGAAAAACCTGAAGTCAACTGTTCTACGCTCAAGTCTCTCACGCATCTTGTGAATACGACCCAGCACGAGCTTGATGTCAATGTCAATTTTCTCAATCAGTATAAGATGATTTTAGATGAAAGTGCCATTGTGTCAAAAATGGATATTCGTGGAAACATTACTTACGTGAATGATGCTTTTTGTCAAGTGACTGGATTACGTAAAGAGGAGATTTTAGGCACGAAACACAGTCAATTTCGCCATCCTAATTCAGAGATAGCAACGTATAATGACCTTTGGAGTACCTTACAAAGAAAAGAGATTTGGAGGGGTGTTTTACACTGTATCAATCCAAAGCAAGAGGTCTTTTATATTAAAAGTACGTTGATGCCTTTTTTAGATGAAAAAGGTGACATTGTAGAGTATATTACCAGTAGTATCAACATAACGGATTTGATTTTAAAAGAGCAGATTATTGAACAGCATTTTAAAGATGAGTTAACAGGCTTTGGTAACCGTGAAGCGCTCTTTTATAGACTCCGCTTAGATAAACGTGCAAAACTTTTAGTACTGATTAATCTTTTAGGGTTTTCAGAGATTAATGATTACTTAGGCTACGATATTGGTGATGAGCTTTTAAAACAAATTGCTAATTTTTTAATGCATATGTTCGATGATCATGCTGATGTGGTTTACCGTATTAATGGGGATGAATTTGCCGTATTAATGGTCGAAGACGATCAAAAAATGTTTCGGAATTTTCGAGATAAAATCAAGCGGATGATCCACAATCTTGAGAAAAAAGTCTTTACCATCAAAGGGTATGAAGTCGTTGTAAGAATTAATGTGGGTGTTGCTGAGGGAAAATCAGATGAGATCTATATGCAATCGCATGTGGCATTAAAAGAGGCAAAAACGCACAATCAAGCAGTCATGTTTTATGAAATTAATGAATCTTTGAAAGCGAAAACACGCCAAAATCTCCAAGTTATTCAAAAAATTAGAGCTGCTATTGAAAATGATCGTATTGTCCCTTTCTTTCAGGGTATTTATGACAACAAACTCCATAAGATTACGAAGTATGAAGTATTGATGCGACTTCAAGAAGAAGATGGCAGTTACCTAAGTCCTTATTACTTTTTAGATCAAGCAAAAAAAACACGGCTTTATGAAAAATTGACGAAAATGATGATTCACAAGTCGTTTGAATATCTTAAAGATTTTGAGGTTGATTTTTCTATTAACCTCACAAAGGGCGATATTCTATCATCTTCGGTCAAAGAGTGTTTGTATGAAAATATCAAAAAATATCAGTGCGCACATCGTGTGATTTTAGAGATTGTTGAGTCTGAAGGCATTGAAAATTTTGGAGAGATTACTTCGTTTATTCATGAAGTCAAAAAGCTTGGATGCCGTATTGCTATTGATGACTTTGGTACGGGGTACTCCAATTTTGCATATTTGGTAAAGCTTGAAGTTGATTTTATTAAGATAGATGGATCACTCATTAAAGATATAGATACGAATGAAACCAGTGCGATGACTGTTGAGACGATTATCTTATTTGCCAAAAAAATGGGTTATGGAATTGTTGCAGAATTTGTAGATCGCATGAGTGTGCAAGAGAAACTTCAAAGTCTTGGTGTTGATTACTCTCAGGGCTATTTGTTTAGTAAGCCAAGTCCTATTATTTCACTTTAAAGTCAAATTATCATACAATAAGAGTAAACTAAAGAAGGGTGAAGTATGGTATATCTTCAAGCGCGAAGAGATTTCCTAAAGATAGCGACAACAGGTGTGTCTGCCTCTGTTTTAATACCTGGAAGCTTGGGAGCATTAGGAAATGTAGCGCTTAAGGGAGAAGATAAATTTATCCGCTCCGTGTGTGAGATGTGCAGTAGTCGTTGCCCTATGGAAGCTCGCGTTGTGAATGGAAAAACCGTTCTCATTCAAGGCAATTCTTTTGCCAAAGAGATGGGGACCTCTTTGTGCGCTAAAGGGGTTGCGGGTGCTTCTCAGCTTTATGATTCTCAAAGATTGGTTACACCACTTATCCGTGCGGGAAAACGTGGTGAAAATAAGTGGAGAGAAGCGAGCTGGGATGAAGCGCTCAGTTTGATTTCCACAAAGCTTTCTGCACTGAAAGAGCGTTATGGTGCTCGAAGTGTCATCTTTTCTGCTAAAACAGGCGAACAGTACGATCTTTTACGCTCTTTCGCTTCAGCCTTTGGCTCTCCCAATGTTTTTTCACATTGGAGTTCCTGTCCGATTGCTATTGAAAGTGCTTTTGCCCATACCTTTGGCGAAAAACTCCACCGTGATTTTGAAAACAGCCGTTATATCCTCAACTTTGGGCATAACCTTTTTGAAGGTTTAGATATTCCGCTTACCAAAGCAATGGCACATTTCTCTGCCAATCCTTCTAAAAAATTAGTTGTATGTGATCCTCGCTTTTCCATTATCGCTTCAAAGGCGGATGAGTGGCATCCTATTAAAGCGGGAAGTGATTTAGCGTTTATTCTTTCGTTGCTACATGTGTGGATTAGAGATGGTAAATATGATAAACGATTTGTTGATGAATATACCATCGGTTTTGATCAGCTTTCAGATGCGATAAAAGAGGCAACGCCTCAATGGCAGCAAACGCTTACGGGTATTGATGCTAAAGTGGTGGAGCGTATTGCGGCGGAAATGTATGCAGCAGCCCCTCGGTGTATTATTGATTGGGGTCATAAAGCAACGACAACAAAGGCGGAATTTCAGAGAACACGCGCTATTTTAATTGCCAATATTTTGATGGGGAATGTCGAAAAAGAGGGTGGAATCTTTTTTGCCAAGACAGCCGAGCGTATCAATACTCTTGCTTGTGAAAAGGTTGTTCCAGAACTGAGTGATCCTTATCCAAGACCACGTATTAATGAGCCTCGCATTGATGGAGCAGGCGAAGAAGGAGCGCATCGTTTTGTTTCGCGTTCACACGGCGTTCTTCAAGCTATTCCTGATGCCATACTTGCTCAAAAACCGTATGAGATTAAAGGGTGGTTTCTAACCAGACACAATCCTTTAGTAACAGTAGCACATCCACAAAAGATGAAAGAAGCAATGGAGCAGTTAGAGTTTATCGTCGTGAATGACGTTTATCTTTCTGATACAGCGATGATGGCAGATGTGGTTTTACCTGAGGCTACCTACTTAGAGCGTGACGAAGGCATTAGTAAAAATGCCTTTAAAACACCTACATACACGATGCGTAATCGTATTGTACAGCCCATCAACCAGACTAAAAGTCTTATAGAAATCATTCGTGACCTCGCTGAACGCATGGGTTTTGGAAGCCACTATGCATGGAAAACTATCGCAGAACTCAGAGCGTTTCAAGCGAAGGGTGATGCTGAGCTTTTACAAACATTGTTGATGCGAGGTGTTGCTTCATTTGATGTACCTCCTCTTTTAGCGTTGTGTGCCTCTTCTGTGGAGCGCTTTTGTGAGCGTTATCCTAGAAGTCATGTTTCCAAAGATGCACAAGGTCTTTTTAGTCATATGCTTCGCTCCCTAAAAACACCCTCAGGAAAGATTGAAATTTTCTCTGCTGAGATTGAAAAAGCCTTCAAAGGATATGGTGTGCCAAGAGCGGTGGATATGGATGTGATGCAAGGGCATCCGTATGTACTGACCAGTGGAAAAAGCGCAGTACATACCAATGGACATACGCAAAATATTCCTTATCTTAGTATGTTACTCTCAACAAATCCTATCTGGATGCACCCAGTCACAGCCAAAGAACATGGCTTAAAAATGGGCGATACCTTTTACCTTCAAAATGCCATCTCTAAAGAGAAAGCAACAGTATTTATCACAGAGGGTATTCGTCCTGATACACTCTTTGCCTATATGGGATTTGGACGCGATGCGCCAGAGCTGAAGCGAACACATGGTAAAGGAACAAACCCTTCCAAACTGCTCTCTTTGGAGAGTGCAACACTCTGTGGAGCGATGATCACCAATGTTGGTGTGAACATCGTGAAGGCATAAGGAGGGCGCATGCAAAAACAGTACCGACTGCTGTATGATGAAAACCTCTGTATCGGGTGTCAGGCGTGTAGCGTTGCCTGTCGTATGGAAAACAGTGTTCCAGATAATGTCTATAGAGTACAAGTACACATGAAAACACTTGGCGTATTTCCTAATCTTGGGATGCAGTATGAGAGACACTCGTGTGTTATGTGTGAGAATCCTCCGTGTGTGAGCGTGTGTCCGACCAATGCCTCCTTTCAGAGCAAAGACGGTTTGGTGCACATCGATGAGAAATCGTGCATATCGTGTAAGTACTGTATTTTAGCCTGTCCTTACCATGCGCGTTTTATTAATCCTCTGAAAAATGTGGTGGAGAAATGCACGTTTTGTTATGAAACGAGGGTTTCAAAAGAGCTGTTACCTGCTTGTGTGAGTACGTGTCCAACCGATGCACTGAGTTTTGGTGATATGCGTCAAAAAGAGTCTTTAGTGCATCAAAAATCACATAAAGAGGTACTTGTTTTTCCAAAAGCACACCTTGGGACAAAGCCAAAAGTGGCATTCATCCCTAATCGTAAGGGTATAAAATCATGAGTCCTATGTGGGGAAGTGTAGAACAATACGAAATGGTTCATTGGTCGTGGGCAATTGCGATCTACCTCTTTTTGGCAGGGCTTAGTTCAGGCTCTATCATCGTAGCGCTTTTAGTAAAGTGGAATCGCCATGAACGCAGTAACTCCTCTATTTGGGATGCGATGATTAAAGCAGGTGCTGTCGTAGCGCCAACAGCCATCTTTTTAGGGTTACTTCTCTTGGTGGTTGACTTGGGGCGACCGCTTTCGTTTTACTGGTTACTCATTCGCTATAACATTACTTCTGTCATGAGTTTGGGTGTACTCTTTTTGCTGATTTATACGCCTATAGTGATGGTTTTTATGTTGTTGGTCTTTGAGCGAAGTGTCATTAAACATCCTTTTTTAACGCCTTTGGAGAGCTTGATTGCTCTTGTGAAAAGTTTTCACTCGTATGCGAAGATTATTGAGTATTTTCTTTTTGGCGCAGCGCTTTGTATAGGCTCTTACACAGGCTTTTTGCTCTCAGCACTCTATGCCATTCCTTTGTGGAACAGTCCACTTTTGCCTATTGTATTTTTAACCTCAAGCCTCTCTTCGGGCGTGGCTGTGAACATTCTCATTGGACTGCTCTTTTTTAAAAGTACAATTAACACGGAGAGTATCAAGTATCTTTTAGTCCTAGATACCAGAGTTATTTTAACAGAGCTTCCTCTTTTAGGGCTCTTTTTTATTGGTCTCTTTTATGCAGGTGGCGATGCGCCTAATGCGGCTAAGATGGCACTTACGCAAGGTTTTTGGGCAGGTATTTTTTGGTTAGGGGTTATTGGTGTGGGACTGGGACTTCCTTTACTGACAGTTATTATTGCTCTTCGCAGTCATGTGTACCGTGTAGGGTATGTTGTGATTAACTCTATGGTGGTTATTTTAGGCGTATTGATGCTTCGTTATTACATCATTTACGCAGGACAAATTTATCTTGGTTAAGGAAAAAGGTATGAAGATTTTACTCTTAGAAGATGACTACAACTACAACGAAAGCATTAAGGAGTACTTAGAGCTTTTAGGGTATGAAGTCGATGCCTTTTTTGATGGAGAGAGTGCGTTAGACGCCATTATGCAAAAATGTTACTATCTCTTTTTACTTGATGTCAAAGTACCAAAACTGAGTGGGCATGAACTGATTAAGTACATTAAAGAGGCGAACATTACTACGCCCATTATCATCACTACCTCTTTAGTGGATATTGATAATATCGCTATTGGCTATGAGCTTGGATGTAATGATTATCTTAAAAAACCTTTTGAACTTAAAGAGTTGGAACTGCGTGTAAAAGAGTTGATTAAAAAACATTATCAAACGAGCAGTGCAGGTGAGTTTAAACTTGGGTGCGGGTTTGTCTTTAATTTTGAATCAGGTGAACTCAAAAAAGAGGAGAAGAGTGTTGTTTTGACATCTAAGGAGCTCGATTTGGTACGCTTTTTAATTCGTCGTAAAAACACGTTTTGCGACATAGAGCTCATTCGTGAAAATGTCTGGGAAGGTAAAGAGATCAGTTACGCCGATATTCGTATGTACATACGAAAAATCAGACTTAAAGTAGGTGAAGAAGAGTTTATAAAATCCTCTCGTGGTTTAGGGTACCGCATCGATGTTGTCTCCTAATCCTTTTCGTTCTGTTCTTGTCTATACACTCATCGTCATGGCGCTCTTTTGTGTGCCCAGTTACTTTGCGATTCAAAGTACGATTATGGAAGAAAAATACAAAGCAACGCAGGAAATTTTAGAGTGGGTCGATGCCCATGAAAAGAGCATTTTCGAAAAAGAGCATTTTGAAATTCCAAGAAGTGTACGTTTTAGAATCAATATCTACGATGCGACACATCAGCTTTTGTATAAGGGTATAACAGAGCCTCTAAGTGATTTTACCTTTAAAGTACGCGTGGTGTATCCTTTTTTGTATTATCAAAAAGAGATTAAAAAAGAGCGCGAACTTCTCTACCTCGTGGTTGAATTGCAACTCAATTATGCCAAGATTATTTTTATTACCACGATGCTCTTTTTTATCGTACTTTTTTTAATTTATCTCATGAGTAACGTGTTTATTCATTCCAGTATTTATCCGTATAAAAAAATGCAGCGCTATATGAATGACTTTTTTAATGACTCCATGCATGAGCTTAAAACCCCATTGGGTGTTATTAACATCAACGTTGAGTTGCTCTCGCATTATGTTGATTCTTCAAAGCATTTGCAACGCATAAAAGCGGCTACAAAGCAGATGCAGATGACGTATGAAGATGTGGAGTACTACATCAAGCATAAAAAGGTGACGTACAATAAAGAACCCATCAACCTCTCAGAGTATTTAAATCAGCGCATTGCGTTTTTTGAAGATATCTCCATTTCAAAATCGATTACGTTAGAGCACAGCGTGGCGGAAAATATGATGATTTATATGAGTAAAGTTGAACTTCAGCGCATTATCGATAACACGCTTTCCAATGCGATCAAATACTCTTTCTTTCAAGGCAAAGTCGAGATAAAACTGTATCTCAAAGATGAAGATCATTGTATTTTGAGTTTTCAAGATTATGGACAAGGCATTAAAGACCTCTATAAGGTTTTTCAACGTTTTGAGCGCGAAGATTCGGTTCAAGGCGGTTTTGGTTTGGGACTTAATATCGTACAAAATATTTGCAATAAAAATGACATTGACATCAATATCGAATCGTATGAGAACAAAGGATCGTGTTTTACCTATATTTTTAGGCTGGATAAAAAGAAACTTTTAGACAGCGTGGATGATGACGTAACAAAGGGCGAAAGATGAAAGAAAAAAGGTTTTTTTTAAGTGCGGCAGTGATGCTCTTTTTTGGGCTTTTGATGCTCTTTTTATATAACAAGTCTATCTCGTATGAAGAGGAAGAAACACTTAAAAAGCAGATGGATGCACTTTTACTGACACTACACAACAAAATTGAAGAGACAACAAAGGTTTCACTTGCAAGTTCTGTCATTTTGGCAAAGAGTCCCCATGTGATCGCTTGCTTAAGTCAACAGGAGAGAGAACACTGTTTGCAGTATTTACTTGGAATTCGCAACAGTATGGCACAAGCCAATATTTTTGAAAATGCACGTTTGCATTTACATACCAAAGATTTTAAAAGTTTTATGCGCCTTTGGGATTATAGCAATCAGACCAATGATGATCTCAGTACGTTTCGCCATGCGCTAGAGAAAATTAAACAAAATAAACAGCCAACTCATGGCATAGAGATAGGAAGACACGGTATGTTTATGCGTGCGATTGCTCCTGTATTTGCTAAAGGTGATTACATCGGTACGATTGAAACGGTTGTCGATTTTAAAGATCTCAATGAATACTTTAAAAAAGATGGCGTGGAACTTTATGTACTCATGAAAAATGAGTATCGACCTATCGCAAATGCAGCCACGTATAGTGAGAACCTTATGCTTGATAACTATACGATTGTCAATCAAGAGGTGAATGGACTAGGATTTATCAAAGAGATCAATTTTCAAGGCACTGGGTATCTCAAACGAGGTGATTATTATGTGCTTTATACCCCCATTGTCGATATCAATGGGGAGCATATAGGCTTCTTTGTGCTTACATGGAGTGAAAGCCTCTCTTTAGCATCGTTTAAAGGGTGAGGTTTTTACGCGCTTCATTACGAATGCGATCCATTCCCATGTAAAACTCTTTCATCATGACTAAAAAGAGATAATCACCAAATTCTGTTGTGGTGATGTTCTCTTTGTGCTCTTTGATTGCTTTGGCAAATTTTAAGAGCACCAACTCTTTATTAAGCGTATCATTAATGTTCTCTCCGAACATAGCGGTAAATTTCTTTTTAGAGAGCTTTCCATTGAAAAGATCGACCATCAAACGGTAATACATACGTGAATTGGCAGGAAATGTTCGCTCTTTTGTAACAGCGGAGCGTCTCTTTTCAATGAGCGTAGAGTAGTTATCCAGTGCAAATTCATTGAGATAGAGTGTGTCTTTGAGGAAACTAAATGAACCAGAACCCACCCCAACATACTCTTCATTGTCGATGATATACTCATCAATAATCACTTCGCTCTCTTTAGAAAAAGACCAGCCATGACGTGATGGATAAGCCTCTTTGAGAGATTCTTTAATAAGTCCAAAAAAATTAAATTCATTCTCTAGGCTAAATTCACCCAGTGTTTTTTTAACACTATTTTTAACCAAAGATGAGGTCATCAAAGGATAAACACTGGTTTGTTCTGGACTAAGCTTTTTAAGTGTGTCCAGATCACGTATTAAGCCCTCTTTTGTTTGGGTCGGAAAATTGAAGATAAGATCCACGCTAGTAATGGGCAAGATTCCTAGCATGGAGTTAATCTTCTCATACACCTCTTCACCTGAGCCAAACTTTTCATGACGCCCTAATTTCTTTAAAAGCGTATCATCAAACGTTTGCACGCCTACTGAGAGACGATCTACTAATCCTTTGAGTCTTGTGACGGTCTCTTTTTGGATATGGTTAGGATCAGTTTCACACGAGACATGTTCGATGGAGAAGAGTTTTTTAACAAACTCGATCGTTTCTATCAGCTCTTCTTCATCGATCAAAGGTGTACCGCCACCAATGACTAAATAGTTAAA
>Ga0209683_10000277_pt1 | contig 20553 bp, 32 predicted proteins | sample DOMMetBare2Fresh_FD_187474 | JGI IMG/M metagenome (GOLD analysis project Ga0209683, IMG submission 187474) | Wetland sediment microbial communities from St. Louis River estuary, USA, under dissolved organic matter induced mercury methylation -... | ecosystem: Environmental > Aquatic >... | reverse complement strand
TAAAGTAGACTTATTTGGACAAGAACCTAAGAAAATAGCAGAGAAGACCGCTAAACTGAAAACCACTAAGGCAAAATCTGGTAGAAAGATAGCCACCTATAAGGGCAAGAAACTATCTATCAACACGAAAGTTACCAAACCTACCCTAAAATCTAAAGGTATTAAATTAAAGAACGCAGGTATCGCTAAAGGTACTGCCAAAGGAGGAACAAAAGGTGTCGGAAAAGGAATCAGAACAATTAAAAACAGTGAACTCTACGGATAAGGAGGTAATCCATGAGCCAAGAATCATTGAGTCAGGAGACTGCACCCATTTCTACGTTGACCAGGGAACCGATCCAGAGGGAAAGCATCAAGCAGGATGTAAGTTCTGCTCCCACGGACGTTATTATACAGACGACTACCACATCGTCAACGGAGCCATCACCGAAAGAGTTAGTTGAACTGGGTAGACCACCTTTAGTAACTGATTTACTAAACGCTGGACAAGCCTACGAAACATTTGACGTTAAAAGTCAACTAGCAGAGATAGATGCTTACTTACAGGCAGATACCCGTAAAGAGTATGAAAAGAACTTTGAGGAGTTAAAAAAGTACATAACCGATGACATATACGGAACGATAGAATCTATAAGAGATTTCGTAAGAGTCCAACAAAAACTAAGGGATGCTTTACAGGCTAAGAAAGACCTAGAAGCAATGGACCCAATGGACATGACAAGCAAACAATTAGAGAGATGGATTAATGACAAGAGTATTCGCTAAAATTGTAGAACAAGGCCGAGATGGCATAGATGGAGCAACGGGACCTACGGGTCCAACAGGTCCAGGTGTTGGTGATACTGGTCCAACTGGCCCAACTGGACCTACGGGAGTAGGAATAACTGGACCAACAGGTGCAGGTGTAACTGGTCCTACAGGACCCACTGGAGCTTCTGGTACTGGACCTACTGGCCCAACCGGAGCAACTGGAGCCGATTCTACTGTTACTGGGCCTACTGGTCCTACTGGTATTCAGGGAAGTCAGGGAACTCAAGGAATACAGGGAACACAGGGAATACAAGGCACACAGGGTACGGCAGGAGCCACTGGTCCACAAGGCAGTCAGGGTACCATCGGAGCAACAGGACCGACTGGTGCAACTTCAACCGTTGCTGGCCCAACTGGACCACAAGGGTCTCAAGGCACGCAAGGTACTCAGGGTATTCAAGGCACTCAAGGTACTGTAGGTGCTACTGGGACTCAGGGGTCTCAGGGGACACAGGGAACGCAAGGGTCTCAGGGAACTCAGGGAACTGCCGGTGCCACAGGTCCTACTGGACCAACTGGAACGATAGCAGATGGAGATAAGGGTGATATAACAGTATCTTCTTCTGGCGCTACATGGACACTAGATGCTGTAGTTAATAACGCCAAGTTAGCCACTACTGCTGGTCAGCCTGGGGGTGCATGGGCAACATGGAATCCAGGACTTACTAATCTAAATGTTGGCTCAACTGGAACTGTCGTTGCTAGGTGGACTCAAATCGGTAAAACCGTTCACTACAGTATTGTCGTTACTCTCGGTGGTACCAGCATCTCTGTGGGAGCTGCCGCATTTGCAACACCTGCTAATAACGCCACAGACCATGTAACTGGTACTGCATTCTTCCTAGACGCTAATGGAAGTTGGTGGATGGGAGCAACAGACATAATTACTAATAAAATATACCCAGTTGCACCACTAGCCAATGGTACTTGGACTGGTTATGCGAATCTCGGTGCTAGTACACCATTTACTTGGGCAGCTAGTGACAAAATGATACTTGTAGGAACATATGAAGCATCTTAGGGGGAATCATGCTATCAGCTTGTTTAATAGTTAAAAACGAAGAGGCTATGCTTAAAGAGTGTCTTAAATCACTCAAGGGTATAGACGAGATAATAATCGTAGATACTGGATCTACTGATAAAACTGTAGAGATAGCTTCTAAGTATGGAAAAGTCTACCACCATAAGTGGAAAGATGACTTCTCTGACGCTAGAAACTACGCCCTTTCAAAATCAAATGGGGATTGGAATCTAATAATAGACGCTGACGAGATACTTTTAACACCTGTCAGCGAGATAGAACTAGATGACAATTATGACGCATTAGAAGTAAAGGTATCTTGGAGTGATACAAGTTTTCACAGAGGACCAAGAATCTTCAAAAAAGGGCTTAGGTATCAGGGTAAAGTACATGAATATGTCGTATGCAACCCCAAGAAAACCAATATAGAAATAAGATACAGAAAATCACCCCAGCACGAAGTAGACCCAGATAGAAATCTAAGGATTCTACTAAAGGATAAATCTGTTAGAAATAAGTATTATCTAGCCCAAGAATACTTTGACAGGGGCGAGTGGGAGAAGGCTTTAAGGGAATATAAAGCATATATAAAGGTAGGCACATGGAGATATGAGATAGCAGACGCTAACCTACGAGCTTCCAAATGCCTATTTAATCTCCAACGAGGTGACGAAGCCCGAAACTACTGCCTACAAGCAATTCTAGGCAATCCTGAGTTCAAAGAAGCCCTACTACACATGGCAGATATGAGTTGGGACAACGAAGCAAAAACATGGCGTAGGTACGCTGAAACAGCAACAAATGAAAATTGTTTATTTATAAGGACATAAGATGGCATCAGATGACACGAAGTTTAGTTCCCAGTCCCTAGATCGTAGGTCTTTTAATGATACCTATGGGATGTACGAGAATATTGCCTATGGTGTAGATGGCTCAAACGTAACTGCTATGGATGGTAGTGGATTCAAGGCTGGTGCTGATCTAACCATAACTGATACAACTGTCGGAGATGTAGAAACAATCGTCATCACCGATGGTGTTAAAACTAAAACAGTTGCCATTAACAACGCTACTGATGGCATAACAATAGTTTGGACATAAGATGGCAGTAATAATTACAAATGGAACAACCACCACAGCATCTTTTAGTGGGTATAGAGTAGAGGCACAGAACCTATATGCAGGCTCTGACTCAACTGTTACCATAACTACTTCAGCGACAGTCCCTGCTAACTTCACAACCACATTCGCTAACGCTGGGAATTGTTTGGGTATAGGATTACCAATTTACTCAACTGGTCTCAATGACAGAAATCTAACTGTTCGTTTAGAAGAAAATAAGGGTACTTGTACCACCCCAATAGCATCACCTGGTATTGTTACACTAGCGAGTCACGGCTTCTCTGGTGGTGAACAGGTAAGATTTTTAACCACAGGAACTCTACCTACTGGTATAACAGCAGGTACTGTTTATTATGTAAAATACATAAATGCCAACACTTTTAATATAGCAACAACTGCAGGTGGAACAAGCATAAACTTTACAGGTTCTACAAGTGGAACTCATACTTTGTGGGCCATTAGGATTAACGAAACATTTGCTGGCTCCACACTTCTTTCAAACATAGCATCAACTTCCTATGTAACACCTTATGTTAATTTTACTTTTACAACTCCATATGCAGTAACAACCACTGCTAGTGCGTGGAAGTTTGTTTTTGTACAGTCTGGTGGAACTACAGGTACTTGGTATCTAAGAACCTCCGATGGTACTAATCCATCATACTGGACTTGGTGTAATACAGCCGTAGCATCAATTACTCCTGGTGATACTTTAATCGTAAAAGACTCTCTAACGATAGATTCAGACATTACACTAAATGGTATTTTGGGAACTGGTGATACTGTAAATGGAATCGCTTGCATAGTCTGTGCTAATAAAACAGACCAAACTGCCGATAATGTTTCACTCTTAAAATGGGATGATACGCCAGCGTCTTCATATACGGCTACCTTTAATGGAGCAGTGATGCTTGGAACATACTCTGGGTTCAGGGTGGGTACCTCAACTAATCGTATCCCATTCGCACAGCAGGCTAAAATAGTCTGGGGTGCTCCTACGGTTGGAACCTTAATCCCTTGTTTTAGACCACCACACGCATCATCTACCTATTGTTTTGGAAGAAGTTCGCTGTTTATGTATGGTGAAATCCCCACAACTCCAGTAAGAGTAACCTTAGCCCAAGATGCCAATACTGGTCAAAAAGATATCGTAGTTACTGGTGATATTACTGGTTGGGCTAATGGTGATGAAGTCTGGGTTGGAAAGCAAGATGTACAGGGTCAGGGAATTACCACTACTTATACGATTGCTTCAATCGCTGGACAAACAATTACTCTAAATACTAATTTACTTACAAATATCCGTAAGTCTGGTGGTTCGGTAATAAACGCCAACAGATTCGGCATAACAATGTCCTATGCAGGGGCGACCCAATCATTATCTGCTGTATTTAACTATAATCAACTATATCTATCTGGTGTGTATTTTGCTGGTACTGCATTCTCTGAGGGTGCTAACAATTCTAATATGAATGTACTAGATTCAAACAGGGGAGCTAAATATGTCGGAGATGTACTCTGTAAGGGATTATCAACTTCTTGCTATTGTTTATTCTCAACCTTTATAATCCCACCAGCAGGGTATATCTTTGAACGAATATATGGCTGGAGAATGTTCCCGTCCTATGTTCCGAGTGTACTTAACTCAACCTACTATAAGTCTGGTAGAGCCATCGTTAGAAACACTGTTACCCTATCTGGGTATTCTTCTGGTATAGGTTCACCATCAACATCTTCTAACTATAAGATGGACATATACGACAACATTGTTGAAAACAACAGGGCTGCATCATACCCAGCAATTTATATCGGTGGTATAGACTCAACTGTTGATAGAAACTATGTCTGGGGAGTCGCCAATACTGGAGCACAACTTGGAGCCTATAACATAGATAAAGCTATTAACTGTACAGCAGAAGACAACATAGCAGAAAACTGCCTATGTGCCTTATCGTTTGCTGGCTCTTATTCAATAAACTGCATAAATAGTGGTTTTACCTCAACAAACTGTACAACAGACCTTTCTGTGATAGCTGGTGGACTCCACGATTATAGATTTCATAATGCAGACGGGGTAGATACTTTTGACTGGACATTCCTACCAGACCAAACACCAGGAACTAATATCAAGTTCACTAACTTTAACGAAACAACCAATGACGACAGGGGATACCTACCATTTGGATACTATCAGAGAACTGGTGATGGACTAGACGATACGACTGTTCACACATCTGGTACTGGTAAGTTCGCCTTTAGACTTCAGCCAAGCTCTTCAACTGATGCACTAACGTGGTCTCAGTCAATTCCTACTGGTAACATCCAAAATAAGGATATGGTAGTAGAGGTCTGGGTTAAAATTAACTCTTCTGCTTACTGGGCAGGGACTAATCAAATGCCGAGACTTACAATAACTTATGATGATACTTCAACTGCCTATGCAGAAGCTGCACAGTCAACCGAGTGGCAGAAATTATTTGTTCCAATAACTCCTTTAACTACTACTGGTTCAATCACAGCCACGATAAGTGGTATGACTGACGCTCTAACGACTGACGCCTATATTTACTTTGACGACTGGTCTGTATTCTACCCAGTAGATGTTACCCTTGATTTAGGTGGTATGGATGACTGGTCAGCAGCCGAACCTGTAGCACCAACAATCGCTACATTACTTTCTGGTAAGTCAATCGCTAACGCAGTTTGGGATGATATGGTAAGTGAACACGCAATTGCTGGAAGTTTTGGAGAGAAAGTCGGCAAGAAACTACTAACATTTGCTAAATGGATGGGACTTAAGTAATGGCAGATAATGTAATCACATCAGTAGTAAATACTCCAAGTGACCAAGTAGCAAATAGGGTGCTTGATAATACTTTTACTGGAGAAAACACATTCACAGATAACGTTCTTTTAAGTGGTGATGGTACTTCGTTTGATGATGTTGTCTTTGAAATGACACCAGGTAGACTGGGTGCTTTAACTAAACCAGACTGGGATACTACAAATATAGGTTTCCTATTCCCCAAAAATGATGCAACCGAAATAGTTTATATTGTTGCTCAAATACCGCATAGATATAAAGCAGGGTCTACAATATATCCCCATGTACATGTCCAACAGGCAGCCAATCAACAAGCAGTGTTTAAGATAGATTATAAGTGGTTCAATATTGGTGATGCAGTTCCTGCTGGTTTTACCACCTATACAATGGACTCTTATGTTGCAACCTACTCATCAGGGACAATACACCAAATCCTTAAAGGGGCTGGTATAGACGGAACTGGGATGACAATGAGTTCAATAATGGTTATAAAACTATACCGAGATGACAATGTCTATACTGGAGATATGTTGTGCAACCAATTTGATATACATATAGAAATAGATTCATTCGGTAGTGATACCGAGTATTCAAAATAGGATCATGAATGAGAGCAGACCAAGTACAAGCAAACTTAGAAAGAGCTGTATCCGACAGAAAGTCAGATGCAGATAAATTGGAGTCAAGACTTATGAAAGAAATATGCGACCTCAAAGACGATGTCAGACGCCTAGATGAAAAAGTAGACGATAGGTTCACTCGTTTTGAGGCGAAGCTTGATTCTTTTTTTGATGTAGCCGACAAGAAATACGCTCCGGCTTGGGTAGCTTGGTTCGTAAAGATATTCATCGTTGCAATAATAACAGCAGTAATCGGGATATTATCATATCTCATACAAGGACATTTAATATGAGAACAAAATGCGAGATTTATAGCAGAGTCTGCGGATACCTTAGACCCACCTTTAATTGGAACGACAGTAAGCAAGAAGAGTTCAAGGACCGTAAATTATTTAATGTAGAAAAAGACATAAAGGAGGACTAATGACAATAGCAGACAGATTCTTCAGCGAAAGGGCTGGTAAGTACATAGATGACGATAAATCCTACGGTGCTCAATGTATGGACTTATACGCAGACTACCAACGGAACTACTTAAAAGTAACCGTAAAGGGTGCTCCTGCCGCTAAGGACACCTGGAACTCATACAACACTTCAGCCTTTACTAAAATAGCCAACACCCCTAGCTTCGTACCGAAGCGTGGTGATGTGGCTGTTTGGAATATGGGCACTTATGGTCATATAGCTATCTGTACAGGAGAGGGTAATACTAATTACTTTGTCTCTCTTGACCAAAACTGGGACTCCCCATGGGATGGTTCTAAACCATCTAGGTATGTGTCTCATAACTATACTTCATTTCTAGGAGTCCTAAGACCAAACCAAGATGTGAACTTTGACCAAGATGCTTATAACGCTCAACAGGCTAGACTCGCTGAAGAAAAGCGTATCGCTGCTGAAAAGGCACAGGCAGAAGCAGACGCTAAAGCTAAGGCTGAAGCACAACGCATAGCCGAAGAGCAAAAGAAACTAGCCGAAGAACAGGCTAGACTTGAAAAAGAATTGGCTGATAAATTAGAAGCCGAAAGGATAGAGAATGAACGTAAAGCACAAGAAGAGAAAGCCCTGCTAGAAGCAGAACGACTAAGGATAGCCGAGGAGGAGAAAAAACGCCAAGAAGAGGCCTCTACGCAGGCCACAGAGATAAAGATAGGAGTAGATGTGAAAGAAATATTAGACAGATTTAAATCCCCAGTAGTGATAATTGAACTTATTGCTATATTGTCAACATTGGCAGTATTCGTACTACCAGGACAAACAGACCTTATTAAGACCGTAGTTGGGACAGTAACAGCGATTATCTCGGTACTTGCTGGACTCAATAATCCAACAGATCCTAAAAACTTTTAGTTGTATCGGCGGAGTTCCTCCCTCCGTTTTTACATAAATACCCCGCCTTTATTGACGGGGTATTGTATTATGTGCTATAATGATAGTCTGCCTTTATAAAAGGGCGTAAGTAGGTAGAAAGGATCCCTCCCCTGACTACCTACTTTTCGTATCTAGTTTAACTTTACTATAAATACACTCTTTAGAATAGTCAATACCTTTTATTACAAAAGGACAATTTGATGTATGGGCACGAGGGCATTTGCCTTTCTTGAAGAAGCTGATACAGCTGTATTTCATTATCTCTTTACCCTCCATCTGATCTACTCCTTTTCGCTTATCTGTTCTTCTATTACTTTGTTTATTAGTTTCTGGGTGGTCATAAATTGTCGGACATCACATTCAAGGTCATCTACTCTATCTTCTAGGGTTTCTTGGTCGTATGGGATGTGTCTGCAACTACAGTGCTTGTTTTCTTCTGGACAGGTTTCTTGGTCACATATATCGCACTTATCCATAGGCCAGTATTCGTGACCACACCACTTATCATTTAATTCACAACAGGGCGTATCCAGCCATTTTTTGTATTCTAGGAACTCTTGGTATTCTTGTTCGTCTAGTACATAGTTATATTTGCTTCCAAAGAACATTTTTACTTTATACATCTTTTTCCTCCAATTCTTTTTTACTACTTGCCCATTCTTGGGTTTGAATAATTTTACCTTTGTTTTCTGATATTGTTGTTTTGCACCATTGATGAGCACGCTTTACCCACTTAATTTTTATCATTTAATGCCTCAAGAGCTTTTAATAGATAAACCCTTTGGTCAGTATTCTCGTCTAAGGCATTGGTTATATATTCCCTTACTGTCATGGTCATTAGGTCTCCACCATGTTCCTTATTGCCTTCACGATATTTTACATCTAAGAGTTTGTCTGATGTAAATCTTATTCTTTCTAGGTCTTGTTCAGCTTCTGTTATCATAATTCCTCCTTTAATTATTGAAAGGGGGCTTTGTAGGCAGCCCCTGGAGCCTCTACGAATTGGCGTGGTAGTCCCCGTTGGCGAACAGGTCCATGTTGATGGAACCGTACGAACCTGGCTTGTAGCCAGCCTTGCTTGCGTAGCTACCGAAGTAGCCGAAGAACGAAGGGCAGACGATTATGTACTGCTTGCGGAACTCCAGGTAGAAGTCCACACGATTGCGACAAATCCTGGTGTTCCTTGAGACGTCCCCGTCATGCACGTGAGCCATCACGGTGAACATGATGTGCTCTTGCATCTCCTGGGGACGAGCGGCAGCGTTCATCTTGCCACCCTTGGTCTGACCACCCGCACGACCGTGCTGGTCGTGGAAAGAGAAGACATTCCCCTTCCACAGCAGGTCAACGAAGATGGGTTCGTAGCTGTAAGGTACGTGCAGGCGTTCACAGAGACGCTCCAGAGGGTCGTAGTCCCTCGTTCGTGAGCGGTCCTCATGATTGCCGGGGATGGCCCACAGTATCTTATGGGCGATGGGTGCGAGCAACCGACACATGTCAGTCACCTGGTCTTGGGGGCGGACATCCTGCTCGTAGTGGGAGAGACCCTTGTTGGAGTCTCCGTGAGAGTTCTCGAAGAGGTCTCCCGAGATGAAGCAGAACACGTTGTCGTTGGCGGCAATCCAGTTGACGTACTCCTTGAACTTGTCAACCATGCACGCCCTGGCTCCGTAATGCACGTCTGCGAGGGGGACTATCTTGAGCTTGTCGAAGTCTCCCTGCATCTGCATCATGTAGTAGGGTTGGGCGTTGCCGTCAGGGTCAACCGCCTGCTTGTAAGTCCACGTCTTGTCCTGAAGGACGAGCTCTTCGGTGGGCTTGGCAAACAAGAGGTAGACCTTCTCGTAGCGGTTGTTCTGGGTCTCGTAGAGTTCGTAGCCGTCAATGTCCAGGTCGTCAAGGTAGATACCCTTGTCTTCCAGTTCAGCGACAGTACGACCCCTTGAGAGATACCGAACGATAGATGACGGTCCGTCAACGGGCTTGGTCTTGGCACGCAACTTGCGTCTCTTGCGGTCTACGTTTGCGAACGACAGACCGTACTTGTCTGCAAACTCTTGCAGGTTGTCGGACGAGACGAGTTCGTTCTTCATCTCATCGCTCCAGTTGATTGGCATAGTCTTCCTCCTTACTTTGCCTTAGTGGAGCCAGCGGTTGCTGACATATAAAGGTTGGTCGCCCTTCCCCCACGCTGGCCAGATGTTAGCCAGTCAGCTGAATGTGGGAGAAGGACGGTGTAGCCAGGTTTGTTGTTCAACCAGTAACCTGGAAAGCTGGTAGGTTAGGGGCATTTCATCTAGGCGGTAACTGCCCTTCGGCTCGGCTAGACTAGCCCCTGCTCTCTCGGATGGCTCGTGCCGACTTGATGGCCATAGCCACGATGTCAGCCGTTGCTTGGTGCGATGCCCACGAGACGAGATGTGAGCACGGGTTCTGACAGGATGTCGCCTTGTGAGGCGTCAACTTGACGCACTCTTCACAGACGGGGTTCTTCTCCTTGTCAGGGATAGGGAAGGTCATCTCACACCTCCCTAGTACCAGTCGCAGGGCTGGAACCCGCAGTTCTTGCAGGTCCCGATGAAGAACCCGATGGTGTGGCCCGTGTTGATGCCACAGACGTTCTGCCTGCCCACAACGCAGTTGGGGTTGAGACAGTAGTCCACGTAGACGGGCTCTCCCGTATCCCTGTCAAAACGCTTGGTTTTGACGGGGGTCTCCTTCTGACCACACGTGGCACAGTACATCTCACACCTCCAATGGGAATCGTTCCAGCAGTTCGGAGAGCGAGTAGACGACAGGGATGCCGAGTGATGTAGCCAGGTCAACTTCCCTGTCAGCCCCACTGGACTCCCCAGGGAGCCTGTAGAGCACATCGCAGGATGCGACCCACTCAAAGTCCAGCGTCATCCAGGTCTCGTAGTGGTGAGGACACTGGTTGTGCCAGAAGTGGGTCAGGTGAGGGATGTACGGTGCGTAGCCCAGTGAAAGGAGGATGTCTCCATTCAGAATGGCAACGTGGGTACAAACCTCGGGGTCGGCGGTGTAGGGGCCTGCTACGTATATCTTCATGGTATCACCTCCCATAGTGCATACAGACGCCTGCGTACTGGCACTTACGGCAATCGTTCTTCCAAGCCTTGAGGCATTCCCGAACCTTGACATGGAACGCCTTGTGGCATGGCCAACAGATGCGGTGGATGCGATTGCTCTTGTGCTTCTTCTTGGGAAAGAAGTGGTGATGGTTTGTGAGAACGGCGTTGTCGTTACAGAGCTTACACCGCTCCTTCTTCTTCACATCTCCACCTCCGTCCACTCTTCGTCATCGGCTGTCCTGAACTGAACTCGGTTGCAGATGGCACACTTGCGGATGTGGATGTGTCCGAAAGTGGCAAAGAACCAGATGTGCGGACACATTACCCATCACCCCCCGTGGTTGAAAGGTCGTCGTAGTCGGTCTCAGTCTCGTAGCAGACCTCCAGTTGGAGCCACCAGATGATGACTTCAAGCTGTTCTATGAGGTCTTCCAAGCCACCGAACGTCTCACGCCCTGTTACCTGACAGTCCTTGTCGTGAGGGCACTGGACGTTGATGACAGGCACGAAGCCCAGAACGAAGTTACATACGACAGCATTGAGCTGTTCGTATTCGGGTCGCAGTCCAGCACACCCCTTGTGTACAACAAGGAGAGCTTTGTGGAGACGGACTGCCTTATCCAACTCTTGTTGGTAATCCATGTCACGCCTCCCTAGATTAAAGTTTCTATGGCTTCTGGCCATCTAGGTTGGGGTTATGCATCGCCCCAACATAGTTAGACAATAGTCGTAGTCTCTCCTATAAGCTCCAAGCTACACATAATAACCAAAACAAAAATACCAGTCCAATAATGGCTGGCTTCAAGATAAATCCTAGTATGAGTGCTACTATCATTGCAAAACAAGTGTGTTTTGTAAAAGTGTCGTGTATGACTGTTACCCAGTCTTTTGGTTCTTCTTCTAAATAGTGATCTGACATGTTCCCTCCACTAATTTATTTTATTATACTAAACTATTCGCTTTGTGTCAAAAGATTTTTAAACTCTTGACACATTTCTTCCATTTCTAAAAGTGTGAACTTCCGACAAGCCTTGTGTCTTCTATGTAGTTCATCCCATTTATCTTTTGAGAACTTTTCTATGTACCAATTATTATATGGGTACGAATCGTGTTCATGCCTATAATTACAGCTGGCGCATTGAGAATGACAATTTCCATCTGGCTCTATGTCCCAACGGGTTGATAGGGCAGCTCTGGTAAAAAGGTGTCCACACTGTAGCATTTCTTGTGATCCACAGACCACGCAAGATTTTTCAATGCTTCTAATCAGTTTAGAATGTATGGTATCAAGCTTTTTCTTGAGTCTTGCCCTATCAGTCAATTTACCCTCCTATGTAGTTTTTAAGTTCATCAGTCCCCAGACTATGTAGAATGTTATCGCCCAACATATTAAAGCCATTTTAGGTAAGCTCCTGAGTTATATACGCTCCAGGGTTGCCATCCGTAGTGAGTGTACTTGTAGTACGCTACTTTAGTGTTTTCTAGTGGGTCGTATAAGGCCCAGTCGTGTATCTGCCAACAACCGTGGTCATTGGTACTAGATACCGCATTTGGGTTTAGCCCACTTTCAGCTCTCATAATGGCCTCACCTACCTGCCAAGTTTCTTGTGGAAATACCTGACGCATTGCTGTGAGGCACGCATTGGTGTCCACAACAACTGGTTTAATAGGCTCTGTAACCTTCACAGGCTCGCTCTGTGGCGTTTTTATAGGTTCTGGGGTACTCTGGGTCGTTTCAACGATTTTTGTTTGTGTTTGATTGGTTAAACTTGCTCCGATTACTCTTCCTGCTACTAACAGTGCACAAAGCGCTGCAAGTAAGAGTATTAGTTTTCTTTTGCTAATTTTTCCCTCTCTCTTTTAGTGATAGTCAGTAGATGTCTTCTATGATCTACTTGTTCTTGCTCCAAGATTTTGAAAGTACTAACTATTATATATGCTTATTATCTTCTTCGTTGGATGGAAAGTCAACAAAAATGTTAAACTTTTCACCTAGATGTCGCATGAGAATATCGTAGACTTTATCTATTTCTACTGAGTCAAGTTCGGTGGTTGAATCCTTATGAGTGACAGCTTTCTGAATAGGTTTCCATAGGTTAGATTTGACTGATTCCAAGTTCCAGGGGATTTCAACACTCGGTTTAAGAACTACCCTTTGGTCTAGCCCTGCGTCATTTAAGGCATCGGCTAGTTCAGAGAACAGCACATGTAGGCTTGCATTTTGTTTTAATGATCTTTGCATTGGAATAACCTCGCTGACTTACCCATGTATTTAATCATTATTTCATCCCATGAGCCGTACTCGTATTTAGTGAGCCACTTCTGACCGATTTTGTAGACTACTCGCCACTTCATAACTACTCCTTAAAAGGGGATGTCGTCAATGTTAATATCTTCTAGTGGTACATCTTCACTGGTGTCTTCGTTCTTTACTGTTGGTTTGACTGGGTTTAGATAGTAACGAATGTCCATCCCCGTCTTACCATTTGACTTAACTGCGAAGGTTTTGCCATTTAGATCGGCTACTCCGTTATAAAGTGAACCTTCTAATAGCTGTCCAATTTGTCCTGGCCCCATATCTAGCTGACCTTTGTCGGTTTCTACTTGATATACTTTTTTGAACCCATCTTGCCACATATCGGATGTGAGCATTTTCTTTTCGTCATTGTCCCACTTCTTATAAGTGAAACCCTTAACCTCTTTAACTGTGAATGTGTCCCCTACGAGTGCGCTTAACTTTACGAAATCTGACATGTTATCCCTTTCTATTTGACTCGTTTTCAACCGAGCTGTTAGTTACTTTATTCTTATATGCAGGCGTGCGATAAAGAGCCTTTTTGACTTCATTTATGAAGACAGACTCTTTAGCTGATAGGTTTTCCAAATCTTCTACTAGCATTGGCTTGCCTGTGGCCACCATTACTGATAACTCTGCGAGCCTTCTAAGGCCTACGCCTGCGTCTTCCCCATGCTTTGACATATACTGCTCTATCTGGGCATCTATCTCGGCAAGCATGGTCTCGGTGTTGACTCGGTTTTGGTCGTAGTCATCTAGCTCAATGCTTTGCTCTATCGTGAGTGGCTCAAATTTAGCTACTTGTTTGGTTCTTTTAACTGTTACTAACATTATTCCTCCCGACATTTATTATTATATCTAGTAATCATGGCTAGTAATGCTTCGTTGGTTGATACATAGCCTTTTTTGGCTACGTTATACTTGAATAGATCCCACTCGTCTTTGTCTATATTTCTGATTGGAAATGTTACTTTCATTTAGTCCTCACTGATTGCGTTACACGCTTTATGACATTTGGTACACCAGACGCTTTCAACATTTGGTGATGCTGAGTTGATTAAATCTACATCTGCCCCGCAGCAATCTGATACCAACACTGGTTCTCTTTTAATGTGCTTTTTGATAAAGTCCCCGACTTCTGTTTCGTATTCTTCTACCATTTCTTCTGCGTTCACTAGAACCCCCTAACTTTTAATGATTCACTAATAAATAGGATTACTCCTAGAAAGATGATAACCAGCCATATAGATGTTATCATTGCCGACCTAATTTGTTTCCAAGCCCTTGTGACTTGTCTCCTTTGGATCTGTTGTTGGGTGTGTTTTGATAACATTTTCTCTCCTTTTTATTATTATGTAGAGGAAGGGTTTTTATTTTTTAGTGTCCGGCTTCCCTCAAAACTGGACTGTGTTTTCCTCACAAATCAATGATAGCACGCTAGTTACATTGGTGTCAAGTGTTTTATTTATAACCCTGTGGATAACATTATTATTGTACATTTCTTTTAATGGGTATAGAATAGGTTTATGAAGAGAGGGAACCTACAATTAGAGGGAAATAAAACCAACGAAAGTTGGGGATTTTGGCATATATAATAGTATAACCGAATTGTTTTATTGGAAGTGTTGGGGAGTTTAGTTTCCGCTCCTCTCCCCAGCGCCTTTGATAAAGTAATAAAGGGAGCGGATTATGACACTACACAAAGGGTGGGTTAAACTCCACCGACAAATTATAGACAATGATATTTGGAGAGACGATCCAACAGCATGGCGTATCTTTGAATATTTTTTAGTGTCAGTTGATAGAGAAACTGGCTCAATGAGATATGGTAGGCTGTGGCTATCTAAGCTGCTAAAGATGAATGATAGTACATTATACAAAGCAATAAAGAGATTGAAAAACGCCAAAATGGTAACACAAGTGAGTAACAACCAATTTAGCACCATTTCAATCGTAAATTGGGGTAAGTATCAAGGTGATGGTAACAGCGAAAGTACCAACCAAGTAACAACCAAGTCACACATAACAATAAGTAAGAATAAAGAACTAATAAGTAATAGTTATTCTTTTAGGGTGAAATACGTTTCAGATACATTAGGAGAAGACTTTAAGATAACACCCAGAGTAATAGAAATCATAGACAAAGACTTTGCTGACTACTACATAGATAACTCAATAAAGAAGATGGCAATTCATTATGAGGAAAAGGTTAAAAAACCACCAACGACTATGGGGCTACTCAACTGGTTGTTAAAAGCAAAAGAGTTTAATGAACTTGAAAGGAGAACGGATGAATCTTAAAAATCTCACTAATGAGGCAAAGGTAGATCTGTTTAAGCAATTAGTGTCTGATTTAGAACTATCTTCGCTTAAGAGTGATGAGCCTGAGTTTGAGCTACTACCTATTGAGAAAAGCGTAGAGACTGCCATAGATAGAATAAACTTCCCATATAGGATGGATGGGTTGTCGTGTGGCTACCCATCAATAGATAAGGCGATAGGTGGTTTTGCCCCAGAAGAACTCATAGTTGTGAGTGGTGGTACTGGACAGGGCAAGACACAATTTGTTCAGTGTATGCTACTAAACATGGCCCTAGATAACATACCAGTCCTATTCTTTACACTAGAGATGCCACCGGTAGAGACTACAGTAAGGTTTCTTAGAATGGTTAAGAGTAAGGGTGCCTTTGATGTATTACACGAGCTACCTATTTATTATTATCATGGTACCAACGCTACTATACCTGTGTTAGAGGCAGCTATAAAAAAAGGCATAGCACAGGGAATAAAGTGTGTTGCTATTGACCATCTACACTTCTTCTCTAAGGGTTTTGAGAATCAGGCAAGTGAGATAGGACATCTAGTTAGAGAGATAAAACTACTTGCTCGTAAGTATGAGATACCAATCATATTATTGTGTCATATTAAGAAACTTGAGAACCCTAAAAGATTTCCTGGTGTTGGAGACTTAAAAGACTCTGCCGGTATTGCTCAAGACGCTGACGTGATTATGATGATATGGCGTGATATGGATGAGCAGGACGATATGTTTGGGGCAAGAGTAATGAAGATGCGTATTGAAAAGAATAGGCGCAGAGGTTATTTAGATCACCTACAATACGAGATGGATAATAATGGTTACTTAGTGGAGGGAAAGTACAATGACAAACAACGCAACAGAGCTTAAAGATTTTGAAGGTCGCTGGGACAAACTCATGTTAGTAGAGAGAGTAAGAACCCTTGAACACTTTGACAGTATATTCAGGAAGTATGTCAAAGAAACCAAAGACGATGAAATGCGTAAGCTATACAAGGAGGCAATAGAATGGTGCTCAAAGAAACGATTAGAGATAGTTAAAGAGCTGATATGAAATACTACTACCTTCGTAAATGGTGTAAGAAACTAAACATCAAAGACAAGATAACCTTTGAATACATATCAAAGGATCAAGTAACTTGTGCCTACAACCGACCCTATCACTTAGTAGGAATATCAAACAATATAATATATCACGATAGACGATTAACAGAACTTGACATAATACACGAATTATTGCATTATAAGTATCCAAGATATAAAGAAACTACTATACGGAAATACTGTACAAAAGTACTAGACAACACTTGATTTACATGGTAGGTATAGTATATAGGAGGGGTTTAGAATGCCCAAAACAAAAGAGAGCATAGCTGCATACAATAAAGAATACTTTGCTAGGCCAGAGGTTATTGCTCGTGCTAAAGTTCGTAACGCACAAAGACGAGACAAGAGAGCTGAGTATAAGAAGACAGAACAAGGCAAGGAAGCCGAGAAGAGATATAGAAACAAACCAGAGACTAAGATATTGGTAGAGTTCAATAGGATATTCAATAGGTACGGACTAACAGAAGAACAATATAAACAGATGTATTTTGAGCAGGATAACTCATGTGCTATTTGCCATGAACACGAGGGAGAGAAGCTACACGTAGATCATGACCACGAGACACTCAGGGTACGTGGCTTACTGTGTGGTAATTGTAACAAGGCACTAGGACTCATGAAAGATAATACAGATTACCTAGACAGAGCAATAGAGTATTTGGAGAGAGACAATGACTAGAGGGATGCCCACAGACCCACAGAAGGTAGAGGAAGCCAAGATGGTAGCAGCAACCACTGGTAACATAGCAGAGGCCGGAAGAGCTATAGGAGTGCCAAGAAACACAGCTCATAACATAGTAATGTCAGATGATGACTTTGAACAATTTCGAACACAAGTACAAAAGAAGTACATTTTGAATACATGGGAAAACATACTAGCTATTGAAACAGCCCTTAGAAGAAAGATAGAAGAAGAAGATATATCAAAGCTGAACCTTAGAGAGATTACCGGTGCTTTGAATGACTTAAAGCGTACAGTAGAGAATGTAGTACAGAATATTAACATAGACAAGGCAGTCTTTATACCATTACTAGGAGGGGATAGTGTTCATTCGAACAACCGCAACCGAGAAGTTGCTGAAACTACGCAAGAGAATTAGAGGTATAGCTGGGGGGACTTCTGCTAGTAAGACTATATCTATTCTTATGATACTCATAGATATGGCACAGGCAGACATAGAGCCAACACTAACGTCTATTGTTTCTGAGTCTATGCCCCACTTGAAACGTGGAGCAATGAGAGACTTTAAGAATATAATGCTAGATCAGAAGTATTGGGACGACTCGTGCTGGAATGCTACGGACTTTATATACAAGTTTAAGAATGGGTCTATCATAGAGTTCTTCTCAGCAGATATGCCCGTTAAAGTACGTGGCCCACGTAGGCAAAGGCTATTTATAAACGAAGCAAACAACGTACCATACGAGACGTTTGACCAATTAGAGATTAGAACGTCTGATTTGATATTCCTCGATTGGAACCCGACAACGGAGTTTTATTTCTATACCGACGTAAAGGACAAGCCGAATGTCGATTTTGTCATACTAACTTATAAAGATAATGAGGGACTACCACAGTCTATTGTAGATAGTATCGAGAGTAGAAAAGACAACAAGAACTGGTGGAAAGTATATGGCGAAGGACTGCTCGGTGAAGTAGAGGGCAAGATATACAAGGACTGGACTATCATAGACGAGATACCCCATGAGGCACGTTTAGAGCGCTATGGCTTGGACTTTGGCTATTCAGTTGACCCAGCAGCCATTGTCGCTATTTACTACTACAATGGTGGCTATATCGTTGATGAGATAACCTACCAAAAGGGTCTGACTAACAAACAGTTAGCAGACATTATATCTAACCTACCACACGCACTTGTTATGGCAGACTCAGCAGAGCCTAAGAGCATAGATGAGATAAAGAGCTATGGTATATCTATTCTCCCATGCGTCAAGAAGGCTGGCTCAGTTAACCATGGTATTCAGTTCGTACAACAACAGCGTATCTCAATGACCAAGCGTTCACTCAATCTAATCAGAGAATATCGCAACTACCTTTGGAAGACAGACAGAGATGGCAAGATTTTGGATATACCAGACGTAGCATTCGATCACTCAATGGACGCACTACGATATGGCTTTGAGGGTTTAATAAGTAATAACGAAGAACAGTTCGTACCAAGTGTTGAACTACTTGGTGGGGCTGGTCAATCAGGAGGGCAATACCTATGAAATGCGTAATAACAGGAGCTAAAGGATTTGTAGCAACTCATTTGATTGAGCACCTACTAAAGAACACCGATTGGGATATTATCGGCTTTGACAAGATGGGCTATGCTTCACTCTCTAATAAAATGATTGAAGACATAGACACCTATGAGATATACAAACATAGACTGAAGTTCTACGACATTGACCTTAACCTACCTGTACCTTTTGGGGTAAAGGAAGACGTGGGTGAAATTGACTACATCCTACACCTAGCTGCTGAGAGCCATGTAGATCGTAGTATAGACGACCCAGTACCATTCGTGATGAACAACGTAGCTGCTACTCTAAATATACTTGAGTTTGCTAGAGACCAAAAGGACTTAAAGATGTTTGTGAACTTCTCAACCGATGAAGTATATGGCCCAGCACCAGAAGGTAAAGACTTCAAAGAGTTTGAGTATCATCATCCATCTAACCCATACGCTGCCAGTAAGTCAGCTCAAGAGGCTATTGGTATAGCCTACTCAAACACTTACAAGGTACCAGTCATAACAACACACACAATGAACATCATAGGTGAACGACAGCACCCAGAGAAGTACATGGGTAAGATAATCAATGCTGTACTTAAAGGAGAGGAACTAACTATACATGGCAACAAAGACAAGACTCGTTCAGGTACACGATTTTATATTCATGCACGAAATCTTAGTGATGCCCTTCTTCACATTATTAGGTTGGGTTATCACGGGTATGATGAATGGAACATTGCAGGCTTGGAAGAAATCTCTAATCTTGAACTTGCTCAACGGGTTGCTGATGTTATCGGGAAACCCCTTAGATATAGAATTGTGGACTTCCACTCTAGCAGACCAGGACATGATTTGCGCTACGCACTTGACTCCTCCAAACTCATCAATAGTGGCTATCAGTATCCAAAGACCCTACAAGAAAGTTTAGAGAAGACAGTTAAATGGACATTAGAACGTAAGGAGGATTACTTATGAAAGTATTAATTACAGGTGGGGCTGGGTCATTAGGCAGAGCCTTCCTAAAAACGCTACACGAGGCACGTGTGTGCGTTGTAGATAGCAATGAGTGGGCAGTTGCCGAAGCCCAAAAGCTATTCCCAAAGGTTGAGTTTATCTTAGGAGACTTTACTGACGTACCTTTAGCAGGGTTTAGTCATGTAATCCATTGTGCTGCTTATAAACATGTAGACCTAGGTGAGAACAACCCAGAGAGCTTTATAAACAACAACATAACCAAAACAGTTAAGTTATTCAAAGAATGTTCAAGACTTCGTATCCCATTCCTTTTCATATCAACAGATAAAGCAGTTAAACCTATCAATTTGTATGGGTTCACAAAGGCTATCGGAGAGAAGTTAGCCCTGTTTTATGGAGGATCTGTTGGTAGGTGTGGGAACTTACTCTCATCTAGTGGTTCAGTTATTCCTATATGGGAACAAGCCATTAAGAACGAAGAGCCAATCCCAGTAACTGATGAGCGTATGACCAGATATGTCATTGAAGACGTAGATGCATCTAACCAACTCTGGTATGAGTTTCTAAATGGTGAAAGAGTAATCATCCCTAAATGTCGTAAGGTACGACTACTAGATATGCTAGCAGATGTACTCAAAAGACATGGCTATGACCAAGCATCAGACTACGAACCCGGAGTAACCATTATTGGTATGAGACCAGGTGAGAAGCTAGACGAGGAACTGGAATGGATCTAATCGTTTATGGTACTAGAC